>Ga0181537_10000300_pt1 | contig 46293 bp, 43 predicted proteins | sample PEATcosm2014_Bin_39_FD_119765 | JGI IMG/M metagenome (GOLD analysis project Ga0181537, IMG submission 119765) | Peatland microbial communities from MTU Mesocosm Facility, Houghton, MI, USA - PEATcosm2014_Bin23_10_metaG | ecosystem: Environmental > Terrestrial > Soil > Wetlands > Peat | place...
AATTCGGTATGCTCATTCCGAAATATCGCCTCTAGTGGAAAATTTATCTCGCCCCGCCATTGATCGACTGGATCTTCGTTTGCTCGATATTCTACAGCGGCATGGCGCCCTGCCGGTTGCCGAAGTGGCCGCCCAGACCCGGCTCTCCACCACCACGTGCTGGCGGCGCATCCAACAGCTGGAACAGAGCGGTGTGATCAAGGCACGCGTCGCGTTGCTCGATCGCAATGCGCTGGGCCTCGATGTGACCATCTTCGCGCACGTGAAGCTCGCGACCACGGGCCGTGATGCGATTGCCGAATTCGAAGTGGCCATTCGCGAACGTGCCGAGGTGCTGGAGTGCTACACGCTCACCGGCGAGTGGGATTTTCTGTTGAAGATCGTCACCAAGAACATCAAGGCTTACGAGGCTTTCTATCTCGATTATCTGTCGCGCATTCCATGCGTGCGCTCGGTGAATTCATCGGTGGCCGTCACGGTCATCAAGGAGTCGACCGCCCTGCCGTTGGGGATTTAGCGAGGAGCGCAGTTGGATGCCATCATGTTCGTTGAAGGTCTCGGCAACCCACTCGACGAACACGCGGATCTTGTTCGACAGATGCCGGTTCTGTGGATAGACCACACTGAGCGGGGCGGGCTCTGGAAACCAGTCGCCGAGCAATAATTGCAGTTTGCCGCGTTCCATTGCGTCCTTGAGCACGAAGGCCGGAATTTGCGCGACGCCCAAGCCGGCTTCGGCGGCCGCGACATAGCTGTTCTCATCGTCGAGCGCGATGCGGCCGCGCAGCGTCGTTTGCAGGCGCACACCATTCTTGGCGAACACCCAGTCGAAGACCCTGCCGGTGCGCGGCGAGAAGTGATTGATGCAGCGGTGTTTCTTGAGTTCGTCGGGATGATGCGGCTCGCCGTGTGCGGCGAGGTAGGATGGCGACGCGCAGGTACCGAAGTACAGCTGACCCACGCGCCGCGCGACCAAGGTCGAATCTTCGAGTTCGCCGCTCCACAGCGCGCAATCTATGCCCTCTTCGATCAGATCCGCGCGCCGTTCGCTGCAACCGAGTTGCAATTCGATATCCGGATAACGCGCGAAGAAACCCGGCAGCGCCGGCACGATGACCAATCGTGCGATCAAAGTCGGTACTTCGACCCGCAATCGTCCCTGGGGAGCCGCGTGGCGCTGCGCGAGCGATTCTTCGGTTTCCCGAACTTCCGCAAGAATGGCGATGCACCGGGGGTAATAAGCAGCGCCATCCGTGGTCACGCTGACCCGGCGCGTGGTGCGGTTCAGGAGCTTCACCCCGAGCGCGGCTTCGAGCTGCTGAATCAGAGAGGTCGCCGTGGCTTTGGGCATCTGCAGGCTGTCGGCTGCCCGGGTCACGCCTCCGGTTTCGACGACGCGCACGAACACCTGCATAGCCTGGAGTTTGTTGACAGCCATTGTTCACGCTATTGAATAATCAGTTCACCATTTCATCCTTTAATATGCATTATAGAACAATAGACTGCGGGGTCACAGGCACACATCAGGAGAGTTCATGAGCAAGATCAAACACGTCACCGACACCACCTTTGGGCGCGAAGTGCTCGAATCGCAACGTCCGGTTCTGGTGGACTATTGGGCCGAGTGGTGTGGGCCCTGCAAGATGATCGGGCCGGTGCTCGATGAATCTGCGGAGAGTTACGCCGGCCGGCTGGATATTGCCAAGATCAATGTCGACCAGAACCAGGCGGTGCCCTCGCGCTATCGAGTGCGCGGGATCCCCACGTTGATGTTGTTCAAGAACGGCGAGGTGGTCGCCACCAAGGTCGGCGCGGTGTCCAAATCGCAGCTGGCGGCATTCATCGACGCCAATTTGTAATCACGCGCAATCAGAGTTAGGCGTTTCCTAGGGCAGCAGCACCGTCGCGCCGATGGTTCGCCGGCCCTCGAGCTCGCGATGTGCCTGGGCGGCATCGCGCAGCGGCAGGCGCTGGCCGATATGCGCCTTGATTTCACCGCCCGCCAGCCGCGCGAACAAATCGGCAGATCGCGCCACCAGCTCGTCGCGACGCTTGATGTAGTCGAACAACGTCGGTCGTGTTGCGAACAGCGAACCACCGGCGGCGAGGTCGGAGAACTTGAAATCCGCGATCATTCCCGAGGACTGGCCGAAATGCACGAACATGCCGCGCGGCCGCAGGCTTTTAAGGGAACCACGCCAGGTGTCTTTGCCGACCGAGTCGTAAACCACGTGGCAGCCCTGGCCCTGGGTGATTTCCGCGACGCGCGCCGCGAAATCTTCGTTCCGATACTCGATGACGTGCGTATAGCCGTTGGCCTTGGCGATGGCGGCCTTCTCGGGCGAACCGGCGGTTCCGATGGAGATGGCGCCGAGCGCCCGCAGCCATTGCCCAAGCAGCAATCCAACCCCGCCGGCGGCCGCGTGCACCAGAACGGTGTCTCCCGCCTTCACCGCGTACGCGGAGTGCAGCAGGAATTGCGCGGTCAAGCCTTTGAGCAAGACCGATGCGGCCACATCGAAGCCGATCGAATCCGGCAGCTTGACGAGACGTTCCGCGGCGATCAGTCGCTGGGTTCGATAGGCGCCTGACGACGCCACGTACGCAACGCGATCCCCTACTTTAACATCGGTCACCCCTGGGCCCAGCTCTGCGACCACTCCGGAAGCCTCGGCCCCGGGAATCAGCGGTGTCGAAGGCCACGGATACAAGCCGCTCCTCAAATACGTGTCGATGAAGTTGACGCCGATCGCCCGCTGCGCGATGCGCACCTCGCCGTTCCGCGCAATGCCCGGGTCGAGCGGCACCCATTCGAGCGCCTCGGCTCCGCCCGCGGTGCGCACCACCATGCCCATGTCTTGCTCAGCCATGCCTAACTCCTCAAAGATTCGACGAAGCGCCGTATGCGGATGATCGCCTTCTCGAGCAAGCTCGTGTCGGCGGCAAAGCATACCCGCACGAAGCCGCTGGTGCCCTTGCCGAATGCCCCGCCATCGAGCACCGAGACGCGCTCGCTGCGGTACAGCTCGCACATGAAGTCGTAGCCCGTCAATCCGGTGGCGCGCACGTCCACCAACAAGAACATGCCGGCATCGGGGGCGTGGCTCTTGAGTCCGCGGATGCCATCGAGTCCTGCCAGCAAGAGATCGCGCCTCACGGCGCAATAGTCGCGCACGCGCGCTTCGGCGGCCGCCGCGACACTCAGGGCCGTGACTGCGGCTTCTTGGATGAATCCGGGAAGCCCGAACAGCATGCACTGCGCCATCGCCTCTGCGTGCAGCACCAATTGCGGCGGCCCCACCAACCATCCGGCGCGCCAGCCCGGCATGGCGTGCGACTTGGAAAGACTGCTGATGGTCACGACCTGGTCCGGCAATTCGGCAGCGAGGCCGGGCACCCGGCCGCCCGGAGCAAGCCCCGCATATACCTCATCCGCCACCACCCACAGAGAATGCCGGCGCGCGAGCTCGCCGATCACCGCCAAATCCTGCTTTCTGAGAATCACCCCGCTTGGATTGTTCGGTGTGGCGAAAAATACCGCCCGGGTGCGCGGTGTGATCGCCGCCTCGAGCGCCGCCAGATCGACGCGAAAGCCATCCGCCGCCGGCGCCGGCACACGCACCATCCGCGCACCGGAAATCTCCAGCGTCGCAGGGTAGCTCGGGTACAGCGGTTCGACCGCGATCAATTCATCGCCGGGCGCGCCGATACATAGCGACGTGACGAACAAGGCGTTCTGCGCTCCTGCCAGGAAGATGACGTTGGACGCATTGACGGGCTGGCCGGTGCGCGCCCGGTGCGAGGCGGCGATCGCTTCGCGCAAATGCTCGCGCCCCGTCGCCGGTGTGTAATGCGTGTCACCGCCGCGCAGCCTCTCGATGGCGCGTTCCAAAACGGGCGCCGGCGACTCGAGATCAGGATCGCCGACGCTAAGCAAGACCACGTCCTCGCCGCGTTCCGCGGCAGCGCGAGCCGCGTAATGAATGCGCCAAGCGTCGGCGCCGTCGCCGGCGATGCGCTTGACCAGCGGTGAATAGTGCATCTTTTCTCTTGCCTACCTGGTGGCAGTGCGCAATCCTAACGCGCTTTGTGAAATTGCGTTCAAATTCGAGAAAATGAACATGTCACGCAATATCGGCGCCTATCTTGTCGAACTGCTGGCAGCAAACGATATCGACACCGTGTTCGGTATTCCCGGTGTGCACAACCTGGAATTGTACCGAGGCCTCGCCGCATCGAGCATCCGCCATGTGCTCGTGCGCCACGAACAAGGCGCGGGGTTCGCTGCTGACGGTTTTGCACGCTTGAGCGGGCGGGCCGCCGCCGCCTTCGTGATCTCCGGGCCCGGTCTCACGAATATCATGACCGCGGTCGCCCAGGCCTACTCGGATTCGATCCCCCTGTTGGTGATCGCCAGCGCGCCGGTCCGCGCCTCGTTCCGCAAACAGTGGGGCGTGCTGCATGAACTGTATGACCAGGCTGCGCTTGCCGCCGGTGTCTTTGGGGTGGCACGCACCGCCTTCAGCGCCGAGGATGTGCGCGATCATCTGCGCTTGTGTCTCGCTTCGTTTTGCACCGGACGTCCGCGTCCGGCGTACCTCGAGATCCCGCTCGACGTGCTGGCGGAAACCACGACCTTGCGGGCGCAACGCTTCGAGGGCGCCACATTGATGCCGGAAGCAAACCCCGAACAGATCGACGCAGCGGTGCGGGTTCTGGAACTCGCCGCCCGGCCGCTCATCATCGCCGGCGGCGGCGCGCGCCATGCCGGCGCGGAGTTGCATCGCCTGGTCGAAACCCTGAATTGCCCATTGGTGACGACGGCCGCGGGCAAGGGCGTGCTCGCGGAGAGTCATCCGGCGAATTTCGGCACCTCGCTCCCCTACCGTTCCATCCAGCAGCTCATCGTCGATGCGGACCTCGTGCTCGCGGTGGGCACGGAACTCGGCGAGACCGATATCTATTCTTCGACCAAGCTGCCGCTCGGCGGCATGCTGGTGCGCATCGACGTCGATCCGGTGAAATTGTCCGACCAGTACGCGGCCGATGTGTGCGTTTGGTCGGATGCGCGCAGCGCCCTGCGTGCCATCAACCATGCCTTGGCGAACCGATTGCCCGACGGCGCGGTCCGCTCGCGCTGGCGCACGGCGCTCGGCGATGGGGCGAAAATCCGCTCCGAAATAGACAGCGGCTTCGATGCCAAGGCGCGAGCGCAGTGCAGCGCGCTGCGCGCCGTCAAGGCCGCCCTGCCGTGGGATGGGGTCGTGTTCAGCGATATGACGCAGATCGCCTATTTCGGCAATTACGCGTATCCGGTGGAAAATCCCGGACAATGGTTCCATCCATCCGGCTACGGCACACTGGGTTTCGCATTGCCGGCGGCGCTCGGCGCCAAGATCGCATGTCCGGCGCGCGCCGTCATTGCGCTCGCCGGCGACTTCGGCCTGCAATTCACGCTGGCGGAAATCATGACCGCGGTCGAGGCCGGCGTCAGTCTGCCTATCGTGGTATGGAACAACTCGGCGCTCGGTCAAATCCGCGACGACATGGTCGCGGCGGGCATCCCGCAACTCGGAGTCATCGCGCGCAATCCGGACTTCGTGTCGCTGGCGAGGGCCTGCGGTGCGGAGGGTTATCGGGTGCATGACGCAACCGCTCTCACCGAGGCGATACGCACTGCCTTAAGCCACACGGGGACCACCTTGATCGAGGTGGTCGCCTCGAGTTTCTCATTAACCTGAAGGGGATGACATGAAAATTACGAGTTGCCTGGCGGCGCTTGCCGCAGTGCTTGTGACGCTTCCGGCCTCGGCAGCCGAACAAATCAAAGTCGTCGAGCATCCGGTCGGCGAGACCACGGTCGACCTCGGTCCGAAAGGCGATTCCATCGGCGACCTCCTGGTATTCGCCAACGGCGTATTCGATTCCGCGAACAAGGTTCAGATTGGATCGGACCAAGGCTATTGTGTGCGCACCGTCGTCGGCAAAAGTTGGGAATGCCTGTGGACGTTGATATTGAAGGGAGGTCAGATCACCGTCGAAGGACCATTCATGGATGACGGCGATTCGCTGTTCGCCGTCACCGGCGGCACCGGCAAGTATGCCGGCGCGAAAGGCAGCATGAAACTGCATCCGCGCGACGCCAAGGCCTCGAGCTACGACTTCGTCTACGACTTATTGTAATGGCCTACACGCACGAGCATTGCCTGCGCGCGCGGCAGGATTTTCCGGCGCTGTTGCGCGCGCCGCAACTTGCCTATCTGGACGGACCCGGCGGCAGCCAGGTGCCGCGCGCCGTGGTGGACGCCATCGCGGACGTTTATGCCTCGTGCAATGTGAACACGCATGGCAACTTCGCGCCGTCGCGGGAGGTCGATCGGCGCATGGCAGCCGCGCGCGGTGCTGTCGCCGCCTTCCTCGGCGCCGAGAGCGGCGCTTGCATCTCCTTTGGTCAAAGCATGACCGCGTTGAGCTTCGCATTGAGCGCGGCCATCGGCCGCACCTTGCGGACGGGCGACGAAGTGTTGATCACGCAACTCGACCACGAAGCCAATCGCGGACCCTGGATCAGCCTGGAGGAACGCGGCGTGGTCGTGCGCGAAGTGCGGGTGCTCGAATCCGGCGAGCTCGATCCCGCCGACATGGCTGCCAAGATATCGCCGCGCACCAGGCTTTTTGCGCTTGGCGCATCGGCAAATTCCCTGGGAACCGTGAACGATCTTGCGCTCGCCCGCCGCCTGACGCGCGAGGTGGGCGCCGTGCTGGTGATCGACGCCGTGCATTATGCGCCGCACTTCCCGATCGACGTACAGGCGCTGGGCACCGATTTTTTGTTGTGTTCGGCTTACAAGTTCTATGGACCGCATGTTGGAGTGTTGTACTCCCGTCCCGGCGCTCTCGATCGATTGCCGACCGATCGCCTGAGCGTTCAAGATCCGGCGCCGCCCTACCGCATTGAAACCGGCACATTGAATCACGCGGCCATCGATGGCGTACGCGCCGCGGTGGAGTACATCGCCGGCTGGGGCAGCGGTGCGTCGCTGCGCGAGCGTATCGTCTCCGCGATGTCGCAAATCGCCGCCTATGAGCACGGCCTGGCAAGAGACTATTTCAATGCGGTGGCACGGATGCCCGGCGTTCGCGTCTGGGGCCCTGATTTTGCCGCGGGACGCGCGCGCGCGCCGACCGTTTCGATCACGCTCGCGAAAGTCACTGCGAACGCGGCTGCGATTGCACTCGGCGAGCAGGGGATTTGCGTTTGGGACGGGAATTTTTATGCCGCCCGTCCGGCCCAAGTGCTGGGATTCGAGGAGCGCGGCGGCCTGCTGCGGACCGGAATTTCCATGTACAACACCCGCGATGAAATCGACCGATTGCTCACCGGACTCGAAGGGTTGTCATGAGCAATCCGCCAGATGCGACGCCAGGTCCCGGGCGTGGTCTCGAAGTTCCGTCGCGGCGGTCGCCTCCCAATGATCGGCGCGCAGCATCGGCCCCAAATAATAGAGATCCTCGCTCGGCACCCCCTGCGCATCGATGCAGGCACCAAACTGCGCCGTGCGCAATCCTAAATCGAGCGCATCCGCCGACACCAATCCTGCCTGGCGCATGGAACTCAACAGCGGGCTCGTCGATCGTTCCAGTCCGGTTCCGGGCCCCGTCGCGTTGATCACGCAATCCACGGTGAGCGTTGCGATGGAGCGGCCGCCGCGCGGCCGCCAGTTCACGCGCAAGCGCGACCCGTCGGCCATCAGCGAATCGATGCGGCCGGCGTTCACGCGCAATTTGCCGCTGCTGCGCAGCGCGGTGATGCGCGCGCCCATTTGCGGCGGCAGACGGTGACGGTGAACGTCCCAGTGTGGTTGCAGATGCCGCACGAAGCGCCGGCGTTCGGCCGGCGGTAGACGCGACCACAACGCCGGTGCCAGGTGCCGGATGAAAGTGACCACCTCGCGCCAATCGCCGCCGTTCTGTTCGGCTTGGCGGATCCACTCGCGGGCCATCGCCAACACCCGCGGCAGCGAGTGAGCGCACGCCAGCATCGCCGCGCCATCGCCGCGCACGGCGCCGGGTCGAAAAGTCGCCTGCGGCAGGGGCACCAAACCGCGCCGCGAAATCGTGAGCAGCTGCGGCGCGCGGCTCTCGTCCTCGCTCAATGCCAGAGCCACATCCGCCATGGTCAGCCCGTTACCGACGATCAGCACCGTGTGGCTGTGCGTCAACCGGCTCGGCAGCATCCAGGGATCGTGCAGGTAGGCGTGGTGATCGCGAACCGGGGCTGACCACGGCGGCAGCGGCGGCGGCGAGTTTCCGACCGCAAGAATCACACGATTCGCGCGAACCGGCGGCCGGTCGGCGAACTCGACGGCGAACGGCTGGCCGCCGCCCGGACGAGTGATGTGCTTGACCTCATCGACCAGGCGCACCAGCCGCACGTGCGCCGGTGCCGCAAGCTCAGCCTGCAGGAGCACGTCTCGAATGTAATCACCGTAGAGAGCGCGAGGCAGAAAATCCTCGCCGTCGGCGCCGGCCACGTGATGCTGCGCAAAGCGCAGAAATTGCAGCGGATCCTGCGCATCCGCCGACAACCTGGCCGCAGGAACGTTCAAAAGATAGGGGAAATCGCGAGCCGCATACGCCACGCCACGGCCGATTTCACAGTCACGCTCTATGAGCACGACATCGGTTGCAGCCGGCGGCGGACGGCGCAACAAGTGGGCGGCCAGCACCGTGCCGCTGAACCCGGCGCCGACGATGCTGATTATATTTCGCATTCAGAAATATTAACAGGTAGCCATCGCGGCACCGCAAATCGGACGAGGGGCCGTTGAACTTCGCCATTGCGCCCATATCTAACCTGCCATTGGTCGATTCGACCTGTCCGGGGGCCTGTTATGCGAAGACTAATCGTTGCTGCAACCCTTGCCACGGCCGTGACTTTCGCGGTCGCCTTGCCGGCGTTTGCCGATACCGATCCCACCGTCGACCAGATTTACGCCCAGGCGCGAAGCGGTCACTTGGAACAGGCGCAGCAAATGATGAGCCAGGTGTTGGCGGATCATCCCAACAGCGGCCGCGCCCACTACGTGCAGGCGGAACTCTATGCACGCGAGGGCAAGATCGCGCTCGCACGTTCGGAACTCGCCACGGCCGAGCAGTTGAAGCCCGGTCTACCGTTTGAAAGTCAGCGCTCGGTGCAAGAACTCAGAGCGCAACTCGGGCAGGGCTCCCGCCCCGCGGCGCCGATCGGCATGCGGTCTGAATCCGTTGCACCTCGATTCCCGTTCGGTACGGTGCTGATACTGGTGGCTGCTGTCGGTCTTCTGTGGATGCTGTTTCGTCGGCGTAGCTATGTTCAGTACCCCGCGGCCGGCCCCGGCGTCGGCGGTGCACCCGGCTATGGACCTGGGCCGGGATATGGACCTGGCCCGATGGGCGGCGGCGGAATCGGATCCGGTATTGCGGGCGGCCTCGCCTCGGGTCTCGCGGTTGGCGCGGGCGTCGTGGCCGGCGAAGAACTCGCGCATCATTTCCTGGACGGCGGTCACGGCGCCGGCGTTGTTCCGCCGGCAGAGGCCGGCGATGCGGGATTAACCAACAGCGATATGGGCGGCTCGGACTTCGGCATGAGCGATCCGGGCGCTGGTTGGGATGACGGCGGCGGTTCCGACAGCGGCGGCGGCGGCGGGGACTGGAGCTAGCTGCTTCGCGCCACCGCCGCGGCCACGGCATCGTGCAGTGACTTCATGCCGAACGAGATGTCCTGCACGACGCCGTCGATGAAGAAGGTAGGCGTCGCGCGAATGTGGCTGCGGCGCGCGCCTTCGATGTGCTCGCGCACCTTCTGTAAATAAATGTGATCGTCCATTTCCGCGGTGTAGCGGGCCATGTCGAGCCCCAGTTCCGCGGCGTGACGGTACAAATCCTTCTCCTTCAGGTGCAATTGATTCTGGAACAGAACCTCATGCATCTGCCAAAACTCTCCCTGCGCGGCTGCGGCCTCCGCCACCTCGGCCGCCATCAATGCATGGGGATGCGCCTCCTGAAGCGGAAAATGCCGGAATATGAAGCGCACCCTGTTGGGATATCGCTCCAATAGCAGCTTCGGCGTCGTCGCCGCGACTTTACAGCTCGGGCATTCGTAGTCGCCGTATTCGAGCAACGTCACTCGCGCGTGCAGAGAACCCTCGAGATGGTCGGTGGGTTCCGGAGGCACCGCCAGAGTGATCGCATGGGATTGTGGGTTCATTCGACTCCTCCATTCATTCTTACGCGTCGCGCGCAGGCAATTCGCTTGGGCGGATTTTTACATTGATCAGGCTCGAGCGGCGCAGTAACTGCAACTCGCAATCGCGTCCTATCCAACCGGCATCGAGCAGCCGCTGCAGCCTGTCGATGCCGTCGATCGCCACTCCATCGAGCGCGATCATCCTATCGCCCGCCTCCACTCCCGCTTCGGCGGCCGGGCTGCCCGGCACCAACTCCAACACGTGCACGGCGCTCGCGCTCGGCAATCCGAAATGCCGAACCACGCGGGTCGCGATCGGCACGGTCGCGCCGGACACGCCGATATAGGCACGGCGCACCCGGCCGTGCGCGAACAGCTGACCGATCACCCATTTTGCGGTGTCGATTCCCGTGGCGAAACAAATCGCCTGAGCGTCGGGGATCATCGCGGTATTGACACCCACCACCCGCCCCTTGGAGTCGACCAGCGGGCCGCCCGAATTTCCCGGATTGAGGGCGGCATCGGTTTGAATCACATCGTGCATGAGCCGGCCGGAGCCGGCACGCAGGGTGCGTCCGAGCGCGGATACCACACCCGTCGTGACGGTCTTGGAATAGCCGAGCGGGTTGCCGATGGCGATGACGACCTGACCCACCTTGAGACGCGCGGAATCGCCGAATTCGGCGAATGGCAGCGGGTTCGGCGATCCGATTCGCAGCACCGCCAGATCGGAGTCCGGATCGTTGCCGACCAAGTCGGCGCTGAAACGGGAGTCGTCATTCAAACGGACCGCGATCTCATCCGAACCATGCACCACATGGCTGTTGGTCAAAAGATAGCCATCGGGAGTGAACAGGAATCCCGAGCCGCTGCTGCGGGCGGGGCGGTTGCCGCGCGGCGCGCTGCGTCCCCGCGGCGTGGCGCCCCTGGGCGCAGGCCCCGTCTTGTGCACCACCTCGATGAAAGTCACCGCAGGCGCCACCCGCTCGAGCGCGCCGATCACCGCGCCCGAGTACGCGTCGAGCAGCGCCTCGTCGGAGGACGCCTCGGTTTGTTCAGATGCAGCCCACTGCGGCGACAGCATGCTCAGGTCAGGATGATTTTCGGCTGCGCCGCGAGGCCTTCCACGATGAGCCGATTGACCCGGCGCACGAAACTCGCCGGATCATCGAGTTCACCGCCTTCCGCCAGCATCGCCTGGTCGAAGAGCACATGCGCAAGATCCGCGAAAGCCGCATCGTCGCTCGTGTCCCTGAGACGCTCCACCAACGGATGTTTCGGATTGAGCTCGAGAATGGGCAGTGTGGCGAAAGGATTGTTCTGACCCGCCTGCTTGAGGATCCGGCCCATGCGCAGGCTCATGCCGAACTCGCCCGCAACCAGCACGGCGGGTGAATCGGTCAGACGCGCGGACACCTGGGCGCTCGCGATCTTGCCGCTCAGAACCTTGCCCAGCCGTTGCGTCGTGTCCTTGAAAACGGATTCCGCGGCGGCCTTTTCCGGAGTTTCGATCGCGGAGGCAACGTCGGCGGCGCTGCTCGCGACGTTCGCCAGCGGCTTGCCTTCGAACTCGTGCAGATGGCCGGCGACCCATTCGTCAATGCGATCGATCAGCAGCAGCACCTCCATGCCCTTGGCGCGAAAGCCCTCGAGATGCGGACTATTGCGCGCGGCCGCGAGACTATCGGCGGTCAGAAAATAGATGGCCTTCTGTTCGGCATGCATGCGCGACACGTACTGCTCGAGCGTGACGTCCGGGGCATCGCCCGTGGCGGCGGTGGAATGAAAGCGCAGCAGCTTCGCAATGCGCTCCTTCTGGCTCGGATCATCGATCACGCCTTCCTTCAAAACCACGCCGAAGGTTTTCCAGAATTCCGCATATTCTTGCGGCTTGTTCGCGGCCAGATCCTCCAGCAGATCGAGGGAGCGCTTGACCAGCGCGGACTTGATTTTCTCGACGGTGCGGTTGTTCTGCAGCAGTTCGCGCGACACATTGAGCGGCAGATCAGCCGTGTCGACCAATCCACGCATGAATCTCAAGTAGGGCGGCAGCAATTCCGCAGCCTTGTCCATGATGAATACGCGCTTCACGTAGAGCTGGATGCCGCCCTTCTGCTCGCGCTCGAACAGATCGAACGGCGCGCGCTTCGGCAGGTAGAGGAGCGAGGTGTATTCGATGTTGCCCTCGACCTTGTTGTGCGCCCAGATGCGTGCCGGCTCGGAATCGTGCGTCAGGTGCTTGTAGAACGCCTGGTAGTCTTCGTCGCTGAGCTCGGATTTCGAGCGCGTCCAGAACGCCTTGGCCTGGTTCACGGTCTCGGCGGTCTCGCCGTCCTTCAAGACGATGGGAATGCTCAAGTGGTCCGAGTATTTGCGCACCAATTGGCGCAGCCGCGCCGGCTCCAGAAACTCCTTGTCCTCCTCGCGCAAGTGCAGGATGACTTCAGTGCCCCGATCCTGTTTGTCGTCGGCCTGGATTTGATACTGACCCTCGCCGTCCGAGTCCCAGCGCACGGCGGGTGCATCGCTGCGCTTGGACAGAACGGTGACCTTATCGGCGACGATGAAGGCTGAATAGAAGCCGACGCCGAATTGGCCGATCAGCTGCGCGTCCTTGGCCGAGTCCCCGCTCAATGTCTCCAGGAATCTTTTCGTGCCGGAGCGCGCGATGGTGCCGAGATTGTCGACCACCTCGGCCTCGCTCATGCCGATGCCATTGTCCTTGATCGACAGCGTGCGGGCCGCGGCATCCGCCGCCAGAGTCACCGAGAGCGCATCCGCGCCCAAGAGTTCCGGCTTGGCCAGCGCCTCGAAGCGCAGCTTCTCGCAGGCATCCGAGGCATTCGAGATCAGCTCGCGCAGGAAGATCTCCTTGTGCGAATAGAGCGAGTGGATTACCAATCGCAATACCTGCTTGGTTTCGGCCTGGAACTCTTTGATCTGCGGCTGTGTTTCGGTCGTCATGGCCTTACAATCTGTTTGTTTTACGGACACTTAAGCGGTGCAAGCCTGGGCTGTAATGGGGCCGCCGTGAGATTCTTCAAGACATCATGCCAACCAAGAGCACCAATCTCGCGGTCTGGGCGGCGCTCGCTGGCAACTTGGCCGTAGCCGCCTCGAAGTTCGTGGCCGCCGCGCTGACGGGATCCGCCGCCATGCTGAGCGAGGCGGTGCACTCCCTGGTCGATACGCTCAACGAACTCTTGCTGCTCTATGGGATCGCCCGCTCGAGCCGGCCGCCTGACCGCATACATCCTTTGGGCTATGGCCGCGAACTCTATTTCTGGAGCTTCGTCGTCGCACTGCTCATCTTCGCGCTCGGCGCCGGTGTTTCGGCCTATGAGGGCGTCGATCGTCTGTTGCACCCGGTGCCGATCCAACGTCCCGTCGTCATCTTCACGGTGCTTGCCGTATCGCTGGCATTCGAGGGCGCCTCCTGGCTCGTCGGGATGCGGGCGTTCCGCGCCGGCCAACGCAGCTTCGGTTGGTGGGAGGCGTTTCGCCGTTCCAAGGACCCGCCCACCTTCATCGTCGTTTTCGAGGATTCCGCGGCGATTCTCGGCCTCTGTGCGGCGGCGGCCGGTGCGGCGGCGGCGCTCTACACCGGGGACTCGCGCTGGGACGGAATAGCTTCCTTGGGAATTGCCGTCATCCTGGCGGCCGTCGCCGCCTTGCTCGCCAGAGAATCGAAGGAGCTGCTGATCGGCGAACGCGCCGACCCCGCCCTCAGCGACGCCATCATGCGCACCGCCTCCGGCATAGCGGGCGTCTGCAGCGCCAACAACATAGTGACGGTGCAATTGGCGCCCGCCAACGTGATCGCGACATTGAGCCTGGATTTCTTCGATTACCTGCGCGCGCCCGATATCGAGCGCGCCGTGCTCGAGTTGGAGACGCGTATTCGCAACGCCCACCCCGAGGTGCGGGCGCTGTTCGTCAAGCCGCAGAGCGTATTGGTGGCGGCGCAACGATCGCAGGACGGCAGCGCCGGGATGACGCCGGACCAACTCGAGATCGGGATTGGCGACGGCTGAGGCCTTAAAGTTACGGCCAGCCGGCGCGAGGATTGAAATCGAATTCGCTTTTCATCCGCTCGTAGGCCTGCCTCGCCTGCTGGGAGATGGCTGCGGGTGTCACGATCTTGATCACCACGAGTTGGTCTCCCCCCGGTAAACCCCGGCCGCGCAACCGCAGCTTCTGACCGGATTGGGCCCCGGCCGGCACGGTCAGTTCGACCTTCCCGCCCAGCGTCGGCACCGCGACTTTGGCGCCCAAGGCAGCCTCCCAAGGAGCCAAAGGCAACTCGACCTGCACGTCCTTGCCCTGCAGCGTGTATAGCGCATGCGGACGAACCCTGATGCGAAACAGCAGCGACGCATTGCCGCCCGTCCCGGGGATGCGCAGCGACTGACCCTCGCTCACCCCCGCCGGCACCTGGACGTCCACGGAGCGCGAGCGGCCCCCCTCATTCAGCATGACGCGCCGTTTGGTGCCCAAAAAAGCTTCTTCCAGAGTGACCTCCAAACGGCCCGCATCGGCCTCGGGCGGCGGGGCCTCGGCAGCGCCTCCAAACAGGCTGGAGAAAAAGTCGCTGAAACCGTTAAGGTCGGAAAAACGTTGGCCGCCGGAGTGACCGAAGCGTTGCGACCAATCGGGCGGCGGCCTGAATTGCTGGCCCGGCCGGTAGTCGCGGCCCAACTGATCGTAAGCGGCGCGCTTATCCGGATCCCGCAGAACCTCGTAGGCCTCCTGGACCTCCTTGAACCTCGTCTCGGCGTTCTTTTCCTTGCTGACGTCCGGATGGAACTTCCTCGCGAGCTTCCGATAGGCCCGCTTCACGGCCGCCGCATCGGCGCCGCGGGTCACACCCAAAACCTCGTAATAATCCTTGTATTGCATTCCTGACCTATACGATATTTTCTATATATTACCAGTACATAGCCGCGCGTGAACGTCCAGCGGCCGCGCCCGGCGGGCGCCGCCGCCCGAGGGCGGTGATCATCCTTGAAATTGAAGCCCCACGTCCCGACCATCACTCCATCGCGTTAGCATATTGCGGTTGGATTGCCCAAAGAAAAGCCCATGAAGCGCATTTTCCTGTTTCTAGTGACGAATTTGGCCGTTCTGGCCTTGCTGAGCTTGGTGATTTTCGTCATCGAGCAGGTGTTCGGCGTGCGCTTCGGCGGCGGGGGGCTAGGCGGCCTGCTGGTGTTCGCGGCGATTTTCGGCTTCGGGGGCGCGTTGCTATCCCTGGCGCTGTCCAAATGGACCGCCAAACGCATGATGGGCGTGCGCGTCCTCACCGCTCCGCAGTCGGATCTCGAGAGCTGGCTGCTCGGCACGGTCAGAGGATTGGCGGCCAAGGCAGGGATCGGCATGCCGGAGGTCGGCATATTCGAGGCGCAGGAGATGAACGCCTTTGCGACCGGCGCGCGCCGCAACGCCGCCTTGGTGGCGGTCAGCAGCGGGCTGCTGCGCGGCATGACTCGCAGCCAGGCCGAGGCGGTATTGGGTCACGAAATCACCCATGTAGCGAATGGTGATATGGTTACCCTCGCGTTGCTGCAGGGTGTGTTAAATACCTTTGTGATATTCCTCGCCCGGATCATCGGCAGCATTGTCGATCGGGCACTGTTCAAAAACGAGCGGGGGGAATCCGGTATCGGATATTTCCTCACGACCATGGTCGCGCAGCTGGTGCTGGGCATACTGGCCAGCCTGATCGTGAGTTGGTATTCGCGAAGGCGGGAGTTTCGCGCCGACCGGGGCGGTGGCAATCTTGCCGGCACGGGTAACATGATCGCTGCGCTCGAGGCATTGAAGCGCAGCCAAGGAGAGCCGATGCCACCGCAAATGCAGGCCTTCGGAATCAACACCGGCAGCACGGGCGGCTTGATGCGGCTGTTCATGAGCCATCCGCCGCTCGATGAACGCATCGCGGCACTGCAAAAGCCGGCTGCATAAGCATCCGCGACGCCAGATCGACCGTAAACAGACATAGGACACGTAATGACGCCAGAAAATGAAATTGTCGTAGAACCCCCGGGCGTCGAGCGCGTCGGCTTGGAACTATCCCGCTGGTTCGGCAACAGCGACTTCGCAACCCGTCCGGCCGACGTGGTCGTGCCTCGGGAGTCAGGCATGCGGGTCGACTGGGCCCGGGTCGTTCCCTTCCTGCTGATGCATGCCGCCTGTCTCGCCGTGATCTGGGTGGGCTTCAGCTGGGTCGCGCTGTCGGTGACGCTGCTGCTCTACGTGGTGCGCATGTTCGCCATCACGGGTTTTTATCACCGCTATTTCTCCCACCGCACCTTCAAGACCTCGCGCGTCGGTCAATTCATATTCGGCTTGCTGGGCGCCTCTGCGGTGCAGCGCGGCCCGATTTGGTGGGCCGCCCATCATCGCCACCACCACGTCCACTCCGATAAGCCGGAGGACGTTCATTCGCCTCTGCAGCATGGCTTCTTCTGGAGCCATATGGGCTGGTTCATGTCGCACAAGCATTTCGCGGCCGATCTATCGCGCGTCAAGGATTTGCTCAAGTACCCGGAACTGCGCTTCCTCGACCGCTTCGATATCGCGGTACCGACCGCGCTCGGTGTCGGTGTTTTTCTGTTGGGTGTGCTGCTCAACCATGTCGCGCCCGGTCTCCGAACGAACGGCTGGCAGATGCTGGTGTGGGGATTCTTTATCTCCACCGTGGCGGTTTATCACGGCACCTACACCATTAACTCTCTGTCCCATGTCTTCGGGCGCCAGCGCTACAAGACCGGGGACACCAGCCGCAACAATGCGTGGCTCGCAATCATCACGCTTGGTGAGGGATGGCACAACAATCATCACCACTACCCCGCGTCGGTGCGCCAAGGATTTTATTGGTGGGAGTTCGACGTCACCTTCTACATGCTGAAGCTCATGTCGTTCTTTGGGGTGATTTGGGACCTCAAACCGGTGCCGGCGGCCGTCCGGGAGGGGGCCGGCAAGCGATTTTGACGTTGCGCGCATCCGTTGCGCCGCCCGGGTCGAATAGTCCTCGGAAGCCGGATAAGCCGGTGACGAGGAGTGACCCCTGGCAATGCGTATAGCGGTTATCGGTTCCGGCATTTCCGGCATGGTGGCGGCCTATCACCTCAGCCGCTTTCACGAGGTGACGCTGTATGAGGCCGGCCCTTACATCGGCGGTCACACCCATACGGTCGACATCGAATACCAGGGGCGCAATTACGCGGTCGACACCGGTTTTATCGTTTACAACGATTGGACCTACCCGAATTTCATCCGCCTGCTCGACACGCTTGGGGTGCCGTGGCAACCGAGTTGCATGAGCTTCAGCGTCCGCTGCGAGCGAACCGGGCTCGAGTACAACGGCACCAGCATCAATTCGCTGTTCGCCCAGCGCCGCAATCTACTCCGGCCGGCGTTTTTGCGCATGGTGGCCGACATTCTGCGCTTCAATCAACGCGCGCCCCGGCTGCTCGAGTCGCCGGCGGATGGCATGACCTTGAGCACGTACCTCGAGCGCGAGGCGTACTCGAAATATTTCGTCGATCATTACATCATTCCCATGGGCGCCGCCATCTGGTCGTCGCGCCCGGTCGACATGCTGCACTTCCCCGCCCGGTTCTTCGTCGAATTCTTCGCCAACCATGGCTTCCTGAGCGTGGATGACCGGCCCACGTGGCGGGTCATCCGCGGCGGTTCGCGTGAATACCTCAAGCGCCTCACGGCGCCCTATGCCGCAGGTATACAGCTGAACACGCCGGTCGCGTCGCTGCAGCGCCAGCCGAACCGGATCGTGGTGCGATTGAAGAACGGCACCGTCGAGAATTTCGACCAGGTGTTCATCGCCTGTCACAGCGATCAGGCGCTGAAGCTCTTGTCCGATGCCTCGCACGAGGAACGCGAAATCCTCGGCGCAATCCCCTACCAGGCGAACGAAGCATTGCTGCACACGGACTCCTCGCTGATGCCGCGCCGGCCGCTCGCGTGGGCGGCGTGGAATTATCACCTGCCGATCGAACCGGTCGGCCGCGTCACGGTCTCTTACAACATGAACATTCTGCAGTCGCTGGACGCGCCGGCGCAGTTCCTGCTGACGCTGAATCGCGGCGACGCGGTCGACCCCAAAAAGGTCGTGGGCCGTTACGTCTATCATCACCCGGTGTACACGGCGGCGGCGGTGGCCGCGCAAGGGCGGCGCTGCGAGATCAACGGGGTCCGCCGCACATACTTCTGCGGCGCCTATTGGGGATATGGTTTTCACGAAGATGGCGTGAACAGCGCACTCGCATCCCTTGCAGAATTCCAACGTCGCCAAGCGCATGAACAGCCGAATCTACAAAGGGTGGGTTGAGCATCGGCGCTTTGCGCCGCGCTCAAACTGCTTTCGCTATCCGCTGTTCATGCTGTACATCGATCTGGCGGAATTGCCGCAGCTTTTCGCGCGCACGCCGCTCTGGTCCGCCAGCCGTCCTGCTCTGGCCTGGTTCAAGCGCGAGGACTATCTGGCACCGCACGGCATCCCCCTCGATCAAGCCGTGCGCGACCTGGTCGAGGTCCGAACCGGAAGCCGGCCGCGAGGTCCCATCCGGCTGCTGACGCATTTGCGATACTTCGGCTATTCCATGAACCCCGTGAGCTTCTATTATTGCTTCGACGAGTCCGGCGGCAGGATCGAGACCATCGTCGCGGAAATCACCAACACGCCATGGCGCGAAAGGCACCAGTATGTGTTGCCTGTCGACTCCGCGGCGAGCCGGCTGAAACGCTTCGACTTCGACAAGGGTTTTCACGTCTCGCCGTTCATGCCGATGGACATGCGGTATCGCTGGTGCTTCAGCGAACCCGCACAACGGCTGTTCGTCAATATGCGAAATTTCCAGGGCGCCGCGAAAGTGTTCGATGCGACCTTGAGTCTGCGCGGCGAACCGGTCACGTGCGGCGCGCTGCTCAGCGCCTTGTTCTCGTACCCGTTGCTGACCTTGCGGGTCATCACCGCGATTCACTGGCAGGCGCTGCGCTTGTGGTTGAAGCGGACCCCCTTCTACGGGCATCCTCGCGTGATCCGCTGAAACCTCCCGTGAAGCACAGCATCATTCCGCTCGAGGTTGCCGCCAAGCCGGAGCCCGGATCCGCACTCGGCAAACTGGCAAAGAGCCTGTTGCTCGGCCAATTGCGCAAGATACGCGACGGCCGGTTGCGCTTGATCGATGCCGATTTTGTGGAAACCTTCGGCGAAATCACCGCGGCCGCGCCCTTCGACGTGACCATTCGCGTGCGCCATCCGCGGTTTTATTCCGACGTCGTGCTGGCCGGCACGTTGGGCTCGGGCGAAGCCTACATGAACGGCTATTGGGACTGCGACGATCTGACTGCCCTGGTGCGTCTGATGGTGATCAACCGCCATCTCATGAACGACGTCGACTCCGGATGGTCGCGCTTGAGCGCGCCGCTGCTCCGCTTTGCACACTGGCTCAATCGCAATGACAGGAGCGGCAGCCGCCGCAACATCGCGGCGCACTACGACCTGGGAAACAAGTTCTTTGCGCTGTTTCTCGATGACACCATGGCATATTCGAGCGGCATTTTTGCCCATGCGGATGCGTCGCTGCTCGAGGCCTCGACCGCGAAATTTGACGCCGCCTGCAGCAAGCTCGACCTCAAGCCCGGTCAGCATCTGCTCGAAATCGGCACCGGCTGGGGGGGCCTCGCGATTCATGCCGCCAAGAACTACGGTTGCCGGGTTACGACCACCACGATTTCGCGCGAGCAGTACGAGTTCGCCACGGAAAGCGTTGCCCGCGCCGGTCTCCGCGGGCGCATAACGCTGCTGCTCGAAGACTATCGCGACCTCAAGGGCGAGTTCGACGCCTTGGTTTCCATAGAGATGATCGAGGCAGTGGGCGACGCGTACCTCGACACCTACTTCCGGCGCTGCAGCGGCTTGTTGCGCGCGAGCGGTGCGATGTTGCTGCAGTCGATCACCATCCGCGATCAGTTCTATGAGCAGGCACGGCGCTCCGTCGATTTCATCAAGCGCTTCATTTTCCCCGGCAGCTGCATCCCTTCGATCCAGGTGCTCGTGAATTCATTGGCGCGCGCCACCGACCTCAAGCTGTTTCACATGGAGGATATCGGACCGCATTACGCACGCACCCTGAAAGCCTGGCGCGAGCGGTTCCTGGCCAGGCAAGCCGAGGTGCGCGCGTTGGGTTATCCTGAATCCTTCATGCGGATGTGGGAGTTCTATCTGTGCTATTGCGAAGGCGGGTTCGAAGAACGGCAGCTGGGCGACGTGCAGATGCTCTTGACCAAGCCGCGCTCGCGGCGCGCGTCCATAGCCTGCGTTAATGCCGCGAGCGCCTGACGCCGGAACCCTGGACGAGCTCAAGGCCGTCGTCGGCGCCGGGTTCTGGCTCGAAGCTGGCGAAGCGGCAGCGCCCTATCTGAGCGACTTTCGCCGCCTGTACCGTGGCGCCACCCCGTTGGTGCTGTCACCCAAGGATGCCGGCGAAGTCGCGCAAATATTGCGGATTTGCAATCGCGAATCCGTGGCCGTGGTGCCGCACGGCGGCAACACCAGCTACTGCGGCGGTGCGACGCCGGACGAAAGCGGTACCGAGATCGTGCTATCGATGCGCAGGATGAAGCGGGTCCGGCAGATCGATGCCGTCAATTACTCCATGGTCGTGGAGGCGGGATGCACCCTGGCCGAGGCGCAAGCGGCCGCCGCCGAGGTCGACCGGCTTTTCCCATTGAGTCTGGGTTCCGAAGGAACGGCGCAGATCGGCGGAAATCTCTCGACCAACGCCGGCGGCACCGCGGTGCTGCGCTACGGAATGATGCGCGATCTCGTGCTCGGACTCGAAGTCGTGCTGGCGGATGGCCGCATCCTGGCTGGCCTCAAAAGCCTGCGCAAGGACAATACCGGCTACGACGTGAAATCTCTGTTCGTGGGCGCGGAAGGCACGCTCGGCGTGATCACCGCAGCCTGCCTCAAGCTCTTCCCGCGCCCGGCCGACACCGCGACGGCGCTGGTCGGCATCGACTCCCCGCCCCGCGCCTTGGATCTGCTTGCCCGCCTGCGCAGCACGGCCGGCGACCAGGTGACCTCGTTCGAACTGATGCCGCGCCGGGCGGTGGAACTGACCGTCAAGCAGGTACCGGGCGTGGCGGACCCCTTGAGTCAGAACACGCCCTGGTATCTGCTCATCGAACTTTCCTCGCCGAATCCGCGCCAGGAGTTGTCGGCACTGCTGACCGCCAGCCTCGAGGATGCGGCGCTGTGCGGTACGATCCGCGACGCCATGCTCGCGACCTCGATCGCGCAGGCCGAGGCGATGTGGAAGCTGCGCGAATCGGTGCCCGAAGCGCAGCGCCGTCATGGCGCGAGCCTCAAGCACGATGTGTCGGTGCCGGTGTCGGCAATCCCCGCCCTGATCGAAGAAGGATCCGCGCTGGTGCAGCGTCTGGCTCCCGAGGGCGAGGTGATTGCCTACGGTCACGCCGGCGACGGCAACCTGCATTTCAACGCGAGTCAACGGCCGGAATGCGATGCCCAAAGCTTCCTGGCGCGCGGACCGGCTCTCGAACTCGCGATCTTCGACCTGGTCGAGCGCCTGGGCGGCAGCATCAGCGCCGAGCACGGCATCGGGCGGCTCAAGGCCGCCGAGTTCGCGCGCCGTGCGGATCCCGCGGAGCTCGCCGTGATGCATGCCGTGAAGCGCGCGCTCGATCCGAAGGGCATCATGAATCCCGGCAAAGTGCTGTGCGCACCCTGATTCTTCCCGTGCGCACCGCGCGTCTCAAGTTGCGCGAGTTCGTGCGTTCCGATTTCGATGCCGTTTTCGCCTATTCGTCCGACCCGCGCGTCACCCGTTATTTGTTTTTCGGCCCGCGCGATGCGGATGGCACCAGCGAGTATCTCGACGGTCTGCTGGCCTCGCAGCGCGAGCTGCCGCGCACCCGATTCGAGCTGGCGGTCGAGGAAACCGCCTCGGGCCGCGTCATCGGTGCGTGCGACCTGTCGTTCATCGAGGGCAATAACGTCGATTTGGGATACATGCTGGCGATCGACTCCTGGGGCCGGGGATTTGCGACCGAGATCGCGCTGGCGCTGATCGATGCCGCATTTTTCGATCTGCGCGCCGAGCAGGTGATCTCGACGGTGGATGTCAACAACAGCGCTTCGATTCGCGTGCTGGAAAAAATCGGCATGCGCTGGGAGGCCGTGTTTCGCAAGCATCGCCGCGCCAAGAATCGCTGGTGGGACTGCCACCTGTTCGTATTGCCGCGCGAGGTTTGGGAAACCGCGCGCGCGCGCCACTGAGGCGCCCCGCTCAGCGCTTCTCTGCGTCGTCCGCCGCCGCCTGGTCGCGGGCGCGTTTTGCGGCACGCTCGAGGACCTCATCGCTCGGCATGCCGGTGCGTCCGCTGTTGCGCAAGGCCAGCAGGCCGCCGATCACGGCGCCGGCCACGAGAACGATGATGATGATTGCCTTGAACAATTCGTATCTCCCCGCCCTAGGCCGTAATCCGTATCAATCCTTCCTGCGCGGCGCTCGCCACCAGCTTGCCGTCGCGCGCGAACACGCTGCCACGCGCAAATCCGCGCGCACCCGAGGCGCTCGGGCTGTCGATGGCATATAACAGCCAATCGTCGACGCGGACGCTGCGATGAAACCACATCGCATGATCGATGCTGGCGATCACCAGTTTCGAATGAATCATCGAGACACCGTGCGGTTTCAATGCGGTGTCGAGCAGATGGAAATCGGACACATAAGCAAGCAGGCAACGATGCAAGGCTTCGTCGACAGCAAGCGTGTCGACGGCGCGGAACCAGATGTACTTGAGCGGTTCGGACTTTTCCCGCCGCAGGAAGTCGGGCGGTTGTACCGGTCGAAATTCGAACGGCCGTTTTTGCTCGAGAATCCGCCGCGCGGCCGCGGGCAACTGGTCCGCCGCCTTGCGATAATACGACTCCGCGTCGGCCAATGACTCGGGCGGAGGCACATCCGGCATGGGGATCTGGTGATCGACACCGGACTCGGCGAGCTGGAACGAGGCAGACATGTTGAATATCTGCTGGCCGTGCTGAATGGCCACGACCCGCCGGGATGAGAAGTGCTTGCCATCCATCGCCCGGTCGACCTCGTAGACGATGGGCGCATGGAAATCGCCGCGGCGCAGGAAATACGCATGCAGCGAGTGCACGACGCGATCCTCGGTGGTTGCGCTGGCCGCCACCAGGGCCTGGCCGAGCACCTGCCCGCCGAATACCTGCGGACTGCCGATGTCGCGGCTTTGCCCGCGGAACAGATCTCTCTCGAGCCGTTCGAGCGTCATTACTTTGATCAAATCCTCGAGCAGCTGATTCATTGCCGAGCCTCAGTGCGCATCGCTTTCCGCAACGCCGAGACGCTTCTGCATGATGGGACTGGTGGTGGTGTACTGCAGGAACTGGCGTTGCTGCGGGAACAGGTGATGCTGGATGGCGAAGGCCGCGAGCGCGGCCTCGTGAAAGCCGCTCAAGATGAGCTTCTTCTTGCCCGGATAGGTATTGATATCGCCGATGGCGAAGATGCCCGCTACGCTTGTCTGAAATCTTTCGGTATCGACCTTGAGCGCGCGCTTCTCCAATTCCATGCCCCACTGGGCAATGGGCCCAAGCTTCGGATGCAGCCCGTAGAATGCGAGCACCCGGTCGGCGGACACTTGCACGTCGCGCCCATCCGCCGTGTGCACGTCGAGACCCACCAGCGCATCATTGTGATCCTTGCGCACGGCGACGGCGTTGCCCTCGAGCAACTGCATCTTGCCCGCGCTCACGAGGTCGCGCATGCGTGCGACGGTGGCGGGAGCGGCGCGAAATTCGGCGCGACGATGCAGCAGCGTGAGCGAACGCGCCTTGTCCGCAAGCGCCACGGTCCAGTCCAGGGCGGAATCGCCACCGCCGCAGATAAGAAGGTCGTGGCCGTGAAAGTCCGCGGCGGATTTGACCCGATAATGCACGCTTTTACCTTCGAGCTCTTCGACGCCGGGGAGACTCAGGCGGCGCGGCTGGAAGGAACCGACCCCGGCCGCGATGACCACGGCGCCGGCAAGCAGCCTCGTACCGGCGGAAGTGGCGACGAGGAACTTGCCGTCCTGCGCGCGCAGCTCGGTGACTTCCTGACCGAGATGGAACGTCGCGTGGAACGGTTTTGCCTGCGCCAACAGCCGGTCGATCAACTCCTGGGCGCCGCAGATCGGCAGCGCCGGGATATCATAGATCGGCTTGTCCGGATAGAGTTCGGTGCACTGGCCGCCCGCCTGCGGCAACGAATCAATGATGTGCGCGCTGATTCCGAGCAGTCCGAGCTCGAAGATCTGAAACAGTCCCACGGGACCTGCGCCGATAATGACGGTTTCGACCGGCGTGGGAGCGGCTTGCACCGCAGGGGTTTCTTCCGACATGGTAAACCTGATTCCTCATTTTCCGCCCAAATTGGTCGCAAATTGTAGCTGAATGCCCATAACGACACTTGTTTGGTTTCGGCAGGACCTGCGCCTCGGCGACAATCCAGCGCTCGCGGCCGCGCTCAAATTGGCCGCACCCATCGTTCCGGTGTTCATATTCGCGCCCGAGGAGGAAGGGACGTGGGCTCCCGGAGGTGCCAGCCGCTGGTGGCTGCACCACTCCTTGTCGCGCCTCGACGCTGAGTTGCACGAGGCCGGCTCGCAACTCTGCCTGCGCGTCGCGGCCGACTCGTTGGCGGAGCTTTTGCGCTTGAGTCGAGAGTGCGGCGCGACGCGCGTTCTGTGGAATCGCCGCTACGAGCCCGCGGTGATTGCGCGCGATCGTCACATCAAAACCGAATTACAGGCCGCCGGAATCGAAGCCGTCAGCTTCAACGCCGCGCTGCTGCATGAACCCTGGAGCGTAATGACGGGCAGCGGCGGACCCTTCCAGGTGTTCACGCCGTTTTGGCGCCATTGCACGGCCCTTCCCGACCCGGATGAGCCGTCACCGGCACCGGGGCACATCCCCGCCCCCGCCTTCTGGCCGAAGTCTCGCGCGCTCGGCGATCTATCGCTGTTGCCGTCGCTCGACTGGACGCAAGGACTGCACGCCGCGTGGTCCCCGGGTAATGGCGCCGCGCTGCTGCGGAAATTCCTGAGTGATTCATTCGATGAATACCCGACCCTGCGCGAGCGGCCGGACCTGCCCGGCACCTCGCGCCTGTCGCCCTATCTGCATTTCGGAGAAATCGGCCCGCGACAGGTCTGGCACGCACTGCGCCGCTTTGCGCTGAAACGCGGCCAACATACGAGCTGGCGCCAGTCGCGTTTTCTCACGGAGCTCGGCTGGCGCGAATTTGCGCACCATCTGCTGTATCACTTCCCGCAAACGCCCGAGCAACCGCTGCGCGAGAAGTTCGCGCGCTTCCCCTGGCAACCCTCGGCGCAGCGCTTGCGCGCATGGCAGCGGGGAGCGACCGGCTATCCGCTCGTCGACGCAGGCATGCGCCAATTATGGCGGACAGGATGGATGCACAATCGCGTGCGGATGATCAGCGCCTCGTTTCTGGTCAAAGACCTGCTGCAACCCTGGACCGACGGAGCGCGTTGGTTCTGGGACACCTTGGTCGATGCCGATCTGGCCGCAAATACCCTCGGTTGGCAGTGGGTGGCGGGATGCGGCGCCGACGCGGCCCCCTATTTCAGAATATTCAATCCAACCACCCAGGCAACCAGATTCGATCCGCAAGGTACTTATGTACGAGAGTGGGTTCCGGAGCTCGCGCGCCTGAGCAATGAGTGGGTGCACCAGCCCTGGGCCGCACCTGCGCAGGCCTTGGCGGATGCCGGTGTGCGGCTGGGATCGAGCTACCCCCACCCGCTTGTCGAACACGGGGCGGCACGAGCCGCCGCGTTGGCGGCGCTGGCGACGCTCAAGAAATAGCGTAAGCCTTTGTTTCCATGGATTACAGATGAGGAAGGCGATGATGCCAGAGGTCGGTTCGACCCGCCCGGTCCGCGCCCTGAACCGCGGCCTTGATGTGCTTCGCGAATTGAATCGCCTCGAGCGCGCCGCGATCAACACCCTGGCAAGCTCGCTGCGTCTGCCGCGAACCACCACTTATCGCATCTTGGAGACGCTGCGCCTCGCCGGCTACGTGGATCGCGACCCGCATGATTGCTACCGGCCGACCATCCTGGTGCGCGCGCTGTCGGACGGTTTTGACGACGAGGCGATGGTGGCCCACCTCGCCAGACCGCATCTCGCGGCGTTGGGCGCGCAAATCGTCTGGCCGGTGGCGGTGGCGACACCATCGGGCGGCACCATGATGATCCGCGAAACCACCGACCGCGAAAGCCCGCTCGCCATCGAACACTACGGCGCCGGCGTACGCGTACCGATGTTGGGATCCGCAGCGGGTCGCGCGTACCTGGCGTTCTGTTCCGCCGCGCAACGCGATGCACTGCTCGAACTTCTGGCGCGCTCGTCTCTGCCGGATGATCGTCTGGCGCGCAGCCGCAGCGAAGTCGAGCGATTGCTCAACGAGACTCGCACCCAAGGTTTCGGCATGTCGCATCGCGCGCGGCGCGTATCGGAGGAAACCAGTCTCGCGATTCCGGTGCGTGCCGGGGACAGAATCCTCGCCGCGGTCACGATACGCTACGCCGCGACCGCAGTGCCGCTGCGCACCGCGGTCGAACAATTCCTGCCGAAGCTGCGCGAGGTTGCGCAACGGATCGAGACCGAATTCGTCTGACTCGCTTACTTTCGCAGCACCTTGGTGACGCCGCCGGAGATGAGCGCGGTCACGTCGAGCAGCGCGCCGGCGATGGCGAGTCCGTCGGGAGCGGCCAAGTATCGCGGGCGCCACTCCGGCAGGAACTTTTCCTTGTATTTTCTCAAGCCCTCGAACGGATAAAACATCTCGCCGTAGCGCAGCACCATGCGTCCGAGCTTGTGCCAGGTGGGCGCGAGCGCGTGCTCTTCCAGTCCCGACAACGGCGCCATTCCCAGATTGAACCATTTATAGCCCTGCGACTTGCCCCACAGCATGCACTCGATCAACAGGTAGTCGATTACGCCTTTTGGCGCATCGCCGCCATAGCGCATGAGATCCACCGATAATTCGCTGCTTCCGCCGCGCCAGATGTTGGCGAATGCGACCACAGCCGCGCCGCGCCGGACCACGCCGCAATCGAAATGCATCAAATACCGTTCATCGAAAAACCCCAGGGAAAAGCGCTTCTCGGCCGTGTTCTTCTCCGCCAACCAAGCGTCCGACACCGCTCGCAGTTCCGGCAACAGCGGCGCCACCTCGCCGCGCGGAATGAGCTGGAACTGCGCGCCGTCGCGGTTGGCGCGCCGGTGCGCCTGGCGCAGGTCGGCGCGCGCAGGCCCCTCCAACGAAAACTTGTCGAGCGGCACGCGCGCTTCCTCGCCGAGCTTGCTCAGGTTCAATCCGAGATCGATGTACAACGGCAGATTCTCGGGCTTGACTTGATAGAACACGGGCGATACCGCCATGACATCGCAATTTTCCAGAAACGTCCAGGCCAGGGATTCACACACCTCGGGCGGCCCGACCGGATCGCCCATCGCCACCCAGCTGTGGCCCGAAACCTGGTACATGATGAAGGCCGTACGCTCGGCGTTGAACAGCAGGTGCTTGTCGCCGAGCAATGCCAGATTTGCGGTCGTATCGCCGCTCGCGGCGACGAGTTCAGCGACGCGTTGCAAATCTGCCTCGCCCGGCGCCGACAGCGGCGGCGTCGCCGGCCGCAGCAGCCGCCACAGGCCATAGGCCGCGGCGATGATTGCGGCCAGCAGCGAGGCGCGCAAGCTGCGCGGCGCCGATGCGTGGAATGCAAATTCCCACCACAGCTCGTTGCCGTACGGCACATGACGGTAGGCGAAGACCACCAGCCACGCGGCGGTCGCGAGCACGATGCACAACGCGATGATCCAGGGTCCCGAATAGTGCTGCTCGATCAGGGAAGCGCGCCGCTTGAATCGAGCACGTGCCGATACCAGCATGCTGACGACGACGCCGAGAATGATCGCCTCTTCGTAGTCGAAGCCCTTCAAAAGCGACAGCAGAATTCCGGCGCACAGCAGCCAGACCGTCAACCACCACGCCGCATCGAGGCGCCGGTAAAGGCCGTGCGCAATCACCAGCAGGCCGACACCCACGGCGCTGCCGAGCAAATGCGAGAGTTCGAGTATCGGCAGCGGCACAAAGGTGTGCAGCAGATCGAGGCGGCTGTGCAGCGCCGGTGTCGCGCCGGAGAACAGCAGCACCGCGCCCGCCACGAATACCGCGATCGCGATGGCCTGCGGCGTGACGGCAATCAAGAAAGTCCGGCCGAGCCGCGCCAGGCGCACTGCCGGGCCGCGATGCACCCACAGCTCGTGTGCGCCGAGCAATGCCAGGGCGATGCCGAATGGCAGGAAGTAATAAATGGCGCGATATGCAACCAGAGCTCCGAGCAGGCGGTCCTGCGGCACGGACCGCACCAGCAGCAGCAGCACGGTCTCGAAAACGCCGATGCCGCCGGGAACGTTGCTGATCACGCCGGCCGCAATCGCGATCAAGTAAACGCCGGCGAACGCCCCGAAGCTGAGCGTCGCCTGCTCCGGCAACAACACATACAGCACGCTCGCCGCGCACAACAAATCGGCGCACGCCACCGCGAGCTGCGCAAATGCGATGCGCGGTTTTGGGACCGGAATGAAGACCGGGCCGAGCTTCAAGGGTTTGTGACGGCTGCAGACCAGCCAAAGGTAGGCCGCGACGGCCGCAAGCAGCACGCCGCCCGCGAGCATGGCGAGTGAGGCATGTACGTGCAGCACCGAACCCGACATGCCCGCCTGCGACAGCAGCGACAGTCCCAGGAGAAATCCGGCGCCCAGCAAGAAAGTGACGGTACCAAAGGCAATGATGGTTGCGATTTGTTTGGCGCCGAGGCCGAGCGCCGAATAGGCGCGATAGCGAATCGCCCCGCCGCTCAAGGTATTGAGGCCGACGTTGTGGCCGATCGCATAACCCATGAAGGAGATCAGGGCGATGCGCGGATACGGTACCCGCGCACCGGCAAAGCGCACGGCCAGCGCATCGTAGAGGGTCAAACAACCGTAGCCTGCAAGCGTGAACAGCCCGGCGCGCAACACCTTCGCGGGCGGAATGGCGTGGACGTGACCCAGGATATCCTTCCAGCGATACTGGCCGAGCAGATGATGCAGCCACCACAGCGCCAGCCCGAACAGGGCTATGCCGAGCAGGGTGGTCCAGGCCGGGACTTTGCGGGATGTGACCGGGTGTGCCAAGCGAGATATCGTAGCAGGGCCTCCCGGGCAACGCTGCAAACTGCTAGGGTTGAGTATTGAAACTGAAACGTTCACAAGGGGTAGTCCACGCATGAGTTCCGCCACCGACGGCCGCCAGGCATTTATGGACTCGACGCAGATTTATCGCGAAGAAACCTTCACCGACCGCAAGGTGGGCACGATCCGCCGCATGACGCCGGTCGCCGCCGACGGCTCCGAGGATTCCGCGCGGCCGGTTTTATTTGTCGGACAGGCGCAGGTCATGACGCCGATGGGCGCGCTGCCGATCAGTTTCGAACTCGACGCGTCGTCGTTGGACCAGGCGATCGAAAAATTCGGTCCCGCCGCGGAACAGGCCGTGCAGCAGACCATGCGCGAATTGCAGGAGATGCGCCGCGAACAGGCATCATCGCTGGTCATTCCCGACGCAGCCGGCGCCGCCCTGCCCAATCCCAGCGATCTTCTGGGCCGCGGGCGTCCGCGGCGCTAGGATTCCAGGGCGTCCCAACGCGAGTATGCTTGCTCGAGTTCGGCGGCGAGCATCTGCAAGCGCTCCAGAGTGGCCGTACCCCGTCCCGGGTCCTTGAAGAACAGCGGATCGGCGAGCGCCGCCTGCAAGGCGAGCTGTTCCGTTTCGAGTTCTTGAATCCTCCCCGGCATGGCACGGAGTTCGCCCTGCTCCTTGAAGGAGAGCCGTCGGATTTTTTTGGCCGCGGGCAGAGCGGCTGCCGGCGCGGCCGATGCCCGTGCCTTCGCCACGCCGGCGCTCTTCCGCTGGCGCAGCCAATCGCTGTAGCCCCCCACATATTCATTGATCTCCCCGGCGCCTTCGAACACCAGGGTGCTGGTGACGACATTGTCGAGAAACGCCCGGTCATGGCTCACCAAAAGCAGCGTGCCGGCGTAAGTCGCAACCATTTCCTCGAGCAGCTCGAGAGTTTCCACATCCAGATCATTGGTGGGTTCGTCCATCACGAGCAGATTGCTCGGCCGCGCGAACAGACGCGCGAGCAGCAGTCGATTGCGTTCACCGCCCGACAGCATGCTGACCGGAGCGAGCAGCCGCTCCGGAGGGAACAGGAAATCACGCAGATAGCCGGACACGTGGCGCGGCTGTCCATCGATCGTGACCGTGTCGCCGCTGCCGCCGGTGACGTTGTCCATGATGGAGGCCGACAGGTCCAGTTGCTCGCGCTGCTGGTCGAAATACGCAGGCAGCAAGCCGGTGCCGCGGCGCACCGTTCCGGAGCCCGGCTCGATTTCACCGACCAGGAGCTTGATCAGCGTTGTTTTACCGCAGCCGTTTGGACCTACGATACCGACCCGATCGCCGCGCATGATGCGCGCCGAAAAATCCTCGATCACGGTGGCCGCGCCGAAACCATGAGTGAGGTGCGACGCTTCGAACACCAGTTTGCCCGACGGCGCCGCTTCCTGCGTGCGAATCTCGACCTGGCCGACGCGCTCACGCCGTTCGCTGCGTTGCAGGCGCAGCTGTTTGAGCGCACGCACTCTGCCCTCGTTGCGCGTGCGCCGCGCCTCGACGCCCTGCCGGATCCACGCCTCTTCTTGGGCGAGCTTCTTGTCGAAGAGAGCTGCATGCCTCGCCTCCACTTCGAGGGCGGCGCGTTTTTGCACCACGTATTCATCGTAGCTGCCCGGCCAGCCGCGCAGCCTGCCGCGATCGAGCTCCACGATGCGGGTTGCCAGGCGGCGCACGAATGCGCGGTCATGGCTGATGAACAACAGCGCGCCGTCGAAGTCGAGCATCATCTCTTCGAGCCAGGTGATGGCATCGATGTCAAGGTGATTGGTCGGCTCGTCCAACAACAAAAGGTTAGGATGCGCGACCAAAGCGCGGCCCAGCATCACCCGCCGCCGCCAGCCGCCGGACAGCGCGCCCATCGATGCGTCGCGGTCGAGTTGCAACCGTGAGATGACCTGGTCGGCCTGCAATTCGGCCTGCCAATCGCCCGGTTCGGCGCTGCCTGGCCCGAATCCGCTCATGACCACCTCGCGCACCAGCGCGTCGCTCGCCGGCGATACCTCTTGGGCCAAACTCGCGACTCGCGCGCCCGGGCGCACCCAGACTTCGCCGCTGTCCGGGACAATTTGCCGCGTGATCAGCTGCAGCAGCGAGGATTTGCCCTCGCCGTTGCGTCCCAGCAAGCAAACGCGCTCGCCCCTGCGGATTTGCAGGTCGACGGCATCCAGCAACGGTTTGCGGCCGAAACTCAACGAGACTTTGTCGAGCCGAACGATGGGCATGAGGCCGCGTATGTTAAGCGGCCGGCGCTCAATATCCCAGCCACAAGGAAATATAGATGCCGCGCTGCGCCGGCTTGCCGGCAATACGGCCAAGATCGACCCAGGCGGTGGTGAGCGAGAGATTCTTGACGGGGGCCCAGGCAAGGAAGATGTCTGCGGCGCCGTCCTCGCGAAATGCATGCAAGTTGTCGGGCTTGTCGCGGTATTCCGCGCCCAACAACAAGTCGTCGTTCAACCAGACGGCGGCGGATGCCTCCGGAGTCCACTTGTAGCCGCTGCCGTCGCCGCCGAACCCGAGCAGTCCGAATTGATTGGCGCGAGTTCGCCGCAAGGTGGCGTCTACGATGACATTGCGCCCGTCGATAGCGGCTAAGAACGCCTTGGTGGCGGCGATGTATAAATCGACATCGTCGCCGCGCGCCGCACCGACGGCGTGCGGAATCTGATCGAAGTCCAAGGTCTGCTTCCACTCCGCCCCTGCGGCGATTTGCGGCAGCCACGTGTCCGCGTCGAATACGGCATCTCCGGCGAGGCGCACTTTTACACCGACGATGTCCTGTCCCAAGGTGAGCCCTCGAACGACCGAGCCCGCGTCGAATCGCTGGCGTGCGACCGATACCTCCAACCGGTCATCCACGTCGAGGCTCGCGCCGGCCGTGCGCAGAGCAAAATCCTGCGTCGAGACGTAAGTCGCAAAAGCGGAAGCGCCGACCTCGACATTGGTGCCGAGGCCCCCGATCAAGGCCCAGGGGACGAGCCCCCCGCCGGCCACTCCCTCGACCTCGGAAACCCCGCCCGTCCATTCGAGCCGGTCTCCGGCGGCGGCGGGTGGCACGGCTGCGGCGAGGAGCGCCGATGCCACGAGCGCGGCTGGAAGGGGTGACTTCACGGCAGCGAGGTTAGGGCGAACGGCTGCGGAATATTGTGTCCGAACGCACAGCCCCCGCCGCCCAGCCCGTCTAACCTAAGCCTTTATTGAGTTAACTCATGACGGGTTTCACAAACCGGTGGTCGGGCTGTGCGCTGCTCCTATCGGGAGTGGTGGCGGCAGGTGTCGGTGCGGCTGCAGGCCAATCGAGTCTCTACGATCGCCTGGGCGGTGCGCCCGGCGTTGCGGCCATTGCCGACACCCTCATCAACCGCGTAACCGCGGATCCGCTGCTCAAGCGAAGTTTTCAAGATGCGGATCTGGGGCGGATCAAGAGGTTGCTCGCCGAGCAGATCTGCGATCTCTCCGGCGGTCCATGCCGCTACTCGGGCGATTCGATGAAAGAAGTGCATGCCGGTCATCATATTTCGGAGGCGGAGTTCTACGGCATGGTCGCCGATTTGCGCGTGGTGTTGAAGGAGCGAAACGTGGCGCAGCGGACCACCAATGAATTGCTGCGGCTGCTGGCGCCCATGAAACGCGACGTGGTCGAGCCCGCGAAGAGCAGCGCGAAGTGACGAGTCCGCACTCTCAACGCCGCATCGCTTTGCTGCTCTGGCTACTCTGCGCACAGGCGGGGCTCGCGGCCACGGTCACCGTGAGTGTGGCAAGCCGCGCGGGAAACGCTCTGGCCGATACCGTGATCGTGTTCGACCCGCTCGATGCGAACCCGGCGCCGAGCCGCGATACGGCGGTTATCGACCAGATCAACAAACACTTCGTGCCGCGCGTCAGCGTGGTCCGCACGGGCACGACAGTCACCTTTCCGAACAGCGATCACATCCGGCATCAGGTTTATTCGTTCTCTGCGCCCAAGCAAATTAACCTCAAATTATATGCGGGCTCGCCCGAGACCCCGATCGTTTTCGACCGGCCGGGACTCATTGTCCTGGGATGCAACATTCACGACAGCATGGTGGGGTTTGTCGGCGTGGTGGACTCCCCCTACTTCGGCAAGACCGCAGGGTCCGGGACGGTTGCTTTGAATCTGCCGGCCGGACGCTACCGGCTGCGTGCCTGGAACCCGAATGCGCTGGCCGCCGTGGCGGCGCGCGAAATCACCATCGGCGCCGTGCCGCTGAGCATTCCTCTGACTCTTGACCTCGACAATGAATCCGCAAACGTCGCAGCGTGGCCCGAGTAGACGGGCGTGACACTGCGCACTCGAATCGCGTTGACCTTTCTGGTTCTGCTGACGGCGGTGCTGGCCGCCGCGCTCACCGCCGTCTCGCGCACCAACCGCGGCAATGCCGAAGTCGATGCAGAACATCGATTGGACGCGGGCAGCGCGGCTTTCTCACAGCTGCTCAGGAGCGATCGCAGCGTGTTGCGCCAGGCGGCGCGCGCCGTCGCCTTGGACTACGGATTTCGCGAAGCGGTGGCGAAGAGCGACACCGAAACCCTGGTCTCCGCGCTGCAAAACAGCGGCGAGCGCACTCACGCCGCCATGGTGGTGCTCACCTCGCTCGACGGCAATGTGATTGCCGCCTCAGGATCGCACCTCAAACCGGGAACGCATTTTCACCTGCCGCCGGTGCAGAAGGATGTCGACGGCGACTATGCGGCCGGAGTCATCGTCGACGAGGGCCGCATCTACCAGCTCGTGGCGGTTCAGGTGAGAAGCCCGCTGCCGGTTGCGTGGATCGCCATGGGTTTCGAGCTCGATGCTGTCAAGGCGAACGATCTGGCGCAAATCACCGGCCTCGCGGTGACCCTCTCGGTGAAATCCGGCGGGCGCTGGCGCGATGTCGTGAGCACGCTGCCGGCCGATGAAATTCATCAGACGGACGTCGAAATCCGACGCATCGAGATGTCAAATACGGACGGCGTCGAAGCCGTCGCCATTCTGTCGCGCTCGCTCGCCGCGGCGCGCGCGCCGTTCGAGAGCCTGACCCGCGTATTGTTCAAGATTGCAGCCATCGGACTGCTCGCCTTCGCCCTGGCGGCGTTCTGGTTGGCGCGCAATATCACCCGGCCGCTGCAGGAATTGACGCAGGCCGTCGATGAGATTCGCGGCGGCGCTTACAACGTGTCCTTGAACGTGCACCGGCGCGACGAATTGGGAGTGCTTGCCGAAGGCCTGCAGCTCATGCAAACGGCGGTGCAATCCCGCGATCAGTCCATCCGGCGCCTGGCCTACGAAGACTCGCTCACCGGCGTGATGAATCGCACCGCCTTCGGCGCGGCCCTCGAGCAGGCGTTGTCTGAAGCCGGTGCGACGGTCGCAGTTGCGGTGATCAATTTGGACCGATTCAGGCGCATCAACGAGCATCTCGGCTATTCGGTCGGCGATGCCGTGCTGACCAAGATGGCGGCGCGTCTCGCGGCCGTGCCGTCCGTGAATTCGGCGGTGGCGCGGTTGGCCGCAGATCAATTCGCAGCGTTTACGCGGCTCAAGGATGCCGCGAATCTGCAGGCCTGGGGCACCTCGCTGGTGATGGCGCTCGCCGAGCCGGTGTTCGTCGAGGCCCAGCCCATCGATATAACCGCGACTCTGGGCCTGGCGCTCGCCGGCGACGGCGCGGGCTCGGCGGATGAGCTGATGCGGTGCGCCGATCTGGCGTTGGAACGCGCACGGCGCGAGAAGCGCGCGCTCGCCGTGTACGAGCCAACCTTCAAACCCGCCGCCCGCGATCAGCTGTCGCTGTTTGGCGAGCTGCGCAGTGCGGTCGAGCACGACGAACTGCGCTTGTTCTTCCAGCCGAAAATCGAACTCAAGACCGGCCGCGTGACCGGCGCCGAAGTGCTGCTTCGCTGGCAGCACCCGACCCGGGGGCTGCTCGGTCCGGCGGACTTCATTCCGTTTGCGGAACAGACCGGATTCATCCGCCGCCTGACACGTTGGACCCTCGATCACGCGATCGCGCAGGGCGGCGCGTGGCAGCGGGCCGGGACGGCCTTGCCGCTCGCGGTGAACATCAGCGCGGACGACATCGGCGATGCACGTCTCGACGCCCGCGTGGCGAGCCTGCTGACCCGCCATCAACTTCCGCCGGCGCTGCTCACGCTGGAACTCACCGAGAGCGGGTTTATCGAGGATCCCAACCGGGCGCTGCGCATGCTGAGCGCGATCGCGACGCTGGGTGTGGGTCTGTCCATCGACGACTTCGGCACCGGCTACTCCTCCCTGAGTCACCTTGCCCGCATGCCGGTCAATGAAATCAAGATCGACCGCAGCTTCGTGCAGGGTCTCGAATCCGATCCCGAATTCGCGCCCGTCGTGCGGTCGGCGATCGACATGGGCCACGCCCTCGGACTCAAGGTGGTGGCCGAAGGCATCGAGACCGAAGACTCGGCGGCGCGCCTGCGCGCCCTCGGCTGCGATATCGCGCAGGGATACCTGTACGCCAAGCCGATGCCGCTTGCGGCGCTCGAGGCCTGGCTCAATGGCAAGGAACGCGTTCGGGTGATCGCCGTGCCGGTCGACTTCAAGGTCGAAGAGGTGACCGATACGGTGAGCTTGGCGAGCTACTGAAGACCTGCGGGCGGGCCGTGAGGATCCCCACAGCCGGCGCCCTGCAGCAGGCGTCGGAGCCCGCGCAACTCTAGAATTGTCGAAAACGTCACGGCGCCGCGCACCGCGGACGTCAATTATGTCAGCTGTTCCTCGAGCGGACATTGCCCTAAAATTTGCCCGGACCGCCAAACGGAGTGCATGCATTGAGTTGTCTTTGGGATTCCATAGCGCCGGCGGGTGGCGCGATCAAAGGAAAATTCCTCGGCCGCGGCGCGAGCGTCGATCTCAAGGAGTTGACCGCGGGATCGATGTTCGGGTCCGCGCGCGAATCTTTGCGCGGCCGCTCGGTGGTGATTGCCACCCGCGAGCAGCTGCCCACGGCGCTTGCACTGGTCGAGCTCGACGGCATCGCGCGCCGCATGGTTCTGTGCACGCCGGATCTGACGCCGGAGCAGCTGGCGGGCGTTGCAGCCACGGCAGAGTCCGACGCCATCGTGTTGGACGCCGCACCCACCGCGGCGACGCCTGCATCCTTGACGCCGTTCGTGCTGGCACCTCGGCCGCTGCCGGCCGCGACGCAGCGCTCGGGCGGTGTGCAAACCGAATGGATCCTCTTGACCTCGGGTACCACCGGGACTCCCAAGCTCGTGCTGCACACCCTCGCGAGCTTGAGCGGCGAGCTGCCGCAGGCGGCGCCCGGCCACATGATCTGGAGCACCTTCTACGACATCCGCCGTTACGGCGGGCTGCAGATTTACCTGCGCGCGGTGCTGTCGCGGTCGCCGCTCGTGCTCTCGAGCGCAGGTGAACCGACACCGCAATTTCTGGCGCGCGCCGCGGCCGCCGCGGTCACCCATATCTCGGGCACGCCTTCGCATTGGCGGCGCGCATTGATGAGCGGCGACGCCGCGATATTGCAGCCCGAATACGTGCGGTTATCCGGCGAGGTGGCGGACCAGGCGTTGCTCGACAATCTTCGCGCGGTATACCCGAAGGCCCGCATCGCGCATGCCTTCGCATCGACCGAGGCGGGACTCGCATTTGACGTCAACGATGGGCGCGAGGGATTTCCACAGGCGTTCATCGACAACCCCGCCGGCGGCATCGATCTCAAAGTCGTGGATCACACGCTGCGGATTCGTTCGCGCCGCAACGCCGCCCGCTATCTCGGCGCCACACCGGGCGTGCTGCTGAACGACGACGGCTACGTCGATACGGGCGATATGGTGGAACTGATCGAGGGGCGCTATTACTTCAGGGGCCGCACGGGCGGCGTCATCAACGTCGGCGGTCTCAAGGTGTATCCGGAGGAGGTTGAAGCGGTATTGAACGCTGATCCTCGGGTGCGCATGTCGTTGGTCCGGGCGCGCCGCAACCCGATCACGGGCGCGATCGTGGTCGGCGATGTCGTCCTGGCCAATCCCGATAGCGCGGCCGCCGCGGACGCGCCGGAACGAATCAAGAGCGATCTGCTCGATGCGTGCAGACGCGCCCTGGCCTGCCACAAGATTCCGGCAATGCTGCGCTTCGTGCCATCTTTGGAGTTCACCGCGGCCGGTAAATTGGTGCGGCCGGGCGCGGAAACTCAGACGCGCACGGCCCCCGCTGAGATCGCCGCGAACAACGGCGCATCGAGCGGCACATAAGCCTGCAATCGGGAGTCATCGAAGTACAAGGGATCGCCGGTGCGGGCAGGGTCGAATCCCGCCTGCACCAAATCTTGCTTGCGTGGCTTGAACGTCCCGGTGGATTCGATGTTCTTCAACAACCGCAGGAAAACCGGCCGTGCGTAGCTCGGCAGCTTGAGCGCGACATCCGCGCGGAAGGTGTGCAGATCGAAATCCGCATTGACGAGCAGCGCTGCGAGTCCGGCGCGGCCGTCGGCGCCCGGGACCGTGACTCCGTACACCACGCCGTCGACGACCCCGCGCACCGTCGCGAGTGCGGTCAGGACCTCGGCTGTCGATACGTTTTCGCCCTTCCAGCGGTAGGTCTCGCCGACACGGTCCACGAAATAATAGAAACCGCGTTCATCCCGACGCATCAGATCGCCCGTGCGGTACCAGGAGTCGCCCGGCTTGAAGACATTGTGCAAGACCTTGCGCGCCGATGCTTCGGGGTCGGCGTAGCCTTCGAATCTGCCGGCAAGTTCTTTACCGCCCGCGGGAATCAAACCGACCGCCTCGCCGACTTCGTTGGGCAGGCAACGCTCGCAGAATCCGCCGTCGTTGCGCGTCGGCTCGCCGCGCTCGACATCGAAGCGCAGCAGCGCGACCGGCAGGCGGTGCGCCAGAAACGACGGTATCTTGCCGATGGCTCCGACCCGCCCCTCGCAGTTGTAAAGCGAGAAATTACCCTCGGTTGAGGCGTAATACTCGAGGATTCGCGGGATCTTGAAGCGGCTTTGGAACGGTTCCCACACCTCCGGCCGCAGGCCGTTGCCGCAGGCGATGCGCAGCGAATGCGAGGTTTCGATTTCCTGGGGCGGCGCATTCAGCAGATAGCGGCACAGTTCGCCGATGTATTGAAACAACGTGCAGCGCTCATCGCGCACGTCGCGCCAGAAGTCCGAAGCCGAGAAGCGCGCGCGGATGATCACGGCGCCGCCGCCGACCAATGTCGCGCCGGTGGCGACCACACCGCCGACACTGTGATAGAGCGGCAGGCAGTTGAACATGCGATCCGTGGGCTGTGTGTCCAGCAAGCCGGAGAACCAATGGCTCCACTGCATGACGCGATAGTGGCTCACCTTGGCCGCCTTCGGCAGGCCGGTGGTGCCCGAGGTATAGATGTAGAGCGCAGTGCTGTCGAGCGGCGGCGGCGAAGACTCCGAATCGCGCAATTCGGCGCCCGACAAGCGCATGAGTTGCGGCACGAGCGGCGGGAGGTCATGTGCACTGTTTCCGTAGACCCAGCATGGCAGCGCGCCCGGCAGCCGCGCACGTACATCGGTGAGCCGCGCTGCGAGTTCGCCGCCCACAATCACCGCCTGCGGCGCGACGATGTTGATGGAATGCACCAGCGCATCGCCCGCGAGGTTGGTGTTGATCAATGCGACGACGGCGCCGATGCGCGTGAGGCCCAGCCAAATCGCCATATACTCGGCGCAATTCGGCATCAGCAGGCACACCGTGTCGCCGGCTTTGAAGCCCTGACCGATCCCCCAGCGCGCGTATTGATTGCACCGATTCGCGAGGTCCCGATAGCTCAGGCCGGCCTCTTTCGATACCAGGGCGGGTGCTGCATCGAATTGGTGCGCCAGGCGATCGATCAATGCCGGCAGCGTGAGCGCCGCCTGATCGATCGACGCGGTCTTTTCCAGGGCACGGATCCAGGCTTCACGGGCCAATTTGGCGCTGGGGTCGGCGGGAATTGTTACGGGAGTGCTCATGGGGTCGCTGTGTTTGGAATTGCGAACCGTACCACGACTGCCCGGGGGGTTCGAGATACACTGTTGGCACTTTTTGCAACGAGAATGCGGCGCCAATGAAGCGGGAAACAATCGCAATTCACGGCGGTTTCGACTCGGATCCGACGACAAAGGCCGTGGCGGTGCCGATTTATCAAACGGCCGCATACTCATTCGATAGCGCCGAACACGGCGCGGCGCTGTTCAACCTGGAGGTGCCGGGCTATCGATACACCCGGATCAGCAATCCGACCACCGATGTTCTCGAGCAGCGCGTCACGCAACTCGAAGGCGGAGTGGGCAGCATCAGCGTGAGTTCCGGGCAAACCGCGCTGTATTACGCGACGGCCAACCTCACCGAAATGGGCCGCAACATCGTTTCGGTGCCGCAGCTTTACGGAACGACCTACACGCTGTTCGCGCATGTCCTGCCGAAAATGGGCGTGCAAGTGCGCTTCGCGAAGTCGGACCGCGCGGCCGATCTCGAAGCCTTGATCGACGACGACACGCGCGCGTTATTTTGTGAAACGGTCGGCAATCCCGCCGGCAACGTCTGCGACCTCGAAGCGCTTGCCGGGGTTGCACACCGCCATCGCATGCCGCTGATCGTCGACAATACGGTTGCAACGCCGATCTTGGTACGGCCCAAGGAGTACGGCGCGGATATCATCGTGCATTCGCTGACGAAGTTCATGGGCGGCCATGGGACCACGCTCGGCGGCATCGTCGTCGACTGCGGCACATTCTCATGGACCGATAACGGCAGCCGCTATCCCATGTTCACCCAACCGGACGAGTCTTATCACGGACTCGTGTACACCGAGCACTACGGCGCAGCCGCATTCATCGGACGTTGCCGCAGCGTCTATCAACGCACCCTGGGCGCGGTGCTCTCGCCCATGAACGCCTTCCTGCTTCTGCAGGGCATCGAAACAGTGGCGTTGCGGGTCGAAAGGCATGTCGAGAATGCCGCCAAGGTCGCCGAGTTCCTGCGCGCCAGCCCGCGCGTCGAGTCGGTGAATTTCGCCGGGTTCGAAGACAATCCCTACCATCCGCTGGTGCGGAAGTACCTCGGCGGCAAGGCATGTTCGCTCATGACCTTCGAAATTCGCGGCGGCCTGGCGGCCGGCATGCGTTTCTACAATGCGCTCAAGCTATTCAAGCGGTTGGTGAATCTCGGCGACGCGAAGTCGCTCGCCTGCCATCCGGCATCGACGACGCACCGGCAGATGTCGCCGGCTGAACAGCTGGCTGCGGGCGTGGCCCCCGGCGGCATTCGATTGAGCGTGGGAATCGAACATATCGATGACATCCTGGCCGACCTCGACCAGGCGCTGCGAGCTGCCGTCGGCTAGGCGGACGGCTGTTACGCGTCTTTGCGCTGTGCGAGCGTGCGGACCACCAGCGCTTGGATCGCAGCCACTGAATGGAAATTTTCGGGCGTGATATCCGACTGCGGGATGGCAATGTCGAACTCCAGCTCAACAGCCAGCATCAGATTCACCATTTTCAATGAACTGATGCCGAGGTCGCTCAGCTGTTGCTCGACCGGAAAGGGGTCCGGGACGACCGCATTCGCCCCCAGCGTCTGTTTTACCAGCACCACGAGCTGTGGGCCCACCCCTTGAATCGTCTTCTGATCCACTCGATACATCTCCCCGAGGAAAGCCGGCCGATCATACCGTGAGCCGGGGCTCGATGTTGAGACGAGTTGACAGCGATAGTTTGCGACGTGTCACACAATACCTTCAAAGTTTTACATATGCTTATGAAAGCTGAGCCGGACGTCGCTATGGCGAGAAATTCCGCCAAATTATCGGTTGTCCGCCCTGGTTAGTCTCCGCATAATGCCCGGAGAAGCCGTAACTCACGGTTAGAGGATGTTTAATGGAACCTCAGAGAATGACGGGCGCTGCCCGTGTGGTGAATGTGCGCCAGAATGATTTGACGGCTCGAGCACGTGCCGCCGCCGACGTCGCGAAAGCCAGCGCCGCGGCCGTGGACGCGGAGGCCCGCTTTCCCAGCGAGTCGTTTGCCGAGATTCGCAAGCAGCGGCTGCTCGGAATCCAGGTTCCGCAGGCCCTGGGCGGCGAAGCCGCGAGCCTCGCGGAAATCGCCGACGTCTGTTACATCCTCGGTCAGTCCTGCTCCTCCACCGCGCTGATCTATGCCATGCACCAAATCAAAATGGCCTGCATGGTGCGCCATTCCAGGGGCAATTCAGCGATTGAGAGAATTCTGAGCCGTATCGCCGGCGAGCAGCTGCTCATGGCCTCCTCCACGACCGAAGGCACGGCCGGCGGCAACGTCCGCTCGAGCGAAGCTGCGGTGGTGCACGATGGCGCGCACGTGACCCTCGAGCGCAAGGCGACGGTCATTTCGTATGCCGTCGAGGCCGACGGTGTGGTGACCACAGCGCGGCGCGCGGCCGATGCGGCGGGCTCCGACCAGGTGCTGCTGGTTCTGCTCAAGTCGGATTACACGCTGGAGCGGCTCCAGATGTGGGATACGCTCGGCATGCGCGGCACCCACAGCGAGGGCTTCACGCTGCGCGCACGGGCTGCGGCCGAGCAGATCATGCCCGAACCCTACGATCGAATTCACGCTCAGACCATGGTGCCCTTTGCGCACCTCCTGTGGGGATCGGTATGGGCGGGGATCGCGGCCGCGGCGGCCGGCAAGGCACAGGCCTTCATCCGAATGGCGGTTCGCAACTCGAGCGGCCAGGTGCCGCCCGGCGCGGCGCACTTCACGCAGGCGGTCTCGACGCTGCGCACATTGCGCGGTGTGCTGAGCGCCAATCTTCGCAGCTACGAAGCAATCATGTCGGATGACAGGGCGATATCGTCCCTGGAGTTTCAGGCGATGATCACCCTGACCAAGGTGCAGGTCTCGGAACTCGCGGTTACGACGGTCCTGAGCGCGCTGCGCGCCTGCGGTTTGTCCGGGTACCGCAACGACACGGAGTTCACGATCGGCCGGTTGCTGCGCGATGTGCTGTCCGCCCCGCTCATGATCAACAACGATCGAATTCTCTCCAATCTGGCAACGACGTCGTTGATGACGCCGCTGCCCACTACCATCAGTGGTTAATCCTACTATGTCTACCGCCAGTACCACCGCTTCCGTTGCTGCCGCCGTCCCCGCCGATCCTCTCGCACATATTGCGGCCGGATTGTTTCGTCCCATGGGCGTCGATGGCGTGTATGCGCGCACCGCCTTGTATACGAATCTGGTCGAGCGTCTCGAAGGGTACATCACGCGGCAACGCGACCCGAAAGCCGAAATCATGCGCTTTCCGCCGGTGATGAGCCGCAGCCAATTGGAGAAATCGGGCTACCTCAAGAGCTTCCCCAATTTGCTGGGCTGCGTCTGCGCATTGCACGGCTCCGAGGCGTCGATCCGCTCGGCGGTCGAGCGCTACGACAACGGCGGCGACTGGACCACCTCGGTGACCTCCTCGGACTTGGTGCTGTCGCCCGCGGCGTGCTATCCGGTATACCCGATTGTGGCAGCCCGCGGCCAGCTGCCGGCCGGCGGACTGCAGTTCGATATCGAAGCCGATGTATTCAGACATGAGCCGTCCCGCAGCCTGGACCGGCTGCAGTCGTTTCGCATGCGCGAGTTCGTGAGGATCGGATCTCCCCAGGAGATCTTGGAATTCCGCGAAAGTTGGATGGCCAGGGCGCCGAAGCTGGCGGCCGACTTGAGCCTGCCCTTCAACATCGACGTGGCGAACGATCCGTTCTTCGGCCGCGTCGGCCAGGTCATGGCTGTGAGCCAGCGGCAGCAAGCCCTCAAATTCGAATTGTTGATCCCGTACTACCCCTCGGCCTCGCCCACGGCTTGCATGAGCTTCAATTACCATCGCGAGCACTTCGGCCATGTGTGGGGCATCAAGGACAACAAGGGCGAACTGGCGCATACCAGCTGCGTCGCCTTCGGCATCGACCGTTTGGCGGTCGCGCTGTTTGCGAACCACGGTCTGGACCTTGCGAAGTGGCCTTCAGTGACCAAGGCTGCGCTCGCCCTCTAACGCCGCCCGGAACGACTTCGTGCCGCTCGACCCGCGCGTTAAACGCTTCCTGGACGTGCTGGCAGCGAGCAAGCCGCCCAAAATGCTCGAGACCACGGTCGCCGAACGGCGCTCGGGGCTCACCGAGCTCATGAAATTCGGCGGCCCGGAGGCTGCGGTGGGCGCTCTTCAGGACCGCACCTTGCCGGGGCCCGGCGGGCTGCCGCTGGCGGTGCGGGTCTACACTCCTTTGGGTGCAACGGCGGGGCTTCTGCCTGGGCTGGTTTACTTTCATGGCGGCGGCATGGTGGCGGGCACCGTGGCGACCCACGACTCCATCGGCCGCGCGCTGGCGAATTCGGGCGCATGCCGGGTGGTGTCCGTCGAATACCGCCTTGCTCCGGAACATCCTTATCCGGCCGCCCTCGATGACGCCTTCGCCGCGGTGACCTACGTCGGAACGCACGCGACGGAATTCGGCATCGACTCCGAACGCCTCGGTATCTGCGGCGACTCGGCCGGCGGCACCCTGGCCGCGGCAACCGCGCAGGCAGTGGCTCGCATCGGCAGCCCGCGTCTGGCGCTGCAATTGCTGATTTGTCCGATTCTCGATTACAGCGGTTCAACCGCCTCGAAGCGCGACCTGGGCACGGGCTACCTGGTCGATCAGGCAACACTCGATCATGACCTCAAGTACTACGCGCCCGCCGGAACTGATCCCGCCGACCCACGGATTTCGCCGCTGCGCGCCGCCAGCGTCGCCGGACTGCCGCCCACGCTGATTCACACGGCTGAATTCGACCCGTTGCGCGACGAGGGCCGGGATTATTACGAGCGCCTCACCCGCGAGAACGCGGAAGTGTCCTACACTTGCCACCCGGGTATGATTCATCTGTTCTACGGCCTCGGGGCCGTGATTCCGTATGCCCGGACCGCGTTCGCACAGATCGGCGGTGAAATCCGGGCTGCATTGGCCTGACCAAAGGAGAGATTAAAGTGGCGGAGCGCGTCGTTGCAGAACGCATGATTCAACAACTGCATGCCGCGCGCATCGGCGCCGATCTCGGCGGCCTGTGCAAGTTGTTCGCAGACCAAGGCCGATTCGAAATCGTGGGCGCGAGCGCCGACAAGCCGATCGCGATCCGGGCGAGCGGCATCGCGGAATTCCGGCCCTGGCTCGCGATGATGGTCAAAGTGTTTCGGCTCACCGACTACACCTTGTTGTCGCTGGTGGTCGAGTGGCCGCGGGCCACCGCGCATTGGCGCGTCGACATCTACTCCAAAGTCACCGGCGTCACCATTCCGACCGAACTCGTCGACCTGGTGGAGCTGAGTGAAGACCGCATCTTGAGCTATACCGAATTTTTCGCGCCTCGATAGGCCGGTGGACGATCCGTTGCGGGTGGACGATCCGGAGCGGGTGGACGACCCGCAATGGCTCCTGATCGGCCGCGAACTGCGCGCCATCGCGCAAACCGGCCTCGCTTTCAGCCAGGATCGCTTCGACCGGCAGCGTTTTGAGCGTATTCGCGAATTGGCGGCGACGATGCTGGCGCAGGGTTGCGGCGCCGGCTACCCGTCGATTCTCGGGATTTTGCAGAAGGATCGAGGCTACGCAACCCCCAAGGTGGACGTGCGCGGCGCCGCCTTCGTCGACGGCAGAGTGTTGATGGTGCGGGAAATCAGCGACGGCAAGTGGACGCTGCCGGGCGGCTGGGCCGACATCAATCAATCGGCCGCCGAGTGCGTGGTGCGGGAGATCGCCGAAGAGTCGGGCTTCAAGGCCCGCGCGCTCAAGCTTGCGGCCGTTCGCGACTATCAAAAGAGCGGACATCCGCCGCGCAACCTCGACTGCATCTACAAGATGTTCTTTATTTGCGAAATCACCGGCGGTGCGGCGCGAGCCAGCGATGAAACGAGCGCAGCGGCTTTTTTTCCGCGCGATGCGCTCCCGCCTCTGTCGCTCGGCCGCATCACCGCGGCGCAGATCGAGCGCATGTTCGAGCACGCAGAGCAGCCGCACTTGGCGGCGGATTTCGACTGATCAAGGCGCGACATAAGGCAGGTCCAACACCACGCTGAGGCCCCCGCCTTCGCGATTGGCCAATTGAATGCGCCCACCGTGCGCTTCGGCGATCTCCCGCGCGAGCGCGAGTCCAAGCCCGGTTCCGCTGCGTTTGGTCGAATAGAACGGCAGCAGCGCCTGCGCCAGCACCGATCGAGCGGATCGCCTACGCCAATATCGCGGCACGCCACTTGTTGAGCGAGGGACGAAGTCTCAACGGGCTGCGCTTCGGGGACGCGCTAGCTGAATGAGACTCCCACCGTGTCGAGGGATTGATCGCCGCCGAGCACTTCGTCCTGACGCAGTCTGGAACTCGAACCCGTGAGCGCAAGCGTCGGCAGTCCGCGGCCGCGCTGCGCCGAGACATCGCGTTGCGCCGCTTCCATTTTGAGCTCGGCGGTTCGCACGTCGAAATTCTCCTCCCGCGCGAAACTCACCCACTCATCCGCGGAGGCAGGATCGGGTGACAGCAACGGGATGTCTTCGCGCAGCGCTGCGATCGCGGCGGCATGCGGGCCTATGATCTCGGTGAGCGCCAAGTGAGCATCGAAGAGAGCATTTTGGGAGTAGATGACGCTTTGTTCGGTGACATCGAA
>Ga0181537_10000302_pt1 | contig 45859 bp, 46 predicted proteins | sample PEATcosm2014_Bin_39_FD_119765 | JGI IMG/M metagenome (GOLD analysis project Ga0181537, IMG submission 119765) | Peatland microbial communities from MTU Mesocosm Facility, Houghton, MI, USA - PEATcosm2014_Bin23_10_metaG | ecosystem: Environmental > Terrestrial > Soil > Wetlands > Peat | place...
AGATCGCCTCCTGGCCCGGTTTCATCGCCTCGACATATTCGTCGAGCGACACCAGCCCCTCGCGCGTCGTCGAGCGGAACCGCGCCAGCGATAAAAGCGTGTCGCGCTGGTCGCGGTCCTCGTAGAGCCCTTCCTTGAGCACCGCGCCGAAATTGTCCCAGAATTTTGTGTATTCCTCGGGCGCGTCACTCGCCTTTTTCTGCAATTCGCTGAGCACCCGGCCGGTCAGCTGGCGGCGCATGCGAGCGACGATCGGGTTCGACTGCAGCATCTCGCGGCTGATGTTGAGCGGCAAATCCTCACTGTCGACGACACCGCGCAGAAAGCGCAGGTAGGATGGGACCATCTCGCTTTCGTCGGTGATAAAGACCCGTCGCACGTAGAGCTTTACCTGCGTCTTGCGCTCGGGCTCGAACAGGTCGAACGGCTTCGACGCCGGCACGAACAAGAGATAGGTATATTCGACGACGCCTTCCGCCCGCGCGTGCAGGGTCAACCACGGCTCGTCAAAGCTGTGGCCGACATGGTGGTAGAATTCCTTGTACTGCTCCTCGGTGATCTCGGAGCGCGGCCGCGTCCATAGCGCCGAGGCGGTGTTGATCGTGTCTTCCTTGTTGCCGTCGGCGAGCACGATCGGCAACGCGATGTGGTCGGAATAGGTCTTGACGATCTGCCTGAGGCGATGCGGTTCGAGATACTCTTCGTCACCCTCGCGGATGTGGAGCGTGATGCGGGTGCCGCGGTTCAAATTGGGCTCGGGCTCGATGGTGAACTCACCCTTGCCGTCACTGACCCAGCGCCAGCCGTCTTTCTCGCCGGCTTTGCGGCTCAGCACTTCGACCTGATCGGCGACCATGAAGGCGGAATAGAAACCGACGCCGAACTGGCCGATGAGGCTCATGTCCTTGCGCTCGTCGCCGCTCAAATCCTTCATGAACGCGGCCGTGCCCGAGCGCGCGATCGTGCCGAGGTTCTCGATCAGCTCATCGTGGCTCATGCCGATGCCGTTATCGGCGATCGTCAGGGTTTTCGATGATTTGACCGGCGTCAGCACGACCCGGTAATGGGCATCGCCCTCGATCAAATTGGGTTCGGTGATCGCGGCATAGCGCAGGCGATCGCAGGCATCGGACGCGTTCGAGATCAACTCACGCAGGAAGATTTCCTTCTCGCTGTAGAGCGAGTGCGCGACGATATCGAGAAGACGGCTGACTTCCGCCTGGAAGGTTCGAGTTTCCTGGGGCATCGGCAAATCGGGGTTGGTTGGCAGGGATTTACCCGAATATGTGGCGCGAAAACCGTCGCCGCAAGCCCGCAGGCTGGTTCGAATGACGCATCCTTGAAGATGACCGAACCCGATACCCCCATTGCGCGCGGCGGAAGCGGCAAATCGCCGGAAATAACCGCGAGATTAGGCCGCGTGGCGGACCCCGCGGCGCCAGCGTTCGACGGTCTGCTCGACCTCGGAGCGGTCGTCGACATCGCGCGACCACGCGGTCGTGAACGAGGCCGTCGCGCTTTTCGGCCGGCAATTCTCTGGCAATGGCGTAAACCAGATGCGCATCGGCATCGACACGCCTTCGCCAACCACGATCGCCTCGCCGTTGCGCAGCGCCGGCAGGAATTTCATCAGGCCATGCGACGCCTCGGGGAGGGAGCCGCGAACAATCGCCTGGTCTTCCTGGCTCGTCATGCGCAACGCGAAGAGCGTGTTGCACTCCGAGAGGAGGCTGGGCGCCAAATCCGATGGGCGCTGACTGACGACGCACAGCGAGACGCCGTATTTCCGCCCTTCCTTGGCGATGCGTGACAGCGCGCGCTTGACCGGCTCGAACCCGGCCTCCTTGTCGCGCGGCGCGTAACGGTGCGCTTCCTCGCAGACGATGGTGATCGGCATCTGTTTCTCGCTCCACACCGAGAAATCGAAGGTCAGCCGACAGACCACCGAAACGACGACGTTCAGCACCTCCGACGGCACGCCCGACAGGTCGAGGATCGTGATCGGCTTGCCGCTGACCGGGATGCGGAAGATTTGCGCGAGGATGTCCGACATCTCGTCGCGCAGGCTGAGACTGGCGCCAAACATGAACCCGAAGCGCACGTCGTTTTGCAGCGCCAGCATGCGGGTCTTGACGAGCTGATAGGCGGCGACGTTTTCCGGACGGTTGAGCGAACCCATCGCGTTGTCGAGAAAGCGGATGACATCCGACACACGGTAGGGCATCGGCGTATCGATGCTGCAATGGCGGTCGGTCGGCGTTTTGCCCAGAAAGGCGAGCTTGGCGCTCAGCACGGCCTCCGCGAGGATCTTCCATTGCTCGGCCCGGTGGGTCGAGCCAAACACGACCTCCGCCAGCTCGTCAAAATTGAAGAGCCAATAGGGTAGGTGTAGCCCGTCGCCCGGGCTCAGCACGATCGCCTCGTCGGGGAAGGCGTGAGCGTACTCGCAGTGCAAGTCCAGCAGGATGACATGGGCGTGCGGGTTCTTTTCGATGACCGAGCGCAGGATCGTCGCGACCGCGCAGGATTTGCCGGACCCCGTCGTGCCGACGATGCTGAAATGCTTGCCGAGCAGGTCGTTGACCAACAGAAAGGCCGGTACATCGCTGTTCTGGTGGATCGAGCCGACCGGAATCGCGGCGTCGCGCGGCGGTGCGTAGACCTGGGCCAGATCGTCCGGCGTCGCGAGGTAGACCTGGTCTTCGAGCGCTGGGAACAGCGAGACCCCGCGACGGAACCCGTCGCCTTTGCCCGGATCTTCACCCCGCGGTCCATAGGGCATTTCGCCGATCAGCTCCACCTCGACGATCTTCAAATCGTCTTCCGGGGTGGCGACGGTCGGCAGCGGCACGCGTAGCGCGCTGATCATGCCAAACACCATTGCCCCGCGCGTGCGGATCTTGACCAGGGCTGCCATGGCCAGCGGCTCGTGCGCGGAGCCCGGGAGCGGCGGCCGCAGCAGCACGATCAGCTGCGCGGCCGAGACCGCGATAACCCGGCCGATCGGCTCGGCTGGTTCTTCCATGGAAATTCTGATCTGGCTCATCACGATTATCCGGCAGGAGTTATGCGGAGGCGGACGACAGGGATGCTGATTTCGACGACGGTGCCGACACCAAGCGTGCTGCTGAGGGTCAACTTGCCGCCATGCATCACGGTCATCGCCCGAGCGAGCGGCAGGCCCAGGCCGACGCCCTCGTTTTCACGGGTCAGGTGGTCCTCGACCTGGCTGAACGGTTCGAGCACCTTCTCGATATATTCTTCCGGAATGCCGCAGCCGGTGTCGCGAACCGACACGACCAGGTCGCCACCCGGGCGCAGCGTCGACGAAACAAACACGTTACCGCCGTCGCGGTTGAATTTAACGGCGTTCGACAGCAGGTGAACAAACACCTGCTTCATCTTGCTCGGGTCGAGGAGCACGAAATAATCGGTGCCCGGCGCGTGCTCGATCGTGACCGCCTTGCTTTCGGCTTCGGCCGCCAAACTCCTGATCGCGGCCCGGATCACCTCGTCGAGCGAGGCGACCTGCTCGTCAAGTTCGAGCTTGCCGGCCTCGATGCGGGCGAGGACTAGCACATCGTTGACGATACTCAGCAGCCTGGTGCCGGCTTCATGGATGTATTTGCCGTAGGCGGCGTGATCGTCGGCGCCCGTCCCCGATTGGATGATCTCGGAAAAGCCGATAATCGCATTGAGCGGCGTGCGCAGCTCATGCGTTACGTTCGCCAGGAAATTGGTCTTGGCGCGATCGGCGGCCTGGGCCTGCAACAGCGCCTCTTCGGCGAGCCGCGTCGCCCGTTCGGCATTTTGCCGCGCCGCGGTCAGCGCGCGCTCGGTATGCCGGCGGTCGAGCAGGGAACCGAGCTGCAGGCAATAATCGTCGAGCAGGGAATTCTCGCTCCGCTGCATGGTCCCGATGATTTCCCCGAGCTGGTGCACCGACCATGCTCTACCCCGGCTTCCCTAACGAACGCTTACAACCGAGCGGCAAACTCGATTCGGCGTTGGGCTCGGAAACCGCTGCGTAACACTGCCGCAGCGGTCGCTTGCCGCCCTGGACACGACGTTTCTGCTTGCCCTGTCGCGCCGGCGACCGCACCTTTCCGCTATGGCAACGCAGCGCGCCGGTTCGCGCCTGGTCGCGATCCTGGGTCCGACGAATACCGGCAAGACCCATTTGGCGATCGAGCGCATGCTCGATCACCAAAGCGGCATGATCGGGTTTCCGCTGCGGCTCCTGGCGCGGGAAAATTACGATCGGGTCGTCAAGCTCAAGGGCGCGCGCGCGGTAGCGCTGATCACCGGCGAAGAAAAGATCCTGCCGCCAAACCCGTCATATTTTGTCTGCACGGTCGAATCGATGCCGCTCGACCGCCAGGTCGAATTCCTCGCGGTCGACGAGATCCAGCTTTGCGCCGATCGTGAACGCGGCCATGTCTTCACCGCGCGGCTGCTACATGCGCGCGGCCTCAGCGAAACGATGTTTCTCGGCGCCGACACGATCCGGCCGCTGATGCGCCGCCTCGTGCCCGAAGCCGAATATGTCAGCCGTCCGCGGTTCTCGACGCTCACCTATACCGGCCACAAAAAAGTGACCCGGCTGCCGCCGCGCAGCGTCGTTGTCGCGTTTTCGATTGCGGATGTGTTTTCGCTGGCGGAAATCGTGCGCCGTCAGCGCGGCGGCACCGCGGTCGTGCTGGGTGCGCTGAGCCCGCGCGCCCGCAACGCCCAGGTCGGCATGTTCCAGGCTGGCGAAGTCGATTACCTGGTCGCGACCGACGCGATCGGTATGGGTCTCAACATGGATCTGAACCATGTCGCCTTCGCCCGGCTCGCCAAGTTCGACGGGCGCGGCTTGAGGCGTCTCGCCGCCGCCGAGATCGGTCAGATCGCCGGCCGCGCCGGCCGCCACATGAACGACGGCACCTTTGGCACGACCGCCGATGAAGGTCCGCTCGACCCCGAGATTGTCAGCGCGGTCGAGGCGCACAAATTCCCGCCGTTGACCCGTATCGCCTGGCGCAATACCGCGCTCAAATTCAACTCGATTGGTACATTGCTGGCGGGGCTCGACGAGCCGCCGCCGGCGCCCGGGCTGATCCAGACCCGCGATGCCGACGATCATCAGGTGCTGCGGGCGTTGTCGCGCAATCCCGAGGTCGCGGCGCTTGCGCGTCACCCTGGCGCCGTGCGGTTGCTCTGGGAGGTCTGCCAGATCCCCGATTTCCGCAAGATGCTGAGCGAGAGTCACGCGCGCTTTCTCGGGCAGTGTTTTCTGCATCTCGCGGGACCGAGCGAGCGCCTGCCGACGCCATGGATCGCCAGCCAGATCGCCCAGCTTGACCGGGTCGACGGCGATCTCGACACCCTGATGACGCGCATCGCCCATATCCGCACCTGGACCTACATCACCCATCGCGGCGATTGGGTCGAGGGCGCGGCCGATTGGCAAGAACGGGCTCGCAGCATCGAGGACAGGCTCAGCGACGCGTTGCACGAAAGCATCACCCAGCGCTTTGTCGATCGCCGCTCGGCGTTTCTGGTGCGGCGCCTGTCCGGTGACGACGAACTGCTTGCCTCGGTGGACAGAGCGGGTGAGGTGCGGGTCGAGGGTAGTTATGTCGGGCGACTCGATGGCTTTCGGTTTATCCCCGACGCGAGCGACGAGGCCGAGAGCCGAATGCTGGCGAACGCGGCCAACCGCGTGCTGCGTGGCGAGATTGCCGTGCGCGCGCGGCAATTGGCGGCGGATGGCGATGAGGGCTTCGCGATCGACCCGATCGGGTATGTGATGTGGCGCGGCGGGTTGGTCGGGCGTCTGGCCGCCGGCGATGGGCCGCTCGCGCCGCGGGTCGAGGTGTTGGCCGGCGATTTCCTCGAAGGCCCGGCGCGCGAGCGAGTGCGGCAGCGGCTGCAGGCTTTTGTCAAAAGCGAGGTCGAGCGCCGCCTCAAGCCGCTTTTCGCGCTGCGCGACCTGCCGTTGGGTGGCGCCGCGCGTGGCCTCGCCTTTCAGCTGGTCGATGCGCTTGGCTGCCTGCCGGCCGAAGCCGCCGCCAGCGAGCTTCGCGCGCTCGACAGCACGAGCCGCCGCGCGCTCGGCCGCGTAGGCGTGCGCTTTGGCGCGGAAAGCCTCTACATCGAGCCGCTGCTCGGCGCCGAGTCGGCACGGTTTCGCGCGCTGCTGTGGGCGGTGCGGCAGGGGCGGACCGTGCCACCGCTTCCCGGTGCGCGAGCGCTCGGCAAGGCGCTCGTGGTTGATCCTTCCGTCCCGTCTTCCTTCTATGCGGCGCTCGGCCGTCGGGTGATCGGCGGGCTGGCGTTGCGTCCCGACCGGCTTGAGCGTCTGTCCGCCGCGGCGCGCGAGCGGGGGCAGAGCGGCCCGTTTGCGGCCGATGAAGAGCTCGCGGCGTTGGCTGGGGTGGCGGTTGCCGATCTGCGTCCGCTGCTGCTAGGCCTTGGCTACCGTGTGCTGATCCGCGACGGGGTTGAGCTGTTTGTCGCCCGACCGCGCCGCCTCAATACCGCGCCACGCCGCGCCGCGCGCCGTCATGCGCCGGAGGGCCACCCCTTCGCCAAGCTCAAGGAGCTGAAATTCGCGTGAGCGGCCGCGCCGAAACGCCCGACAAGGCACGCCGCCGGCTTGACCAGTGGCTGTGGTTCGCGCGTTTCGTCAAGAGCCGCTCGCTCGCCGCACGGCTCTGCGCTGAGGGTGCGGTCAACGTCAACGGTATCGCCGTTGCCAAGCCCAACCACGCGCTCAAGCCCGGCGACGTCGTGACCCTGCCGCAGGGGCCATGGCAGCGCACCGTGCAGGTCGTGGCGCTCGGTACCCGCCGCGGGCCCGCGGTCGAGGCGCAGACGCTGTTTCGCGAAAAGCGCATGGTCCGCCGTGCCGACCTGCTCCCAGCCTGGGAGCCACTCCTTGTGGACGATGGATCAGACGATTAAGGGCGGAGCGGGTGAGGGGCGGGTTACACCGAACACAGCCGGCTGGGGCCGAGGTCTAGGTGGAAATGGTTGAAATGATCGGCGTTGCTGTCAGGGGTCAGCACCACCGAGAAATAGCCGCACGCGGCGCGCGCCAGATGATGCAGAAACGCGCTTCGCGGTCCCGGCCGCATCCAATCGTGTTCGACGTTGACGCTGGTCCCATCGGACAGACGAAATCCGGAGATATCGATAGCCAGACCATAGGCATGCTCGCTGAGCTGGTCGTGTCGGCTGGTGTTGGCGCGGCACGAATAGGCGCCGAGATGGTCGATGCGAACGACGTAATGGCCGAGATCCGCCATCGCCAGCTTTTGCACCGCGCCGCGCTCGAACGCGTCGAGCCGGTCGGCCAGCAGACAGCTCATCGCCACCGGATGATTGAGCGGCACCTCGACCTGGCTGACCCTGACCGGGGTCGATATATGGCAGCGCGCGTCCGGTGGCTCACTCATGTTGATCGGGCGGTAGGCGACCGCGTGGGTGTTGAGATCGGCAAGGCAGGCGGCGCCGCTCTCGACCGGTGTCGGCACGTGGCCACATGCCGCTAGCGCCGCGGCAAGGAGCGCGAACAGACCGGCGCGGAGCAGCAAGCGCGACATCCTGGAATACACAAGGCTGATGGTCGTTCTCTGCTCTAACCGGTTGGGCGGCGGGGTCAATGTGGCCTCGCAGTGCCGTCAATCCGCCCGAAGAAAGCCTCATTCGATCAACATGGTACGATATCGTGGCCGCAGTAGCGGTGGCCTCATCCGCACAGGCAGGCAACAGTGACGACAGGCTCGGATTCGCGCTATTCGGCGTTTCGCGATGCCGCCGTCGTAGTCACTGGTGGCGTCGGGCTGATCGGCTCGGCGCTGGCGCGGCGGCTCGTCGAGCTGGGCGCGAACGTGCTGCTGATCGACAGCATGCTCCCCGAGGGCGGCGCCAATGTCGCGAACATCGCGGCGATCCGCGATCGGGTGCGCGTCAATATCGCCGATATCCGCGACGCCTACGCGATGCGTCATCTGCTGCCCGGCCAGGATTTCCTCTTCGACCTCGCGGCGCAGACGAGCCACCTCGATTCGATGAGCGCGCCGCTCGACGATCTGGCGATCAACGCCCGGTCACAGCTGCAATTGCTGGAAACCTGCCGGGCGGTGGCGCCCAAGATTACCATCGTCCACGCCGGGACCCGCCAGATCTACGGTCGCCCGCGCTATATCCCTGTCGACGAGGCGCATCCGCTGAACCCGACCGACGTCAACGGCGTCAACAAGATGGCGGGCGAAGCCTTCCACCTGATGTTTCACAGCGCCTACGGCATCGACACACGCTCGCTGCGCCTGACCAACGTCTACGGGCCCGGCATGCGGATCAAGGACGCGCGACAGAATTTTCTCGGGATTTGGCTGCGCCGTGTCCTCGAAGGCGACGCGTTCGAGGTGTGGGGCGGCGAGCAGCGGCGCGACATGGTGTTTATCGACGACGCGGTCGAGGCGTTTCTCGCCGCCGCGGTCACCTCGGAAACGCAGGGCAAGGCGCTCAATGTCGGCGGCGACGCCGCCTACAGCCTTGCCGAGATCGCCGCCGCGATGATCGCCGCGAACGGCGGCGGGCGCTACGAGCTCAAGGAGTTTCCACCCGAGCGCAAGCGCATCGATATCGGCGATTTTGTGACCGATGACCGCCAATTCCGCGCGCTTGCCGATTGGGCACCGCGCACCACGCTCGCCGACGGGCTCAAACGCTCGCTCGACTACTATCGCCAACACCTCGCCGCCTATCTTTGAGAGCCCGATGAGCCAAACATCAATACCGCAAACTGATCCGCACGCCGGCTATGTCGAACAAAAAGCGGCGATCGACGCCGCGATCGCCAAGGTCCTCGACAGCGGCTGGTACATACTGGGGCGCGAGGCCGAGGCGTTTGAGGCGCGGTTTGCCGCGACGGTCGGGGTCGCCCACGGCATCGGTTGCGGCAACGGCACCGACGCGCTCGAACTTGCGTTGCGAGCTTGCGGCATCGGCGCTGGCGATCTGGTCTTTACCGTGTCGCACACGGCGGTCGCGACCGTCGCCGCGATCGAGCGTGCCGGGGCAAGTGCGGTGCTGGTCGACATCGAGGCGGGTGGGTTCACAATGGACCCGGCCGCCCTGGAGCGCGCGCTGCAATCGCCGCCGCGCGGCCGCCCGGCGGCGGTGATGCCGGTACATCTCTATGGCGAGCCGGCCGCGCTCGGTGAGATCGGCGCGCTTGCCCAGGCCCATGGGCTGCGCCTGATCGGGGATGCGGCGCAGAGCCACGGTGCGCTCTATCAGGGACGGCAAGCCGGATCGATCGGCGATTTCGGCTGCTTCAGCTTTTATCCGACCAAGAATTTGGGGGCGCTCGGCGATGCCGGCGCGATCGTCACCGACAATGCCGAACTCGCCGTAGCGGCGCGCGAAATTCGCGAATATGGCTGGCGCGATCGCTATGTCAGCGCGGTGCCGGGGATCAACACGCGGCTCGACCCGATCCAGGCCGCGGTCCTCAACGTCAAGCTCGACGCCCTGGCGCAGGGCAACGCACGCCGGCAGGCCATCGCGGCGCGCTACGATGCCGGGCTTGCCGGGTTGCCGCTCACGCTGCCGACGCGGCGGGGCGACGCCAGCCACGTCTTCCACCAATACGTCATCCGCACCGCAAAGCGCGATCGGCTGCGCGAGCATCTGAGGCAGACCGCGATAGGCACGGGCATCCACTACCCGCTGCCGGTGCATCTGCACCCCGCCTATCGCGGCCGCGTGCCGGTGGGTCCGACCGGGCTGTGCCACAGTGAAAAGGTGGCCCGCGACATCCTCAGCCTGCCGATGTACCCGCAACTGAGCGACGCCGCGACCGACCGCGTCATCACCGAAATCCGCCGGTTTTTTCTGTAGGGCGGAAAGGCGGAGCGCCTTCCGCCTGACAAATCGTCCCGTCCGCTCAGGCTTGGTGGATCAAAATGATTCCGCCGCCGATCAGGGCGATGCCGCCGATTTGGTGCCAGCCGAACGGCTCGCCCCACAAGACATGCGCGAGCACGGCAACAATCACGTAGCTCGCCGACACCGACGGGAAGGCGACCGATACCGGGATCCGGTTCAGCGCCACGATATAGCCGAACGCGGCCGTCCCGTAGATTACGAGCCCGACGAGCGTCAGCGGGTTGAACAATTGGGCGGCAAGGCTCGACGCGCCGATCGCGGCCGATTTGAGCGCGATCTGTGCAGCGATCCCGAGGAGAATTGCTGCGGCGAGGCTCAGATAGGCGAGGCTGGTGGGCATGCCTGCCTCAGCCCTGCCGGCGCAACAATACCGGCGAGGCCGATGCTTCCGCCGCCGGCTCGACGCGCGTCACATCGCGCACCACCGATTGCGGCTTGCGGTTCGCGGTCAGGTACAGTCGGCCGAGATATTCGCCGACAATACCCAGGATCATCAGCTGCACGCCGGAGAGCAGCAGCACCGCGACAAACAGCGAGGCCCACCCCGCCGGGGTCGCAAAAAACAGCGCCTCGATAATCGCCGCGAGCCCGCCCAGCGCGCCGATCACGCTCAGCGCGAACCCGGTCAGCGTGCTAATCCGCAACGGCATGACCGAGAAGTTGATGAACATGCTCATCCACAGCCGCAACAATCGGCGCAGCGTGTAGTTGCTGCGACCGACCGCGCGCGGCAAATGACGCACCAGCAGCCGGTCGATCTTTTGCGTCACCTGCAGGATCAGCCCGTCGATATAAGGGAAGGGGCCCTCGTAACGGGTGATCTCGCGAACGACAAAAGCGCTCATACAGCGGAAGCTCGACAAATAAAGCCCCTTTGGCTTGTCGAGCACAAAGCTCGCAACCCAGTTGGTGAACTGGCTGCCAAGGTTACGCCAGCCCGCGTGCTGCTTTTCATCGTAATAGGTGTAGATGACGTCGGCGCCGGTTTCCTGGGCATAAGCGAGCAGCCGGGTCACTTCTTCCGGCGGGTTCTGCAGATCGTCGTCCATATTGATGACATGCGCGCCCCTGGTATGACGCAGCCCGGTCATCACGGCGTTGTGCTCGCCGAAATTGCGTGCGTGATCGATGAGGGTGATCGGGATGCGCGCCCGCGCGATGATCTCGCGGCAGATTGCGAGGCTGTTGTCGGGGCTGCCGTCATTGACCAGCACGATCTCGTGCCCGCCGGGGATGTCGAGCGTCTCGAGCGCCTCGACCAACTCGCCGATGCTGGCGGCGCCATTATAGACCGGTATCACGATCGACAGCGCGAGCGTCGTTACAGGTGGCTCAGACATGGGCGTTCTCCGGCTTGGTGGCGACCGCGAGTACCGACCCGCCAAATGGAAAGCGGATGCCGGCGCGCATCAGGCCGCGCTCGATAGTGGTGGCAGCTCGGCAAGCCGCCTCGACGATCACCGAATGCGCCCGGACGTCGCTGCCGGAGCCCGCTGGCAGCAGTTTGCGCGTCGCGACCATCACCGGAAACAACACGATGTTCCAATAGCTCGTGAAAATTGGGCGAAACCCGGCGGCGCGGAGCAGGCGCACGACCTCCATGCGGGTGTAGCGGCGCGCATTGTAGACCGCTGTATCATGGTGCGACATCAGCCAGCGATAGGCGGGCAGGTTGAGGATCAGGATGCCGCCGGCGGCGAGGCAGCGATGGTATTGCCCGAGTGCCTTGGCCTCGTCGACACCGCGGTGACATAGCACATCGACGCTGATGATCGTCGCCAGCGCTGCGTCGGCAAAGGGCAGCGTGTTGACCGAACCAGCGCATATCGGCCGCGCGCTCTTTTCCGCCGCCCAGCGGCAGGCGGTCTCGTCGGCGTCGAGCCCGATCGTCTCCGCCTCGGGCAGCTGCCGGGCGAGCCGCGCGAGAAAACCGCCAGTTCCGCACCCGGCGTCGAGCAGCTTTGCCGTGCCGGCGAGACGCGGCGCCATCCGCTGGTACAGCATCAGCAAATTGGCGTGGATCGCGGCAAACCACCACATCCGGTCCTCGACGTGGCGCAGCCTGTCATATTCTTCGCGTTCCAGGCGGGCCTCCCAAAGACCTGATCATGGGCTGAGGCCCCGAGAACGCCGGCGGCGGCGCGGCTATTCCGTCGGCGTCGCTAGCGAGCGTCAATAGCCGGGAAGGGCGGGGCGGCGCGGTACCGCGCCGGCGAGGGGGCGCTTGGCGATCCGTTGCTCGGCCAAGGCTTCGCGGTGATCGACGACGACCGATAGCAGCGCTCCCATCCTTGTCACCTTGCAGATTGGCCGATCGGTCAGCGCATGGTCGGCATCCGCGAGCGAGAAGCCGATCACGAAATCGGCGTCCTTGGGATAGGTCACCGAACGAAAGTTTGGCGGAAAGTAATACCGCGCCGAAACGATCGGTCCCTGCACCGCGACAGTGAACTCGCGATCCTCGAAATCCGCGCCATATTGCTTGCGCAGATCGTTTTCGAGACCTCTGACCGCCTCGGCAAAGGAATTCGCCCAATAGTCGAGCCTGAACCGGTTCTCGGCCCCAGGCACCCCACCGACAAAGGCGTTGTAATAGACGTACTGATCGGGATGCAGCATCACCATGATCGACACATGCGCGATGCCATAGAGGCCGAGAGCGGCGTAGATCGGCGCGCGGTACTCGAACCGGCCAAGCCAGGCCAGCGCGCGATCCCCGACCAGCGCCGCCGTCACGGCGATCGGCGGCAGCACGAAAATGAAATGCCGCATGCCGTTGAACAGCACGGCTCTGACCGCGATCGCATAGACCACCGGAAAAACGATCGCGAAACCGAGCATAAACAGTGGCAGGACCCGCTCGCATCGCCACGCGTCCCGGCGGACCAGCGCGGCGGCGGCAACGATCGGCGCAGCCACCAACAGGGCCAACACCAGTTCAGGCAGGGCCAGGGAGATAAAAACCGGCAGGTAATCCCATGGCAGGTTGCTGGCGGAGATCAGCTGGCCGTCGAACAGGATTTTGGCCCAGAAGATCTCCTTGGAAAAGACCGCGAGCGCCTGCAGCGGGTGATGGATCGGGTCGCTCTGCGCCCACGGCCAGAACACCAGCATCAGCGGATAGGCGATGCAGAGCACCGGCACGAAGACCCGCCACAGACTGGTCCAGCCAATGCCGATCAGCACCGAAAGGCGACGCGCGGCGATCGCCTGCCAGACGCCAAACAAACAGAGCAGCAGTCCCAGATAGCACAACAGCATGAGCCCGCCGACACGCACCGCCATCGCCAGCCCGATCGCCGCGCCGAGCTTTATGACAAGGCGCCACGGCGGGCGCGGCAGGAACGGCACCACGCGCACCAGATAATAGATCGTCCAAATACACCCGGCGGCGAATGGGATGTCCTTGGGATTGTTGAACATCTGGCCGTAATAATTGGGGATCAGCAGCAACAGCAGCGCCGCGACAAACCCGGCTCGCGGCCCGGCGAGCCGGCGGCCAAGTTTCCAGCAACCGACGAGGCCGATAATGCCGACAATGCCGTTCAGCAGATGCCGGGTCTCAAACACCCCAAGCGGCGAGACCCGGTTGACGATCGCCGCGGTCAGATCGAAGACCGCGCCGTAATTGTACATATCGGCGTATTGGTAGAGCAGTTCCCAGTGCGGGGCATGCGCCGCGCCGACCAGCCACAGGTAATAGGTCAGGACCAGATTGCCGTACCAGTTCTGGCAATCCTCGTCCCAGGTGACGCCATAGGTGCGGAATGTCAGCACGACAAGCAGCAGCGCGACCGCGAACAGCCCCAGCGCAAGCTGGTCCCACAGACATTTGCGGCTGAACCGGCGGATCGCTGCCGTCACAGCGCTTCCCCGGCGCCGGGGGAAGCGCGGAGCAATGTACGAAGCCCTTTCATCAAACGTCCTGGAGACGAACGCCCTGAATGATATTACCGCCAGCGCATTGATTCCGGCTGATCTTCACGCTCCGTGTCGCCGAATCGGCACAATCTGTCAAGCCGCAACGATATCGCAAGTTGCGTTTCCCGCGTGTCATAGCCCGACCTCGCTCAAAAGCGAGCCGACGACGCGCTCGCCGGAGAAATATTCCCGCGCCACATCGCGCGCGGCGCGGCTGTGGCGCTTGTAGTCGCCGGCAATCGCGTCGACCGCGGCGAGCGCCTCGTCATGCGTCGCGAAGTCGAAAAGGCCATCGCCGACCGGGCATAGCCGGTTGAACCCGGTGCGCATGGTTACGACCGGCCGGCCGGCCGCTAGATAACAGACCGCGCGGTCGCTGAACCAACCGCTATTTGTACGCACGTAGATGTCCTTGGCCACGGTGAACTCCCCGCGCGAGCCGGCGATGAAGTCCCGATAGGTGTCGGTGTCGGCCGAGACTGGCCGCGGGTCGGTCAGGCGCCAGCCGCCCCCCTCGACCTCGCGGCGAACCTCCTCGGTCGGCGGCCGGATCGCCATGCGGAAGCACCTGTCCGGCCGCCGCCTTGGCAAATCTAAGAATTTCAAAAAGTTGACGTGCTTTGACCAGAGATAGGTTGAACCATGGTATTCGATGTCCTTGCCGCGATTATCCCAGCTTGCGATCGTCGTAAAGCAATCCGGTACGCCCACGGCGTCCGGCCAGGCATCGACATCGACCGGTGGGCGGGTCGCCCGCCAATTGATGCCACTAAGCGGGATCGCGCAATCCGCGCGGCCGATATTGCTGCCATAGGTAAAAAAATCCGTGTGCGCGTCGATATAGGCGCGCTCGGATGGGTCGCCTTTGGCGTAATTGATCTGCTGGTAGCCCGGATCGGTATCGATCAGGATGCGCACCTTGCATTGCAGATGCCGCTCGTCGAGCCGGTGCGCGCCGCATAGATTGATCAGCGCGTCGGCCTCGCGGTAGAGCCGGGCGATCTCCGGGCGCGTGAGACCGTGATAGGTCCCGTCGACGCCGCAGTGATAGGCCCAGCGCTCGCCAAGCCCGAACCGCTCCATGACCCGGCGCAGATAGGCAAGGTTGTAGTCGCAGTTCATCACCACGCTTTCGGCCCGCGGGTCGTAAGGGTTGGTGCCGCTATCCTCGACATACCAGGCCTCGTAGCCGAGCTTTTCGAGCGCCAGGAGATAGTGCGCGGCCTGCCACGCGATCCCGGCAAGCGGCATCTGCCCGACAAAGTGGAGGAGGACGATCTTGCCGCGTTTGTGCAAGGCTGGCTCGGGCTCTAGGGTGCGTGCGGACGAATAACGCGCGCGGAGCCCTAAATATTCGATTGCCGCATTGTCGCACCGAATCAAGGGCGGCGCGGGGCGTCGCCGTTGGACAATTGGCTGCCAGCCCAATTTATGTAAGATCGCGTTCCGCGACCATCGCTAGGCGAGCCTTCGCCGCAACCGAACGGAAGAAGCCGACATCATGACCTACGTCGTCACCGAAGCCTGCATTCGCTGCAAATACATGGATTGCGTCGAGGTTTGCCCCGTCGACTGTTTCTACGAAGGCGAGAACATGCTGGTCATTCACCCTGACGAATGCATCGATTGCGGGGTGTGCGAACCCGAATGTCCGGCCGAGGCGATCATTCCGGACAGTGAGTCGCTGGCCGAAAAATGGCTTGAGCTCAATCGCGAATATGCGGCGAGTTGGCCCAACATCACGCGCAAGAAACCGGCGCCGGACGACGCCGACGATTGGAAAGGGGTTGAAGGTAAGTTCGATAAGTTCTTCAGTCCAAAAGGCGGCGGCGCCTAAATCCGTCCGCGGTGCGGGTTCGCCGCGCCGTCATGCACGCCGCGCGTGCGAGCTGGCGCATAGCTGATGTGCTGGCTTCGAACGCCCTAAGTATGATACATATTTGTGTTAGCGCCCTAGACGCGTCCCCCCCGTTCCGCGCTCTTCGTCGAGATGTGGACAGTCGCCGCCGCAATTGGCGACTTCAGGAGGCGTCGTGACGGCGCAGGCTGGGGTCGGGGGCGCGAGAGAACAAGATGATAGTAACTGACAAGATGCCATTTTCCGAAGGCGACCTCGTCGTTTATCCGACGCATGGGGTTGGCAAGATCACCGCTATCGAAGAGCAGGAAATCGCCGGGCACACGCTCAACGTGTTTGTCGTCCTGTTCGACAAGGATCGCATGACGCTGCGCGTCCCGCTTGCCAAGGCGAAGAACTCCGGTCTGCGCAAACTGTCGAGCCATAAGGAGATGGACGCCGCGCTCGCCAAATTGCGCGGCCGCTCGCGCGCCAAGCGCACAATGTGGAGCCGCCGCGCCCAGGAATACCAGGCCAAGATCGCCTCGGGCGATCCGGCCTCGATCGCCGAGGTCGTGCGCGACCTATTCCGCAATGTCGGTCAGCCGGAGCAGTCGTACAGCGAGCGCCAAATCTATCAGGCGGCGCTCGACCGGCTGGTGCGCGAGTTCGCCGCGGTCGAGCGGATCGACGAGATGACCGCGGTGCAACGCGTCGAACAGATGCTGTCGGCCTAGCCGTTCGCGAGGCGCCGGCGCCGTTTCGGTTCAGCGGGAGTGTTCTGAACGGAAGCGAGGCCGGGTCGTGGTGACGGGCTAGAAACGGCTTTTCGGCGCGAATTCGAAACGCGGCGCCGGCCGCTTTCAACAGTGCGCGCCAGGAAAACGGCGGCGCCGGGAGCGGGGACGTGAATACAGGCTCCTCACCGGAAAAATTCGCACAATTGCGCGATGCCAGGCGGGTCTGGGCGGTCGGCGCCATTCACGGCGAAGCGCGCCGGCTGGCTCGCGTACATGATCTGATCGGCGAGCGCTTTTTCCGCGGCGACCGACTGGTATATCTCGGCAATTACCTCGGCCATGGCGGGGATGTCGCGGCGACAATCGACGAACTACTCGATTTCCGCCGGCGCGTGCTCGGCCGCCCGCACGGCTTCGCCTGCGATGTCGTCTATCTTCGCGGCGCTCAAGAGGAAATGTGGCAGAAGCTGTTGCAATTACAGTTCGCACCAAATCCCGGAGAGGTTTTGGCCTGGATGGTGCGCGCCGGCATCGAGGCCACTGTGCGCGCTTATGGCGGCGACATGCGGCAGGGCTTTGCCGCAACCCGTGACGGGCCGCGCACGATCACCCGCTGGACCAGTGCTTTGCGAACCGCGATGAACGCAGCAGAGGGGCACGCGACACTGTTCGCCGCGTTGCGCCACGCCGCTTTGACCGACCGGACGGGATTGCTCTTCGTCCATGCGGGCATAGACCCACGCCGCGCGCTGACCGCGCAGGGCGATGCTTTCTGGTGGAGTACAGCGGATATTCTCGACCTTGGCGAGCCATTTGGCGGTTTTAGCCGGGTGGTCCGTGGCTTCGACCGCGACCAGCGCGGCGTCGTCGAAGGCAAATTCGCGGTGTCCGTTGATGGCGGCGCCGGACGCGGCGGCAAGCTCCAGGCGGTGTGCCTCACGACCGACGGCCAGATCGTCGATTTCTGCGAGGCCTGAGCGCCTCAGATTGCCGTGTACCCGCCATCGACCAGCAGGTCGCTACCGGTCACGAAACTTGCCGCGTCGCTTGCGAGGAACACGGCGGCTTGAGCCAGCTCCTCCGGCTTTCCTAGCCGTCCTGTCAAATGCTTAACACCTATTTTCTCGCGCGCTGTCTCAAATGAATTATAGCGACGCAGCGTACGCTGCGTCTCGACGGCACCGGGCGACAGCGCGTTGCATCGGATGTTCTGATCGGCATGGTCGATGGCGATGACTTTGGCGAGCTGGATCAGGGCGCCCTTTGTCGAGCAATAGGCGGCGCGCCCGGCGCTGCCGACCCGGCCCAGCTGCGAGGCGATAAAGATGATCGAGCCGCCGCCGCCCGCGATCATGTAAGGCAGCGCCGCCTTTGACAGCAGAAAGGCGCCGGTCAGGTTGATGTCCACCACCATCTGCCATTCGGCGAGGGGGGTTTCGGTGATCGGGCCGCCGGGATCGTGCGGCGCGGCGCCGCTGACCAGAATGTCGAGCCGGCCAAACGCGTCGTGCGCCGCCGTAGTCACGGCTTGGACCTCCGCCTCGTCGGCGACATTGCAGGTCTGGGCGATCGACTTGCCGCCAGCCGCGGTCACGAGCCGCGCGGTCTCGGCGGCGGCAGCGGTATTGATGTCGGCGCACGCGACCGCGGCGCCGGCTTCGGCGAAGGCGATCGCGATGGCCCGGCAGATGCCGCCGCCGGCCCCGGTGATCAGGGCCGCTTTCCCCGTAAGCTGCATTGTACTTGATCCTCCGGCCTCACGATGGGCCGGTCACAGCATAACCGTGCCACCGTCGACGGCAATGGTCTGGCCGGTGACAAAGCCGCTTTCATCCGACAGCAGCCACGCCACCGTGCCGGTCAGATCCGCCGGAACGAGGTTGCGCTGGATCGTCTGCCCGGCCTTGACCGCCTGCAGCGCGCGATCGAGCTTGTCGCCAAAGAACTCGCTCGTCCCTTCGGTGAGCACAGCGCTCGGCGCCAACGCATTGACGCGAATACGATCACGCCCCAATTCGCGCGCGAGGCCGCGCGTCAGCCCGATCACCGCGGCCTTCGAGGTCGTGTAGTGCAGGCCGTAGGGCATGCCGTAAGTCGCGGCCAGCGAGGCGATGTTGACGATGCTGCCGCCCGCCTGCCGCATCGCCGGCACCGCGGCTTTGCAGCAATTCCAGATGCCCTTGACGTTGACCGCCATGCAGGCATCCCACTCGGTTTCGGCGATTGCCTCGAACCGCCCGCCTTTGAGGCCACCGTAAAGCGCGGCGTTGTTGATGAGCCCGTCCAGGCGGCCAAACGCAACCAACCCGGCCTCGACCATCGCTTGTGCCGACGCGGCATCGGTGACGTCGAGCGTCACGGCCACCGCCTTGCCGCCTGCGCTCGACACAAGCTCGACGGTCGCGCCGCAATCATTGACGTCGCTGACGATAAGATTGGCGCCGGACGCGGCGAGGTGTCGCGCGAATTCCTGACCGAGACCGCGCGCCGCTCCGGTAATCGCGATCGTCTTTCCCGCCACGGTCATCGCGCGGTCGTCTCCTGCGCGCAGGACGCGCTACAAAACCTGATCGGTGGCCGGGTCGATCAGGTGCATGTGGTTGAGGTCGGCGACCAGCTGCATCTTTTCACCGGCATTGCCGGCCGCCATCGGGTTGACGCGGCCGCACACCTCGACGCCGTCGACGATGAAATAGACCATCGTCTCCATGCCCATCGGCTCGACGACATCGAGCTGCACGTCAAACGCCGCGGAACCTGCCGGCACTTCGCCGCGGTTCTCGATCAAATCCTCGGGCCGCAGTCCAAAGACCACCTCCTTGTCGAGATAGGGCTTGTAGCGCGCGGTGCGGGTTTCCGGCACCGGCAGCGATAGCTCCTCGCTGAGGCGGATCTTCAGGTTGGCGCCGCCGTTGACGACCCGGGCGGGGAGGAAATTCATCGCCGGCGAGCCGATGAACCCGGCGACAAAGCGCGTCTTCGGATTGTGATAAACCTCGTTTGGCGCGCCGATCTGCTCGATGCGGCCAGCATTCATCACGACGACCCGGTCGGCGAGGGTCATCGCCTCGACCTGGTCGTGGGTGACGTAGACCGTCGTTGTCGTGACTTTCTGATGAACTTTCTTGATTTCGGTGCGCATCTGCACCCGGAGCTTGGCATCGAGGTTCGACAGCGGTTCGTCAAACAGAAAGACCTTGGGGTTGCGGACGATCGCCCGACCCATCGCGACGCGCTGGCGCTGACCTCCCGACAGCTGTTTTGGCCGGCGGTCGAGAAGGGGGGTGATGTCGAGAATCTGCGCCGCGGCCTCGACCCGCTCCTTGATCTCCTGTTTTGGAAATTTCTTCAGCCTGAGGCCGAACGACATGTTCTCGTACACCGTCATGTGCGGGTAGAGCGCGTAGTTCTGGAACACCATCGCGATGTCGCGATCCTTTGGCGGCACATCGTTGACCAGTTGGTCGCCGATATAAATCTCGCCGGAGGTGGCTTCCTCGAGCCCGGCGATCATCCGCAGCGTGGTGCTCTTGCCGCAGCCCGACGGGCCGACCAGCACGATGAACTCACGGTCGGCGATGTCGAGGTCGACCCCCTGCACCGCAGGGGTTCTGTCAAACATTTTGACGACATTACGGAGCGCGACTTGCGCCATGTGCTTGCCTCTTCTGCGCACCGGCGCGCGCGCCGGTAGGTGAATCCCGATGCGGCGTTAGCCGCTTGTTAGCCTTGCGGCAATACTAGCCCAGCTATGCGCAAATATCTCGGCTAATTTGTCGCGCTCGCTCGCGCGAACATTCAGCGTTCCGTGAGCTTCAGCTCGATACGCCGGTTCTTGCGATAGGAATCGTCGCTTGTGCCGGGATCGATCGGCTGGTTATCGGCAAATCCGGCCGCGGCAAGGTGATCGGCCGGAATGCCGCGCTCGATTGCGTAGCGGACCACCGAAATCGCCCGTTCGGTCGATAATTCCCAATTCGATTGGAAATCGGTGTTGTGGACGGGCCGATGGTCGGTATGTCCGTTGATCTGCAACACCCAATTGATATCCGATGGAATCTTCGAGGCAATGTCCTTCAGCGCGTCGAGGACAGGGTCGAGCTGATCCTTTGCCGCCGCCGCGAGCTCCGCCTTGCCGGGCGGAAACAGCACTTCGGCCTGGAACACGAAACGGTCGCCGACCACCCGGATATCTTGTCGGTCGCCTAATATCTCGCGCAACTTTCCAAAGAATTCCGAGCGATAACGCGCCAACTCCTCAACCTTGTTGGCAAGCGCGAGGTTCAATTTGCGGCCGAGTTCGACAATCTGCCCCTGCTGGTCCTTGACCTTGGCGTTGGAAACATCGAGCGCGGCGGCGACCTTTGACAGCTGGTCGCGGAGCGAGGCGATCTCGGCGGCCAATGCCTCTACCTGGGCCTTCGCCGCTTGGCTGGTCTGCTGCTCGGCGGTGAGCTTTGCCTGCAAATCCTTGGTTTCGTCGCTGAGCTGGCCGGCGGTATTGCCTGCCGCGTTGAGCTTCGCGGTCAACGCGTCCCGCTCGTCCTGGGCCGCCTTGAGCTGGGCGGCCAAATCGGTGGCATTGCCGCGCAAGCTCTCGCTGGTCGCTTTTTCGAGCGCCAATTCGTCGGCCAATTGGCTGATCCGCTGCTGCAGCTGCTTGAGGGCCTGGTCGCGGCCATTGAGCGCGTCTGATAGATAGAATTGGCCGACGGTAAAAACTAATAAAATAAATATGATAACCATCAAAAGCTGAGCCAGGGCGTCAACAAATCCCGGCCAGATGTCGATGCTGGAGCGCCGGCCGCGGCTGCGGGAAAGCGCCATGGTTACCTACCGTCCGCTCTCGTCGGAAAGCGCGGCGATCGTCCGCGCCAGTAGGCGGATCTCGCCGCGCATTTCGAGCATCGTCTGCGCGCGGCCCTCGACGATGTCCTCACTCATTCGCGCCATATAGGCTTCGATATTGCGCAAATGGGTGCGCAGCACGTCGTCCTGGCCCAGCGAGTTCTCCGCGACGGTCACGAGGCGAGCCAGCGACGGTTTCAGCTCCATCTGGTTTTCGGCGAGCCGCACCATCAGCATCTGCCCGGCTTTCATGTGCTCGCTCAACGTGCCGAGGCGGTCGATCAGCGCGGGCAATGTGTTGTTGGCGCCGATCCGGCTTTCTTCGCTGCGCGCGAGGATGCGCTGCAGATTTTCGAGGCTGTCGGCGGTCTGTTCGAGCAGCGCCTGGATATAGGCGGGCACCGAGCCGTCGCCGCCGTCACCGAACCCGCCGGATGACAGCCGCGTGTAGGTCGACAGCCATTCTTCGAGGTCGTTGTAGAAACGGTTTTGCGCCTGTCCGGCCTGCAGATCGAGAAACCCGAGCACCAAGCTGCCGGCGAGCCCAAACAGCGACGAGCTGAACGCAGTCGACATGCCGGCGAGCGGTGAGCCCAGCGCGGTCTTCAGATCGGCGAAGGCGCGGGCGAGGTCGCTTGACGATACGTTGAGCCCGCTGATCACCCCGCCGACCGCCCGCACCGTCTCGAGCAACCCGTAAAATGTGCCGAGCAGGCCGAGAAACACCAGCACCCCGATCATGTAGCGCGAGGTCTCGCGGGTTTCGTCGAGCCGCGACGCGATGCCGTCGAGCAATGTCTGCAGCGACGTTGCCGAAAGGCTGACGCGTCCGCCCTGTCGCATGCTCAGCATGCGTGCCATCGACGCCAGTAGACGCGGTGGCTTGCCTGAGGGTGCGGCCAGATCGCGACTGGCGAGGCGCTCACGGAAATCCTCGATCCAGGCAACCTCCGGGTTGAGCAGCAATACCTGACGGAAGATGTAGATGATGCCGCACAAGAGGATGCCGAGGATGACGCCGTTGATGCCCGGATTGCCCATAAAGGCGGTACTGAGCGGCCGGAACAACGCGGCGGCCAGCGCGGCGACCAGCACCAGAAACACCGCCATGCGTATCAGAAACCGGTCCGAGCGGTTCATCGCATCAACCGGCCGGGCGTTTGACGGCTGGCGGCGCGGCCGCATTTGCCGGCGGAGGCTGCGGGGCTGGGGGCACCAGCGGCTGCAGATCGGTTTCGAGCGACAAGGCCGGTCGCGGATCTGGGGGCGGGCCTAATTTGGGCGCCGCTACCGGTGGGATCAGTGGCTGCGTCTTGACCGGCGTCGGATGAGTCGCGGCCGTTGCTCGCTTGGCTGGCGCGGCGGCCTGGTGTGAGGGCGCAGCTGCTTCGCCGGTGGAACCGGGCGAAAACAGCGCGGTCGGTTGGCCCACGGCGAGCGGGGTAGGGGTGGCGTCCGCCGCCCGGGCGGGAGCCGCAAGCGCCATCGCCACGCATGCACCGGCGGCCAGTACACAGGCCGCATATTTGTCCGCCCGGTGTCTGCCCTCCGGACGTTTGACTGGGTTCGTGCGCGAACCCTCCATCGCGGTCATACTCCTGGCGGATCGCGGCCAATTCACTGGTATCGGTAGGGGCTGAACCTATCCCAAGCGCCGCGGCGGCGACATCGAAATCTAAGCCAGGGATGCCGTCCGCGTGGCTTCGCGGATCAGCGCCGCCAGCGGCAGATGCAGGTGGTCATTGGCCGCCAGTACGTCGCCGCTCGTCATCATCGAATAACCGCCCGAAAGGTCGCTGACATAGCCGCCGGCTTCACGCACCAAGATCATACCCGCCGCGATATCCCACGGGCTGAGGCCGAATTCCCAAAACGCTTCAAGGCGTCCCGCCGCGACATACGCGAGGTCGAGCGCGGCGGCGCCAAATCGCCGCACCCCCGCCGCATTGGCGGTCACCGTGGAGAAGATCGCGCCAATCGCTGGCTTCTCGCGATCGCTCGGGCGCAACCCGGTGGCGATCACCGCCTCGGATATCTGCCGGCGCGCCGACACGCGAAGCCGGCGGTCGTTGAGATAGGCCCCGGCGCCCTTTTCAGCCCAATAGAGTTCGTCGCGTGTTGGCTCGTAGACAACGCCCGCGACGATCTCGCCATCGCGTTCCAGCCCGATCGAGATCGCGAAATGCGGAATGCCGTGCAGAAAATTCGTCGTGCCGTCGAGCGGGTCGACGATCCAGCGATGCCGCTTGTCGCTGCCTTCGAGCGTGCCGCTCTCCTCGAACAACAGGCCATAGCCGGGCCGCGCCCGCGACAGCTCGGCTTTCAACGTGCGATCGGATTTGAGGTCCGCCGCCGATACGAAATCCGCCGGCCCCTTGATCGAGACCTGAAGCTGCTCGACCTCGCCAAAATCGCGGATCAACCCGCGCGCCGCCTTGCGCGCGGCGGCGACCATCACGTTGATCACCGGTGAACGAACCGCCACGCAACCCTCCGACTTGCCCGAACGCGCCCGACCTCAATCCTTGGCACGCTCCATGTAGCTGCCGTCGGCGGTGCTAATCACGATGCGCGTGCCGGCGCCGATATGCGGCGGGATCATGACCCGCCGGCCATTTTCGAGCTTACCGGGTTTATATGACGACGATGCGGTCTGGCCGCGTACCACCGGGTCGGCCTCGACGACTTCGAGCGTGACGGTCTGCGGCAGCTCGACCGACAGCGCCGTGCCTTCGTATAGCGTGACGTTGCACATCATGCCGTCGGCGAGAAAATCAGCCGGGTCGCCGATGACTTCGCGCGGCACGCTGACTTGCTCGTAATCCTCGGTGTCCATGAAGGTTGCCATGTCGCCCTCCATGTAGAGAAACTGCATCTCCTTTTCGTCGAGCCGCACCCGCTCGACCGTCTCTTGTGTGCGAAAGCGCTCGCTCAATTTTGAGCCGCCGCGCAGATCGCGCATCTCGACCTGGGCAAAAGAGCCGCCCTTCCCGGGCTGCACCAAATCGCGCTTGAGCACGATCCACAATTTGTTCTGATGTTCGAGCACATTGCCCGGCTTGATATCGATGGCGTTGATCTTCATTGGATACGGTCTCGGGTAAAGGGAGTTGGACTAGGTCCGCGTTTGGCCGATTTCCTACCAGTTCGGCGATTACGGGGAAAGCGGAATGGCAAATCAAGGGACTGGCCAAGGGGCTGGGTGGTGGCGACCCGACCGGCTCGCGGCGCGGCGCGAGAACCTGGCCGCGCGCGGTCGCATTCTCGGCGCGGTGCGGGAGTTCTTCGCCGTCGAGGGCTTTATCGAGGTGGAAACGCCGGCACTGCAAGTAAGTCCCGGTCTTGAACCGCATTTGCAGGCCTTCGCGACGATGCTCAACGATCCGCGCGACGGAAAGGCAAAGCCGCGCTATCTGCACACCTCGCCGGAATTCGCAATGAAGAAGCTGCTCGCCGGCGGGCTGCCGCGAATCTGGCAGCTCGCCCACGTCTTTCGCGACGGTGAGCGCGGCGCAACGCACCACCCCGAATTCGCGATGCTCGAATGGTATCGCGCCGGCGCGACCTATAGGGATTTGATGGCCGATTGCGAAAATTTGCTGCGCGCCGCGCAAGCGGGCAAGGGCCGGGATGTGGATTTGACCTGGAACGGCAAAGCCTGCGACGCACGTCGGCCGTTCGAGCGCCTTTCGGTCGCCGAAGCCTTCTTTCGGCATACGGCTATCGATATCTTGGCGACCGCACCCGATCCGGGGAAGCCCGATCTGGCGCTGCTCGCCGCGGCGGCGGAGGGGATCGGCCTCGCGCCGCATCCCGGCGATGATTGGGAAGATTTGTATTTCCGCATTTTCCTCGACCGCATCGAGCCCAATCTTGGCATCGGCGCGCCGACCATCCTCTATGATTATCCGGTGTCGATGGCCGCGTTGTCGCGCCGCAAGCCGGGCGATCCACGCCTCGCCGAGCGTTTCGAGCTTTATGTCTGCGGTCTCGAACTCGCCAATGCCTTCCAGGAATTGACCGATCCCGCCGAGCAACGCACCCGCTTTCTCGCTGATCAAGTCCGCAAACACGCGCTCTATGGCAAGACCTATCCGATCGACGAGGGTTTCCTCGCCGCGCTTGAACACGGCCTGCCCGAATGCGCCGGCATCGCGCTGGGCTTCGATCGCCTCGTCATGCTGTGTACCGGCGCTAGTCACATCGAAGACGTATTGTGGGCACCCGTTACCTAAGTCGCTCTAACGCCGTCAAGGAGAGATGAGTTGGCTGTACTGTATATGGCGATGGCGGTCGTAATCGGAATATTCTTGTTCTGGTTGCGCTGTCGTAGCGTTGTCTTGTTTGGTTTTATCGAGCTGATATTTAGTTTGGTCATTATTCATCTGACGGCTCATCCGGGATATGGCCTTCTGGCCGGGAGCCAAGCCAATTATCCCGAGGTACTGGTGAGCCGCTGGGCCGGTTTTCTCGCGGCGATTTATGTCTTTGTCAGGGGCTTGGACAATATCGACAAAGGGCCGCCGCCGTTATGGCTACGCCCCACCTGGCGGAAAATCTTTTACTCTCGCCAAGCCGCAAAGGATCCGAGAGCCGCTAAAACTCAGCCATAATTTCGGCCATAGCGGGCGAACACTGCGTTGAAATCGGCGACTGCCTGCTTTGGTCCTTGGGGGTAGTTCCAGATCGCGCCGATCACCGCGAGGAAATCGGCGCCCGCCTCGACCAGCGGCCCGCAATTCTCCTGGGTGATCCCGCCGATCGCGCAACACGGCACCACTGTTGCCTCCGACCAGTCGCGCAAGATCTCCGGGGGCGGGTGGTGTTTTGCGATCTTGGTCGTGCTCGGGAAGAACGCGCCAAACGCCACATAATCCGCGCCCGCCTCGCTTGCGACCAGCGCGCAGTGGCGGCTCGCCCCACAGGTCACCCCGACGATACGGTCAGGTCCGCACAGCCGCCGCGCCTCGGCATAGGGCATGTCCTCGTCGCCGACATGGACGCCGTCGCAATCGAGTTCGGCCGCTAAATCCGGCCGGTCGTTCATGATAAATGCGACGCCGCGTTCCTGGACGATCGGCTGCAACCGCGCCGCGGCGGCGCGGATCGCCTCGTCGTCGACATCCTTGAGCCGCAGTTGGACCGCCGCGACATCGCCGCCCGACAAGGCGGCTTCAAGGCGCGGCGCGAATTCGTGCGGGTCGAGCGCGGGCGGCGTGATCAAATAGAGCCGGGTCGTCGCTCGTGTGTCGGTATCCAACAAGGTCAGTCTTTGCCCTGATAGATCTTGATGATCTTGGCGAGCATGTCGAGCGCCTCGGCCTTTGGCCGCTGGAACGTGTTGCGGCCGATGATCGAGCCGTTCGCGCCGCCGGCATAGATCGCCCGGACCTCGTCGAACACGCCATCCAGGTCCTTTGCCTCACCGCCCGAGAAGATCACGATGCGTCGGCCGTTGAATGCCGATTGCACGACGTGCTTGATGCGAGCCGCCGGTGTCGAGATATCGATATTCTGCTTCTCGTAAACCGCTTTGGCGGCAGCCAATTCGAGATGGGCGGTCGGCGGCTTGACCTTGATGATATGCGCGCCAAGCTGAGCGGCGAGCTGCGCGGCATAGGCGCAAATATCGATAGCCGTCTCGCCTTCCTTGGAGAGGCTGCCGCCGCGCGGGTAGGACCAGATCACCACCGCGAGGCCATGGGCCTTGGCCTCGCGCCCCATCTCGGCGATTTCCTCGAACATGTCATAGGCGACGTCGGAGCCGGGATAGATCGTAAAGCCGACCGCCGAGCATCCCAGCCGCAGCGCGTCCTTGACCGTCGCGGTCACCGCCTGCGACGCGTTCTCCTTCGCTCGCGCCATGCTGTTGGCGCTGTTGCATTTGAGGATCAGCGGGATCTGCCCGGCATAGGTGCCGGCCCCGGCCTCGATAAAGCCGAGCGGCGCGGCATAGGCGTTGAGCCCGGCCTCGATCGCCAGCTGGAAATGGTAATGCGGGTCATAGGCCGGCGGGTTTGGCGCAAAGCTGCGCGCGGGGCCGTGCTCATTGCCCTGGTCGACCGGCAGGATCACCATCTTGCCGGTGCCGCCGAGCTTGCCGTGCATCAGCATGCGGGCGAGGTTGGCCTTGGTCCCGGGATTGTCGCTTTCGTAATTGGCGAGGATCTTGGCGACCTGACCGTTGATCTTCATGCGGGTATTCCTTCGAGGCGGCGAGGGGTTGCGTCGAGTCTAGCAAATCGGCGAAAGCGAGGCGAGAACGTCGGCGCATTTCCCCCGCAATGTCTCGGCATCGGCGAAGAAATAGACCCCGAGGTCCAGCGCGTATGTCGGCCGGGCGATTAGCAGCTGCGAATTCTGCCGCGCGGCGATCCCGGCGAGGCGGTCGGCGACATCCGATCGGCCGGTAAAGATCACCGCGTCAACCCCGGCGCGGAGCGCGCCCTGCGCCGCGCCGGCATCGTCGCCGCAATCGAGAATGCCCGAGAATTTGGCCGCCGGCACCGCCGCGCGCGCCGCCTCGACAAGCGCCTTGAACCAGCCAGGTCCGGCAGAGATGCCGGCATCGGTCGCGCTCAGCAGGGCGATCGGCAAACCGATTTCGGCCGCGGCGGTAAGCGCCGCGACCGCATGAATCAACGAGTGGACGATAAAGACCGGCGGTTTCTCGTTCAGTGCATCGCGCCGTAATAGGCGGCGACCTCGACCATACGATTCGAAAAGCCCCATTCATTGTCGTACCACGACAGCACCCGCACGAATTTTCCGTCGAGTACCTGGGTCTGCGTCACGTCAAAGGTCGAGCTGTGCGGGTCGTGGTTGAAATCGACCGACACGGTCGGCGCCTTATTGATGCCGAGGATGCCTTTCAGCCGGTTTGACTTCGCCGCTTCCTCCATCAGCGCGTTGACCTCCTTCGCGTCGGTCTCGCGCGCGGCGTCAAAGGTGAAGTCGATCAGCGACACATTGGCGGTCGGCACGCGGATCGCGGTGCCGTCGAGCTTGCCCTTGAGCGCCGGCAGCACGAGCCCGACCGCCTTGGCCGCGCCGGTCGAGGTCGGGATCATCGACAACGCCGCGGCGCGGGCCCGGCGCAGATCGCTGTGCAGCGTGTCAACCGTGTTCTGGTCGCCGGTATAGGAATGGATCGTCGTCATATAGCCGCGCTCGATGCCGAGCCCCTGGTGCAGCACATAGGCGACCGGCGCCAGGCAATTGGTCGTGCACGAGGCGTTCGAGATCACCTTGTGGTCGGCCGACAGCTCTTCGTGATTGACGCCCATCACCACGGTCAGATCGGCGCCCTCGGCGGGGGCGGAGATGATGACCTTCTTGGCGCCCGCTTCGAGATGCTTCGCCGCCGCCTCGCGCTTGGTAAAGATGCCGGTGCATTCGAGCGCGACGTCGACGCCCAATTCCTTCCACGGCAGTTTCGCCGGGTCACGCTCGGCGGTGACGCGGATCTTGCCGCGGCCGGCATCCATCCAGTTCTCGCCGGTCGTGACCTCGCCCGGAAAGCGGCCGTGCACGCTGTCATAGCGCAAGAGATGCGCGTTGGTCTCCACCGGCCCCAGATCGTTGATGCCAACGATATCGAGCTCCTTGCTCGCGTGCTCCAAAGCCGCGCGCATGACCAACCGGCCGATCCGACCGAACCCGTTGATCGCAACTCTGATCGCCATGTTCATCCCCTCCAGCGAAACCGCCGGTTCAGTTTAGATCAAATTCTGCCAGCGCGGGAAGCGGGCCGCGCTTGGTAGCTCGATTTCGCCCGTCGCTTCCGCGCCATACCGGTTTGTCTCCCACCAGCGCTTCGTCATCCGCGTCTCGAAGGATCCACCGTCGCGATGCAGCCGGACGACCTGCCGGCATCGAATTTGCTGATCGAGAGCAGCCGCTTCCGCGAAGCGGCGCTTTTGGCAGGGTAGGGGCATTGGTGATGAACGAGCGGCAATTGCGTCGGCGGATCGAGGAAGTGCGCAGCGGCGAGCGTTCGCGCCGCAGCTTTATGCGGGAGATGATGGCGCTCGGTCTAAGCGCGCCGTTTATGGCCCAGGTGCTCGCCCATAGCGGTATCGCGATGGCCGCGACCGACTTCAAATACGCCCCGACCAAAGCAGGCGGCGGCGGAACCTTAAAGCTGCTCTGGTGGCAAGGCGCGACCCTGCTCAACCCGCATTTCGCGGTCGGCCTCAAGGATCAGGAGGGCTCGCGCCTGTTCTATGAGCCGCTCGCCGGCTGGGACCCCGATGGCAATCTGGTGCCGATCCTCGCCGCCGAAATACCCAGTGTAGAGGCCGGTACCGTCGACAAGGGCCTCACGTGGGTCGTCTGGAAGCTGAAGCCGGATGTCAAATGGCATGACGGGCAGCCCTTCACCGCCGACGATTGCGTGTTCAATTGGCAATACGCTGCCGACCCGGCCACCGCAGCAACCACGATCGGCAGCTACAAGGACATCCAGGTTTCAAAACTGGATGACCACACGATCAAAATCGAGTTCCAGCAGCCAACGCCGTTCTGGGCCGACGCGTTTGTCAGCGTGCGCGGGATGATCATCCCCAAGCACCTGTTTGAACAATACAAGGGCGCCAATTCGCGCGAGGCGCCAACCAATTTGTCTCCGGTCGGCACGAGCGCGTATCTCTTTGTCGATTTCAAGCCGGGCGACCTGATCCGCGGCAAGCTGAACCCGAACTACCATATGCCCAACCGGCCCTATTTTGACGCCGTCGAGATGAAGGGCGGCGGCGACGCGGTGTCGGCGGCCCGCGCGGTGCTGCAGACCGGCGAATACGATTTTGCCTGGAACCTGCAGGTCGAGGATGAGTTGCTGAAGCGCCTCGAAGAAGGTGGCAAGGGCCGGGTCGTCATCTTTGATTGCGGCAATATCGAGCACATCCAGCTCAACGACACCGACCCGAACAAGGAGGTCGACGGCGAGCGGTCGAGCCTCAAGACAAAGCACCCGTTTCTGACCGATCCGGCGGTGCGGCAAGCGCTCAGCCTGTTGGTCGACCGGGTGTCGGTGGAGAAATTCATCTACGGCCGCACCGGCAAGGCAACCGCCAACTACATCAACAACCCGCCGCAATTTGTGTCAAAGAACACATCGTTCGAGTTCAATGTCGACAAGGCAAAGGACCTGCTTGACAAAGCGGGATGGAAACCGGGTGCGGACGGCATCCGTGAAAAAGACGGCATCAAGCTGAAGATCGTTTACCAGACCTCGATCAACGCGCCGCGCCAGAAGAACCAGCAGATCGTCAAGCAGGCCTGTCAGAAGGCCGGCATCGATGTCGACCTCAAGACGGTGCCGTCATCGGTGTATTTCTCATCCGATATCGGCAATCCCGACACTTACGCAAAGTTCTACACCGACATCCAGATGTATACGACGTCGATGTCACAACCCGATCCGAGCGACTTCATGCGCTCCTATTTGTCGTCGGAGGCCGCGAGCAAGGACAACAAGTGGCAGGGTCGCAATATCACCCGCTGGCAGAACGCCGATTACGACGCGCTCTTTCATGCCAGCGAACACGAGACCGACCCGGTCAAGCGCACGGCGCAGTTCATCGCGATGAACGACATGGTGATCAAGAACGTCGTAACCATTCCCGTCGTCTACCGGCCGAGCGTCGCCGGGGTCGCCAGCAAATTGCACGTGCTTCTGTCCGGCTGGGACAGCTATGTCTGGAACCTCCACAACTGGTACGCCGACGCTTAAGGCAGCTGCCTCTCCAGCCGCGAGCCTATTCCCGGCCTGGCGTCGGCGACTTGCCGCCGCCAGCATCGCTTGCCGCGAGCGCATGCGCCGCCTCGGCGATTTTTTCCGCCGTGCGGCTGCTACAGCATGGTTACGTGCGTCGCCATTCGAGGCGGCCGCGCCACCCTGTCGGCGGCCTGATGGCCGCACGAGACACCAGCGCGGCGAGCCGGAACAACGGCCTTGGGCTGGCAATCAAGGGACGTGGCGCGATCGCCGGGAGTCGGCATGGGTCCTCGGCGAACACCTTGATATCGGCCCAACCGGTGACCTGACCGGGGCAATTCGTATCCTTGTCGCAGCTGATATCGAAACGGCTGTCGTATTTTTTTGCCAGCCGGTCCTCGCAGACATAGATCGCGCCGCGGATCACGAGAAATGTTCCAAGGCTGATGTAACGCGGACAGGCGACGGCATCGGTGCGCCCGCAAATATTGGCGCCTGAGGCGGCGATGCAGGGTGCGTCGTCGGTCTGCCCGGGCCCGGTATTGTATCCGGTCACATAGGCACGGACATCGAGGAATGTCGGCGGTCTCAGGAAATAAACAGTCGAAGAATGCGCGGGCTTGATAAATCCATAAGCGAATATAATTCCCAAAGCGAACACAGAACGCATGGTTATAGCACCTTCGATTTATTTAATGACTGGCTGGGGTTTGAGTATGTTTGTGACGATATGTAGCAATACGTAAAAGTATGGCTAATGCAAAGCGGCAATAATGTGGAATAAACTTGAATTAGTGACCGTATTTCTGCGCGTTAGTTGAAACCCGCCTAAGCCCGTGGTGATTGGCGGACCGCGCCTTTGTGATCCGCTCTACGGATCGCGGTTCAGGGTTGCGCCCGGCTCATTGTGCGCCAACCGTGCTTTGGCTAGGCTTCATGGCAGCGCATCGGGGAGGCACGGCCATGGCGGACATCATCGTCGGATCGGGTGATTACAAATACCGGATCATCGAGGACTGGGCGAAGCTGCCGGCCGGCTGGTCTTTCAAGGAAGTCGGCGCGGTCGGCTGCGACAAAAACGACAACGTCTATGTCTTCAATCGCGGCGAGCACCCGATGATGGTGTTCGACCGCGACGGCAATTTTCTGCGGTCCTGGGGCGAGGGCCAGTACCCGCGCGCTCATGGCGTCCACATGGGCCCCGATGAGTCGATCTACCTGACCGACGATGGCGGGCATTTTGTTCGCAAATGCCAGCTTGAGGACGGCAAGGTGCTCCTCGAACTCGGCGTGCCCGGCAAGCCGGCGCCGTATATGTCGGGCGAGCCGTTCCACCGTTGTACCCACACGGCCTTGTCGCCGCAGGGCGATATCTATGTCTCCGACGGCTACGGCAACTCGCGCGTCCACAAATATTCGCCGGACGGCAAATTGCTGATGTCGTGGGGCGAGTCCGGGTCGATGCCGGGCGAGTTCAACATCGTCCACAACATCTGCACCGATGCCGATGGCTGGGTCTATGTCGCGGACCGTGAGAACCACCGCGTCCAGGTCTTTGACGGCAACGGCAAATACGAGGCGCAGTGGAACAACCTGCATCGGCCTTGCGGCATGTACATGGATTTCGTCCACAACCCGGTCTGCTTTATCGGCGAATTGGGGCCGGTGCAGTCGGTCAACCGCGACGTCGGCAATCTCGGGCCACGGGTCAGCATCGTCGATCACAAGGGTAATCTTCTGTCGCGCTTTGGCGATCGACATGCCGGCACGGCGCCGACCTCATTCCTCGGACCGCACGGCATGGCGGTCGATTCGCGCGGCAGTCTTTACGTCGGCGAGGTGTCGTGGACGCAGTGGCCGCAATTCTATCCGAACACGCCGCGGCCCGATTACATCCGCTCGTTACAGAAATATGAGCGCGTCCGCTGATCTTCCGACGCGCTCGTAGAAACCGGCCGCTAATGCGTTGACGAGGCTTTGCCGCGTCTGCATAGATTAGCGTTATGAGTGAACTAGAAGACGCCCTGGCGATGCTCGAGCGCGCGGTCTTGCGGCTGGAAGCAGCGCCGCTTTTTGTCGATAGCGACGCGGTGGTGCGGCTCGCTGCCGAGCGTCTCGCCGATGATCAGCGGCTTGAGGCAACGGCAGCGCAGATCGTCGCGCGGGTCGATGCGGCGCTTGAGAAAATCGGCCAGGTGCTCGACGGGGCGGCCTGAGATGGCGCGGGTCCCATGGGTCAGGTAGTCGTCACCGTCAATGGCCGTGCCTTCCCGCTAAACTGTTCTGATGGCGAGGAGCCGCGCATCCGTCGCCTCGCGCAATATGTGGACGGCAAGGTCGGCGAATTCGTCAAGACCCACGGCCAGATCGGCGAGGCGCGGCTGATCCTGCTGGCGGCGCTGGTCATCGCCGACGAGCTTTCCGACACCAACGATTTGGTCCAGTCTGAGCGCGGCCGGAGCCGCAACATTGCGATCGCCGAGGATTCGGGCGCGGTGGTCACCGGCATCCGCGGTATCGCCCAGCGCATCGAGTCCATTGCAGCGCGGCTCGAATCTGCTTAGCTAATGGGATTGTGAGCGGGGCTGCGCGGTGCGTTAGGCCGTAATACCCTGGGGCCGATTCCTACCTCATGGGAGCTGTCTCTGTCGGAGCCTTGGTTCCGGTACGCGGCGCCCACCTGCTACGGCGGGCCACGAGGGAATTCCAGGCCGACGGCCAAGCGGCTCCGCTCGCATTTCTTCATGTCGTCATTGCGAGCGCGGCGAAGCAATCTCACGCCAATTGAGGCCAGCTGGCACGAGATTGCTTCGTCGCTTCGCTTCTCGCAATGACGGAGGGCAACCATGAACATCCTGCTCTGCGGCGATGTCGTCGGCCGGCCGGGACGCGAGGCGATCAGGGCGCATTTGCCGGCGCTGCGTCGCGACCTCAAGCTCGATGTCGCGATCGTCAATGCCGAGAACGCGGCGCACGGCTTTGGCCTGACCGAGAAGATTTGCGGCGAGCTTTACGAGGCCGGCGCCGACATCCTGACCACCGGCAACCATGTCTGGGACCAGCGCGAGATCATTCCCTACATCGATCGCGACCCGCGGGTGCTGCGCCCGGCGAATTTCCCGCCCGGCACGGTCGGGGCGGGCAGCCGTTTGCACAAGCTTCCCGATGGCCGCGCGATCCTGGTCATCAATCTGATGGGCCGCCTGTTTATGGATGTGCTCGACGATCCGTTCCACGCGCTTGACGCGCTGATCGCGCCGCACCCGCTCGGCCGCGATGTCGCGGCGATCGTCGTCGATTTTCACGGCGAGGCGACAAGCGAGAAGACCGCGTTTGGCCATTTCGCCGATGGCCGCGTCTCGGCGGTGATCGGGACCCACACCCACATCCCAACCGCCGACCATCAAATCCTGCCCGGCAGCACCGGCTATATCAGCGATCTCGGCATGTGCGGCAATTACGACTCGGTCATCGGGATGGAAAAGGCCGCCTCGATCCAGCGTTTCGTGACCAGGATGCCCGGCCCCAAAAAGCCGCAGGTCGCCGAGGGCGAGGCGACGCTCTGCGGCGTCCTCATCGTCACCGACGACACGACCGGCCTCACCCGCCGCATCGAGCCGGTCCGCGTCGGCGGCCGCCTCGCGACGTGCGTTCCGACATTGTAACGGTCGAACGGTAGAACCAATTCTACTGACGCCGTGCTAGTTTCAGTTGTCGTCCCGGCGAAGGCCGGGACCCACCCGAGCGGGCACTCCGGCCTCGGCTACGTGGGTCCCGGCCTTCGTCGGGACGACAATAATAACGGCAACCTGAACGGCGAATAAACGTAAACCGGATATGGCCAAAGTCCTCATCACCTCGGCATTACCGTATATCAACGGCATCAAGCATCTCGGCAATCTGATCGGGTCGATGCTGAGCGCCGACGTCTATGCGCGTTTTATGCGCGCGACCGGCAACGAGGTCCTCTTTATCTGCGCCACTGACGAGCACGGCACGCCGGCCGAGATCGCCGCGCTCGAAGCCGGCCTGCCGGTGGCGGAATATTGCGCTCAGCAGCACACGATCCAGGCCCAGATCTACCGGGATTTTGCGCTGTCTTTTGATTATTTCGGCCGCAGTTCGTCACCGCAAAACCATGAGCTGACCAATCATTTCTACCATCGCCTCGACGCTGCCGGGTTTATCGAGGAGCGCGCGATCGCCCAGGTTTATTCGGTCGAGGACGGGCGCTTTCTACCCGACCGCTACATCACCGGCACCTGCCCGCATTGCGGCTATGCCAACGCGCGCGGCGACCAGTGTGAGAATTGCACGCGCCTCCTGGAACCGACGGACCTGATTGACGCTCGTTCGGCGATCTCAGGAAGCACCAAGCTCGAAGTCCGCCAGACCAAGCATCTATTCCTCAAGCTTCCGCAGCTGGCGGAACGGGTCGAGGCGTGGATCGATTCGCGTAAGGATTGGCCGCTGCTCGTCAGCTCGATTGCCAAGGCCTGGCTCAAGGAGGGGTTGCAAGATCGCGGCATTACCCGCGACCTCAAATGGGGTGTGCCGGTCGACCGGCCGGGCTTTGAGGGCAAGGTGTTTTATGTCTGGTTTGACGCGCCGATCGAATATATCGGCGCGACCAAGGAATGGGCCGATGCCGCGCGCGGCCGCGACTGGAAGTCCTGGTGGTTCGACGCCGACGACGTGCGCTATGTCGAATTCATGGCCAAGGACAACGTGCCGTTCCACACTGTCAGCTTCCCGGCGACGATCCTCGGCTCGGGCGAACCCTGGAAATTGGCCGACTACATTAAGGGCTTTTCCTGGCTGACCTTCTATGGCGGCAAGTTCTCCACCAGCCAGAGGCGCGGCATTTTCCTCGACCAGGCGCTCGCCGAGTTCCCCTCGGATTACTGGCGCTACTGGCTCGTCGCGAACGCGCCGGAGACTGACGATTCCTCGTTCACCTTCAGCGGCTTCGCTGGTGTATGCAACAAGGACCTCGCCGACACCTTTGGCAATTTCGTCAATCGCTGCCTGCGGTTCGCCAGCGCCCGGTTTGGCGACGCGGTTCCGGAAGGCGGCGTGTTCGGCCCGATGGAGCAGGAACTCGCCGCCAATCTTCAGGCTGCTCTCGACCGCTACACCGCCAATCTCGGGGCGATGCAGTTGCGCCGTTCGGCCGCCGATCTCAAGGAGTTGTGGACGATCGGCAACGTCTATCTCGACCGCGCCGCGCCGTGGACACAGATCAAGACCGACCGCGACCGCGCCGCGGCGATCCTGCGCGCCGGGATCAATCTGATCCGCCTCTATGCGATCGTCGGCTCGCCGATCATACCCGACACCTGCGCCCGGCTGCGCGAAAGTCTTGGCGTTGCGATCGGCGAGGATTATTGGCCCACCGACGCTGCAGCCGAATTGCTCGCGCTGCCGCCGGGCCACGGCTTTGCGGTGCCGCCGCCGCTCTTCAAGAAGATCGCGCCGGAAGACATCGCCGACCTCTCCGCGCGCTACGGCGGCGAGGAAACTGCCGACGCCGCGGCGTAGCTCTTCTGATCACCTGGCCGACGAGGTTGGGGCGGCGAATCGCGCGGCCATTCGGCTTGACTGGTGGAACGCGCTTCCGCCAAATCCTCACGTATCAGGCGAGGAACGGGTTGCCCCTTCGCCGACTCGCCCCAATCCTGCCATATTGGCTTGCTAGGCCGCGCCGAGGCGCCGGGGGACGGGCTCGGGTATCACGCACAGGGGCGGGGGACGATCTGACAGTGACAGGAAGCGTTTGAATGGCCGGCCATTCGCAATTCAAGAACATCATGTTCCGCAAGGGCGCGCAGGATAAGAAGCGCGGCAAGGTGTTCACCAAGATCATCCGCGAAATCACCACCGCCGCGCGCTCGGGCCTGCCCGATCCGGCCGCCAATCCGCGGCTTCGGGCCGCGGTGCTCGCCGCGCGTCAGGCCAACATGCCAAAGGATACCGTCGAGCGCGCGATCAAGCGCGGCGCCGGTGGCGAAGGCGGCGAGGCTTACGACGAGGTGCGCTACGAGGGCTACGGGCCCGGTGGGGTCGCGGTCATCGTCGAGGCGCTGACCGACAATCGCAACCGCACCGCCAGCGAGGTGCGTGCCGCCTTTACCAAATCCTCGGGCGCGCTCGGCGAGACCAATTCGGTGAGCTTCATGTTCGACCGAGTCGGCGAGATCGTCTATCCGGCCGAAACCGCCAGCGCCGACGACATGCTCGAAGCGGCGATCGATTGCGGTGCCAGCGATGTCGAGAGCGATGACGAGCGCCATGCCGTGCTGTCCTCTGTCGAAGACTTCAACGCGGTGCGCGATGCGCTCGAGCAGCGTTTTGGCGAGGCCCAGTCGGCGCGGCTGATGTGGCGCCCGAAAACCACCTCGCCGGTCGACGAGGACACCGCGACAAGCCTCTTTAAGCTGCTCGAAACCCTCGAAGACAGCGATGATGTCCAAAACGTCTACGCCAATTTCGAGGTCGCCGAGGACGTCATTACCCGGCTGAGCGCGTGATGCTGCGCTGCTTGGGCAAACGATATTGCGTCCTTCGAGAGCGGGCTATGCCCGCTCCTCAGGATGACGGGCTTTCCTGATGCCATCCGCTAATCATCCTCATCCTGAGGAGTGCCGTCAGGCGCGTCTCGAAGGACGCATGGCGGTCGTGCGAGTTTCCCGTTTTCGCCCAGGCGACGTTTACTGATGCGCGTTCTCGGTCTCGATCCCGGGCTGCGCCATACCGGCTGGGGCGTGATCGACGTCGACGGCAACCGGCTCACCCACGTTGCCGACGGTGTCGCCAGCGCGCCGACCGATCTGCCGCTCGGCGAGCGGCTCGTCGCGCTGTTCCGCCAACTCGGCGAGGTTATCGAGCGGTTTCGCCCCGACGCGGCGGCGGTCGAGGAGACTTTTGTCAACCGCAACCCGGCCTCGACATTGAAGCTCGGCGTCGCCCGCGGCGTCGTCCTGCTCGCGCCGGCTGAGCGCGGCGTGCCGGTGTCCGAGTATTCGGCGAACATGGTCAAGAAATCGGTGGTCGGCGCCGGTCACGCCGAGAAGACCCAGGTGCAGCTGATGGTGCGCCGGCTGTTGCCCGGCTGTGCCGTGGTCAAGGCGGATGCCGCCGATGCGCTGGCGGTGGCGATCTGCCACGCCCACCACGCCGCAACGATGAGTTCCTGGGCGGCCACGTCATTGGCCAAATCGCGATGATCGCCAAGCTTACCGGCGTCCTCGATCATATCGGCCCGGAGGGCGCGGTTATCGATGTCGGCGGCGTCGGTTATCTCGTCTTCTGCTCGACCCGCACTTTGGGCCAATTGCCGCCGTCGGGCGGCGCGACGCGCGTCCTGGTCGAGACGCATGTTCGCGAGGACCACATCCATCTCTACGGCTTCTTCGACGCGGCCGAGCGCGACTGGTTTCGCCTGCTGACGACGGTGCAAGGGGTCGGCGCGCGTCTCGCACTCGCGGTCCTGTCGGCGGTCGCACCCGACGATCTGACCTTGGCGATCGTCGCGCAGGATAAGGCGATGCTCGTGCGCGCCGAGGGAGTCGGGCCGCGGCTGGCGGCGCGCATCGTCAACGAATTGCGCGACAAGGTCGGCGGCCTGGTCCTCGCGGCGACCAATGCCGCGGCGCCGGTGGCGCAAGCGGCGAGCGAACCCGGCGCGACCGGCGACGCGGTTTCGGCGCTGGTCAATCTCGGCTATCGCCGCGCCGAGGCGTTTGGCGCGGTGGCGGCGGCATCGCGCCGTCTGGGCGGCGAGGCGAAGGTCGATGCGCTGATCCGCGCCGGGCTGCAGGAATTGGCGCAAGGCGCGCTCGCCCAGACCAGTGCTGAGGTGCTGCCGTGAATGCGCCGGGGGAATTGACCGAGCGCGTCGTCGCCCCCGAGACCGGCGACCAGGACGCCGCCGACGCGCCGATCCGCCCGCAAACCCTAGACGAGTTTGTCGGCCAGCGTCAGCTCCGCGACAACCTCGCGATCTTTATCGAAGCCGCGAAAAGCCGCGGCGAGGCGCTCGACCACGTGCTGTTTTTCGGCCCGCCCGGCCTCGGCAAGACGACCCTGGCGCAGATCGTCGCGCGTGAGCTGGGGGTCGGGTTTCGCGCCACCTCCGGTCCGGTGATCCAGCGCGCCGGCGACCTCGCGGCGCTGCTGACCAGCCTGCAGCCGCACGACATCCTGTTCATCGATGAAATTCACCGGCTGATGCCGGCGGTCGAGGAGATCCTCTATCCGGCGATGGAGGATTTTCAGCTCGACCTGATCATCGGCGAGGGGCCGGGCGCGCGCTCGGTGCGGATCGACCTGCCGCCCTTTACGCTGGTTGGCGCGACGACGCGCTCGGGCCTGATCACCCGGCCGTTGCGGGAGCGCTTTGGCATACCGCTGCGCCTTCTATTCTACGAGCCGGTCGAATTGGCGCTGATCGTCGCGCGCGGCGCGCGGGTCCTCGCCTTTGCGCTAGAACCCGATGGCGCCGCCGAAATCGCCCGCCGCGCCCGCGGCACGCCGCGTGTCGCGATGCGCCTGTTGCGCCGTATCCGCGATTTTGCCGCGGTGCAGGGTTGGCCCACGGTCGACGCCGTGGTGGCCGACCGCGCCTTGGCGCGGCTTGATGTCGATGCCTGCGGTCTCGACGGCATGGATCGCCGCTATCTGCGCTGCATTGCGCAGAATTACGGCGGCGGACCGGTCGGGGTCGAGACGATGGCGGCGGCGCTCGGCGATCAGCGCGACGTCATCGAGGAGGTCATCGAGCCCTATCTCGTGCAGGAAGGCTTTTTGCAGCGTACCCCGCGCGGCCGCATGCTGACCCAGCTCGCGTTCCGCCATCTCGATCTGCCAGTGCCGACAAGCGTGCCCGGCCAGTTCGAGCTTTTGGCGCCACTGCAGGTCGAGCCCGAGCTGCCGTGACCCGCTGCAAGATCTTTTTACGTCCTTCGAGACGTGCCTTCGGCACTCTTCAGGATGATGAAGGCCTATGATGGCATCCCCAAACCCCCGTCATCCTGAGGAGCGCCCGCAGGGCGCGTCTGGAACGACGCACCACAGCTTCCCGCTGCGCGTCTATTACGAGGATACCGACGCCGCCGGCATCGTCTATCACGCCAATTACCTCAAATTCGCCGAGCGTGGGCGCAGCGAGATGCTGCGTTCCTTGGGGTTCGGCCACCGCAAGCTTGGCCTGGAAAGTGGTGTCGGTTTTGCCGTGCGGCGCTGCTCGGTCGATTACCTCGTGCCGGCGCGGCTTGAGGATGCGCTGACCGTCGATACGACGCTGGCCGATATCGGTGCGGCGACCCTTACGGTGCACCAGCAGATCCGCCGCGATGGCGTATTGCTCGCCGATCTCGACATCCTTGTCGCCTGTATCGGCCGCGATGGCCGGCCGCGGCGTCTGCCAAGCGCGCTGCGCGCGGTTCTGACAAACGCCGACTTGACCAACAACCGGCGCGCCGCCGAGCCGCGCGCGCCTTAGTTGCGCCCTTATCTCCCTGTTTCCTGCCCGATTAACGCCATAAAAGACCGCCAAGAATGCAGCCACTTGAAACCACACAACTTCCCGGCACTGTGTCCCACAGCCTCTCGATCATCGATCTGGTCGGGCAAGCCGACATCATCGTCAAACTGGTGTTGCTACTCCTGCTGCTCGCCTCGTTCTGGTCGTGGGCGGTTATCTTCGACAAGCTGATGCGCTTGCGACGCCTGCGCCAATCGGCGTCGAGCTTTGAGGAGACCTTCTGGTCGGGCGGTTCGCTCGACGATCTGTTCGACCGCGTTGGACAGCGACCGGTCGATCCGATGAGCGCCGTCTTCGCCGCGGCAATGCGCGAATGGCGCCGCAGCGCCGCCAAGGGCCTGCTCGGCACCGCGACGATGCGCGCGAGCCTGCAGCAGCGTATCGAGCGGGTCATGAACGTGACCGTCGGCCGCGAGATGGATCGCGCCGAGCGCTTTATGAGCTATCTCGCGACGGTCGGCTCGACCGCGCCCTTTGTCGGGCTGTTTGGCACGGTCTGGGGCATCATGGACAGCTTCCAGTCGATCGCCGCGGCGAAGAACACGAGCCTTGCCGTGGTCGCGCCGGGCATCGCGGAATCGCTGTTTGCAACCGCGCTCGGTCTCGTCGCCGCGATCCCGGCGGTCGTCGCCTACAATAAATTGTCGACCGACTTCACGCGCTACGCCGGGCGGCTCGAAGCCTTTGCCTCGGAATTCAGCGCGATCCTGTCGCGCCAACTCGACGAGAGGCCCTAACGGATGAAAGGGGTTGGGCGATGGCCATCGTGACCGGCAGGCGCCCCACCGGAGCACGCTATCGGCCGATGTCCGATATCAACGTGACGCCGCTGGTCGACGTCATGCTCGTGCTGCTCGTCGTCTTCATGGTGACGGCGCCGCTCCTGACGGTCGGCGTCCCGGTCGACCTGCCGCAGACCGCGGCGCCGCCGATCAACGAGCCAAAAGAACCGACGGTCATCACCGTCAACAAGGAAGGCGAGCTTTTCATCCAGGATACCAGCGTGCCGACCGACTCGCTGGTCGAGAAGCTCCAGGCGATTACGAATAACAACCCGGACGCCGTGCTCTATGTGCGCGGCGATAAGGACATCAATTACGGCAAGGTGCTGGAGGTCATGAGCCTCATCAGCAATGCCGGCTTCCATAAGGTGTCGCTGGTCGCGGAGGCCCCGAAGGGACAAGCACCGGGCCCAGGGCAGACACCGGCGCCGCCGCACCGGTAGCGGTTCGACAAGGCCGACGGCGATGAGCGTCTTGGTGCTCGAACCCGGCGTTCCAATCGATTCCGAAACCCGGGATGCGATGCCCGGTGGCATTGTCGCGTCGGCGGTGATGCATATCGGCATCTTCGCGCTGATCATCATCGGTTTGCCGACCCTGTTCCGCCCTCCCGTTCCCGAAGATCAGCCGATCGCGGTCGAATTGGTGACGATCGCACCGGAAACCCGCGCGACCCATCCCAATCCGAACATGCCAAAGCCCAACGCCAAGCCGGACATCCCGATCGAGGCCGCGCCCGCGCCAAAGCCCGAGCCCAAACCCGTGCCGCCGCCGCCAACCCCGGTCGCGCCGCCCTCATCCGAGCCGCCACCGCAGGCCGCCGCGCCCCCGGCGCCGCCGCAACCCGACGTCGTGCCGCCGCCACCCCCGCCGCCGCCCAAACCGGTAGAGGCGCAAGCCCCGCCGCCACCGCCGCCCAAGCCTGAACCGTCAAAGCCCAAGCCGGAACCAAAGCCGCAGCCGCGTCAGGTGGCGCAGGCACAGCCAAAACCCGATACCAGCAAGGCGGAAACGGCGGCGTTCGACAATCTACTGAAGAACCTGACCAAGACGCCGGCCTTGCCGCAGCAGGACGCAAAGCCGCAACGCCAGCAGATCGCCGCCGCGGCGCCGCCCTCGTCGCAACCGCGCGCGCCGCTCGGCAGCCAGTTGACCGCGAGCGAAATGGATCTTGTCCGCGAACAGATCGCGCGCTGCTGGAACATCAATGCCGGCGCGCGCGACGCCAAGGATCTGGTGGTCGAGATCCGCGCCGCGGTCAATCCCGACGGCACCGTGACGCGCGCCGATATCGTCGACTCGGGCCGCGCCAGTTCCGACCCGCTGTTCCGCGCGGCGGCGGAAAGCGCGCGCCGTGCTTTCTTCAACCCAGCCTGCACGCCGTTAAAGCTGCCACCCGACAAATACGCGACGTGGAAAGACCTCGTCGTCGACTTCAGCCCAAAGGACATCCAATGACATTGCCGAATAGAGCGTCGCGTATCGCGCTGGGGGCGCTCGCCGTCATTGCCGTGATGCTGGCCGCGCCGGCCGCGCGCGCGGAACTGCACATCGATATCACCCACGGCCAGTCGCAGCCGCTGCCGATCGCGCTCCCGCCCTTCCCGGGCGATGGCGCCAACGCGCAGCTCGGCCAGCAGATCACCAGCGTGGTGTCGAACGATCTGCAGAGCTCGGGCCTGTTCCAGCCGCTCGACCCGAAGAGCTTTATCCAGGACGTGTCGACCGGCGGCCCGCCGCAATTCGGCGCCTGGCGGCAGATCAACGCGCAGGCCCTGGTCACCGGGCAGGTGCAGACCCAGCCCGATGGCAAGGCGCGGGTCGAGTTTCGCCTGTGGGATGTCTACGCCGAACAGCAACTCGCCGGCTTCGCCTACACGACGACCCAGCAGAATTGGCGGCGCATTGCGCACATCATCGCCGATGAGATCTACAAGCGCATCACCGGCGAGGACGGCTATTTCGACACGCGCATCGTCTACATCGCCGAATCCGGGCCGGCGCAGAACCGCATCAAGCGGCTCGCGATCATGGATCAGGACAGCGCCAATAATCAGTACCTGACCGATGGTCGCTCGCTGGTCCTGACGCCGCGCTTCTCACCCTCGGCGCAGGAGATCACCTACCTGTCCTATGCCGGCGGCACGCCGCGGGTCTATCTCTTCAACATCGATACAGGACAGCAGGAAGCGGTCGCCGACGCGACCGGCATGACCTTCGCGCCGCGCTTTTCGCCCGACGGCAACCGCGTCGTGTTGAGCAAGAGCGAAGGCGGTGGCAGCAACATCTATTCGCTCGATTTGCGCACCCATCACCTGACCCGCCTGTCGGATGGCGGGGCGATCGACACCTCGCCGTGCTTCTCGCCCGACGGCAGCAAGATCGCCTTCAACTCCGATCGCGGCGGCTCCCAACAGCTTTACGTGATGGGCGCTGGGGGCGGGGGGGCTCAGCGGATCAGCTTCGGGTCGGGCAAATACGCGACGCCGGTCTGGTCGCCGCGCGGCGATCTGATCGCCTTCACCAAGATCGACGGCGGCCAGTTCAGCATCGGCGTGATGCATCCGGACGGCTCGGGCGAACGCATCCTGACACAGGATTTTCTCGTCGAGGGACCGACCTGGGCGCCCAATGGCCGGGTGCTGATGTATTTCCGCGGGTCGCCGACCGACAAGAGCGGTCACGGCGGCGGCTCAAGGCTGTTTTCGATCGATTTGACCGGCTCAAATCAGCACGAGGTCAAGACCCCGGGCGATGCTTCCGACCCGGCGTGGTCACCCTTGCTTCGCTAGCGCATGCCGGTATAGTCCGCCCGCTTTTGCTCTCGGGGTTTGATATCCTGCTGACAATAGGGCGCTTTTGAGTTTGAAAAATTCCCGTTACTGGGGATGTCACCGCCGAATGGCTGAGGGAGTTTATCGATGATTATAAGAATGATCGGCCTGGCGGCCGTTATGTTGTTGCTTGCCGCTTGCAGCAGCCCGCCGCCTCCGGGTGCGGGTGGGCCGATCTCCAATGCGGGCAATGGTGCCGGCTTCGCGCCCGGCTCGCAGCAGGATCTCGCCGCGACCGCCGGCGACCGCGTGTTCTTCGCCTACGACCAGTCAGACATCTCGTCGGAAGGCCAGCAGATCCTGCAGCGTCAGGCGGAGTGGCTAAAGCGTTATCCGCGGGTCTCGGTCACGATCGAGGGGCATTGCGACGAGCGTGGCACGCGCGAATACAACCTCGCGCTCGGCGAGCGCCGCGCGGGTGCGGTCAAGAACGTGCTTGTCGCGTTGGGCATCCCTTCCTCCCGCATCCAGACGATCAGCTACGGCAAGGAGCGCCCGATCGTGGTTGGCTCGGATGAGGCGGGCTATGCGCAGAACCGCGTCGGCATCACGACGGTCAACGGAGGTTAAGCGCGACCGAGATGCGAGGGCGCCGTGGCGTCGTGCCGTCAGGCGCCCTTGTTTTGCCTAAAACCGCCGCTAGAACGAAACAGGACGAGTGTCGAACCTGCTCGCGTCCGGCGAAACGGCTGCAGGGGGCCGTTGCCGGCGCAACCCCGTTACGGCTCAGGTCGTCCCTTGGTGACGTGAGGCCTCGCCTGATGCAACGGTGTTTGCTGCGGTATTCGTTTCGATGGTGGTTGCGGTTCGGTGCTCTGGCGATCGTGGTGACAGCGCCGGTCATCGCCCGGGCCCAGGACAGCACGACGCAGGAGCGGCTCGACCGTATCGAGCGCGATCTCAACATGCTTCAGCGCCAAGTCTATCGCGGCGGCTCGACCGCGATGCCGGCGCCCAGCGGCAGCGGCGGGTCGACCAGCGCGGCCGACATCGAGATCCGCATGGAGCGGCTCGAAGCGCAGATGCGCGACCTGACGGGCCGGGTCGAGCAGGTTGGCAACGGCCTCGAGCAGTTGCGGCAGCGGGTCGAGCAGATCAATTCCGATATCGATGTGCGCTTTAGTCAGATGGGTGGGGCGGCTTCCCCCGGGCCGGTCTCGGGGCGATCCGGCGCCGTCGGCTCACCACCGGCGGCGAACCCCCCCAGCCAGTTTGCCGCCGAGCCACCACCACCCGGCGGATTGATGCCACCGGGGACGGTGGTGCCGCCGCCATTGCCGAGCGGCGGGCTGAACGCGATCTTTAACACCTTGACCCCGCCGGGCATGGCGCCGCCGCGGCCGCAGGCGGCCGAGCCCCCCGGCACCGAGCCGCCGCCTTCCGGAGGCTCGATCAACGAGCAGTTCAATCACGCATTCGGTCTTGTCAAACAGGCCGACTACGCCGCCGCCGAAATCGCGCTGAGGGCCTTTATCGAGGCGCATCCCAACGATCCGCTGACCGGCAACGCCCATTACTGGCTCGGCCAGACCTATTTCGCGCGCAACAAATTCCCCGAAGCCGCGAGCGCCTTCGCCGACGGCTACAAGCGCTTCCCGAAGGGATCAAAGGCGGCGGAAGACCTATTGTATCTCGGTGTGTCGCTGGCCAAGGCCGATCAGAAGAAGAACGCCTGCCTCGCGTTGGCTCA
>Ga0181537_10000303_pt1 | contig 45824 bp, 53 predicted proteins | sample PEATcosm2014_Bin_39_FD_119765 | JGI IMG/M metagenome (GOLD analysis project Ga0181537, IMG submission 119765) | Peatland microbial communities from MTU Mesocosm Facility, Houghton, MI, USA - PEATcosm2014_Bin23_10_metaG | ecosystem: Environmental > Terrestrial > Soil > Wetlands > Peat | place...
TGGCGGAGAGAGGGGGATTCGAACCCCCGATACGGCTTTTGGCCGTATAACGGTTTAGCAAACCATCGCCTTCAGCCACTCGGCCATCTCTCCGCTCCGTCCAGTGAAACCTCATTGCGCCGCCTGCTCAAGTCAATTTTCCGCAGCCAATCGCAGACCGCACAATTTCAAGCTTGCGTTTTGAATGTTCGCCGGAAAAACTATGGTCTCATTATGCAAGCGCAAGACGCAACAACAGTTTTTTTCCTCAAGGCGTGGACGTGGGCTGAAGCCAATGCAAAACGCGTCGCCATCGGCGTGGCATTCGTCGTCATCTTTGTTTTTGTGATTTCATTTTATTCATGGCGGCAAAACCAGAGGGAGATCGAGGCGGGCAAGGTGCTGACGCAGGCCGTCATTTCCAGCACAGGCAGCCAGTTCGTCGATGCGTGCCTGAAAATCGCGGTGGATTATTCCGGCACCCGCGCCGGCCAGCGCGCACAATTGCAAGGGGCGGCCTCCTTGTTTTCGGCGGGCAGATACGCCGATGCCCAGGCACAGTTCCAAAAATTTCTAGACGCTTATCCTGATAACTTTTTTGCCCCGCAAGCCGCACTTGGAGTGGCGGCCAGCCTTGATGCGCAGGGCAAGTTCGATCTGGCCGCTGCAGCTTATCAAAAGGCGGCCAGCCAATCTTCCGACGGCAGCGTGGTCGCAACCGCCAAGTTTGGCCTCGCGCAGATTGATGAGCAACAGGGGAAAATCTCCGAGGCCCAAAGCCTTTACGAAGAAATCGCACGAAGTTCTCCAAACAGTTCGATGGCGTCCGAAGCGGGGTTGCGCTCGGTCGAACTGAAAATGAAATTACCGACGGCTTCAACACCGTCGCCCGCCGCCCCGTTTAGCTTGAGCCACTAAACATGAAGCTCGCGATCATCGGCACGGGATACGTCGGACTTGTCACCGGCACTTGTTTTGCCGAAGTCGGCCATCAGGTCGTGTGCGTGGATAACGACGCAGCGAAGGTCAAGATGTTACAAGCGGGCGGAATCCCCATTTACGAACCCGGCCTCGAAGAGCTTGTCAAAAAAAATGTCGCCGCAGGACGCCTGACATTTACGAACAGCACGGCCGAAGGTGTCCAGAAATCCGACGTGATTTTCATCGCCGTGCCCACGCCGCCGCAGGCGGACGGCTCGGTGGATTTGAGCTACATCGAGAAGGTTGCACGCGACATCGCCGCCGCCATGACCGATTACAAAATTGTCGTGGACAAAAGCACCGTGCCCGTCAAGACCGGCGAGAAGGTTTCGGAAACGATCAAACGCTATTGCCCCGCAAAAGTGGAGTTCGACGTGGTGAGCAATCCTGAATTTCTACGTGAAGGTTTTGCCGTCGGCGATTTGATGAAACCCGACCGCGTTGTCATCGGCGTCAGTTCAAAACGCCCGTCGGCGGCGATGCGGGAAATTTACAAACCGTTCAACGCGCCCATCATCATTACCGACATCAATTCCGCCGAACTTATCAAGCACGCGGCCAATTCGTTCCTTGCGCTGAAGATTTCCTACATTAACGCCATTGCAACCGTTTGTGAAGCCGCAGGCGCGAACGTTCAGGAAGTCGCGCAGGGTATCGGCCTCGACGAACGTATTGGCCGCCGTTTTCTGAATGCCGGCATCGGTTTCGGCGGCAGTTGTTTTCCGAAGGATTTGAGCGCATTCATCAAAATTTCCGAGCAGGTCGGCTACGATTTTCGTTTGCTCAAGGAAGTCCAGCGGATCAACGCCGACCAGATGGATCGCTTCGTCAAAAAAATCACCGACACGCTTTGGGTTTTGAAGGACAAAAAAATCGGCGTCCTCGGCCTCGCATTCAAGCAAAACACGGACGACGTGCGTTCGTCGCCCGCAATTGACCTTTGCCAGCGTTTGCAAAAAGAAGGCGCGGCCCTGCGCGTCCACGACCCGAAGGCGATGGAAAAAACGAAGTCGATTTTAAAAAATGTCACTTACGTTGACGACATGAACGCCGTCGCCGAAGGCTGCGACGCGCTCGTTGTGGCGACCGAATGGGACGAGTTCAAAAAACTGGATTTGGAACGCGCCAAAAAATCGCTCACGCATCCGATCATGTTCGACGGACGCAATCTTTTCGACAGCGCCGAAATGGAAAAACTCGGCTGGATTTACAAAAGTGTCGGACGATAAGAAACAAATCGAAGTTTCCGCCGCGCTGGTTTTCCACAACGACAAACTGCTGATTACACAGCGTCAGGCAAAAGCACACCTCGGCGGACTTTGGGAGTTTCCCGGCGGCAAACGCGAAGCGGACGAAACTTTTGAGCAATGTCTCGTCCGCGAAATTCGCGAAGAGCTTGGGATCGAAATTTCCGTCGGCGAACTGTTTGTGGAAATCACCCACGCTTACGATGAGAAAACAGTCCGTCTGAAATTTTTTATCTGTAAATTACTAGGCGGCAAACCGCAACCACTCGGCTGCGCGGCGTTCAAGTGGATCGACAAATCAGAATTGGGCGATTTTGAGTTTCCCGCTGCGGACGCACAATTGCTGGCAAATCTGCGCGTCTACAATTTTCCGTAAGCTTCTTCGATGACCTGCTTGAGATTGTTCTCGCCAGGTTTGACGATGGCGAATTCGCGTTTGGCATTGTCCACCGAATCGCTCGCGTGCGCGGCGTTGACCGTGATGTTCGAACCGAATTCGCGGCGGATCGAGCCGGGCGGCGCTTTGGACGGATCGGTCGGGCCGAGCACGTCGCGGATCTTGCGGACGGCACCGACGCCTTCATAAACCAGCGCGATGCACTTTTGCGTGCCGGGCTTTTGCCGAGCTTCTTCCGAAACACATTCGGAAGGCGTGCTGCCGGACATGAAGCGCATGATCACGTCAAATTGATTGTCGCCTTGCAACGGACCGAGAATATCGCCAAGCGCCTTTTGTTCGTCGGGCGGAATCTTGAAGGTAAATTCTTTTTCCAGAACCGCCTTCGCGCGTTCGCTGACGCCGTCCTTGAGTTTTGCGCGCAACACGTCGCGGACGGGACCGTAAAATTCCATCGCCTGCGCCACGCTCATATGCAGCACCTTGACACCGACGATGTAAAGTCCCGTGCGCGAAAAGAAATCGATCACGTTGCCGGGGCGTCCCGTCGAAAAATTGAAATTATCCGGCTTGATGAGAACCAGCGTGCGTTCGCCGGTTTCGCCCGGCGGATAAACGATGATATTTTCCAGCAGGCCGCCGTCGCTGTCGGAATAGCGTGACCATAATTTCAATTTCCTTTCCGCCTCCTGTTCGTTCGGCGCGGCAAGCACGGCGGGTTCAAAATAGCGGACGCGTCCGCCATCATCTTCCATGATCAAATCACTGTAAGTGTCACGGATGGTTTCACCGCCGCGACGGTCCGGACTCAAGTTGCCGACGACCGCACGCACTTTCCGCACCGCGTCATCGCCGCGAAAAACCATCACCATCACGCGGCGGCGGCGGCCTGTCTTCGGGTCGGGCGAAAGATTTTTGAGGACATAATCGCGGAGCAGTTCCTGGATTTTCCGGTCATGATTGTCCTGCGCGGAAACAATGTTGTCGGCATATTCTCGGATCAGCTCTGTGCTCGGCGCGAACATCCGCATCGCCGCCAGATCGAGGCCGGTGCGCGAGATGAGCCGGCTCAAGATGCCACCGGTGCGCGATTTATAAAGCGAGTAGGGGGTGACAATGACGTAGGCGAGCTGTTGCGACATAATTAGCTCGTCGGCGGATTAGGAGTTGCGGTCGGAGCGGACTTGCCTCCCAAAATCTTGAACATCACCGTGCCGCAAGTCGGGCATTTGCCTTTGATCGCCTTGCGCCCGTTTTTCATCGTCTCCTCGACGCCATCGGCGATTTCCCGCTTGGCTTTGCATTTGACGCAATATCCTTCAGCCATAAAATTTTTGCCGCCCGCGCTTCATGCCCGAACGGCAACAGGAGAATAACCAAGCCAAATCCAAAGCGCAACTTGGAAAGAAAATCGTCGTAAATGCCTAATATAAAGCCTATTACATAATAGTCTGCTTCCTCAATTCCGTCTTCAAGATTTTCCCCGTCGCATTTTTTGGCAGCGCGGGCAGGATGATGATTTGTTTCGGCGCCTTGTAGTCGGCCAGTTTGCTGCGGATGAATTGCAGCAGCGCCTTTTCGTCGAGCGTCTGCCCTTCCGCCGCCGAGACGAACGCCACGGCCTGCTCGCCGCGACGCGCGTCCGGCACTCCGATGACCGCCGCTTCCTTCACGCCGGGAAAATGATAAATCACTTCCTCAATCTCGCGCGGATAGACGTTGATGCCGTTGACGAGCAGCATGTCCTTCTTGCGGTCGGTGATGTAATAATAGCCGTCGTCGTCGCGATGCCCCACGTCGCCAGTCAACAGCCAGCCGTCGCGAAAAACTTTCGCCGTTTCTTTCGGCTGGTTCCAATAACCCTGCATCACGTTGCCGCCGCGCACGCAAATTTCGCCGGTCTCGTTCGTGCCGAGCATTTTTCCCGATTCGTCCTGCACGCTCATTTCCACGTTCGCGACCGGAATGCCGATCGAACCGGCCTTGCGGACACCGTGCAGCGGATTTTTTGAAACAACCGGGCTGGCTTCGCTCAAACCGTAACCTTCGATGAGCGGCACTTTGAATTTTTCTTCGAATTCCTTCAACGTCTGCATCGGCAATGGCGCGGAGCCGCTGATGAAAATGCGGATGGGCAGCGGCGTGGGCAGTTGCGCGCCAAGAATCATCCGGTAAAACGACGGCACGGCTGGCAGGATCGTCGCATGGCGCGAAAAGATTTCCTGCAACATCGCGCGCGGCGGATGCAGCGATTTCACCAGCACGATCGAGCCGCCGGAAGTGAACGGCAGGAAAATTCCCACCGTCATCATGTAAGTGTGAAACATCGGCAGAATCACGGCGAGGCAGTCGTCCGGCACGGATTCCAAAACGATGCGGCAGCTGTTGACGTTGTGCAGCAGGTTGCCGTGCGAAAGCATCGCGCCCTTCGGTTTGCCGGTCGTGCCGGACGTGTAAATGATGACGGCCAGATCTTTTTCGGTGCGTGGATCGGGAATTGTGGATCGGGAAGCGGACGGCACGAGCGCGGCAATTTCTTCAATCTTGAAAAATTTGAGCGATGGTCGCGCTGCTTTTAGTTCGGCGATGTGTGCGCTCAATTCCGCATCCGTGATGACCACATCAATCCCGCCGTCATTCAAAATATAGTTTACCTCGGCGGGCTTGAGAAAATTGTTGATTGGAACGACCACCGCGCCTGTTTGCAAAACGCCAAAAACTGAAACCACAAATTCCGGGCAATTCTTCAGCCACAGCGCGACGCGGTCACCGGGTTTCACGCCGAAATTGTCCTGCAAATGCGCGGCGACCTTTTGCGACTGGGAGAGAAGTTCGGCGTAGTTGATTTCCCGTTCGCCGTAAAAGATGGCGGTCTTTTGCGCGTGGGTTGCGGCGCAACCGGCAAAGGCGATGGCGAGATTCATGGGGCAAAATTAAACCATCAGGGCGCCAAGACACAAAACAATTTCAAAAAGCTTTGTGCCTTCGCGCGTTTGCGGTTAAAAATAACGGCTTGATTGACAACGACCAAAAACTCGGCGCGCTGCTGCCAAAACTCCGCGCCGCCCAGTGGCTCGCGCTCGACACCGAGGCGGACAGCCTTCACGCCTATCCCGAAAAAGTCTGCTTGATCCAAATCAGCATCGCCGGCAGCGACGTGCTGGTCGACCCGCTTGCGGAAATGAACCTTGATCCGCTGTTCGATGTCTTCAACGCGCACGAACTTATTTTTCACGCCGCCGATTACGATTTGAGGCTGCTGGAGAAGCACCATCAATTCACGCCGTCCGCGATTTTCGACACGATGCTTGCCGCGCGGCTGCTGGGCGAACTGCAATTCGGATTGAGTTCACTCGTCGAAAAATTTCTCGGCGTGAAGCTGGACAAAGGCTCGCAGAAAGCCGACTGGGCGCAGCGTCCGCTGACCGAACGGATGGAAATTTACGCGCGCAACGACACGCATCATCTCAAACCGCTCGCGGACAAATTAAAATCCGCGCTTGAAGCCAAAGGCCGGCTTGCGTGGCATCAGGAATCTTGTGCGCGGCTTATCGAAGATTGCACTCGCCCGCAAGCCGTGGACGCGGATTCGGTCTGGCGCGTCAAGGGCAGCTCCAATTTGAGCCGTCCTGCGCTCTCAATTTTGCGCGAGCTGTGGCAATGGCGCGAGAAGGAAGCCATCGCCTATTGCCGCCCGCCGTTTTTTGTTTTGAGCCACGAACGGATGGTGGATATTTGTGATGCCGCCGCCGCGCGGGAGCCGTTCGAGAATATCCTGCCGCCCAAGATGTCCCCGCGCCGCCGCGAAACTTTGCTGGAAGCCGTCAAAGCCGGACTCGCAGTTCCGGCCGACAAACACCCGGAGATTTTGCGGCATAAATTTCATCGTCCCAATGAAGCCGAGTTCCGCCGTTTTCGTGAACTGGAAAAAATCCGCAACGCCCATGCGCACAAGCTCGGCATTGACCCGACGCTCATCGCCAGCAAATCCACGCTCGGCGATTTGTCGCGCGACTGGGACGGTCACGCGCCGGGATTGATGAACTGGCAGCGCGAGCTGCTGAAATGATTATGGGCAGTCAAAATCCCATGTGCACGAACGGATGGTTTGGATGCAGTTCCCGTTTGAATCGTAACGGATGCATTCGTTCGAGCAGCGCATGCAGCCTTGCATTTTGTCCCCGTCTTTTCCGAAACTGACGTTTCCAACGGCCCGCGCGATTTCCACTCCGTTTGAATCGACAATGGACTTGCCATGGTTGGAAACCGTAAACACGACCTTTTCAACGGTGGCTTTTTCAGTGCTCATTGATTGTTGCGAGACAACTGGTGAGGAAACCGGTTTTTGCGTCGCGCATCCAGACACAAGAATGGTTCCAAGAAGCGCCGCCGCCACCGCACGCAGAATTCCTTTTATCGCGTTCATATTTTTCTCCTGTTAATTTTGGTTTGCCGTCATTTCTCCTGCGGAGAATCCGCAAAAGTCCTTTCACGATTAATCTTCTGCCGCAAATTGCAAGGAATTTCACCTCACCACTTCAAACGCGAAACCTTTCAAGTATTCCGTTTCGGGGATCATCGGGATGACCGGATGGTCGGGCGATTGCGCGTAAGTGGCGACCCGGCGCAAAACCCGGCGCGTGTCGAACGCGGCGGAGAGGAGTGAATCCTGGAACAATTCCGCGTTGACGTGATGCGAGCAGCAAAACGTCGCGAGCGTGCCGCCAATCTTCAAAAGCTTGAGAGCGCGCAGGTGGATTTCCTTGTAGCCGCGCAACGCATCCGGCACGGAGGCGCGGTTGCGCGTGAACGACGGCGGGTCGAGGATGATCAGATCGAACCGCGGGATGACGCGCTCGTGCGGCTTCACGGCGGTGTTCGCCTTGAGCCAGTCAAAGACGTTCACGGTTTCAAAGGAACATTTGTCCGCGAGCCCGTTCGTCGCGGCGTTTCGTTTCGACGCTTCGATCGCATCCGCGCTTTGGTCGAGGAAATGGACGTGCGCCGCGCCTGCGCGTGCCGCGTGCAAACCGAATCCGCCGAGAAAGCTGAAGCAATCCAAAACCTGCGCGCCTTTCGCGAATCGCGAGACGGCCTGATAATTCGACTGCTGGTCCAGATACATTCCCGTTTTGTGGCCGCCGACCAGATCCGTTTCAAACTTCAGACCGTTCAGGTTCACTGAAACCGGCCCGCTCGATTCGCCGGATAAAATCCCGCTGGACTCCGCCAACCCTTCAAATTTTCGCGAGCCGATGTCGCTGCGTTCGAGGATTGCGCGCGGTGAAAAGATTCTTTGCAACGCGGCGACAATCATCGTCTTGCGCTTGTCCATGCCAAGCGACGAAATCTGCACGACGAGCACGTCCTCGTATTTGTCCACGATGAGGCCGCTCAAGAAATCGCTCTCGGCATTCACAACGCGAAAACTCGTTGCGCCCGGCAGGTGTCTTTGCCGGACGGCGAGCGCGGCGCGGATGCGTTCCTCGAAAAACTTTTCATCCACCTCGACGCGCTCCGGCGCGAGCAGGCGCACATGGATTTTGGATCTGGAATTGAAGAAGCCCACGCCGAGCAGCCGCTGGCGGTGGTCTTTGACCTGGACGAGTTCGCCGTCGGCGACGGGTGCGGTGAGCCGGAGGATTTCGCCGGCATAAATCCACGGATGACCCGCCACGATGCGGTCGGCCTCGCCCGGTTTCAACAGGACAGTCGGCAATGATTCCATAGTTTGTAGACAGTTTGCTCCGGACTATCCGGCGCGAGCCTGCATCAGACCAGAATCAAGGCATGAAAGGAAGCTAATCCGCCGCGCAGGCATCATTAAAAGATTTTACTTGCAAAATTCGTAAAATAGGCGGATAAACATATCAACCTCAAAGCCTATGAAGACGAGTTACCCCGTCAGCTCAATTCTTCACCAAAAACCATCCCTGCTTTGGTCGGTAGGACCGCAGGCGACGGTCTTCGCCGCCATCAAGCTCATGGCCGATAAAAACATCGGTGCGCTGCCCGTCGTGTCCGGCGGCACGCTCGTGGGCGTTTTCACGGAACGCGATTACACGCGCAAAATCGCCCTGCACGGAAAATCCTCCAGGGACACGCTCGTGTGGGAGATCATCTCCAAGAAAGTCATCAGCGTCACGCCCGACGAATCCGTCGAGGAATGCATGAAGCTCATGACCGAGCACCGCGTGCGCCATCTGCCCGTCGTCCAAAACGGCGAACTCATCGGCATCATCTCCATCGGCGACCTTGTGAACTGGATCATCTCCGCCCAGAACGCGGCGATCGAGCAGATGGAGCAATACATCGCGGGCGGGTTGTCGGCGTAAGACGGCTGCGGGATTTACTTGTCTATCTCGTCCACTTGCTTTTCGTAATCGAGGACGCCTTGCCGCAGGTGGTTTGAAGCGTAGGACTTTTTCAACACCTGATGGAGCTTCGACAGGGCAACGCTTTGGATCTCCACCCGATGGTTCAAGACGGACACGCAGATCGTCGCGACAAAAAGAAGAACGAAAATGCGCCGGACGCCTTGCCGGAGGCGGTCAAGGAATTCGCTGCGCCGGGCCTCGCAGACCAGCCGCTTTTGCTCGACCCGAACCCACTCATTTTTCATGCCTGCAGTGATTTCCACGACCGATTTTCTGCACTTTTCATGCCAGCCATCATCCGGCATAAACCGCTGGCAAACCTTCGTGGCTCTGGACGATTGTCCAGAATTTTGACCCGTTTTTTGACACGAAGGTGGTTTGGAGCGCGAACCGCCCCGGCGGGGCAGCATCAATCAGCCCGGCGTTGGAGCGCTTCTTTTTTTGTTGGTTGAACGACAAAACATGTCAAATGACAGGGCGACGGATTCCATGACATGATTTCCACGGCCTGATTGAGCCTGACCCGATGGTCTGGCCATGATGTTATGAACAAAACCACGCATACCATCGTCGTTGCGGTCGTCACCATCATCGCAGTCCTGTCCGTTCAGACCGTCTGGCACCATTATTATCCTCCGGATGGGCGGCATCAGGACAAAAGGATTCATAAGCCGCTGTCATCGCAGGACTCGGTTGAAGCCCGGCAGGCCGCCAGAGATTTTTTTAATGCCATGAGGGACGGAGACTGGGCCGCTGTCGCCAAATCCTGGCCCCCGAACGCGCCCAAAGGCAGGCAATTCGACGACATCTTCAACGACAGGCTCAAGGACATGATAAGCGGGCTGGAGATCGTCAGCATGGGCGCGCCTTACAGGGAAGGCGGGAATCCGTCGGTGCTCATCCCTTACGAAGTCAGGTTCAAATCCGGCGACACGCAATCAAACAATCTTCGGATGATGAAAGATTCCGCCGGACAATCGCATTGGGAAGGCGGATTTTAGGCGCAGGACGCGGGACGATTACGTCATCAGAAAATTATATTGGACAGAAATTCGCCTCCTATCCAAAATAAAGCCCTCCAATAAACAGAAAGAACCCGACGTTGACATGAAAACCATCTTATTGATGATTCCATGCTGTGCAGCCCTCTTTGTATCGGGATGCACCGCTGGAATCTCACGCACCGGTTATCAACTCTCCCCCGCGCAGACCTCAACCGACCTGCCGGAACGTCCGATTGCAATCCAATCCAATGTGAAATATGACACCAACGATATGGTGCTGCTCGGAAGCATTCATGCTTACGACACGGGCTTCTCGCTGGATTGCGACGAGGCGACCATCCTCGATGTTTTTCGCCGGGAAGGAACCGCGTTGGGGGCCGACATCATCAATATCACCGAAGAGAAGCAGCCGGATCCGTGGACGAGCTCTTGCTATCGGGCCAAGGCGCAATTTCTGCGCTTCAAGGACAGGGAAAAAGCCGCAGGCCTTGTTTCCGACGCCAAATACGCGCCGGAAGAGATCGCCAAACGCGTCGCAGCGGCGCGCAAACAGAACGACAAAGTCATGCTCGGAGCGGTGATTGGTGGAGTGGCTGGCGGAGTAGTCGGCGGAGTATTGGGGGCGGCTATTGCTTCAGGAACGGGTGATACCAACAACGGCACGAATTATTTGATAGCAGCTTCGCCGAAGGCAGGCAAAAGATAGTGAGCGGCGATTCCATCCTTGAACGGCATTTGTCAGCGTAATCACAACTTCAAATCCTTATCCGTCACCGCGCCAAGTGACGCGCTCGTGACGTGCGCGGCGTATTTCGCCAGCACGCCGCGCGTGTAGCGGGGGGCGGGTTTCTTCCACGACTTGCGGCGGGCGTTCAGTTCTTTGCCGGTGACTTCGAGCGTCAGTTCCCGTTTCTCGGCGTCAATCGCGATGGCGTCGCCGTTCTTCACGAACGCGAGCGGTCCGCCGGAGCAGGCTTCCGGCGTGATGTGCCCGACGACGAAGCCGTGGCTGCCGCCGGAGAACCGTCCGTCGGTGATGAGGGCCACGTCCTTGCCAAGTCCCTTGCCCATGATGGCGGACGTGGGCGAAAGCATCTCGCGCATCCCCGGCCCGCCGCGCGGCCCTTCGTAGCGGATGACGATGACGTCACCCTTCACAATGGTGCCGTCGAGGATTTTCTCCATGGCGGCTTCCTCGGAATTAAAAACGCGCGCGCGTCCGGTGAATCGCAATCCTTCCTTGCCGGTGATCTTTGCCACCGCGCCTTCGGGCGCAAGATTGCCGCGCAGGATCACGAGATGGCTGTCCTTCTTGATGGGCTTGTCGAACGGGTGAATGATGGTTTGTCCCGCCGGATACGGTTTCACGTCGCGCAACGTCTCGGCAATCGTCTCGCCGGTGACGGTCAAGGCGTCGCCGTGCAATAATTTTTTGTCGAGCAGGATGCACATGAGCGGACGGATGCCGCCGATGGCGACGAGTTCGGACATCAAATGCTTGCCGCTCGGTTTCAGATCGGCGAGAACAGGAACGCGTTTGCCGATGCGCGTGAAATCGTCAATGGTCAGCTTCACCTTCGCGGCGTGCGCGATGGCGAGCAGGTGCAGCACGGCGTTCGTCGAACCGCCGAGCGCGATGACGACGGTGATGGCGTTCTCAAACGCCTGCTTCGTGAGGATGTCGAGCGGCTTGATTCCTTTGCGCAACATCTCAACGACGGCTGCGCCTGCGCGGCGGCAATCGTCCATCTTCGCGGGCGAGATCGCGTTTTGCGCGGAGCTGTTCGGCAGGCTCATGCCGAGCGCTTCGATGGCGCTGGCCATGGTGTTCGCCGTATACATTCCGCCGCACGAACCTGGGCCGGGAATGGCGCATTGTTCGACGGCGAGAAATTGTTCGTCGGAAATTTTTTTGTTCGCGTGTGCGCCGATGGCTTCGAAAACGGAAACCACGTCGAGCTTGCGCGTGTCGCCGGTGATGCAGCCGGGCAGAATCGTTCCGCCATAAACGAACACGGACGGACGATTCAACCGCGCGATGGCCATCATCGCGCCGGGCATGTTTTTATCGCAACCGCCGATGGCCACAAACCCGTCCATGCCTGCGCAGCCGACGACGGTTTCAATCGAGTCGGCGATGACTTCGCGCGAGACGAGCGAATATTTCATGCCTTCGCTGCCCATCGAGATGCCGTCGGAAATGGTGATGGTGTTGAAGATGATCGCCTTGCCGCCGGCGGTGTTCGCGCCTTTTTCCGATTCGAGCGCGAGCTTGTCAATGTGCATGTTGCAGGGCGTGACGTTGCTCCACGTCGAGGCGATGCCGATGATGGGCTTGGAGAAATCCTCCTTCGTGAAGCCGACGGGATAAAGCATGGCGCGCGCGGCGGCGCGTTCATCGCCATCAAGCAAAAGACTGGAGTGCGGGCGCAACGGGTCGGCGGATTTATTTGTTTTCATTTCGGAAATGCTGCCAATAAAAGCTCCAAATTCCAAGCTCCAAGCTCCAGAGAAACTTCAAGCTTCAACCTCCAAATCAAATCGCGCGTTGCTGATTGAAGCGGGTTTGAAGCCTGATGTTTGGAATTTCTCTGGAGCTTGGATGTTGGTGCTTGGAATTTTTCCACAAGGTCGCGGGAGTTTTGAATTGAAAAGATCGCGGCAGTCGGCGACAGTGTCCGCCTGAGCGGAGAGATGGCTGAGTGGTTTAAGGCACACGCCTGGAAAGCGTGCGTAGGTAACACTACCGTGGGTTCAAATCCCACTCTCTCCGCCATTCAGATTTGGCTCTGGTCAAGTTTGCGACCGTCTTCAAGGAGAACCTCCAAAACGCACGGTAGGGTAACACCCCATGGCGAAGAGTTGGCGCATCCGTCAATGTGTGTGCAGTGTCAAAAACCAACAACGTTACAACAACCGAAAGAATTAAAATGAAATCCATGTTCCCCCTAGCGCTCGCGACAGTCGTAGGCGCAATGTTAATCAGCAGCACGCCGCTGCGCGCCGCCAGCACGGACAGCCGCATCGAGTCGTCTGCCGTGAAGTCCTATGTGTTCAAAACCTACCTCAAGGACGATTCAATCAAGGTTGATTCCAAAGACGGCATAGTCACCCTGACCGGCACGGTTGCCGATGCGTCGCACAAATCCATGGCCGAAAATACCGTGACGAGCCTGCCCGGTGTCAAGAGCGTGGACAATGAACTCCTGATCAAAGGCGAACAGCCGGCTGAACATTCAGACGCCTGGATCACCATGAAAGTGAAAACTGCGCTTCTGTTCCATCGCAACGTCAGCGCCACCGGAACCACCGTGTATACGGACAACGGCATTGTCACCCTGCAAGGTGTGGCGAGCAGCCAGGCGGAAAAGGAACTCACCACCGAATACGCCAAGGACATTGACAATGTCAAAGATGTCCAGAATGACATGACGATCGCCGCGACTCCGGCAGCGCCAGACGCGACCGCTGGCGACAAGGTTGACGACGCCTCCATCACGGCCGAAGTCAAGTCGTCGTTGTTCTCGCACAGTTCGACCAGCGCCATGCACACCGGCGTCACGACGACAGACGGTGTCGTCACCCTGACCGGCATTGCCAAAAATGACGCTGAAAAAAGCCTCGTCACCAAGCTCGCCACCGACATCAATGGCGTGACCAGCGTGATCAACAACATGACCGTCGCCGTGCCCGTGGCCGCGAACTAAACTTCTGATTCATTGCCGGCTGGTGCGAGGGCGCCGGCCGGCAAGCCAACCGAAAGAAAATTTTATGTTATACACGCTTGCGGTAATCCTGATCATCTTGTGGGTGCTGGGGCTAATCACCGGCACTGCGGGCGGCTTGATTCACATCCTGCTCGTTCTCGCCATCATAGCGGTTTTGCTCCGGGTCATCTCCGGCAGGAAACCGGTGCTTTGAGAAACTGTCAGCCAAGGAAATTGATTTTAGACTCAATATGAACACAAAAACCATCGTTGCCGCCATTCTGATTACTTTGGGCATCGTGGTGCTCGCCTATTCGGGCTTGAGCTTCACGACTCCGGGAAAGGACATTGATTTCCTGGGAATGCACATCGCCACCACGGACAACCATTTCATCCCGCCCGTCGCCGGTGCGTTCATGCTGGTCGGCGGAATCGTGTTGTTGCTCGTGAAACCCAAGAGCGTCTGATGAGCGGAACCGATCTATCGGCCATCGCCGCCGTTCCCAAGCGGCTTCGACGTTTGAAATGGAACGAACTCGTGCGCCGTGGCGACTTCGTCGAGGACAGCCGCCATGGATTTGAGCCATGGGACGGACCGGGCGGGTTCCGCGCCGACTCGTTCATCAAGGCGATTTACCGGAAATTGTCGCGCCAGCCGGCCATTCGCAGGAAAACGCTATGAAAATATTAAAACTGATTTATCTGGCCATTATCCAAGTGGTCAAGCAGGTCTGCTCGATCCCCAAAAACATCGCGAACGCCGTCAAGCAGAGGCAGCGGCAAATCATCCTGAACGAGCGTGAAGCCGAACGGCTGGACCGGATTTGCAACCCTTTGAAGTATCGCGGGAAGTAATTTCAACGCCTCGTGGGTGAAGTTGAAGCGGATCTGAATCATTTGCACAGCCCGGACGAAATGACATTTTGTTCGGACCGGCATCGCCCGGCGAACACTTTTCCTCCGGTGTTCACCGGGTTTTCCATTTTTTTTGAATCGCTGCAGGTAGGGTTTCACCCCATATACAAATCAATGAACGCGGCGGATAGTGGCGTAGGTCGTGATTGATGTTGAAAGGTAAAGCTTTCTGCACGGCTTCGTCGAACCCAGCATGACAACATGAAGCAAAATCTAGTCCGGCTGTCACAACGATATGTGGTGGCGTTGGAAAAAAACCTGAAGCTGGGGCCGGGCGCGAGCCTGCAACCGGCGCTGGGATTGGGACGCGAGGCGGTCGCAATCGGTTTGGAAACTCTGGACTTGGCGCGGGTCCACGAGCAGGCGCTCACCACGCTGAAATTGTCCAACGCGAAAAATGCGTTCACCAAGCTGGCCGGGATTTTTTTCACCGAGGCCAACACTTTGATAGAGGAAACGCATCACGCCGCGCGGGAGACCAAGGTTCACTTGAGCAAGCTGATGGGCAAGCTCGGCAAGCGCACGGAGGAACTCGCCGACTCCAACCTACAGTTGCAGCAGGGCATCGCCCGGCGCAAAACGATGGAGGATGATTTTGCGGAACGCGGCAAGCGCCACCAGAAATCCCTGGATGAATCGCTCGAACTGCAAAAGCGGCTGCGTCAGTTGACGCACAAGGTGATCGCGGCGCAGGAGGACGAACGCAAAAAAATCAGCCGCGAGCTTCAGGATGAAATCGCCCAGACCCTTTTGGGCATCAATGTCCGCCTGCTTTCCTTGAAACGGGAGGCGCGCAGCAACTCGAAAGGTCTCAAGAAAGAAATCGCCAGCACGCAGTTGCTGGTGGCAAACTCGGCCAGATCGGTGCGGCAGGTCGGCCGCAAGATTGGTGGTTTATGAAACGCAAGTATCTCAAATTGTCAGGGCAATACCGCGTGGCGTTGCGCGCGCATCTGAAACAGGGACGCCATGCCAGCCTCGATTCCGCGCGCGGGCTGGGCAGCCAGGCGCTGGACGCCGGATTTCAGACGCTCGACCTCGCCAAGCTTCACGAGCAGATTCTTATCACGGAAATTTTGCCCGGCAGCCGGGCGGGCAGGCGCTCCGCGCTCATCAAGCAGGCGGGAATTTTCTTTGCCGTGGCGATCACGCCCATCGAGAAGACGCACCGCAGCGCGCGGGACGCCACCGCCCAGCTCAAAAAATTCATCGAGACGTTGAGCCAGCGCACGGTGGAACTGGCCGCCGCGAATCTGGAGTTGAGCCTCGAGATCGGCCAGCGCAAGGTGGCGGAGGCGGCGCTCCGAAAAAGCGAGCGTCATTATTCGCAGTTGCTGAAACAGTCGGATCAATTGCAGGAGCAGTTGCGGCGGCTGTCACGACAGATTCTCTTGGCGCAGGAGGACGAGCGCAAGCGCATCAGCCGCGAACTGCATGATGTCATCGCGCAGACGCTGACGGGCATCAACATCCGGCTGGCGACTTTGAAAAAAGAAGCCTCAATCAACACCAAGGGACTCGACCGCAACATCGCCAGCACGCAGCGGCTCGTGGAAAAATCCGTCAACATCGTCCATCAGTTCGCCCGCGAACTGCGCCCGGCGGTGCTGGACGATCTCGGCCTGATTCCCGCGCTGCATTCGTTCGTGAGACTTTTTTCCAAGCGCACACACATCCACGTTCACTTGAAGGTCTTTGCGGGAGTGGAACAATTGGACAGCAACAAGCGCACGGTGCTTTATCGGATTGCGCAGGAGGCGCTCAACAACGTGTCCCGCCACGCACAGGCGGGCCGTGTGGAAGTCAGTATTCAGAAACTTGCCGACGGCATCGGCATGAAAATAAAAGACAACGGAAAGTCATTTAATTTGGAGCGCGTCCTCAATGCCAAAGGCAGAAAACGTCTTGGATTGCTTGGCATGAGGGAGCGCGTGGAAATGGTCGGTGGCATTTTCTGCGTCGAGTCCGCGCCGGGCAAAGGCACGACCGTCCAAGTGGAAATTCCATTTGCCAAAGTACCCCCCCCCCCGCAAAAAAATCCGGTAAAGTAACATCACTAAAATACCCATGAAACGAATCACCGTCCTGCTCGCGGAAGACCACATGATCGTGCGCGAGGGTTTTCGCAAGATGCTCGAACTCGAAGATGATATTGAAATCGTCGGCGAGGCGCAGGACGGCCGCGCCGCCGTAGCGCTCGTCAAAAAATTTCATCCCGAAGTGGTGTTGATGGACATCGCCATGCCGCAGCTCAACGGCCTTGAAGCCACGCGGCAAGTCTTGAAGGCCGTGCCCACGACCAAGGTGCTCATGCTCTCCGCGCACAGCGACGACGCGTATGTCAAAAACGCGACCGACTCCGGCGCGATGGGGTTTCTGCTCAAGCAAACCTCCGCCCACGAAGTCTGCCGCGCGATCCGCGAAATCCAAAAGGGGAAAACATTTTTCAGTCCGTCCATTTCAAAACGCCTCGACCACAAAAACAAAAAAGCGCCCGACCGCAACGGGTTGCTCAAAAAGAAAATCGTCGAACTGACTTCGCGAGAGATGGAGGTGCTGCAACTTATCGCCGAAGGCAGGGCGAACAAGGAAACCGCGTCGGAACTCGGCATCGGCATCAAGACCGTCGAGAAGCACCGGGAGCATCTCATGGAAAAGCTCGACATCCACGACACCGCCGGCCTCACACGCTACGCCATCAGCGCGGGCATCATCGAGAGCAGCGTGCAGTTGACCATCGTTTAGATTTGAGGCTGCAACCCATGGGGTGAACACCCCATATCATGATTTTGCCTCCAGAGTATTATCTTCAGATGAGAAAAAAAATCAGTCTGACAGGTTATACGATCACCGGGGCAGTCGTGCTTTTTGTGGGTCTTGCCGGCAATGTTCAGGCCATCCCAATTTCAATGTTAAAAAATCCAATTGAGCTGAAGAGCGCGTCCCCCAAGGTTGGAACAATCTATGGTATAAATCTGGAAAACCTGAACAAGAACCTCAAAGCCCTGCCGGCTTTGCTTTTGCCTGTTTTAGAAACAGCCCGGCACTCAAGCGGATCCTACGATTTCTCGTCAGCAAGGCTTCCCAATTTCAACCATTATAAAAACGCGCCACCGCCGCTGGCCAATTTTACGCCGGCTCCTCATGCCAGTGCCTTGGTGGCAAATGTTCCGGATGGCGGGATAACTGTCGCGATGCTGGGGGGAGCCTTTTCGGCGCTGGTCTTCCTGAAAAGAAAACTCGAAGCCTGATCGGGCTTCTGACTGTTCGGAAACGGGGTTTGCACAAGGATGCTTCGGCGGCTCCTAGCAAATTAGATTTGTCTCCGGCGTTTCTTGAACAGCAACATTATTGGTCATGGATAAAAACGGCCTCGCTTTTTGGATGACTTTGGCCGGCACAGTTTGCTGGGGCGTCTGCTTTTGGTGGATGCGCCGAATTTCAATCAAGCAGAATTCGCTTTTGGACCAGCTTCGCGAACAAGGCAGGCGGATCGAAAAACTGTCCAAGATGGAACACGACCTTATCAAGGAAGTGCATCCGCAGGTCAACGAGATCAAGGAAGGCATGGAAGAAATGATCGCGGTGGTGAAGGAAAATTCAGAAAACAATCCTCCGGCCTCCAAAAGAAAGGAGCATTAGTTCGTCATTTCGGCCTTCCGCTGCAGGACTTGATTCATCAACTCCGGCATCAGGAAAACACCCCATATCGTCTGGAAGGTTTCCGTGCTTAACTTATCAACCATGAGAGAAAACAAAACTTTGTCAGCGCGCGGGTCGGCAGACCCCCCCCCGCAATCTCAAAACAGTCCGCCTTGCCATATCCTTCTGGTGGATGACGATTATTATGTGCGAGAACTTTCCGCCGGAGTCCTGATCCGCTACGGCTACAACGTTGACACTGCCAACGATGGTGCCGACGCCTGGAAGTCACTCAATAACCAGCGTTATGATTTGCTGATCACCGACAACAAGATGCCGAGAGTGACAGGACTGGAACTGATCAAGAAGCTGCGTTCCGAAGATATGACTCTGCCTGTCATTCTGGTGTCGGGACAGATGCCAACGGAAGAATTAAAACAGCACCCGTGGCTGCGGCTTGACGCCACATTGCCAAAACCTTTCAGCATCACAGAATTATTGGACGCGGTGAAAAAAGTCCTGCGCACGGCGGATAACGTTCCCATCCGCGTTGAGAAGGACTTCCCCGCCATTCTGGGAGGCATAAGCCAGATTGAATCCGAATCACTTCCACAATACAAAAACCAGGCATCATCTGTCATGCAAAACGGAGAAATCATATCCGCTGAAGAATCAGCCATCGCACCAATTCGAGACCAAACGAATCCACCGTATCGCATTCTCGTGGTTGATGACGATGTTGATACCCGCCAGCTCAGCATTGATGTGCTGGCCAGTTCCGGTTACGACGCTGAAGCCGCCAAAGACGGTGTCGCCGGCTGGGAAGCGCTTCAGACTTACGACTACGACCTCGTCATCACCGATAACAAAATGCCCAGGATGACGGGCGTTGAAATGATTGAGAAGCTGCGTTATGCGCGCATGGCAGTCCCGGTCATCATGGCCACGGGAAATCTGCCCGTCTTTGAATTTGCCCGCAAGCCGTGGCTGAAACCCGACGCTGCGCTTCAGAGGCCGTTTTCCAATGGCGATTTGCTGGAGGCGGTAAAAAAGATCCTGCACAAGGGCGACGGTCACAAAGAGAGTCTGCTCTCGAAATTTCCCTGATTGCCGCGAGTTAAGAACAGAAAGCAGAATTATGTTGCGAAGCATTGGACAATTATACGGAAGAAAACTCGGGGTGTTGGATGGCGAAATCGGCCATCTGAAGGATTTTTATTTTGACGACAAGAACTGGGCGGTTCGTTATGTGGCCGCAGAGACAGGCATCTGGTTGGCAAGCCGTCAGGTGCTGCTCTCGCCTCATGCCCTGGGTAAAGCTTGTCTGGCCCGTAAAGTTTTGACTGTCAATCTGACCCGGAAACAGATCGAGGACAGTCCTTCGTTAGAATGGCATAAACCGGTGTCCCGACAGTTTGAAGAGGAGTATTACCGATATTACGGCTGGCCCAACTATTGGCAAGGTGACGGATTGTGGGGCATGAACGGTTCTCCGTTTTTGCGGATACCTGCAAAACCTCTGCCGACCAAACGAGTTGCTGTGATTGAACCGCGGCGCGAACGCGCCGATGCTCATCTGCATAGCACGCGAACCCTGAAGGGCTACAATATTCAGGCTGGAAGTGAAATCATCGGCCATGTCTGTGATTTTATAATGGATTACAAGAGTTGGGCAATTCGCCAGCTGGTCATCAAAACCACTGGTAAACTTTTCGGAAAAAAGATGCAGATACCGCCGCGCAAAGTTGACCGGATCAATTACATGGAGTCCACGATGTTCGTTAATTTGACTTGAGAAACCCGCCAGATTCGGGATTGAGGGCTTCACTCATTGGAGTGATTCAAGTCAAGTGCGTGAAAATGAGATGAACGCCAAAAATCAAAACAAGAATGGGAACGCGGCGCGAGCAGAGCAGGCGCTCCGCGCCTCCGAATTGAGTTACCGGCGGCTGTTTGAAGCGGCAAAGGACGGCATCCTGATTCTCGACGTTGACACGGGGCGCATCAACGATGTGAATCCTTTTCTTTTCAACCTGCTGGGTTTTTCCCGCAATGAAATGATCGGTAAAACCGTCGGTGAATTAAGTCCTTTCAAAGATATTGAGTCGAACAAGGTCATGCTTGGACGGCTGCAAAAGAACGGGTATGTCCGCTATGAAGACCTGCCCCTGGAAACCAGGGACGGCCGCCACATCGCCGTGGAGTTTGTCAGCAACGTATATCAAGCCGGTGACCACGACGTGATCCAATGCAACATCCGCGACATCACGAAGCGGAAAAACGCGGAAGAAGAAAAAGGGCGTTTCAACGCGGAACTGGAGCAGCGCGTCGTCGAGCGCACGGCACAACTGCAAGCTGTCAACGAAGAACTGGAGGCGTTCAGTTATTCCGTCTCGCACGATTTGCGCGCGCCGCTCCGCCACATCATGGGCTTTGTGGCCCTGCTGCAACAGGACGCCGGGCCGTCGCTTTCAGAAAAAAGTCTCCAGCATCTGACCACGATTTCCCAGGCGGCAAAACTGATGGGAAAATTGATTGACGACCTGCTGGCCTTCTCGCGTATCCGACGTTCGGAAATGCAAAAGACGGAGGTCAATCTCGACGAGTTGGTCCGGGAGACCCTGGGTGATTTCCAGGCGGAGACAAAGGATCGGAAAATTGCGTGGGAAATTCACCCGCTGCCAAGCGTGCGGGCTGACCGTGCCTTGCTGCGACTGGTGCTGGTCAACCTGATGTCCAACGCGGTGAAATTCACCAGTATCCGTGCCGAGGCCAAAATCGAAATCGGCTGCGTTCCAGATGGTGACGGCAAGACGGTTATCTTCATTCGCGACAACGGCGCGGGTTTCGATCCGCGTTATGCCCACAAACTGTTCGGCGTATTTCAACGCCTGCACAGCCAGGATGAGTTCGAGGGCACGGGCATCGGGCTGGCGAACGTGCAGCGCATCATTCACCGGCACGGAGGCCAGGCATGGGCGGAAGGCGTGGTGGACGGCGGCGCGACATTTTACTTTTCAATCCCGAAGCAAAGTCGAGCCATCAATGGACACTGAAATATTGAGCATCAAAAAAATTCTGCTGGTTGAAGACGATCCGCAGGATGTGAAACTGACACTGGCAGGACTGGAGGAGAACCATCTGGCCAACAAAGTCGCAGTCGTCCGCGACGGCGCGGAGGCGCTGGATTATCTTTATCGCCGGGGAAAATTCAAAACACGTCCCGTCGGCAATCCGATACTGGTGCTTCTCGACAACAAGATGCCGAAGATCAGCGGGCTGCAAGTGTTGAAGACCATCAAGCTTGACGAGCATCTGAAGACAATTCCGGTCGTGGCGCTGACTTCCTCGCGCGAGACGCCGGACTTGATTGAGTTTTACAAACACGGCGTCAACGCCTACGTGGTGAAGCCCGTGGATTTCGCCGAATTCATGAAGGCGGTCAAGCAGCTCGGCATCTTTTGGGCGGCGGTCAATGAACCGCCGCCAGTCGCTTGGAAAGAGAAAAATGCGATTCAAAACGGCGAGGTCATTTCCTACGGAACGAAAGAGGCAAAAAATGAAATTCCCGCTCCGCATCCTGCATCTGGAGGATGATCTAATAGATGCCGCGCTCATTCGATCCACCCTCGAGGCAGAGGGCATTCTTTGCTCTACAACCGTCGTGCAAAGCCGCGCTGGTTTTATGGCGGCGCTCGAACGCGGCGGCATCGACCTGATCCTTTCGGATTTCTCAATGCCTGCGTTTGACGGTTTGTCCGCGCTTAAAATTGTGCGCGAACGGTATCCTGATGTTCCATTTATCCTGGTCTCGGGAACGCTGGGCGAGGAACGTGCCATTGATTCGCTCAAGACTGGTGCGACGGACTATGTCCTTAAGCAGCGTCTTGCCCGGCTCGTTCCGGCCGTCCACCGCGCCATGCAGGAAATCAAGGAGCGCGCTGAACGCCAGCTCGCCGAGAGAAAACGCGAGGAATATGGTCGCAAACTTCAGGTGCTTTCCCGCCGGTTGGTGGAGGCGCAGGAAACCGAACGTCGAAACATCGCACGCGAACTTCACGACGAAATCGGGCAGGCGCTCACGGTCGCGCAACTCAACCTGCAGGCGCTGCTGCAGTTGCCCGGCACGAGGTCTTTGAAGCCGCGCTTGAAAGAGAGCCTTGAGGTTGTCGAGCGAGTGCTGGACCAAGTACATGATATTTCGTTGAATCTGCGGCCATCCATTCTTGATGATCTTGGATTGGAGCCGGCCTTGCGCTGGTTCACCGGGCGGCAGGCCTCACTCGTCGGGCTGCAATCCACGTTCCATGCCGACCCGTTGGAACAACGTCTCGATCCCGCGATTGAAACCGAGTGTTTTCGGGTGGCGCAGGGGGCATTGACCAACGTGGTGCGTCACGCCAAGGCAAAAACCATGAGCGTGGAATTGCGTCAAGAAAACGGGCAGCTCCACCTGCGCGTGCGTGACGACGGGATCGGGTTTGATGTGGCCTCCGTCCGGGAGCAGGCCGTGCTCGGTGCGAGTCTGGGTCTGTTAAGCATGGAAGAGCGTGCGGCTCTGGCCGGTGGCGGGCTGGAATTCATATCTGGTTCCAAACAAGGCGCTGAAGTCCACGCCTGGTTTCCGTTGAAATGGAAAACGCCATCGTCGGAATCCAAGAACCCATGAACAAACCCGTCAAACCCATTCACGTCATTCTGGCGGACGACCACACGCTCGTGCGCGCGGGCATTCGCGCGCTGCTGGAAAAATTGCCGGACATGAGGGTGGTCGGCGAGGCTGGCGATGGCCGCGAAGTTCTGAATCTGGTCAAGGCGCAACACCCGGATGTGGTCTTGATGGACATCGCCATGCCCGGTCTAAACGGTCTGGAAGCGGCGGAGCTCATGGTCAGAGATTTTCCTGATGTGCGGATCATCATTCTTTCCATGCACAACAACGAAGAATATGTGCTGCGCGCGCTAAAGGCGGGGGTGTCCGGCTATCTGCTCAAGAAATCCGCAACGGCTGAACTGGAAACCGCCTTGCACCGGGTCGTTCACGGGGAGATTTACTTGAGCCGCGAAATCAAATTCTCCAAAAATTTTCCGTTGCAAGGAATCGTTGGCCGCAAAAGTGCGCTGGAACAGTTGACGGGCCGGCAGCGCGAGGTGCTCCAGCTCATCGCCGAAGGCCGAAACACCAAGACGATCGGCGAAATCCTGAAAGTCAGCCCCAAGACCGTTGAATACCATCGCATGAAGTTGATGGCCGGCCTGAACGTGCATGACATTCCGGGACTGGTGCGATTTGCCTTGCGGGTGGGGTTGATTCCAGAGGAAAAACTGGCCGCATGCTGAAGTCCTGCTGAAAATTCGGCTAGTCAACATGGTGCTTGCATGGCTTCGATCGTTCGGCCATTGCCAGCGAGCGCAACGAATGCCGGGTGCCTGACAGCAATTGCGTCCAGCTCCGGATTGTTTGCCCGGCCGGCACGCCAAAACGAGTTTCCTTCTCAAAGTGAATTTTTAGTTTCATGATTTTCATATCCTTGATGAATTTTCAGGGGGTTTTCAGCGTGCGGTAGAACCGTTTCGAAAAATTCGACGCGTTCGTGTCGGTAAAATCCGACGAACCACCGGCACCAAGCGTCACCGTGCCGATGACTGTCCACGTCTTGAAATCCTGCGTCGCTTGGACTTCATTTGTTTGACCGACCGGGCCGGTCACCGTCAGGATGAACTGTCCGGCGGGCGCGCTGCGGATCTGCATCGTTGGAAATGTCGTCGGCACCGCATAACTTGCTTCTTTCGAGTAGCCGCTCTGATCCCCGGTTGAATCATATGCCGTGGCTGCGAAATAGTAAGTCACGCCTGCGGCCAGGCCTGAAATGGTCGTGTTCGTTACATTGCCGTAATGGGTCATGTTGGTGTAGGTGTTGCTCGCCACACCGTAGTAAACGTTGTAGCCGGTAACATTGGAATTAGTGCTTGGGTTCCAGGTCAGGGCGACGCTTTGACCTGCCGGGGCGGTTGCGCCAACAGCTTGGACTGAATCGAGGAGCAGGGCGAAAAGCAAGATTCCTCCGAGACTCCTTGCGAGTTCCATGATTCGGGAAGGCCAATCCAAAATCTCGCTGGATTGCTTCACTTTCTGTTCGAAGATGGTTTGCATAACCATCTTTACCTCCCTCTAGGTACTGCCGCGACTAGGGCGTTCCTTGCCGCCGCTGGGAGAAACCTTGGTCTAAATTTTAAGAAGCGGGCGTGTTAGGGTAACACCCCATAGGCAGATTGGAACGATTCCGGCACTTTGAACACAAATGGATGACGGCCGAAATAATGACGGTGAAATGAACGGGCGGAAATCTGATTTTTTCAAAACCGCCGTTTTTTATCTGCTGGCCTTCATGGCTACCTTCATCATTTTCCTAAATCTTCTCAATTCCGCGATATGGTCTGTCTTGCGCCGCAAATAATATGAACACTTTGCTTGAAGCTCCGGTCGTCCGAAAAGCAAATCGAATTTCCCTGAACCAATGCAGTCCCGCGCCGCTCTGGCTGAAGGCGAGAATCCGGACGATTGGTTTTCGGCATCATGAACTCGCGCAAACGCATTGGCGGAAAGTTCGGCGGTCAATGCTTGCGGATTGATGAGGACGCATCAAAAGCTGGCTTCATGAATTTTCTGGTAGGGTAACACCCCATAGCGTCCATCAGATTTTTTCGTGCATTGTGGTCTTGCGAAACGAAACATTTTTCCGAAACCGAAAGCCACCACCAAATAATTTGCCGGCCATGAAACACAATCATAACCACGACAACGCCCAAAGCACCGAGCCCCAACTCGTGCCGGTCCGCTTTGAATTCACGCATCCGACGGCCACCACGGTCTGCATCGCCGGAACCTTCAACCATTGGCAGCCGGAAGCCAAGACGCTGCACTCCTCCGGCGTCGGTCACTGGTGGAAGGAAACGGCTCTTGCGCCCGGCGTCTACGAATACTGCCTCGTCGTGGACGGTCAATGGATGCCTGATCCGCTAGCCAAGGATTATGTGCCCAACCCGTTCGGCGGAAGAAATTCAGTTTTGACGGTGGCGAGTTCACCGGCAGCCGCGCATCGCGCCGACGCGACAAATTTACCGCTCAAAAATGCAATCAAACAGAAAAAACAGAAACTATGAACAAAGAAACACAAGCATCCAGTCATGACATCGCACAACTGGCCGAAGACGCACGCGCGTTGATGGCCGCCACCGCCGACGTGGCCGGCGAAAAAGTCGGGGAAGCCCGCAAACGTCTCGCCTCCGCGCTCGAACGAGCCAAGGAAATCGCGGGCAATGTCCGCGACAAGGCCGTCGCAGGCGCGAAGGTCGCCGACCAGACCGTCCGCGAGAATCCTTATCAGGCCATCGCCATCGGCGTCGGCGTCGGCGCGCTCATCGGGTTTCTCGTCGCGCGCCGTTGTGCCTGCAACCGCCAGTGATTCCGTTATGGAAGAATCCACCGTCAGCCTCGGGCAACTGGCCGCGACCTCGAAACATTTCGTGCGCCGGCTGGTGACAATCGGCGAAAACCGGCTCGAGCTGCTGGCGGTGGAGGTGCAGGAGGAACGTGAACGCCACCTGCACGCCTTCCTTCTGGCGCTCGGCGTCGCGGCGTTCGGATTGCTTGCGGGACTTACGCTCACGGCGGCCATCGTGGTTTTGCTGTGGGCCTGGTCACCCGTCGCAGTCCTTTTGATCTTGACCGTTCTTTACGCCACCGCCGGGGTTTGTCTTTACCGGCAGCTCATCGGACTGCTGCGAAACTGGCAGACGCTTTCCGCCTCGCTCGACCAGCTCCGAAAGGACCGCGCCTGTCTGGAAAAAATCCTCGCATGAACCCGCCTGCGTGGCCGAAGCCTGTGACGATGACCCAACCGCAAACACTCCGGCGCGGCGAAGGCCCGCTCGCATCGCGGAAAAAACTTTTGATCGCGGAAAGCGAACTCAACCGCGCGCAACTGGTTCAGGAATTGCAGGCGATCTCGGACGAGGTTCACTCGCTCGCGAACCAGGCTCGAACCATCGGCTCGCTTGCGTCCGCCGCCGCGACATTGATTGCAGGCCTTGCGTCCTTCCGGCGCAAAAAGGAATCCACGCCTGCCGACGAAAAACCTTCGTGGCTGCAAACCATGCTCAAGGGCGCGGGGCTGATTTCCACAGTCTGGCAGGCATTCCGCCCGCAAAATCGCGGGCAAAAGGAAAAATAGACGGCTGCGAAGCTGACAGGTCAACGCGCTGCCCGGAAAAATTTCATGCAGCAACCATCGGACATCCGCAAGGTCGCGTTCCTCGGCGATTATCTGCCGAGGAAATGCGGCATCGCCACGTTCACGACCGACCTGCGCTGCGCCGTGGCGAAGGAATTTCCTGCACTGCAATGTCTCGTCGTGCCGGTCAACGATCTCGCGGAGGGTTACGATTATCCGGCGGAAGTTCGTTTTGAAATTGCGGAGCAGGATCTGCCGTCGTATCTGCGCGCGGCGGATTTCCTGAACATCACGGACGTGGACGTCGTCTGCGTGGAGCACGAGTTCGGCATCTTCGGCGGGCCGGCGGGCAGTCATGTGCTCGCGTTGCTGCGCGAACTGAACATGCCCATCGTCACGACGCTGCACACGATTCTGCGCGAGCCGAGCACCGAGCAGCGCCGCGTGATGCGCGAACTCATCCGGCGCTCGACCCGGCTCGTGGTGATGAGCGAACGCGGGCGGGAATTTCTGCGCGACGTTTATCAGGCGCCGGAAAACAAGATTGACCTCATCCCGCACGGCATCCCCGACATGCCGTTCGCCGACCCCAATTATTTCAAGGACGAGTTCGGTGTCGCCGGCAAACAAGTCTTGCTCACGTTCGGTTTATTGTCGCCGAACAAGGGCATTGAATTTGCGCTGCGCGCGCTGCCGGACATCATCCGCGAATTTCCCAACGTCGTTTATATCGTGCTCGGCCAGACGCATCCGAACCTGTTGCGCGACGAAGGTGAGGCTTACCGCTTGAGTCTGGAACGGCTCGCAAAAGATTTGGGCGTGCAAAAAAATGTCGTGTTCTTCAATCGTTTTGTCGAACTGGAAGAATTGATGCGGTTCATCGGCGCGGCGGATATTTATCTCACGCCGTATCTCACGGAATCGCAGATCACTTCCGGCACGCTGGCGTATGCGTTCGGCGCGGGCAACGCCGTCGTCTCCACGCCTTACTGGCACGCGGCGGAATTGCTGACGGCGGAACGCGGCAAACTCGTACCGTTTCGTGACTCGAAGGCCATCTCCGTCGCTGTGGTGGAATTGCTGCGCGACGAACCGTTGCGCCACTTGATGCGCAAGAATGCTTACAAGCTCGGACGCGAAATGATCTGGAGCCGCGTGGCGCAACTCTACGCAAAATCGTTCGAGCAGGCGCGGAAGGATCACAGTTTCATCGGAAGAAAATCCTCGCCCATCAAGACGCTCGACGAGCAGCCCGGACAATTGCCGGAGATGAAGCTGGATCATCTTTTTCGGATGAGCGATTCCACCGGCATTTTCCAGCACGCGAGTTTCACCGTGCGGAATTTCGCCGAGGGTTATTGCACCGACGACAACGCGCGAGCTTTGGTGCTGGCGTTGTTGTTGAAAAAACTGGGTTACGATTCGCCGCCGCTAAACGCGAAGGCTGCGACTTACGCCGCGTTTCTCAATCACGCCTTTGACCGCAAGCGCGGACGCTTCCGCAATTTCATGAGCTTCGACCGGCGCTGGCTGGAGGAGGTCGGCTCGGAAGATTGCCAGGGCCACGCGCTGTGGGCGCTCGGCCTGTGCGTGTCGCAGGCGGGTCAGGGAAGTTTTCAGATGCTCGCGGCGCAGCTCTTCGAGCAGGCGCTGCCCGTGGCCGCAGAATTTTCATCGCCGCGCGCGTGGGCGTTCACGCTCATCGGCATTGACGAATACCTGCGGCGGTTCGGCGGCGACCGGCGCGCGAACCAGATCCGCGAATCGCTCACGGCCAAACTCATGCAGCGCCACACCGACGCCGCCACCGACGACTGGCACTGGTTCGAGGAAGTCGTTTCCTACGCAAATGCAAAACTGCCGCACGCGATGATCTTGAGCGGACGCTGCATGAACAATCCGACGATGCTGGAGACCGGCCTCAAGGCGTTGCGCTGGCTGACAAAAATCCAGACCTCGGACGCCGGCTCGTTCCGGCCCATCGGCTCGAACGGATTTTTCCCGCGCGGCTACGAACGCGCCATCTTCGACCAGCAGCCCATCGAGGCGCAGGTGACGATCTCCGCCTGCATCGAGGCGTATCACGCCACGGGCGACATGTTCTGGGTGGCGGAGGCGCGGCGCGCGTTCGAGTGGTTTCTCGGCCGGAACGACCTCGGCCTCGCGCTCTACGATTCCACCACCGGCGGCTGCCGCGACGGATTGCACATGGACCGGTTGAGCCAGAATCAGGGTGCGGAATCCACGCTGGCTTTTCTGCTGTCGCTCGCGGAGATGCAGGCGCTGCAAAACACCCTTACCAGTTTCAAGGAATCGCCGGCATAAAGACGGGTTTTTCCTGCAAAAATCCTGCCGACCGGGTTAAATCCCTCACGGATCAATATTGATTGGTCGGCAATCAATAGAGGTTGGTGACCGATCAGCAGAGGTTAGTGAGCAATCAGTAGAGATTGATGAGTAATCAGCAGAGGTTGGTGACCGATCAATAGAGATTGATGACCGATCAGTAGAGGTTGGTGAGCAACCAGCAGAGATTGACGACCGACCAGTAGAGGTTGGTGACCGATCAGTAGAGATTGGTGGGCGACCTTTGCTTCTCGGTGACCGATCTTTGAAGATTGCTTACCGATCTTTGAAGGAAAATGGGCAAAAATAGCCATTTTTGAGCGAAATTTATCAAAAATGTCAAAATATCGTTAAAATCGCCAGACGAGTTTTCCAGTGTGGAAGCAAAGGCCGGAGGCCGGATGAAGTGTTACCGATTCGCGAGAGGGGTGAGGTGAGGCGTCAAAAACATTTTCACAAGAAGATTGCAATTAACAGTCGCGGCGCCTTTCATTTGACCAAACATTCAAATGGCGGAATCAATCAGAATTGAGTGTATTGACGGCAGCTCCCCGCATCTAAAAGCCGTAATGGATTTGGGGACGCAACACGCAGACACCCTCGGTTTCTTTCCGAAGGGTGCATTCCAAGAACACGCTTCACGCAAGCACATATTCGTCGCGTTGACTTCTCAAAATGAGTGCCTTGGTTATTTGCTCTATCGAACATCTGGCAACAAGGCGGCAATCGTGCATTTGTGTGCAAACACTGCTGTTCGCAAACAAGGTGTCGCTCGGAAATTGGTTGAACATCTAAAAACAGAAACAAAACATTTGCTCGGCATTGGCCTGTATTGTCGGCGAGACTATTCGGTAAATGATATGTGGCCGCGCTTTGGTTTTGTCGCTGTCAGTTCAAAGCCGGGACGTGGACACAAACCTTCTCAATTGACTTATTGGTGGTTCAGTCATGGACACGCAGACCTTTTTTCTTTGGCCGTTCAAATTGACGAGAAAAAACAGCAGGTCTGCATGGACGCGAATGTGTTTTTTGATTTATATGACGAGAGTGATCCAGAAAGCGAAGAATCAAAAGCTCTGCTTGCAAATTGGTTGCAAGACGAACTGGAACTTTGTCTGACAAAAGAAATTCACAATGAAATTGGCCGTTCTGACGATATTGACGAACAACGTCGCCATCGAGGTTTGGTTGAGAATCATTTAATCGTCCAGACCGAAGACGCGCATTTTCAATCGCTGGTTAAGACGCTTCAAAAATTGTTTCCGACGGACGGCTCGCCGAGCGCGGAATCCGACTTGAGACAAATTGCTCATACCATAGCAGCCGATATTCAAGTGTTTGTAACTCGCGATGCAACGCTTCGTTCTTACAGTGACCAGCTCTATGAAAAATTTGGGCTGACAATTCTTTTTCCGACGGAACTCATCAACCAATTGGACAGCGTGAAGCGTGAGGCAGAATATCAGCCTGTGCGACTTGCTGGCTCGCGGATGAAAGAAATGCTTTTTAAGAGCGAGCATGAAGATTTGGTCATTGAGGCATTTCAGCAGGCAACGCTGGGTGAGCGGAAAACTGATTTTCAGCGACAGCTTCACCGTCATCTTTCGCATCCAAATGAATCAGAATGCAAATTGATTATTGACGAAAGCGAACGTCCTGTCGTGTTTATTGTCCGCAATCGAAGTGCAACAGACGCAACAGAGATTCCTTTGTTGAGAGCGGCACGACATCCTTTAGCTCCGACGGTAATTCGTCACCTTTTGCGGCAGACGTTGGAGGAGTCAGCAAGGGCAAACAGAAATTGCACAAAAATTTCAGATGCAAATGCTGGCGCAGTAATAATTGATGCAGTGCAAGAGATTGGGTTTGTCCCGACTGGGCCGACGTGGATAAAAATCAATCTTGCGTGCGTAGAAACGGCAAAGAACATAACTTCTCGCCTATTACAATTGGCAAACACCGCGCCCGAACTCAAAGATGGCGCACTCCTGATTGTAAAAGCGCTTATTGACCTTCAACAAAATCCATCACCCGCCTTGGCCACTCAAATTGAGCGCGCGCTTTGGCCTGCTAAAATTATTGATGCCGACCTGCCGTCTTTCATAGTTCCAATCCGGCCTGAATGGGCAGAACATTTTTTCGACGAAGAATTAGCAAGCAGTCGGCTGTTTGGATTACGCAACGATCTCCATTTCGGACGAGAGGCGGTCTATTATCGCGCCAAGCAAATCTCCGGCTTGAAATTTCCGGGCAGAATTCTTTGGTATGTGAGTCAGGGAAATGAAAAGACCGGCTCAATGTCCGTGAAAGCATGTTCCTGTCTGGATGAAATTGTCATCGGCAAACCCAAGGACTTGTATAAACAATTTCGCAGGCTTGGAATTTATGAGTGGAGAAACGTGTGGGAGTTGGCTGATAAAAATCTGGAAAAGGAAATTATGGCAATCAGATTCAGCGACACAGAAAGATTCCGCACGCCGATATCACTCCAAGAACTTGAAAGGCTTGGAGTCGCCTGTCCGATTCAGTCACCGCGTCCCATCACAAAGGAAGTTTTTGCTAAAATCTATTCGATGGGGTATTCACTTAATCGTCATTGACGTATGCCAGCACCAAGAAACGCACTTTTAATTTCAATCCGGCCTAAACACGCCGAAAAAATCTTCAACGGCAGCAAAACAGTAGAACTTCGCCGCATTCGTCCACGACTGAAAAACGGTGATTTGGTTTTAGTTTATGTATCATCTCCAACAAAAGCGCTGATGGGAGCGTTTGAAGTCGGTTCAGTTACCGGCGGCAGTCCCCGCCAAATTTGGAAAAGATTTAACGGCAAGTCAGGTTTAACCAAGTCTGAATTCAACGACTACTACGAAGGAGCAAAACAGGCGTTTGCAGTAGTGCTAAAAAAATTATGGAAATTTGAAAAGCCCGTGAAGTTAACGCAGCTTCGTCGGAATCGAACCGGTTTCCGCCCACCACAAAGCTATCATTATTTGACTTTTGAGGAGGCCAATAGAATTGGCGCACTTGATTTTCAAAGTTTTAATTCAAATTGATTCTCTGCGTCTCGGAGATTTGATTCGACTCCTCACCCCGCCCTCTCCTCGTTGGGCGCGGAGAAGGAGTTTATTTTTGGGACGGTTGGTAGGGTAACACCCCATGGCAGGGCGGGGCTTCCGCATCCATCATCGGAATCAGGCAGCGGAATCATTGCTCGGCATCCATCATCGGAATCAGGCAGCGGAATCATTGCTCGCTATCCTGTCCGTGCAGGCGAGACTTTACCCGATTGAAAAACACAACTCTCCACGCCAAACGCATCGGGCCAACCATTGTTCCAGATCGTTCGCGCGTGCTGATGCGTCCGTTCCGCCCCACCACCGACGACATCTCGCGGCGGATCGTCGCGCGGATCATGGCCTTGCCGGAAGAGGAAGTTTCCAAATTGCTGGCGCAGGTACTCGGCGAGTTCGCGAACCGGCACGAGCATGTTGAAGAAATTTTTCGCGAACGCTTCGCACAGGTGGTGATCCATCTTGAACCCGGCGCGCAGCCGTCGCCCGAACGGCAGACGCTCATCGGCGCTTATTTCACGCACGAATATTCGCCGGAATCGGCGGCGCTGTTCAATCCGTCCATCGTGCCGCATCCCGACCAGGGCGGATTGCCCAAGGGCGCACTGCGTTTCATCATGAGTTTGCGGGCGACGGGCGAGGGGCATATCTCATCCATCACGTTTCGCACCGGCACGATCAGCGCGCAGAACCGCATCACGCTCACGCCGCCCGTGCCGTTCGTGACCGAGCCGGAGCGCGTGCCCAACGCCGCCTACGCCAAGGGATTGTTCACCCACAAACTTGAGGAGGCCGGCGTGCAAAACGCCTTTTGCCGGCGCGTGCTGGATCAATTGCACGAAGATTTCACGCTGAAGGAACTGCACGCGGTTCTCCTGGCCTCGGGCCTGACGGAGGACACATCCGACGCCACCGCCATCCGCGCCGCGCGCGGCATCCTGCTGCTGGCGGAATCGAATTACGAAGTCCACTTCGCGCCCGAGAGCAAGATTTCGCAGCGCGTGCTTTTTCCGTCCGCGCCCAGCCAGAGCAACGGCATCGAAGACGCGCGCTTCGTCCGCTTTCAAAACGACGACGGCAGCTTCACCTTCTTCGCGACCTACACCGCTTACGACGGCAAGATCACGCTGCCGCAATTGCTGGAGACGCCGGACTTCGTGCATTTCAAATTTCGCACGCTGAACGGCCCGGCGGTGCAGAACAAGGGCATGGCGCTGTTCCCGCGCAAGATCAACGGGCAGTTCGTCATGCTTTCGCGGCAGGATGACGAGAACATTTTGATCATGTTGTCCAACCACGTTCATTTTTGGTCCGAGCCGAAAATTTTGCTCTCGCCCGCGCAGCCGTGGGAATTTTTCAAGCTGGGCAACTGCGGTTCACCGGTTGAAACGGAAGCGGGCTGGCTGGTGTTGACGCACGGCGTCGGCGCGATGCGGAAGTATTGCCTCGGCGCGTTCCTGCTCGACTTGAACGACCCGACGCGCGTCATCAAGCGCCTGCGCGAGCCGTTGCTTTGCCCGATCGAATCGGAGCGCGAAGGTTATGTGCCGAACGTCGTTTATTCCTGCGGCAGCCTGCTGCACGGACGCGAACTCATCATCCCCTACGCGATGAGCGACTCCGCCACCAGCTTCGCCAGCGTGCATCTGGATGAATTGCTGGCCTCGATGGAGTGAGTGCGGCGTCCCGATCGGGGCGGAATTTAATTTGTAAAATCTGCGGGTAGGGTTACACCCCATAGCACCTTCAAGCCTTTGGATTATTCTCATCCCATGATTGATAAAAAATTTTTCCTCAAGGCGAACACAGGCGGACTCGTGTTGTGCGCCGCACTTTTTGGAACGCTGACGGGATGCGTGGGTTACGTTGACGGGCCGCGCGCCGGTGTTTATGTCGCGCCACCCGTGGTGGATGCGGGTTTCGCGGCGCAGGACGACTACGTCTATTACCCCGACTACGAATGTTATTACAGCGTCAGCCTGCACCAATATGCCTATCGCGATGGCAACAACTGGGTTTCGCGACCGGCGCCTCGCGGTGTCTCGGTGGATGTGCTGATGCGTTCGCCGTCGGTGAAAATGAATTTCCATGACTCGCCGGCAAACCACCACGCGGAGGTGGTCAAGCAGTACCCGAAGAATTTGAAGCCGTCCGGCTCGAACCAAGGCCAGAAAGAAAAACAGAAGGACGACAAGCGTGACGACAACGGAAGATAACCAAGCGAACCGCATTCAGGCATTGAAAGGAATATTATGCTAGGAACTATTTTATTGGTGCTGCTCATACTTATGCTGGTCGGCGCATTTCCCACATGGCCGCACAGCAGGAATTGGGGTTATTATCCGAGCGGCGGACTCGGCTTTCTTCTGGCCATCCTGATCATCCTGCTTTTGCTGGGCAGAATTTGAAAAGAGCGGCTCACACGGTCCAAACAAAAACAATCATTCCCGCGCTATGAAATGCGACGTCACTCCATGAAAGCCCTCGTCTATCGCGGTCCTGGAAAAAAGCAGTTGGAAGAAATGCCGAAGCCCGCTTTGCGCGAGGCGACCGACGCCATCGTACGGATTACAAAAACCACCATCTGCGGCACGGACTTGCACATCCTCAAGGGTGATGTGCCCACCGTCGTCGCCGGTCGTATTCTTGGCCATGAAGGAATCGGAATCATCGAGGAAGTCGGAACCGGCGTCAGCCGCTTTCACAAGGACGACCGCGTCTTGATCTCGTGCATCACCGCGTGCGGGAAGTGCGAGTATTGCCGCCGCGGGATGCCTTCGCACTGCGAGCAGGGCGGCTGGATTCTGGGCAACACGATTGACGGAACGCAGGCCGAGTTCGTCCGGATTCCGTTTGCCGACACGAGCCTCTATCCCATTCCCGAAAATGCTGACGAGGACGCGATGGTGATGTTGAGCGACATTTTGCCGACCGGCTACGAATGCGGCGTGCTGAATGGCGCCGTCAAGCCGGGCGACACCGTGGCCATCATCGGTGCCGGCCCGGTCGGATTGTCCGCGTTGCTGACGACGCAATTTTACGCTCCGGCGAAGCTCATCGTCATTGACCTCGATGACAACCGGCTCGAAGTCGCCAGGCAATTTGGCGCGACCGCAGTCATCAACAGCACCGACGGCAAGGCCGCCGAAAAAGTCATGGCCATGACTACAGGCAAAGGCGTGGATATCGCCATCGAAGCCGTCGGCATTGCCGCCACGTTCGAGCTTTGCCAGGAAATCATCGGAGCTGGCGGCCACATCGCCAACATCGGCGTGCATGGGGCGAGCGTGACATTGCACCTCGAAAAACTCTGGTCGCAAAACATCACCATCACGACGAGGCTCGTGGACGCGGTGACCACTCCGCTGCTGCTCAAGACAGTGATGGCCGGCAAACTTCAGCCAAAGCTGCTCATCACGCATCATTTCGCGCTGGGGAACATCTTGAAAGCCTACGACACCTTCGGCAACGCCGGACGGGAAAACGCCTTGAAAGTCATCCTGACGAATAGATAGCAGTAACATGGAATGGGGTGAAGACCCCATAGCGGAAGCGCCATTGGCCAGCCTATTCTCTTTTTATGAAACGCAATAAATTTCCCCAAGACCAAACCCAAAAGCCGGCCAGCGCCCCGCTCCTGACTGCGATTGCCAATTTGAACCAAAACGAAATTAATTTTGTTCCGGCAGCGGACGAAGTGGCCAGAAGGGCATACTTCAGTTATGTGAACCAGGGTTCATCACAAGGACATGAAGTGCAGCATTGGCTGGAGGCCGAGAAGCAATTGCTTGCGGAACGCAACCTTACCCGCGTCCACGGATTTCACAACAAGACGTAAAAAATTTCACAGACAACCTGCAAAAAATTCATTTATGAAAAAGCCCGTCACCAATCTTACGGAAGCGCCCAAAATGTATGAGACCGAAAACGACATCTCCAAAGCACGCCGGTCGGAACTGAACGCGCTGATGAACCAGCGGCTCGCGTCCGCCGTGGACTTGCAACTGCAGATGAAGCAGGCGCATTGGAACGTGAAAGGACCGAGCTTCATCGGACTGCACGAGCTGTTCGACAAGGTGGACGAAGCCGTGGAGTCCTATGTGGACAAGATCGCCGAACGCATCGTGCAATTGGGCGGCATCGCCGAAGGCACGGTACGCGTGTCCGCCGCGCGTTCACGGCTCGCCGAATATCCGCTTGAAATCGCGGACGGCATGGCCCATGTCGAGGCCGTTGCCCGCGCGCCTTCCACCTTTGGGCAGGAAGCCCGCGCGACGATTGATGAGGCGAACGCGCTTGACGACGCAGACACTGCGGATCTGTTCACCGAGGTTTCGCGCGGCATAGATAAATGGCTGTGGTTTGTCGAAGCCCATTCGCAGGCGACGAAATAGCAACACGCACTTGATTTGTCATGAACAAAGCCCCCGTTTTTCCCAAGACACTCCACCGACTGCGATCAACCCCCAAGGCGGCCGCCAAAAGTCCAAAGTCGAAAAAGCGGGACAACATTTTTTCCAAATCCCGCGACACGCGCGAGGATCGCGGCTCGCGCCAGATGAAGACAAAATACAACACGCAGACGCTTTTCCACATTTGCGCGCTGCTCTGATTTTAAGCCATGAAAACAAATCCATTGAAGGAAGGCGCGTTGACCGAGAATTCCGCCGGCATCGGCACGGTGACACGCGAGATGGTTCGCGCGCGCGCGGTAGAACTGGCTGTCATTGACGGACGTTCCGCGAAGGACGCGACGATGTCAGACTTTGCACAGGCCAAGCGGGAACTGACGGGCGAACCGGTCACGGATCCGAAGGAAGCGGTTCTCGAATCCGCGCCCGAGTCCGAACGATGGGATCCGCTCCCCGGTTCAACTGGAGAAAAAGCTCCGGTGGCCGCCGGTGAAGATGAGGACGACGAAGGCCGGAGTGATAATGAACGGCTCGTTGAAGAAGGCGTCGCCGGAGCGGAGCATGACCAGATGCTCCAAGCCACCAGAAGAACCGCAAAAAACGACAGGTAAAAGAAGCACCGAAATAAAAACCAATTTTCACCACACAGCCAGACTGAAAGATTATGAACACACCCATCATTGACCGGGACCTGACCAAACAAGCGCCGCACAGCCCGCGCGAACGCATCGCCGGGTTCGCCATCGCCAGCCGCGCCGTTGACAAATGCCGCGCCAGTCTGGCCGGGACGCTGGGCGAATATCATTACGATTGTCCGCTGGACAACATGCTTTTCAGTTTCAAGGGCATCAACGGCGAGCAATTCAAAACCGCCGTCCAGGCCTCTAAAAATTATGAGGATGTCGGCGTCTGGTTGCAGAAGAACGGCTCGGCGAAAACGCCGGTTGAAATCAAAACATGGTCGGATGAGATGGAAGCCGGCAGCCCGATGAAAAATCCGGAAAAGCGCGCGTTCTTCATCGAGAACTGCTCCAAGCTCGGCTTGAATCCGCAGACGAACACCACGTTCGACTGGCTCGAAGCGGACGACCGCGAGAGTTTTCGCCGCAAGTCCGCTTAATTTTTTATTTTTTCGCCTCAATCCAAAGAAATTTTGCATGAATAAAATCGGATCGCGCCGGAGAATCCACGCTTCGGCGCTGGCGGTTCTGTCGTTGTGCCTCGCGTTGGCCGCGCAAGCGCAAGCACCGGTTGCCGGTTTCACAAATCCACCGGCGGCGGACTTGTCGCGCCGAAGCCAGGCGGAGACTGTCGTCCTTCCAAAATCCGTTCCCGATCCCATCGAACCGTTCAACCGCTTGATGTGGGACTTCAATGTGGGCCTGATGACCGATGTCATCAAGCCGACGAGCAGAGTCTACCGGTTTGTCGTCGTGAAGCCTGTCCGGACAGGGATTGGAAATTTTGGCAGGAACCTCACTTACCCCGGGCGGTTGATCAACAATCTGCTTCAGGGAAAATGGGGCGGCGCGCGCGACGAAACCTATCGGTTCGTTTGCAACACCACCGTCGGCGTGGCCGGGTTCTGGGACGTCGGAACGAAATGGAAGATTCCAAAATCGGACGCGGATTTTGGCCAGACGTTCGGCAAGTGGGGCTGGAAGCCGCAATGTTTCATCATGCTGCCGGTTCTTGGACCGAGCAACGAACGCGACACCCTCGGCTTCGCCGCCGACACGGCGGCCAATCCGCTGCTCTACATCGCGCCCTACAAATTTCACGCGGACGATCCGCTGACCTACCTCGGCCCCTACACTTATTTCACCTACGCGGTCATGTATAACGATTTGTCCGACACCGTCGGCGAATATGTGCGTTTCAGCCAGGCCGAGATGGATCCGTATTCCGAGATTCAATACGCGTGGACGTTCGCGCGGGAAAATCAGGTGGCTGATTTTCAAGTGAAAGGAAAACAAGACAACGCATCGCTGGAAACCCTCGAATCCGTTTTCTTCACCTACCAAGACCCTGACTTTCCCGGCCATGGCAAGATCGGTTCAGCCTTGATTCCGGCCACGGGCCGAAAATTAAAATTCACATTCTGGCTGCAACCTGGAAAAGCGCCCGTGGTTTATATCGTTCCCGGTCTCGGCTCGCATCGCTTGGCCGAAAACTCCCTCGCGCTGGCCGAGTTGATTTACAAAAACGGTTTTTCGGTCGTCAACATCAGCAGCCCTTTCAATTCCGAGTTCATGGAAAATGCTTCGACCGTCGCGCTGCCAGCCTATCTGCCTGCGGACGGCCACGACTTGCACGTCGCGTTGACGGAGATCGATCACCGCTTGAACAAATTGTATCCGGCCCGGTTGGGTGACAGGGCATTGATGGGTTATTCCATGGGCGCATTCGATTCCTTATACGTCGCAGCCACCGAACCGACGAACCGGTTGCCGTTGATTAAATTTGATCGCATCGTCGCCATCAACACACCCGTCCGTCTGGCATTCGGAATTTCAAAGCTGGACGAATTTTACCGCGCGCCCCTGGACTGGCCGGTCACCAACCGGACAGACAACATCGAAAATACTTTTCTCAAAGTCGCCGTGTTGAGCAAACTCACCCTCACGCCGCGCTCTTCGCTGCCGTTCAACGCCATTGAATCCAAGTTTCTTATCGGCATGACGTTTCGGTTTATGCTCCGCGATATTATCTACAGCAGCCAGCGGCGAAATAATCAGGGAGTCCTGCATCACCCCATCTGGAATTGGCGTCGCGAGCCGGTGTATCAGGAAATTCTTAATTATTCTTACCAGGATTATTTTGAAAAATTTGCGATTCCATATTATGAGGCTCACGGCCTCGGATCGGACGCGCCGGAAACGCTGCAAAAAGCCGGTGACTTGCGGACGTATGACGCCGGCCTGCGCGCCAATCCGGACATCCGCGTCATCGTCAACGAAAACGATTTTCTTCTGGCCGACGAGGATCTGGCCTGGCTCCGCGCCACGTTTGCGCCGGGACAGTTGACGGTTTTCAATCGCGGTGGCCACTTGGGAAATCTTGTCAATCCGACCGTGCAAAAAACAATTTTGGGAGCGCTGGCGAATCTGAATCCGCCTCAACACAAATCTCAATGAACAAAAGTCAGGCCCATGAAATCTGAAGCTCCAACAATTGTCTCCCGGATAATTCCAATCGTTGTTCAGGAACAGCTCCTAGTTCAAAAAAACAAAATTCCATTGGTCGCCAAAGTGGCCGTCACCGTTTTCCTCGCCGTTCTCGTTCCAGTCTATTTGCATACCTATGGGCCCACCAATTTTTTATGGTTCTGCGACGCCGCGCTCATTCTTACGGTGGCGGGCATGTGGCTTGAAAACTCCTTGCTGATCAGCATCTGCGCCGTGGGTATTCTGCTGCCGCAATGTCTCTGGCTCGCCGATTTCGGTGTCAATCTTACAGGCTTTCACTTTCTGAACCTGACCGGCTATATGTTCGACCGCCAGCTTCCGCTTTTCACGCGCGGGCTTTCGCTCTTTCACGGCTGGCTCCCCTTGCTACTCGTCTGGCTACTGTTCCGCCTGGGCTATGACAAGCGGGCATTGTCTGCCTGGACTGTCGTGGCCGCAGGATTGGTGCTTGTCTGTTACTTTTTTACGCCGCCGGCAGGCGCGCATCTCGCCAATCCAAACATCCCCATCAACATCAATTATCTTTACGGATTCAACGATCAACACCCGCAACATTGGGTCAACCAAAACCTCTATGTCGTCCTGTTGCTTGGAGTGCTGTGGCTCGTCGCCTTTTTGCCCACCCACTTGGTCTTGCGTAAAATATTCGCCGTGTCACCACCCGCAGCCAGCCGGAAATTGCGAATTCAAATTATGTAATCATCCAGCCTATGCCATAGACGGTTTGATTCAAATTGGAACATTCGCCAGCCCGTCATTTTGCCTTGTCAGCAGCCAATAAAGCTCGGGTGGATGGCCAGAACCGTCTGTTGTAGGGACGTTGGTGACGCAACTACTCCGGCGCAGCGTCTTTTCGCCGAAGCCGGTCTGCCGCGCCAGTTTCATTTCGCATCAACCGTCGGGGATGCCGGCGTGTAGTATTCGACGTAGCCGATCAACATCTCGTCATAGGTTTGCAGCCCCCATCTTACGTTCCTGGTCGGGTCGGGATTCGCCGGATTGTCCGCGCTGTTGTCATAAACGGCGGTGACTTTGATATGCGAGCCTTTCGGAATCAATCTCGGCTGCGCGTAATTGTATTGAAGCTGCCAGTTGAAATCGAAGCGCGGGATGTCCAGCAGCGTCTCGGCAGTGCCATCGGCCTTGACGAGCTCATATTTGAAGGCTTTCGCCCGCACATGAGCGTGGGCCTTGTAACCGGTCACATTCATGTCTTCCGACACAAGGCGCTGTGCCGATTCAAGATGGTTTGGATCCCCGGCGGGAATGTCGAGGTTGGTCTGGGCGATCCCCATCATGTGCATCTCGTATTGCGGCGGATGCCTGGCAAAAATGAGTCCTATCTTAAGTTGATCCTGCGTGGCCCGACCGTTGGGCGTGTAATGGATTTGGAATCTCAAGGTCGCGCCTGCCGGCAACTTTCTGGCAAAGCCTTCGGGATATATCTGATGACTGTCGCCGGGCACATAGTCGGCCCAATAGCCGTTTATTCCATCTTCAAAGTCATCAATGTCCGTGCCTTTTTCACACGCAGTCACGATGATGTGATGAACCACGGAACGTGCCGTGGGCATGATTTCGTAGGCCTGCACCCAACGGTCTTCTGGGAAACTGGTTTTTATGATCCTGTATTGATATGGCATGAAGCCTTCCGCTTTCACTTGAACAGGTTCGGGCAGCTGCAAAATCAAATCCGGTTCGCCGATGATCCATTTGCTCGGAAATCTGCGCGCGACGGGCTCATCGGCCGGGTCGCCTTGCGGACGGTCTGAATTCAACCATGAAAGAAGGTCCGTCCGGTCCTGCTTTGAGAGCGAACGGTCATTTGCCCATGGACTTTCCGTCTCTCCCGGCAGCTTCGCCGCGAACCATGGCGGCATCGTCTTGAGCGCGACCTGCCGTTTTATCATGCCTGCGTTCGCGATCACGTCGTTGTATTTCTCCAAGCTGAAAGGGGCGATGCCGCCTGCGTGATGACATTCCACGCAATTGGCCTGCAGGATGCGGCTGATCTGGTTGTGATAGGTCAATGCTGTTTCTATCACGTTCGTTTGCGCGTTTGGCGTGTCCAGAGAGCAGCCGGGCGCGGTGGTGGCGGCGATGGCGGGGGATTCACCGCGCAACACCGCATCAAGCGCATCGCGCAAATAGGTTTTGCCAGGCGCATCCTTGCTGTAACCGAGACCATACTCGTCGTTGATGGCACCGCGATAAACAAGCGTGCGCGCGGCATCCAGCACAAACGCCTCCGTGGTCGTCGTCGCCCCAAGCATCTTCGCCAGCGCGCCATCGGCATCATGGACGACCGGTGATTTCAACTGATACTTGGAAACGTACTCCATTATGTCCTGTGTCGTTTCACCCGCGATGGAAGTGACGAATAGAAAAGCCACCTGCCTCGACGCATAATCCCTTTCCAGCCGCGCCAGCTCCGGCCCAAATTTGTTGCTGACCGGGCAATAGGCGCTGAAATTTATGATGACCAGCGCCTTGTCACTTTTGAATCCGCCAAGTTTTATCTCCCGTCCTTGAATATCTTTGACGGTCGCATCCGGCACCAGATGACCTACCCCATATTCGCCCGCCTTGAGAACGCGCGGCTGCACGACAAACATCCGCCCGTCTTCCTGGGCCGGCATTTCAAGCACGCACGACAAAAGCAACATCAGCAAAAAGGCGGGACGTCGAAACATTTTTAGACATGAATTTTTCGTCGGTGACAGGATGAATAATATCTGCCTCAAAAACCAGACATAAGACATGGCATGTGGGTTCAACGGCTTGATTCTCCGGCGCTTCTGTCCGCTAGAAATTTTCTCTGTGGAATTGACAGGCGCAAATCACTTTTCTAATTTCTTACGGCAAAGACACGCGCTTTGCCCCGAATTCACGTTCGGGGATTTTTATTGCACGGACACAAATAATTTATGGCAAACACAATTCTGGTCGGTGCCCAGTGGGGCGATGAAGGCAAAGGCAAAATCATTGATGTGCTGACCGAGCGGGCGGATGTCGTCGTCCGCTACGCCGGCGGCAATAACGCCGGCCACACGGTTTTTCTTGGTCCAAAAAAATACGTCCTGCATCTCGTGCCGTCGGGAATTTTGCGGAAAAACAAATTGTGCGTCATCGGCAACGGGGTGGTCGTTGACCCGATTGGTCTCGTTGAAGAAATTACCGGCCTGCAAAAAATCGGCATCAAAGTAACGCCGAAGAATTTTGTCTTGAGCGAAACGGCGCACGTTGTTTTTCCATATCATCGCGAACTCGACGCGCAGCGCGAAGTGCTCAAGGGCAAAAATAAAATCGGCACGACCAAGCGCGGCATCGGCCCGGCTTACGGCGACAAGGCGGCGCGCGTCGGTTTGCGCGTGAACGATTTGGTTGATCCGGTTCGCCTCGAAGAAAAACTTTCGCGCCGCATTCAGGAAAACAACATCGTTCTCAAATCGCTCGGCGCAAAACCGCTGTCGTTCAAAAAAGTTTTTGCGGAATACAACAAGGCTGGAAAATTTCTCAAGCCGTTCGTCCAAAATACCGTCGTTCTTTTGCACAACGCGATGCGCGACGACGCAAACATTCTGTTTGAAGGCGCGCAGGGAACTTTTCTCGACATTGACCACGGCACTTATCCGTTTGTCACGTCATCGAACACGACGGCGGGCGGCGCTTGCACGGGTTCGGGCGTGCCGCCGCATCGCATGGACCGCGTCGTCGGTGTGATGAAGGCTTACACCACGCGCGTCGGCGAAGGGCCGTTGCCGACGGAGAATCAGGAGATTTCCGACCTGCTTCACGGCATGGGCCGCGAGTTCGGCGCGACGACCGGGCGCGCGCGGCGCTGCGGCTGGTTTGATTCCGTCGCCACGCGCCACGCGACGATGGTCAACGGCATTGACGACCTCGCCATCACGAATCTCGACGGCCTCGACACGGTGGAGACGATCAAGGTCTGCGTCGCGTATCGTCATGGCAAAAAGCAATACGACTTCGTGCCGAACGACGCGCAGGTGCTGGCCGAGTGCGAACCGGTCTATGTGGAATTTGAAGGCTGGCGCACGCCGACGGACAAGGCGCGCAAGTTCGCCGACCTGCCGCCGAAGGCGCGCGCGTATTTGAAGGCGATTGCGGAACTGACGAACGCGAAATTGTTCATCGCGTCCATCGGTCCGGCAAGAGAGCAAACCATTTTTGTTTGAACAAAAATTGTCTGCCATGCAATCGGAATTAGATAAGGAGTTAGAAAGTTTAGCTGCATTCGAAGATGAACTGTTGAACATCTGGTTAGAGATTGCAAAGGCAGACGGCGGAAAATTTTACCCGGTTGATTTAATCGCCAATGCAGTAATTAAACGGTCAATAGCGCTAATCGCTGGCTTTTGCACTCTGATTCGCGCAAAGAACTTTATTTGTGCTGCACCGCTTGTGCGGCTTCACTTGGACAGCCTCTTACGGTTTTCAGCAATATGGTTGGTCAAAGATTGTCACGGTCTAGCGAATGATATTTGGGATGGAAAACAAGTGCGAAAATTGAAAGACAAAAAAGGCGAGCGAATGACAGATCAATATTTGGTTGATTGTCTCGCGAAAGAAAGTCCGTGGATTAAGAGCGTCTATGAAGCAACTTCTGGATACATTCATTTATCTAAAGCCCATATTTATAATGCTCACAAGCCGAATTCTGAATCTGAAACATGGCAAATTACAATTGGAAAAGAGGATGAGTTTATTCCTGATGATATTCGGATTGAAGGATGTCAGGCCATGAAAGCAATTACAGAGAAACTGATTTGGTATCTTAACGGATGGCAGCAAACCAAAAATGGCACGCATAAATTGTCGCGCAAAAGATAATTTTCGTTTTTGAAATCCGCGTAATCCGCGTAATCTGCGGACAAGCAAAATGAGTTCCGCCACTTCCCATTTGAGCGCCGAAGCCCGCGCGTCGTTGCCGCAGCACGTCGCCGTCATCATGGACGGAAACGGCCGCTGGGCGAAGCAGCACGGCTTGCCGCGTGTCGAGGGCCATCGCGTCGGCGCGGAATCGGCGCGGACGATCATCCGCACGGCGGGCGAACTCGGCATCAAATATCTCACGCTCTACGCTTTTTCGGCGGAGAATTGGAATCGCCCGAAGGACGAAGTGGACGCGCTGATGAAATATCTCGTCCACTATCTCAAAAGCGAAACGCCTGAGCTGAACAAAAGCAACGTGCGCCTCGAAGTCATCGGCCAGATTTATCGCCTGCCGGAAAATGTGCAGGAACACCTGCGGAAATCCATCGCGACGCTTTCCAAAAACAACGGCCTGACACTCGTGATGGCGTTGAGCTACGGCAGCCGGATTGAAATCGTCGAGGCTGTTCGGTCTATTGCTGAAAAAGTAAAAAGTGGAAAACTTGAAACGGCGGACATCAACGAGAAAATTATTTCAGACAATCTTTGGACGCGCGGAATTCCCGATCCCGATCTGCTCATCCGCACCAGCGGCGAAATGCGCGTGAGCAATTTCCTTTTGTGGCAGATTTCCTACGCCGAACTGGTCATCACGCCGACGCTCTGGCCGGATTTCCGCAAGCCGCAATTTTTAGCCGCGCTGGAAGATTATGCCAGGCGGGACCGGCGGTTTGGCGGAGTTTAATCTCCTTTCAACTTGTTTTGAGCGTTCGCTCTGTTATTCAAATCGCCGTGAGCAATCCATTCCGACTCGGCGTTCTCGGTTCCGGCAAAGGCTCGAACTTTGCCGCCATTACCGATGAGTGTGCCGCTGGCAAAATTCCGGCGGAGGTCGCCGTCGTCTTGAGTGATGTCGAAAGCGCGGGAATCCTGTCGCACGCGCGCGAACGAAAAATTCCGGCGCGGTTCATCCCGCCTGGAAAATTCCGCACGAAGCTGGACGAGGAGGCGGAACGCGCGTTCGTTGCCGCGTTACAGTCGGCAAAAGTGGACTTGATCGTGCTCGCCGGTTTTATGCGCGTGCTGAAGGGCGAATTTCTGCGCGCGTTTGAAGGCCGCATCGTGAACGTGCATCCGTCGTTGTTGCCGTCGTTTCCCGGACTCGAGGCGTGGAAGCAGGCGCTGGATTCCGGCGTGAAGGTGACAGGCTGCACGGTGCATTTCGTGGACGCGGGCGTGGATTCGGGCGCAATCATCGGCCAGCAAACCGTGCCGGTGCTGGACAACGACACGCCGGAAAGTCTGCACGCGCGGATTCACGCGGCGGAACATGATCTGTATCCGAAGTGCGTGGCGGCGATTGCGCGCGGGGAGATTTCCGTTCAGGGACGGCGGGTGATTTGGAGACAGGGTTAAATCGTTACA
>Ga0181537_10000304_pt1 | contig 45812 bp, 39 predicted proteins | sample PEATcosm2014_Bin_39_FD_119765 | JGI IMG/M metagenome (GOLD analysis project Ga0181537, IMG submission 119765) | Peatland microbial communities from MTU Mesocosm Facility, Houghton, MI, USA - PEATcosm2014_Bin23_10_metaG | ecosystem: Environmental > Terrestrial > Soil > Wetlands > Peat | place...
GCCGTCTTGGTGCCCCATATCTGCCCTCTTTTGGCAGATGTGGGAGGCCGTCTTGGTGCCCCATATCTGCCCTCTTTTGGCAGATGTGGGTCCGTTGACCTTGTTCTTGTTTTGACCTTGCTCTTGTTGTTGCTCTTGCCTTTCCATCCGTTATTTCGGCTTCGTCGTCCCACTCTCAGGTGTCGTCTGTGGGTCCGCGGCTGGTAATGAACCGTTATCGTCGGTGGTGCCGCGTTGTGGAGCGGCGCTGCCCGTCCCTGGATTCTCTCCCTTCGGGCTCATTCCCTGGTCTGGTGTCGACGGAGTCCCCATCGCGCCTGGCCGGTCTTCGCCCGGATTTGCCGCTGATCCCTTACCGCTCTGCGACTCGCCTTCTTTCACTCCCGGCAGATCGCCTTGCGCATCGGTATGCCCGCCGCTCTGCGGTGTCGCCGTGGCCGCGCTCCCGCTCTGCCCGCTGTTCGTCTGTGCCAGCGCCATGGCGCTTGCCATCAGTGCAACCGTTACCAGAAACACAAGCCTTTTCATCATCATTCCCCTTTTCAGGTTGTCTTCGCGGATCACTGAACTCTGCCGAGGAACGCCTTCCGAAACTCATTCGGAGCCGTAGCCAATCCCAACTTCCAGATTCATTCCGTTACTTGTTTAGAGCCTGTTCCTCGCCAAACGGTAGCCTTCAATTCCACGCGGGCCAATTCATGCCGTCCTTATGTACTTGGTTCTGGTGCCCCATTTCTGCCCTCCTTTGGCAGAAGTGGGTCTGTTGACCTTGACTTTTCATTCTCTCCGCCCCTTACCCGCCTATCTGCCCTCTTTCACCGGATTCGGATTTTCTCTCCCCGCGCACTCGTTATAATGGTGAGGCTTTGAACTCTTACCGGCACTTCATCCTCTCCGCGCTCTTTCTTTTGCTCACTGCTGCCGCCTTCGGACAGAACGCGGCGGGCACGCAGACCGTCCTCGTCCTTCCCTTTGACGATTCCACCCACCGCCCCGGCCTGGGATGGATCAGCGAAGCCTTTCCCGAGGTTCTCGGCCAGCGTCTCAACTCCGATTCGCTTTATCTCATCAGCCGCGACGATCGCCAGTACGCCTTTGACCGCATGGGAATCCCCGTCAACCTCCATGCCTCCCGTGCCACGCTCTACCGCATCGCCGCCCAGCTTGACGCCGACTACATCCTTCTCGGCAGCTACTCTTACGACGGACAGACCTTCACCGCCCGCGCCCAGGTCCTGGACATGAAGGCCTTGCGCCTCTCGCCCGACCAGGTTGAGAGCGGCCCGCTTGCCAACCTCATCGGCATCCAGACGGCGCTCGCCTGGGACCTCCTCCAGCAGATGCGCCCCAATTTTGAAGAGTCCCGCGACTCGTTCCTTAAGCGCTCCCCGGCCATTCGTCTTGACGCCTTCGAGAGCTTCATCCGCGCCGTCGTCGCCGGCCCCACTCCGGAGAAGATTCGCTACCTCAAGGCCGCCATCGCCATCGACCCCCAATACGCCCAGGCAATCCTCCTTCTGGCCAAGACCTACTATGCCGCGCACGACTACGAGCAGGGTTCCGTCTGGTTTGCCAAGCTTCCGCCCGATGACCCGGCCTCTGCCGAAGCCAGCTTCTTTCTCGGCCTCTGCGACTACCGCCTTGCACGCTTCGAGAAGTCTTCGGCTGCCTTCAAGGCCGCCGCCGAGCGCGTTCCCCTCATCGAGGTGCTCAACAATATCGGCGTCGCCGAGAGCCGCCGCGGCCATCATGAGGCGGTCTCCTACTTCCAGAAGGCCGTCGAGGCCGACCCTTCTGACGCCGACTATCACTTCAATCTTGCCGTCGCCCTCTACCACCGCGGAGACATCGCCCCCGCCCAGCGCCAGCTTCGCGAGACTCTCAGCCGCCGTCCCAATGATGTCGAGGCCCGCCAGTTTCAGGAATCTCTCGCCGCCAGTCTTGCCACTCCGCCCCGCACCGCTGTCATCGCCGTTCCACTCCCGCGCATCAAGCAGAATTACGATGAAAGCTCCTACCGCCAGCTCGCTGTCGAACTGCAGAATGCCATCGAGGCGTCCGTGGACAAGGCTCAACCGGCTGACCGCGCCGCCCTCCACATCGAGCGCGCCCGCCAGTTCCTCGCCGCCGGAGCCACCCGCGAAGCCGAGAGCCAGTTCCGCGAGGCTCTCATCCATGAGCCTTCCAATCCCGCCGCCCTCTCAGGACTCGCCCGCGCCCTGCTTCTCCAGAACCGCTTCCCCGAGGCCCGCCACGCCGCCAACGCCGCCCTTGGACTCAATCCCAGCGCCGAGGCCTACCTCGTCCTCGCCCACGCCGATCTCCATGACAACGATGTCCCCGCCGCCCAGCGCAATCTCCAGCAGGCTCTTCTCCTCGATCCCTCCGCCGAAGACGCCCCAGCCGTCGCCCAGGAGATACAAAACCGAAGCTTCGACATTCCCCGCCCCCGCTAGCCATTGCATCCCAGCCACCGGCGGCGTTAGATTTGCTCAACAAGGACGAGTGCCTTGGTGCCCCATATCTGCGTGTTCTTGGCAGATGTGGGTCTGTTGACCTTGCTCTTGCTCTCTCGGAGGCTCTTCATGAAACGCTCGATCCATCTCCTTGCCGCGTTTCTCCTGCTCGTCTCGGCTCTTCCGTCCGCCGCGCAGGTCCTCCGCCTTCACATCGACGGAACCATCCAGCCCATCGCCGCCGAGCGTGTCTCCCGCGCTATCGATGCCGCTGAAGCCCGTCGCGCCGCCGCGCTCCTCATCGAAATTGACACTCCCGGCGGTCTGCTCGACTCCACCCGTGACATCGTCACCCGCATCGAAGCCTCTTCCGTTCCCGTCATCATCTTTGTCGGTCCCAGCGGAGCCCGCGCCGCATCCGCCGGATTCTTCATCCTCGAGTCCGCCGACGTCTCCGCCATGGCTAACGGCACCAACACCGGAGCCGCTCACCCCGTCACCATCGGCAGCACTCCCGATGACATCATGAAGGCCAAAATCGAGAACGATACTGCCGCCTTCCTCCGCTCCTACGTCTCCCGCCGCGGACACAACGTCGAAGAAGCCGAAAAAGCCGTCCGCCAGTCCATCTCGTGGACCGAAAAAGAAGCGCTCGATCTCCATCTCATCGACCTCACTGCCCGCGACGAAGCCGATCTTCTCCGCCAGCTCGATGGCCGCACCATCCACCGCTTTGACGGCTCCTCCCTCACGCTTCACCTCGCCGGACAGCCCGTCGAGGAACTTCCCGCCACCCTCCGCCAGCGCGTCCTCGGCTGGCTCATGGACCCCAACATCGCCTTCCTCGTTCTCGCCATCGGAGGCCTCTCTCTCTACGCCGAGTTCAACCACCCCGGAGCCATCATCCCCGGCGTCGTCGGAGTCATTTTCGTCCTCCTCACACTCTTCGCGCTCAATCTCCTGCCCACCCGTTACGCTTCGCTCTGGCTCATCGCCCTGGCCTTCGTCCTCTTCGCCCTGGAGGCCAAATTTGTCTCCCACGGCATCCTCACCGTCGGAGGCATCGTTGCCCTCACCATCGGCGGCCTGCTCCTCGTCGATGGCCCCATCCCCGAAATGCGCGTCAAGCTCATCGTCTCGCTCGCCGTCAGCCTGCCCTTCGGACTCATCACCGCCTTCCTCATGTCCATCGCCTGGCGCGCTCGCCGCAACAAGATCATCACCGGATCGCAGGGCATCATCGGCGAACTCGGCGTCGCCCGCACCGATCTCGCCCCGACCGGCAAGGTCTTCGTCCACGGAGAACTCTGGAACGCCCGCGCGGCTCAGCCTCTGCCCTCAGGCTCCCCCGTCCGCGTCACCGCCATCCATCAGCTCGATCTCGAAGTCGAACCCGCCCCATAGCGGCTGATTCCTTGTGATCAATTCTGCTCAGACGACCGAACTCACTCGCTGATACATCTTGGGTGTAGTTCAAATCGAGCCGGAGAAATCAGATGAATCCAACCACAAAAGACGAATCCAAAGCGTCCGCTTGCGATCCCGAATTAAAGGCTGAAACCAAAGCCGAAGACATCGCCGTTTCGAACAGTCTGTTCCTCGCTCCTCGCAAGGAACTCTTGGAAGACGAAGCAAAACTCAAGACCGCTGCTGACGCGCCTCACCCCAACAAGCCCTGACAAATGCCGGGTCTCTGGTGCCCCATATCTGCCTTCCTTTGGCAGATGTGGGTCTGTTGACCTTGCTTTTGCCGTTTTCGTTGCCCTCGCGCGCCTGCCCCACCTTCACGCCGCGCCCTTTGCGGCGATACGGTGCGAGAGTAACCCATCACCCATCAAGCGCTTTTGATTTCGCCTCCCCCTCATGCATAATCATTGCTTACCGCCAACTCACGGGAGCAAATTCCATCCATGCGGACTTCCCTCACCCACGCGCAGTGCGTCGAGCAGCTCGGTGCTCTCGCCTCTTCTGCCCACTCCGCCAGTGACCTTCTCGAAGGCGTCGTCCAGCTGCTTCACGAAAACATGTTGCGCTACAACTGGGTCGGCTTCTACATGATCGAGGAACTTCCCGGCGCGGCCCCCGTTCTCATCCTCGGCCCCTTTCGCGGCTCTATGACGCCGCATACCCGCATTGAGCTCAACCAGGGAATCTGCGGTGCCGCCGCCTCCACCGGCAAGACCGTGATTGTCGATGACGTCAACAACGATCCCCGCTACCTCGCCTGCTCGCTGGAGACAAAGTCCGAAATCGTCGTCCCCGTCTACGCCTCCGGCAAGGTTGTTGGCGAGTTGGACATCGACAGCCACTTCCCCGCCGCCTTCGGCCCCGAGGATAGACACCTCTGCGAGCGCGCCGCCTCCCTCGTCGGCGACTTCCTCACCCGCCACCCCTCCTAGCGCCCAGCCCCCTCCCGTGCTGGTGCCGGTGCGGCTTCCGGTGCCCCATATCTGCCTTCTCTTGGCAGATGTGGGTTTGTTGACGTTGTCTTTGTCGTCTTTGTCATTGCCGTTGTCTTTGCCGTTGTCTTTGACCCTTCCCGCCACTTCCCTTGCACCAACAGCCGCTCTGCTATCATCCAAACCGTTATGAACCTATTCGACCCTCTTCAAATTCGCGATATTACCTTCCGCAACCGCATCGCCGTCTCTCCCATGTGTGAATACTCTGCCGAAGACGGCTTCACCAATGACTGGCATCTGGTCCACCTCGGAGCCCGCGCCGTCGGCGGAGCCGGTACGGTCCTCACCGAAGCCATCGCCGTCGTTCCCGAGGGCCGCATCAGCCCCGCCGATCTCGGCATCTGGAAAGACGCGCACATCGAGAACCTCGCCCGCATCGTTCGTTTCCTGCGCCAGCACGGAGCCGTTGCCGGAACCCAGCTTGCTCACGCCGGCTTCAAAGCCTCCACTGGAGCCCCCTGGAGCGCCCACGCCGGCAAGCCTGTGCCCATGGACGAAGGCGGCTGGCGGCCCATCTACTCCTCCACGGCCCATAGCTTCACTCCGGAATCCATCCAGCCCGAAGCTCTCACCGCCGGAGCCATCTCCCGCGTCGCCCGAGCCTTCACCGAGGGCGCACGCCGCAGCCTGGAGGCTGGCTTCGAGCTCGTCGAAATTCACGCCGCCCACGGATACCTCGTCCACCAGTTCCTCTCGCCGCTCGTCAACACCCGTACTGACCAGTACGGCGGCACTTTTGAGAACCGCACCCGCATCGTGCGTGAAATCGTCGAGGCGGTCCGCAAGGTCTGGCCCGAGCGCCTTCCTCTCTGGCTCCGCATCTCCGCCTCCGACTGGACCGAGGGCGGCTGGACCATCGAGGACTCCGTCGCCCTCGCAAAACAGGTCAAGCCTCTCGGCGTCGATCTCATCGACTCTTCTTCCGGCGGCATCGTCCCCTCGGCCAAAATCCCTCTCGGCCCCGGATACCAGACGCCCTTCGCCGAGCGAATTCGCAAGGAAGCTGGAATTCTCACCGGAGCCGTCGGCATGATCACCGCTCCCGAGCAGGCCCAGCACATCCTCGCCACCGGACAGGCCGACCTCGTCCTCCTCGCGCGCGAACTCCTCCGCGATCCCTATTGGCCTCTCCGCGCCGCCCACGTCCTCAAGCAGACCATCAACTGGCCCAAGCAGTACGAGCGCGCCCGCTTCTGATACAGGTTCAGGGTGCGGTAGTTGACCTTGACTCTTCAGGGTGCCCCATTCTAGCCATCTTTTGGCTAGGGTGGGGTGGTTGACCTTGCTCTTCCCCACACCTCTTCCCTAAACTAAACACAGAGACCAATCGAAGGGAATCCATGGCGAAGATCAGCCGTGAGACATGGCAGGTAGCGTTCGACGCTCTGCGCGCCAACAAGGTAAAGGCAGCCCTCACAATGCTCGGCGTGGTGATCGGCTCCGCCTGCATTGTCCTCGTCGTCACCATCGCGCTCATCGGCAAGACCTACGTGCTGGCGCAGATCGAAGGCGTCGGCTCCAATATCGTCTACGCTACCTACTCAGGCGGAACCGCCAACAGCCGCTCCCATGCCGACGAGATCAACCTCGGCGACATGGATGCCATACGCCACCTCCCCCACGTCATCGAGGTCGCCGGAACCTACGATCTCTCCACCAGCATCGTCGTCAACGGCCAGGTCAAGCCCGTTGCCCTCGTCGGCGTTACCGAAGGCTTCCAGCGGATTCGCAACCTCCTCATCCTCGAGGGCCGCTTCTTCGACGATCTCGATCAGTCCACCGGGGCTAAGGCCTGCCTCATCACACAGGAACTCGCCCGACAGCTTCCTCCCGGACCCATGATCGGCCGCCAGCTTCGCGTCGGCGAGCAGACCTTCACCGTCATCGCCGTCTTCCGTGAGCGCGTCGCCACCTTCGGCCAGTCCGAGATCGCCGCTCAGTCGGTCCTCGTCCCCTTCGGACTCATCAAGTACTATTCTGGCAACGACTACATCCGAACCCTCTACGCCCAGGCCGATACCGCCGAGAGCGTTCCTGAAACCACCCTCGCCGTTCAGTCCCTTCTCAAGAGCCACCACAGTGCGGGTTCGGTCTACCTTGTGCAGAACCTCGCGTCCATTCTTGAAGCGGCCCGCAAAATCTCCATGGCTCTCACCGCCGTCCTCATGCTCGTCGGCATGATCGCCCTCATCATCAGCGGCGTCGGAATCATGAACATCATGCTCGTCACCGTCACCGAGCGCACCCGCGAGATCGGACTCCGCAAAGCCGTCGGCGCGCGCCGCGAGGAAATCCTCTACCAGTTCCTTATCGAAGCTCTCGTCATCAGCGGACTCGGAGCCATCATCGGAATTCTCATCGCCGTCGGAATCAAGGTCATCGTCGAGCCTCTCATCCCTCCCGAGGTCGGTCTCAGAATCCCAATCTCCATCCCCTCGGTATTCCTGTCCTTCTTCGTCTCCTGCGCCACCGGAGTTCTCTTCGGCTACCTCCCTGCCCGCAGCGCCTCCAAACTCCAGCCCACCGAATCCCTGCGCTACGAGTAGACAGAACCAACCGGGTGGCAAAGCAGACCGGGTGGCCCAAAATCCGCCTTCCTTTGGCGAATGTGGGGAACAGGTTACGCACGGGTGACCCACTCAACGCTCTTTTCGTTGAGTGGGGTGGTTGACCTTGCTCTTGTCTTTAGGATTTACTTCGAGAACTGCCCGCCAAACCTACCCACCGCCATTGCTCAACCAGTAACCAGCGCTCGCCCAAATCCGCTACTATCCAGGCAATCGTTCCACTCCTCACTCAACCATTGGCAGAAAAGTTACTACACCCTTCTCAACGATTAACCCTCTCGCCAATCCATATCGCAATTTTGCACCATTTTCGGTGCAAAATGGCCTCTCTTACGGTCTCGGATACAGCCTTTGATAGACCTTCGCATTCCGCATGATTGCCTGCACGTATTCCCTGGTTTCCGTAAACGGAATCGACTCGACAAACTCCGGCACGTCGCGGTAAGGTCCGCGTTGCAGCCAGTCGTCAACACGGTTGGAACCCGCATTATAAGCGGCCAGCGCGTACTCCACCTGCCCGTTGAACTGCGTCACCATCTCCTTGAAATAGTGCGTTCCAAGCTGAATGTTGACGCTCGGCGTCAGCAGCGACGCTGTCGAAAACCCTTTCAGGTGCGCCGCCTTCGCTTCGCTCTTTCCAACCTTCGGCAGAAGTTGCATCAGGCCGTATGCGTTCGCGTGCGAGAGCGCTCCAGGGTTGAACTCGCTCTCCTGCCTGATCAGCGAAGCCACTAAATACGGGTCCAGCGCGTTCGCCTGTGCTTGTCTCTGCACATCTGCCCAGTACATGCGCGGAAACAGAATCTCCCAGTAGGCGCGCGGCAATCCGTCCAGGTCCACGGAGTAATATCCCGGCAGCGCCTTCTTCAAGAACTGTATCGCGCGGTGGCTCTGTCCGCTGTCCTCGTAGATTCGCGCGATCTGCAAAGTGGCCCATCGCGCGCCTTGTCCGCCCTGCTCGGCTTGCAACTCGCGGATCGCGTATTCATTGAGTCCGGCGTTCATCAGCAACCGGCTCTTCTCGGCGCGCAACTGGTTCGGCGGAGCCTCCAGTTCGAGCGCCTCCGGCCCGGCGGCCTTCAACTCCGGAATCTGCGCCAGCACCGCATCCTGCCTGAGCGAAACGTTCGCTGCCCCGGCGGGCAACCCCGCCAGCCGCTCACGTCCAAGGTAGCCATAGTAGTAGTTGTGGAAGCGGCTGCCGAGCTTTGCGTACCATGTCCGCGCCAACGCGTAATCATGCTCGTCCTCAGCAATGCGTGCGCGCCAGTACAGCGCCGCCGGAACCTCCGGCCGATCCGGATACCACGCCACCTGGTTTTCAAAATCGCGCTTTGCGTCTTCTCTGCGCGCCTGCCGGTAGGTCAGCCAGGCCGCCTTCCAGTGTGCGTAGCTCGCGCGCGGACTTCCCGGGAAGCGCTGCTGCGACTCACGAAACATATCGATCGCGCGGTCGTAGTTCTTCTCCAGCAGATACATGTTTGCCGCTGAAAGAAGCGCCTGCTCAAACCATTGGCTCGCGGTCGCAGTCTGCCTCATCCGTTCCAGGTTCTGCACCACCGCGTTTTCGTTGTTGTCGTTGCGCGCGATCTCCCCCAGCAGGTAGAGCCGCTGTGCATCAGCTTCACCCGTCGTCTGCAACTCGGTCAGCAGATTCCTGCTATCCCCGCCGTTCGTATGCCGAAGCGCCGATGCCAGCGCCACTTGGACAGCGCCCAACTCCGCTGCCGGAGCCTTGTTCTGCAACGCTCTGTACGCGTGCGCCGCATCCGCCCAGTGTCCCGCTTTCGCCAGCAGATCGGCCCGCGTCTTCTCGTCGTTGTAGCTTCCCTCCAGCGCGGAGCCGTTCGCCGTCAACGTGGTCGCCGCTTCTTCGGCTTCGGAGCTTTGCGGCATCGTGAAGTAGAGATGCTTCAGTATCTCCATCCCTTTCTCGGGATGATCCGAATGCAGATAACACTTGCCCAGCGCCAACTCTACCGAAGCCCTTACCGGGAGCCGGTGCGCCTCAAGATACGCAATCGCCTCCTGCGTTCTTCCCAGCGCCGAGAGCGCATTTCCATAAACATTCACCACATCGTTATGGAAGATCGATTCGGGCGACTCCGCATCGAAGCCGTGCAGCAACTCCACAACCTTGGCGCTGTTTCCTTCTGCGCCGTAAGAGATCGCCTCCAGGTAGCGCACGTAGTCATAGAGTTCGCCGGCCCGCGGTTTCGCCTTCTCCAGCGCAAGGATCGCCTGCGGATACTGCTGATCCAGTACGCGCGCGTCACCTACGGCAAGCCACGCCAGCGCTCCCGCGTCACTGCCCGCGTGGCGGCGCGCGTAGTCTTCCACTCCGTTGTAAGCGGCGGGCGTTCGGTTCTCCACCAGTTGCCGCGCCATCACCTTCAGATCCGCCGAAGCCACGAAGGCGCGCGTCATCCGGCGAACCTGCGTCGGAGTCGCTTTCTTCTTCGCAGAAGCGCGCGACGCCGCGGCCGTCGTGCGCTTCGCCGTCTTCTTCGGAATACTCTTTGAGTCGGCGGGCTTCGCCTTGTGAACTGTGGTTTTGCGCGCGGAGGGTTTGGCCTGCTCCGCGTCTTGGCGGGCAGCGGCAAGGGTGGTAAACGTCAACAGGAGAATCGCAAGAATTCGAAACTTTGTGGGCATGATACCTGTTTGCAGTTTAACCCGGAAATCCTGTTCCCATCACGCTCCGGTTGTTATCTGCGAGGATTCGCATCAGCTCCTGGCTGAAGTAATCCACGTCTCTCACGCTTTCGCCGTAGCGCTTCTGGTACGCCGCGCGGCTCTTTTCGATGTCGTCGCGCAGACGGCTGTACAGGTCGCCGCGCGCCCGTCCCTCCGCAACCTTGGTCTGGTTGTAGAGCTTGATCTCCTCCACCAGGAGTTTTGCAAAACGGCGCGCCTTCTCGTGCGCCTCGTCCGGAACGCGGGCGACCGTCTGAGCCGGGGGAACGCTTTCGTGAGAAACGGGAGCCGCGATCATCGCCACCGCGGGAACAGCAACATGCACCTCCGGGGCTGGCGGCGGAAGCGGCACAACGCTTACAGAGGCCGCAGCGTACACGGGCTCTGGCTCTGGTGCCTCGACGGCAACTGCTGCCGGCGTGGCCGCCGCGTAGACCGGCTCAGGCTCTGGCGCAGGCTGTGGAACCGGAACAACCTCCGGTGCAACTTTCTCTGGCTCAACCGCTGTCTCAACCTTCGGCTCAACCGGAACACTCACGGCGGGCGCATCTGTGGGCGTTGATACTGGAGCAGGCGAGGGCGCTGCGGGCTGCGGTTGCTCTGCGGCGGGCGGTGGCGGCGCGGACTGCGCGGGAACGTCTCCAGCGGGCTTTGTGGCTGCTTTGCGGTAGGCTTGCGTATCCAGTGCAAGCTGTGCCACCTGCACTAGCACTTCCAGTCCCTCCAGTTCGTCGCCTTCCGCTGCGAGCGCAAGCAGCAAAGCAGCAACCCGTTCCTTCAGCAACACGGGAATCAAAACCACTCTTGCCAGTTTGTCCAGGCCGAGCCTGGCTACAAAAATTGGATCAAGTTCGGAAACTCGTGTCTCCGCCGGTGTGCAGGACTTGATCACGGTAGCTGGGATGCCGCGCGAGCAGTCCATGGTCGCTCGCTTGAAGTTATCCAGCGAGGTGAGGCCGTGGCAACTCCAGCCCCCTGCCTGCGCGCCATGCAGAATCAACAGTCCGCATCCGGGCGTCAGCGCGGAACTGGCCGCCAGCAGCGTCTCCAGAGTTTCCGTCTGCGTTCTGGAACCGGCGATCAACACCGTGCCGTCACGCAGCGCCTTTGTCCGCTCGCGCGGCGCGGACTGTGGCTCCAGCGCGGCTTTCATCCTCCGCGCAACATCTTCTGCGAGTTCCTGCGACTTTGCTTGCAGCGTCTCGCAGAAGGCTTTGGTGGCAATCTCCCGGATTAGTTCGTCGTTCGTCATGGGCTCGGTCCGGCGTTGCTCCCGGCGGGGTCAACGCATCTTGGAGGATGCTCGGATTATGGTGGGCGCTTCCCACTGTGTCAACGCCCGCTGACTCAAGATAGGCAAGGTTGCGCGAACTTCCTCCAACTCCCCGCCGATTCGCCTTTTGTCATCCGCCGTTTCACCCGCTACAATGTGGCACTGGACAATTAATCGCGTTATTTCTGAATCGACGGACGAATGGAAGCCATCGAAAACAAAGTAGTAGAGCCACCGAGCGAAGAGAGCATCCTGGTTGACGCGGCGCGAGCCGGCGACATTCGGGCCTTTGAGTCGCTCGTGCGGCGGTACGACAGGAACGTCTTCCGCATCGCGCAGCACATCACTCAGAATCGCGAGGATGCTGAGGATGTGGTTCAGGACGCTTTCCTCAAGGCGTACCAGAATCTCGGGCAGTTCCAGGGGCAGTCGAAGTTTTACACCTGGCTGGTTCGGATCGCAGTGAATGAAGCCCTCATGCGGCTCCGCCGGAGACGGCCGGAACGCATGGTATCGATCGATGAAGACGTCAGGACGGAAGACGATTCCATGCCGCGCGAGATCGCGGACTGGTCTCCGAATCCGGAACAGCAATACACGCAAGCGGAGTTGAAAGACATTCTTGGCAAGACCATTCAAGGCCTGCCTCCAAGCTTTCGAACCGTGTTCGTGTTGCGTGACGTCGAGGGGCTTTCCACTGAAGAGACCGCGTCGGCGCTGGAGTTGAGCGTTCCTGCCGTGAAGTCGAGGCTGCTGCGGGCACGTTTGCAATTACGCGAACGGCTTAACAAGTATTTCAAACGACGCGATGGAGACACTAAACCGTGAAGTGCTCTGACTTCTTAAAAGAGCTTACCGATTACCTCGACAACACCATGGACTCGCACACCAAGGCGGAGCTTGAGGAACACTTGCAGTGGTGCCATAACTGCTACGTCGTCTGCAATACCACCAAAAGCACTATTGAAATCTATCGCGACTCAAGACTGTACGAACTTCCGGATGAACTTCGAACCCGCATCCATTCCGCCATCATCTCCAAGTGCGAGTGCCACAAGAAAGACGTGGCGGCGGCTTCCACGGTCAAGACAGAGGATCAGCACAAAGATTCTTCCAAGTAGTAGGTTTGTTTCCGCCAAAGATGAAGGCCCAACGAGTGGGCCTTTTCTTTTTATGCGGTGAGTGGGTTCTAAGGCTAGCGGCGCTTCGAATGTTTCTTGTCGCGCTTGTCGCCCTTCTTTCCATGGTTCTTCTCCGCGGCTTTGTGAACAGGCTTTTTCCCAGCAGCTTTTTTCGCTGCGGGCTTCGCTTTTCCAGCGACGGGTTTGGGAGGCTTCGCGGTCTTCGAAGTCTTCTTGGAGGCCGTCTTTCCGGCGACCTTTGAGGCCGACTTTGCCGCGGGCTTCGCAGCCTTTGGCGCCGCCTTCTTCGCCCCCTGAACCTTGACAGTTTTCTTCGGTGCCACGGGCTTGGCTGGCACGGGCGTCTTCTTCACCTCGGGAGCTGACTTCGCGATGTGCGCTGCAGTAACCTGAATTTTCTCGGCAGGCTTCCTGGCGGCAGCGGGCTTTGGAGCCACAACTGGGGCCTCCACCGCTGCAGGCTGCGAAATCTCTTCTGCGGCTGCGACTACCACTTCCAGGCTTTGCGGTTTGGCGGCTGGCGTTGGAACCTTCTTGGCAGCCGCGCGTCCCCGGCGCACGGGAACAGGTGGAGGCGGAGGCGGAGGCGGCTCAAAGGGAGCCAGGAACTTCGCGATCTCGGCCTCGTTGCGAAGCTTTCCATCCAGCAACAAAAGGAAAGCTTCCTGGCAGATCTGCGAATATTCGGGGAGCTGAGGGGTAATCCTCAATTCGGCCATTTGGGCTACCGGAATTTTTTCCTGAACCTGCCGCCACTTTCCGAAAAAGTCCTTGATCTTCTCGTCAACCGTTTTATTGCGCCCCGTGACGTCCAGATAGAGCAGCGCCTCCGGCTTGGCCGAGGAAAGAATCTTCCACGCACCGGAGTTCAGTGCGGCTTCCTTCGAGAGAAGCTTCTTCGAAAGTTCCTTCGCGTCATTCTCCAGCCGCTTCCATGCGGCCACAAACTCGCGATGCGGAATCAGCTTCTGGATTGCCGCAATGTCGGCGTCACCCAGTTTGAGGGTGAGGAAGTGCATGACCGCGGGAGCAGCATCAACGGCGATGTTGAACTCCGCCATGGTAGCGCGGGTCTTCAGCAACTGCGCCAGCTCAGGAATGTCTGCCTTGGCCACCGTCCACTTGGGACAAAGTACCTTCAGCCAGCCCTCAGCTTCCAGCGCCGACATCACCGCGATTGGATTCTCTTCATAGGCGATCTGCTCCGCTTCGTATCCAATCGCGCGGTTCCCCATGAACTGGATGTATTCGCCCTCGATCGCGGAGTTGTAGCGGGCGCGCGTGCGCTCTTCGAGCTCCCACCCGAAGCGCGTGACAAAACGGCTTGCGCGAATGAGCCGGGATGGATCCTCGAGAAATGCGTAACTGTGCAGCACCCGAATCAAGCGGGCTTCAATGTCGGCGGCGCCGTTGAACGGGTCGAGGAGTAATCCCCGCGAGCCCTCGTTCAGCGAGAGCGCCATCGCATTGAACGTAAAGTCGCGGCGGCGCAGATCTTCGTTGATGGTGGCTGGAGTGACCAGCGGCGGCTTGCCAGGCTTATCGAAAACTTCGGCGCGAGCCATGCTGATCTCAGCCCTGATGCCGTGAAAAATGGCGTGAATCACGAAGAAGGTCTGATCGACCACGTCCACGATTCCGCCAGATTTCTCAATATCGTGCTGGAGTTTGAGAGGATTGCCCTGAACCGTGAAGTCCAGGTCCCGGATGGGGAATCCGGTCAGAATGTCACGGATCGCTCCCCCGGTCAGATAGACGTTCAGGCCGTGGGCCCGGGATAGTTCCTGCACCGTGTTTACCGTCCGCATCTGCTCGGGCGATAACCGGCTTTCCATTGTGTAAATGTAATCGGCCATGTTTTTAATGGCACGGGAATCAATCACTTACCGATTCATACCCAGAATTCGGTTCAAGCAGGTACAGGATTCCAGTGCCGGGACGTGCTGTGAATAACTCGTTTGACAATAGCTACTTACAGAGATCTGCCACAATCCCGCTACAAACTCCAGACAATAACACAGAGGAGACGCACTTGGCTACTCTCAAACCGGGAAGCTGTTGGATTCTTAGGGTTACCGCGTTGGAAAAGTCGCTGAAGTTAACCGACTCATCACCCTTGGAAGATTTTGCTGCGACGCCAAACCAGCGGGGTGCGACAATCAATAAACGCTGTGGGTTGTAGGCAGCGCTTCCGAACACGCCTAATGGGATAGGGATATGGCATCCACGCACAAGAAGGTGATCGTCCGCAAGATGGATCGCGACATCGTTCAGGGCTATGTTGCGGCTGAGGACTTCCTTGTCGGTACCAAGGTGGAATTGCTGAATACTGCTGGCAATGTTGTCCTGGTGGATCTGGCGGAGATTAAGGGCGTTTACTTCGTGAGAGACTTTGCGGACTCCAACTCGCTGCTTCGGAAGACTTTCACCACACGTCCGCGAGTGGAAGGCCTGTGGGTCCGATTGCGTTTCCGCGACGGCGAGACCGTGGAGGGGCTGATGCCCAACGATCTTACGCAGGTCCGCGCGGAGGGTTACTTTCTGATTCCCCCGGACACGCGGGGCAACGTCCAGCGAGTTTTTGCGCCACGCTCCGGGGTGTCGGAGTTGACGGTGCTGGCGGTGATTGGTTCGGCGGCAAAGCGCCGCCGACAACCGGGCCCGACCCAAGAGACGCCTCTTCTGTTTACCGAGCTGCCGACCGAGTAGCTTCAGTTCCTATCGAATGGCTGAGTTTGCGTTTTAGAAAATCTTCCTTCGCTTCATCTGGCGTCTAAGGTGTTGCTCCTGTAGGCTATGCCCAAGATGAATCTTTTTGAGATTGCCCAGACCCTGGGCGCTTCGTTGGAGAACGCTTCGCCGGAGACGGAGATCAGCGGCGTAGCGGGCATAGAAGAAGCCGGCCCGCAACAGGTTACCTTCATCTCGAATCCGAAGTACGCCTCCATGGCGAGGACGACGCAAGCTGCGGCCATCCTGGTGACGCCAGACTTCCCTGCCGATGGGCGTCCCGTGCTGCGCCACGCCAATCCTTACCTGGCTTTTGCGCGCGCCCTGGAACTCTTCTACCAGGCGCCGAAGTACTCGCCCGGCATCCATCCAACTGCGGTCATAGACCCGACTGCCAGGGTTGGCGAGAGCGCGCACATTGGACCCTACGTGGTCGTAGACGCTGGCGCCATCATCGGCCGCGATGCCGTGCTGCTGGCACACGTTGTGATCTACCGGGGAGCGAGAATCGGAAACCGGTTCTTCGCTCATTCGCACGCGCAGGTGCGCGAGTATTGCGAACTTGGCGATGACGTCGTTCTCCAGAACGGCGTGGTCATCGGCGCGGACGGATTCGGCTTTGCCCGTGATGGGGCGAAGGGCTGGCACAAGATCGTTCAATCCGGAATTACGAAGCTCGGCGACCGCGTGGAAGTGCAGGCAAATTCCTGTGTAGATCGCGCCAGCATTGGCCAGACGACGATTGGCGAGGACACAAAGATCGACAACCTGACGCAGGTTGGGCATGGTTGCAGCGTTGGCGACCACACCATGCTGTGCGCACAGGTGGGCCTCGGCGGTTCTTCTCATGTAGGTAGCAACGTGATCCTCGCCGGGCAGGTCGGTGTTGCTGGCCACCTGACCATTGGAGACCGTGCGGTTGCCACCGCACAGACTGGCATTCCTTCCGATGTGGGAGCCGGAGCAACCGTTAGCGGCTCTCCGGCGATTGACAATCGCCAGTGGTTGCGCGCGGTAGCGGTCTTCCACAAATTGCCGGAATTGGCCAAGGCGTTGCGCAAGCTGACCCGCGACCCGGAATAACGCGGAACCCGTGTGCCTCGCATTTTGCATCCATATTAGGAGTGGCGGAGACAGGGATGGATGAAAGTAAGCATTTCGAGGTGGTGGATGGCGGAAAGTTCGAAGACCAGCGCCCGATCTGCGTGCTTCTACTGGATGATCGTGAGGAAAATCTGCTGGTCCGCTCTACCATCCTTCGCCAGAAGGGATACAACATCGTCACCGCAGCCTCGATTCAGGAAGCCGAAACCAAACTGACCGACATCGACATTGCAGTGCTGGATTACCACCTGGGCGCGGGGATGTTCGGGACGGAGGTAGCGCATACGCTGCGGGCCAAGCGTCCTGAAGTGCCCATCATCATTCTCTCCGCAACGCTCGAGCGCAAGTTCGGCGGCATCGCGGATATGCATTTGCTCAAGGGCAGCAGTTCGGTGGACGACCTGGTGCAGGCGCTGCGCAGTTTTGAGGCGAAACGGCGCGGGCGGCCCGTGGTTGTGGACTCGCGTGACTTCTACTACTCGCGCATCATCATGGCCATGGGTGACGACATGGTGATTGAGATCCTTGACCGCGACGGCAACTGGCAATACGTGAACGACTATTTCGCGGCCCTCAGCCAGCAGCGCAGAGGGTGGTATGGAGGGCGCAACATCTTCGATCACTTTCCTGAAATGCGCGAGGAATGGAGCGAGATTATCCGCACCGTTGCTGACACCCGCGAGACCTACATCGACCGCCGCAATCACCGGGCCATGTCGCATCTTCCGGCAGAGTCGCAGCACTGGCAGTGGAACGTGCTTGTCTTCCCTATCAAGCTGCATGATGGGCGCGATGGAGCGGTGTTAAGCGCGCGCCTCATTGAACGAAAGTAGCTCGCGAGCAATTGCGGACCACCGAAGTTTCCAGAGTAGAATGGCAGCATGAAGAGTGCTGCCCGTGTACTTTCCGCCTGCTTGGCGCCTGCCATGCTGTTCGCCACGGCATGCAACTATGTCAAACCCATCATGTACATCAATATCGCCAACCACTCCGGGCATCCCATGCGAAATCTAGAAATCAAGCACCCTACCGGAAGCTTCGGCCTTCCCGAGTTGAGAGACGGACAGACCCACCGCCGGATGACACCGCTCGGCGCTCCATGCAAATTCGGCATTGCATTTGAAGATCAGACAGGAAAGAAGTACGCGGCTGATTACAACCTCGGCGCAAAATGCCCCGCGGAGATTGTCTTCGATGTTGGCGACGGGATGAGCGTCAGCGAGCGGGAGCTTCGCCGTTAGGGAAATCGCGGTATTGCTCGGGCAATGCGCTGTGAATCGCAGCGCGCACCGCCGCCAGAAGTTCTTCCTTGCTCTTGAACTGGAGCGGATCAATGGGAGCGTGGAAGTGCACCACGACTTCTCCGGCATGGAGCGCCATCTCCCCTTTGGGCCAGGCTTCGTGGCTGCCAACAATTGTGATTGGAACAACCGGAATGCCCGCCTCCATTGCAAGATGGAACGCGCCTTTCTTGAAGGGCAGCAGTTTGCCGTCAAGCGAGCGCGTTCCCTCGGGAAACAGCAGCATTCCCAGCCCTGATTGCAGAACGCGAACCGCGGCGCGGACTCCGTCAATGGCGGATCGCCTGTTTGACCGATTGACGGCGACGAAGCCGCCAGCGCGCATGGCCCGTCCGAAGAGCGGAATCCTGAACAACTCCTGCTTGGCAATGATGGAAATGCGGCGGCCCAGTAAAGGCGTGATGATCGGCGGGTCGAGATTCGAGGCGTGATTGGACATAAACAGATACGCCATCCCGTCCTGAAGCTGCTCATAGCCAATCGAGCGCACGCGTATCCCCGCGATGCGGTATCCGGCCCGTGCGCCCCACACCGAGAGCTTCCAGAGCAGGTCCACCCGCCCGGTGATGTACAGCGCTGGAAATCCGAGCACCGCCGCCGGGATGTTGCACACTATCCAAAAGAAGACGCAGACGAGGAGGCGGATCATTGCGCGTCAACCTCCGCCTCTCCGCGGAGGAAGGCCGCGCGCCTGTGCCGCAGCGCGGGGCTCACGCCGGGCAAGTCCCTAAATTCATATTCGTCGATCTTGCGCGAAGTCAGGGGCAGTTCCAAATTGCGCGTCTCCCCATTTGTTGAATACACCTTGAGGCGCACGCTGACTCGCGGATCGTGCTTCTGCAGGTACAGGCCGAAGTCCACCGGGAGCGGCTTGCCATCGGCTTCCATAATCACGTCGCCCTGCTGGAGATGCAGGCGTGCCGCCGCGGAGTTTTCGTCGACGTGAATAATGGTTGCCGGTCGCCCGGATACCTTGGACGTTGCGAAACCTGCGTACGCCTGTTCGCTCTGGAGATGGACGAGCGTAAGTCCTACATAGCCGAAGAACTGATCGTAAGGAATTTCGTCCGTTCCAGAAATGTACCGCGAAAAAAAGTAGCGGAAGTCGCTTCCTGTCAAGACTTCCAGGGCCAGCCGCACACCCTCGGAATCATCAAAGTACTCACCCTGTTTGGCGTAACGAAGATTCATGTATTGGAAGAGGTCGCGCAAGCAACGGCGGCCATTCGTCAGTCGCCGCATTTCAAGATCGATAAGAAATCCCAGAATCTCGCCCTTGGAGTAATACGAGATACTGCGCTCCGCCCGGCGATATGAGGGGTATCCGTCAAACCATGTGTCGAGGCTGGACTCCTCCACCGACTGCGTGTGCCTTGCTCCGCGCGACTGCAATCCAGCAATCACCGAGGCCAGGTGGGCCAGCGAGTGCTTTTCGTCCGAGAGTCCGGCGCGGTTCTGAATGATGTCGGAGGCCGTGCTGGTCATGCCCTCACTGAACCAGAGCGCGCGCGTGTACTGTTCGCGCGTGTAATCAATTGGCTCCAGCGATTGCGGACGAATGCGCTTGACGTTCCACAGGTGAAAAAACTCATGGGCGGTCACTCCCGCCGCGTTGAGCACATCCTGTTTCAACCGCTGCGCGCCAACGTCGATTGCGGTCGAATAAGCGTGCTCCATGCCTCCGCTGCCATCTCCGTGCGCCGCCAGGTAGAGGAACGTGTACTCATCGAAGGGACGGTCCTGCATCCAGTCCACGGCGGCCGAGGTGATTCTTCGCGCCATGTACTGAAGCGCCTGCAAGTCCACATCCGGTGAATCCACCACGACGTGATAGCTTCCGCCATCCTGCTCAAAGGTGCTCTCGTAGAGCTTGCCTAAGAGCGCGGGCGAGTCAACCAGGCGGTCATAGCTTGGCGCGCTTGCGGACGCATCCGCGAGCTGCTCCGCGTTGCGCGCGCCAAAGACGCCTCCATCCCTTAGCTTCCAGCCTGTGGGTACATCCAGCAGCCGAACTGAAACCGGCGCGTTGCGCGTCTCAGGGCGATAGACGAGAACCTCAGCCCAGTTGAAAAATCCGTGTTGCGAATCGAGAATGGCGCCGAAAGGTCCTGGGTCGCTTGTCGTGATGTCATAGCTGAACGTCACGCACGGATGATTACCGGAGGTCGTTATCCTCCAGGTGGTTTTGTCGGTCTTCTCCGCCGTTGCGTCGCGCGTGTCGCAGCGATCGCAGAGCCACTCCGGCACTCCCTCATAGGCCTTGGCCTGATTCACATTGACCGCGAAATCTCGGATCTGGTACAGCGCATTCCACACCGGAAGCTGGAACTCCCGCGCGGGCTGGCGGGTCACGGCGTCCACATGCACAACATGTTCGGCCGCGCGCTTCAGCGAGACGCCGTACGCAACGCCCTCCGCGGGACACCAGAATGTCTGCTCCTGCGCCGCGACGGCTACGGCGAAAAGGCTGACACCCGCAATCAACAGCAAACGACTTGATCTCTTCATCTTCACCTTGCACGCGATTGGAGCGCCGCCGGAAGCTTCTCATAGATTCCGCCGAAGCCGCCGTTGGAAAGAATCGCCACCACATCACCGGGCACGAGCTTTGGCACAACCCCGGCGACAATCGCATCCACGTCGGCAAATTGCTTTGCAACCACGCCGAGGGAGTTAAGTTTGCTTACCACCTCATCCACGTCCAATCGCTCCTCGGGTTTCAGCGCATCCGTAGCCTTGAAGAAGACGCTCGCGATCGCAACCTGGTCGGCGAGCGCAAGGCTCGCCACCAGTTCGTTGTGAAACACCTTGCGCCTCAGCGTATTGGAGCGGGGCTCCAGAATGGCCCATAAACGGCGCCCCGCATAACGCTTGCGCAATGCCGTAAGCGTTGCTGCAATCGCCGTCGGATGATGCGCGAAGTCGTCAATCACGGTGATCCCGTCGATCTCGGCGCAGACCTCCAGGCGGCGCTTCACTGAGAGAAAGCCGCGGAGCGCCTCTGCGATGCTCGCTGCGGAAATCCCGTAGGCATGTGCCAGGGCCGCGGCTGCCGTGGCGTTCAGCACGTTGTATTCGCCCGCGAGAGCAAATTCGAAATCCGCAAAATGCTCGCCGTCGCGGAGTACCGTCCAACGTGTGCTCGTTTTGCCGTACTCAACATTCTCAATGCGCCAGAATGAGGCGGCATCGAATCCGTAACGCTCAACAGGGCAGAACGCGCGCTCGACGCACTCGGTGACGTTCGGGCTACCATCCCATGCAATGATGCGACCACGGCGCGGAACTAGATTCACCAGGCGCTTGAAGGCGAACTTTACCGCATCGAGATCGCGGTAGATGTCCGCGTGATCAAACTCGACCGACGTTAGAATCACCGAGTCTGGAAAGTAATGCAGGAACTTCGGTCCCTTGTCGAAGAAGGCTGTGTCATATTCGTCGCCTTCGATGATGAACTCGCTGCCCTCCGTTACGGCGAAGCTCGATCCGAAGTTTTCCGCGATGCCGCCAATCAGGAAAGACGGATTGCGCCCCGCGGACTCGAAGATCCACGCCGCCATGCTCGTAGTGGTGGTCTTGCCGTGGGTTCCGGCGATAACCAGCGAGTTACGCCCGCAAATGAATTCCTGATGGATCACCTCCGGCATCGAGACGAAAGGAATGCGCTGGTCCAGCAGATACTCAAGCTCGGGATTGCCCCGTGAAATTGCATTGCCGACAACCACTACATCGGGAACAGGGCTGAGATTCTGCTCACTATACGGCTGCAAAACGCGCACACCAAGCGAGTCGAGAAAAGTGGACATAGGCGGATACGCGGCAATATCTGAGCCGCGCACATTGTCTCCGCGCGCCTTCAACATTCCGGCCAGGGAGGCCATGGCCGTGCCGCAGATTCCTATCAGATGAACACTACGAGACTTCATCAATGCGAATGATCCCTTATGGTTTTGAGGCTTGCGTTGCTACCACCATTGCGGGTTCCACTTGCAGGCGAACGCCGAAATCATCACCGCGCATCACCGCCGGAACCCCGAACGGCAACGTAAGATTGCTGGCCGGAACATGGCCGGAGGGCACGCCATAAACAATCGGAACACCCAGGCAGCCAAGAATTCGGCATATCATCTGCGGCAGTGTTTCCGCCTCGACTGTGGCAGGCGAGCATCCGAGCATGGCTCCAAAGATTATGCCGCGAACTCCGCGGAACTTCCCCGCCAGCAGCAGGTGCATCAGCATCCGATCGATGCGGAAATGTTTTTCATTGACGTCTTCGAGGAAGAGAATCTTCCCCGCAGTCTGAATCTCCCACGGAGTGCCAAGCGAGGTCACGACCACGGATAGACAGCCTCCGGTGATCGTCCCTTGCGCCTCGCCATCCACCAGCGACTGCACGCCTGAGCCTGCCGGGAACGCAAAGTCCAGCGGCTCGCCACTGAGCGCAGCGCGGAACGAACTCACATCCGCCCGGCCTGCGGCAAAGTCGCTGGCAACCATCGGACCGTGGAATGACACGATCCCGGCGCGCTCCAGCGCCAGCAACAACGAGGTGTTATCGCTATATCCAACGAATGGTTTAGGCTTCACTTTCAATGCGTCGAAGTCGAGCAAAGGCACCAGGTAATTCGAGCCGTATCCGCCGCGCGCGCAGACAATCGCGTCCACATCGTCCCTCAGCCACAACTGCATCAGCGCCGCTGCGCGTGCCTCGGGAGTTCCCGCAAAGTCGCCGTCTGGCCGCAAAGCAGCGGGCCTCTCCACCTGCCAACCGGACAGCTTGTGAAGGGCGCTGCATCCCGCCTCCAGCGTTGCGGAATCAGCAATGCTGGCGAGGTTCACCACTCCAACCTTGCTGTGCGTCCCAAGGGCGCGCGCACTCCTGCCGGACTGAGGCTCTGACTCCATCGTTCGATGTTAAACGAAAACAGCTAGACGAAGAATTCTCCGTTGCAGATAAGGCTGGCCGAGCCTTCCAGCATCAGCGGAGAACCAGGCTTCCACTCCACCCTCTGGACGCCACCGGGAGCAACCACGGTAAGCTTCCCGGCGCTGTTCCGGGTAGCAATGGCTGCCGCAGCCGACGCCGAGGTTCCCGTGCCCGAGGATAGCGTCTCGCCCGCGCCGCGCTCATAGATGCGGATCATAATGTCGGGCACACGCTTGAACTGGACCCACTCCACGTTGATCCCCTCCGGAAACAGATCCGCGCGCGCTTGAATCTTCTGCGAGTCCTTCTGCCAATCCTTTGGGAATTCCGTAACAAAGATGACAAAGTGCGGGTTCCCCATGGAGACAGGAACTCCGGTGTACTTCACGTGTCCAAGATCAATTTCGAAGGGCTCTTCCACGACTGGCGAACCCATCTCTGTGAGAAAGTCAAAGCGGTTTCCGCTCCGGCCCGTGAGTTTGCACAGCCTGGCGCCTGCGTCGGTTGCTATCAGCAGTTCCTCGGTTCCGCCATTGGCCACAAGATGCGCAGCCACACAGCGCGTTCCGTTTCCTGAAAGCTCCGCGAAAGAGCCATCTGCGTTGATCAACTGGATTCGTGCGGCGTGGCCGTCCTCGTCGCTGAGCCATTCCACGCCGTCGGCTCCAACTCCGTTGTGACGGTCGCACAGTGAGCGCGTCAGCGCGGGAGCGTACACTCCCTGGAATTCTTTGCGGATAATGAGAAAGTCGTTGCCATAAGCGCTGGCCTTAACAAAGGGGATTCGGGAAACTTGTGGCAATGCCTACTCCTGTTCGCTTGAACTGAACAAAATAACCTTATGCGCTTCAAAGTCTCCGCGCAGTTGACTTCGAAGTTTTTCGTGTGTTGCGGGCAGCGCTTCCAGGGTGAACTCAAGCTGGACTCCCGCGGGCAGAGTTGTGAACTTCACGTCCAGCAACTTGCTCTGCTTTTCTTTCGGCACGTTTTCAAGCAGTAGATAGAGAGTGCCGGCGCTCGCTGCCGCAACCTGGTATGCGGCAGGGTGTGAGCGCAGAAAGACGTGCGCCTCAAGAATGCCAAGAATAATCAGACCGAAGATCACCAGTACTGTGGCCACGGCTGCCGGAATCATCAGGCCCGAGCCCGCGCACATACCGATGGCGGCGACAACGTAGATGGTCGCAGCCGTCGTCACTCCCTGCACGCCGCCGCGTGAGTGAAGAATCGAGCCCGCACCGATGAACCCGATTCCGGCGATAATCTGCGCCGCAATCCGCGTCTCGTCCTGCCCCACGCCCGCAAGCAGCGCGGAGAGCATGGTGAACAGCGCCGAGCCGAAGCAGATGAACATATTGGTGCGCAATCCGGCGGGGCGGTGCTTCATCTCCCGCTCCAGACCAATCATGCCGCCAAGAGCCGCGGCCACCAGCAGGCGCAGAACTACGCTCGCGACGGTGCTTGCCGCCGAAGCGTGAAGAGCCCTTTCGAGGATTGGAAAAGTGTCTTGCATTGCACCTCCGCGATCGAATTCCGAAGGATTCTAACACTCTGAATAGGGCGCGAATACGAAAAGGCCACGGCGCAAACCGTGGCCTCTCGCCTAACGTTTCAAACTACTGCCGGGGACCGCGAGGACCGCGCGGGCTGCGACGACGCCTGCGACGGGGGTCTCCCGCGCCTGCGCCTGCCCCAACTCCAGCGGGGCGAGCGTCGTGGCTGGGAGCCTCGTTGGGTGTATCTTCGCGATTGAAGTTCGGATCCTCATCCTCGTCTCCGTCCTCAAATCCACCCTCGAACGTTGCAGCCGAACCCTCCAGCGAACGCGGTGCAGCCGGTTCTGATGGTCCTGCAGCCTGGTAGGAGCCTTCCGCTTCGGGTGCTGCTACTGTCCCACCCTGCGCTTCAATCTTTGCGCGCTGCTCTTTCAGAATGGCCTTGCGGGAGAGCTTGATGCGGTTTCCTTCGACCGAAAGAACCTTGACCAGAACCTGGTCTCCTTCTTTCAACTCGTCCTTGATGTCCTTGATACGGTGCTCGGCGACTTCGCTGATGTGCAGCAAACCGTCGGTGCCCGGAATGATCTCGACGAAAGCGCCGAACTCCGCCAGGCGGGTCACGGTGCCAAGATACGTCCTTCCGATCTCCGGAACGGCCGTAATGTCGCCGATCATCTGAAGAGCCTTTTCGGCGGCAGCCGCGTCACTGGATGAGACGCGAACCTGGCCGTTGTCCTCGACGTCGATCTTCACGCCCGTTGCTTCCACAATGCCGCGAATCACTTTGCCGCCCGGTCCGATCAGTTCGCGGATCTTATCGGTCGGAATCATCACGGTGTAGAAGCGCGGAGCGTGCGTGCTGACGTTCTCGCGTCCGCCGGTGATCGTCTCCGCCATCCGGTCAAGGATGAAGAGCCGTCCACGCTTGGCCTGTGCCAGCGCTTCGCGCATGATCTGCGGCGTGATGCCGCCGATCTTGATGTCCATCTGCAGCGCCGTAATGCCCTCGCGGGTTCCGGCAACCTTGAAGTCCATGTCGCCGTAGTGATCTTCCGCGCCCGCAATGTCGGTCAGGATGGCGTAGTCTTCGCCCTCTTTCACCAGGCCCATTGCAACTCCGGCAACCGGAGCACGCAGCGGAACGCCGGCGTCCATCATGCTGAGCGAACCGCCGCAGATCGTGGCCATCGAAGAAGAGCCGTTGGACTCAAGAATGTCGCTGACGACGCGAATCGCGTACGGGAAATCGTCTTCGGCGGGCAGAACCGCGTTCAATGCGCGCTCGGCAAGTGCTCCATGGCCGATCTCGCGGCGTCCTGCGCCACGCAGAAAGCCAACTTCGCCAACCGAAAACGGCGGGAAGTTATAGTGCAGCATGAAGCGCTTCTTGGTTTCGCCTTCAAAGCGTTCCAGGCGCTGTTTGTCGTCGCTGGTGCCAAGCGTCGTGGTCACAAGAGCCTGTGTTTCCCCGCGGGTAAACACGGCCGAGCCGTGCGTACGGGGCAGCACGCCAACTTCGCTCCAGATGGCGCGAATCTGATCGAAGGCGCGCCCGTCCGGACGGCGGCGGTTCTTTGTGACTTCCTCGCGGAAAACGAGCTCGCGAAGCTGGTCAAAGTACTTTCCGGCTTTCGTCCGCGCTTCCGGCTGATCCTCGGGGATCTCCGCCTTAACGCTGTCTTTCAGGGCCTTGATCTTCGAATAGCTGTCGATCTTGGTGTACTTCTCGGTGTTCACGGCGTCGGCCAGCGCTTCGCCAACCTTGGCGCGGAGAGCGTCCAGGTATGGCTGGTCGATTACCGGAGCGTCGAACTTGCGCTTCTCGCGGCCAAACTTCTGCGCAAACTCGCTGATGGTGGCGCAGATTTTCTTGATCTCGCCATGCGCGAACTCGATCGCATCCACCACGCGGTCTTCTTCCACTTCGTTGGCGCCCGCTTCAATCATGACGATGCCGTCGGCGGTCCCGACGACCATGATGTTGACCTTGCTCTCGCGCTGCTCTTCGTAAGTGGGATTGATGATGAATTCGTTGTTGACCAGGCCGACGCGCACTGCGCCGATCGGACCCGCAAACGGAATGTCAGAGAGCGCGAGCGCAACCGAAGCGCCGTTGATTCCTGCAACGTCCGGGTCATTCTCGGTATCAGCCGAAAGCACAAACGCGATGACCTGCGTCTCGGAGCGGAAGCCCTCGGGAAACAGGGGGCGGATGGGGCGGTCGATCTGACGGCTGGTCAGAATTTCGCGCTCGCTCATCCTGCCTTCGCGCTTGATGAAGCCGCCGGGGATGCGTCCGCCGGCGTACGTGTACTCACGATAGTCCACCGTGAGCGGAAAGAAATCGATGCCGACGCGGGGCTCCGCGTTGGCGCAGGCGGTTGCGAGAACCACGGTTTCGCCGATGCGAACAACCGCTGATCCGTGAGCCTGTTTGGCCCAGTGACCTGTCTCAAATGAAATGGCTTTACCGCCGGAGAGTGTAACGCTTGTTTCTTGTTTCATTCATACCCTTTCGCCAGGGGGGCGCGTCCACGATAGGAGCACTCCACCACAACAAGCGCGAGCAGTACGCGACAAGCCGCAGTTAAGAATGCGAACAGGTACAGTTCCAGTCCGCTACGAGTTTCACTGGCACTCCCAAGCAGCATGGCCAACGCCGGCGCTGCGACAGGTTGGGAGTACGCTGGCGTTACCCTTTTATGGAGCGACGCCAGCGGAATACACGGGAGCCCGGCTCAACGCCAGGCTCCGGCGGATGTTTACTTGCGGATACCCACCTTCAGAATCACAGCCTTGTAGCGCTCCGTGTCGTACTTCTTCAGATAATCAAGCAAGCTGCGACGCCTGCTGACCATCATCAGAAGACCGCGACGCGATGCGTGGTCCTTCTTATGCGTACGGAAGTGCTCGGTCAACTGGCCGATGCGCTCGCTGAGAAGGGCAATCTGTACTTCAGGGCTGCCGGTGTCGGAGGTGTGGGTCTTGTACTTCTCGATGATATTGGTTTTCTGCTCTCGTGCTAGCACTGGGAACTGACGCGCTCCTGCTTCTACTTTTTCGTTGTTGTAACCACTTCAAAATACCATGTTTACCCAACAAGTGCAAAGACTGGCACAGCTTGCAGGGGCGCGCACCGCCAAATGCCAGTGATCGCGTCTCTTCTGCGCTGCTTGCGTGACAGTTGCATTCACCGCTCCCGCACTCTGTCACGCCCTTTGCTTGGATTTCTTGCAATGAAATCTATCGAGGGATCTATCCGTACTTCTCCACAAGCCTCAAGAACTCCGCATGAACCCGCGTATCGACGCTCAGTTCTGGGTGGAACGTCGCGGCCAACAACTTCCCCTGCCTGACCAGCACCGGGTGGCCATCGCGCTCGGCCAGCACTTCAACCTCTGGTCCAACCCGCTCAATGCGCGGTGCGCGGATATAGACCTGCTCCAATGGCCCGCCCGGAAGTTGGGTCGGGCCTTCGAGGATAACAGAATCAATCTGGCGCCCGTAGGCGTTCCGGCGCACGGTAATGTCCAGCGCGCCCACGCCTTTCTGCGCTGGATTCTCTACCTCCCGCGCCAGCAGAATACAGCCCGCGCAGGTCCCAAAGGCCGGCTTTGCCAGCACAAACTCCGAGAGCTTCTGGAAGCCGCGTTCCCCGAGCAGGTTCAGAAACACCGACGATTCACCGCCGGGGATAATAAGGCCGCCAATCTCTTCCAGTTGTTCGGGCTTGCGAACCAGAATCCGCTCGGCCCCAAGCTCGGCCAGGCGTCTGCTGTGCGCGTCAAAGTCGCCTTGAAGGGCGAGAATTCCTATCTTTGTCATCACATCTAATTTAGCAGGTTGGGCTCAGAAGAAATGAATGGCGCGGGCGAGCGCTGTTTTCAAAAAACAAAAGAAAAGGCGCAACCCGAAGGCTGCGCCTTTCCCAATCTAAGAAGGTTGCCTACCAGCCTCGCGTCTGCAGCAGATCCGCCTCGGCGATGCCCGAGACCGCAAGGCCCTTCATCGAGCCGGTCATCTGTTCGCTGACCTCGGCCAGAATCTTGGGATCCTTGTAGTGAGTCGTCGCAATCACGATGGCCTTGGCGCGCGATTCCGCCTCCTCGCGCTCTTTCGGAATGTTGAGATCGAGCGGAGTCGCGCCGCCCTTCATAAAGATTCCGCTGCCCACAAAGACAGCCTCTGCGCCGAGTTGCATCACCAGCGAAGCGTCGGCCGGAGTTGCAATCCCACCAGCGCTGAAGTTCGGCACCGGCAGCTTGCCGGCCTTGGCGACCATGCGGACCAACTCATACGGAGCCTGATGCGTCTTCGCCGCCAGGTAGAGCTCCTGCTCGCTCAAAACAGTCAGTTCCAGCATTTCCTTCACGATCTGGCGCATGTGCTTCACCGCGTGAACCACGTCACCCGTGCCGGCTTCGCCCTTGGTGCGGATCATGCAGGCGCCCTCGGCAATCCGCCGCAGGGCTTCGCCCAGGTTGCGCGCTCCACAAACAAAGGGAGTCTTGAAGGCGTGCTTATCGATGTGGTGCGCTTCGTCGGCCGGCGTCAGCACCTCGGACTCGTCGATGTAATCCACTCCGAGTTCCTGCAAAATCTGCGCCTCGGCAAAGTGGCCGATGCGTGCCTTGGCCATCACCGGGATGTTCACCGTGCTCATCACTTCCTTGATGACTTTTGGTGACGCCATGCGGGCGACTCCGCCCTCGGCGCGGATCATCGCCGGAACGCGTTCCAGGGCCATCACGGCGACCGCTCCAGCTTTCTCGGCGATCTCCGCCTGTTGCGCGCTCATCACGTCCATGATGACGCCGCCCTTCAGCATCTCCGCAAGGCCAATCTTCAACCGCAGCCCGTTGCCATTCGTCTCCGACATTGCTTGTTTCTCCCCGCAAAATCTATTTTCGCCATGGTACGCAACACGGCGCTGCGACTCGGCGCGGCAGGAACCTGTGTGGCGAGCATCCATTCTAACGCTTTCCCCCGAACCCTGCCTGAGTTCACTCCGACCTTCCGCAGCTCGTTCTTTCAGAGCTACCGCCGCCACACATTCCGGCAAACTGCCCTGACAAAGCAAAAACTTGCCCTGCATGAAACTTTTGTCTTGGCGCTGGCGGAGTTCTGATACATTATTGAGTCAATTCCAGCACGTCACTAAATTAGCAATTGCATCTTCTCGTCACCTTTCAGGTTCCAAGGAGAGATCGTGGCATCTACCGCACAATCCACAAGTACTGCCGTGCCCAAGGGAGTAGCTCCCCTGCGCGCGGGAACCGGAACGTCCTTCCTGTGGCGTCGTCTCCATTCGCTGACGGGCATTGTTCCAATCGGCTTGTTTTTGCTGGAGCACTTTATCTCGAACGCGGAAGCGGCCAACGGTGTTGCCGCCTACAACGCACAGGTAAAGTTCCTCACCGGGCTGCCCTTCCGCTTGGGTATGGAGATCTTCGGCATCTTCATCCCGCTCGCCTTCCATGCTCTCTACGGGGTTTATATCTGGTGGCGCGGCGAGAATAACGTCATCGATTATCCTTGGACCGGCAACTGGCTGTACACCGTCCAGCGCTATTCCGGAATCCTCGTATTTGCCTATGTCACCTATCACATCTGGTACATGCGTTTCGCCGGAGTCCATCTGGTCGAGCACTATGACGCGTCGTTCTGGAAGGTGCAGAACGAACTCTCGCATCCGCTCGCGCTGGCCATTTATGTCGTGGGCGTAGTGGCCGCTTCCTGGCACTTTGGCTACGGGCTCTTCCTCTTCGCCGCCAAGTGGGGCATCGTCACCGGAGTTAAGGCACAGAAGCGTGCGCAGGCCATTGGGGTCGCAATTTCTGCTGTCCTCGTGCTCGCGGGACTTTTCACCATTTATTCCTTCGTGGCCAAGTTCCCGACGCAGCAGCGTGATCCTGCATGGGACCAGCATTCGCAGAGCCCGGAACAAAGCCGGATGATTCCTCAAAGCATTCCCAGCAGCCAGGCGAGATAGGCGAGGACGAAAGAGACTTTATGGCATCAACCACTCCAAGAATCATCATCGTCGGCGGCGGACTCGCAGGCCTTTCCGCCGCAATCAAAGTCGCGGAAGCGGGCGCGAATGTCGATCTGTTTTCGCTCGTGCCCGTCAAGCGTTCGCACTCCGTCTGCGCGCAGGGCGGCATCAACTCGGCCAAGAATCTTAAGGGTGAAGGCGACTCAACCTGGGCCCACTTCGACGACACCGTCTACGGCGGCGACTTCCTCGCCAATCAGGGCCCTGTCAAGCAGATGTGTGAAATGGGCCCCGGAATCATCGACCTTCTCGACCGCATGGGTGTTCCCTTCAGCCGTACCGACGAGGGACTCCTCGACTTCCGCCGCTTCGGCGGCACGCTCTTCCATCGCACGGCTTTCGCCGGAGCCACCACCGGGCAGCAACTCCTCTACGCGCTGGACGAGCAGGTCCGCCGCTTTGAGTCCGAGGGCAAGGTCAGGAAGTTCGAGTATTGGGAGTTCCTCTCCGCCGTGCTTGATTCGCAGGGCGTCTGTCGCGGCATCTGCGCCATGGATCTCCGCTCGATGGAAGTAACCACCTTCCCTGCCGATGCCGTCCTTATTGCGACGGGCGGCGTGGGCGCCATCTTCGGCAAGTCCACCAACTCCGTCGTCTGCACCGGCTCCGCGCAAGGTTCGCTCTACCAGCAGGGCGCCGCTTACGGCAACGGCGAGATGATCCAGGTGCACCCTACCTGCATCCCCGGCGAAGACAAGCTTCGTCTCATGTCGGAGTCGGCGCGCGGTGAAGGCGGCCGTGTCTGGGTTCCAAAGAATCCAAACGAGACCCGCCCAGGCAAGCAGGTCCCTGACGCGGATCGCTGGTACTTCCTCGAAGACAAGTATCCCAAGTACGGCAACCTCGTACCGCGCGACATCGCGACCCGTGAGATTCATGAGGTTGTCTACGACAAGGGCCTCGGCATTCAGGGCCAGCCGATGGTCTACCTCGACCTCTCGCATATCGACCGTGCCACGCTGGATCGAAAGCTTGGCGGCATTCTTGATATCTACGAGAAGTTTGTCGGCGACGATCCGCATGAAGTGCCGATGAAGATCTTCCCCGGTATGCATTACACCATGGGCGGACTCTGGGTCGATGCCGACCAGATGACCAACATCAAGGGTCTCTACGCCATCGGCGAGTGCGATTACTCGATCCACGGCGCAAACCGCCTGGGCGCCAATTCCCTTCTGAGCTGCATCTACGCTGGCTTTGTTGCCGGTCCAAACGCCGTCAAGTACGCCAAGAGCCTGGCCGCCGCTCCGGACAACCTCGCCACTTCCTTCGAGAATGAGAAGAAGCGGCAGGTGGAACTCAACACCCGGCTGGTCAACAACCAGGGCACGGAGAATCCCTTCAAGCTCTGGCGTGAACTCGGCGAAATCATGTCGCGCAATGTCACCGTAAGGCGCTACAACGATCGGCTGAAGGAGACTGACGCCAAGTTGGTTGAGCTCCTGGAGCGCTACCGCAACGTCAATCTCAGTGATAAGTCGATGTGGTCCAATCAGTCTTTCCTATTCACGCGGCAGCTCCAGAATATGTTGCAGCTTGCAAGGGTCATCACGCAGGGCGCATTCCTGCGGAATGAGTCGCGCGGCTCGCACTATAAACCGGACTTCCCCGAGCGTGACGACGCGAACTTCCTGAAGACCACCAAGGCCTTCTTCGCGCCTGACGTTGATGAGCCGCGCTTCGAATGGGAACCAGTTGATTTTTCGCTGATTAAACCGCGTCCACGGCGCTACGACACCAAGTAGGAACGAGATCCCGGTCATCCGCTTCTAGCGGGGTGGATGACGAAAAGGTTTGGAAACTAATGGCCAATAAGAGCGTACTTTTCAAGATCAAGCGCCAGGCATCTCCCACAAGCGAGGCGCACTGGGAAGAATTCGAGCTGGCATGGAGGCCGGGCTTGAACGTGATCTCGTTGTTCATGGAGGTCGCCATCAATCCGGTGACGCGCGACGGCAAGCCGACGACTCCCATCAACTATGACTCCAACTGTCTCGAGGAGGTTTGCGGCTCCTGCGCCATGCTGATCAACGGCAAGGCCCGCATGGCCTGTTCAGCCCTGGTGGACAACCTGGAACAGCCTCTCACAATCGAGCCTTTTTCCAAGTTCCCCGTCCTCCGCGACCTCCAGGTCGACCGCACCGTGCTCTTTGAGAACCTCAAGACCATCAAGGCCTGGGTTCCCATCGACGGAACCTACGCCCTCGGCGACGGCCCCAGAATGGTGCCCAAGCTCCAGGAACAGGCGTACCAGCTCTCGCAGTGCATGAGCTGCTGCTGCTGCATGGAGGCCTGCCCGCAGTTCAACGAAAGCACCGGATTCGTGGGCGCGGCAACCATCGCACAGGCTCGCCTGTTCAACATGCATCCCACCGGTAAGGTGCTCAAAGATGAGCGCTTACAGGCTCTGATGGGCGACGGCGGAATCCAGGAGTGCGGCTACGCGCAGAACTGCGTCGAAGTCTGCCCGAAGGATATTCCCCTGACCCGCTCCATCAGCGATGTCAGTGGCGACGTTATGAAGAAGGCGATTCTCGACTTCTTCCGCACTTAGTCATCCCGGAGCAGCCTTCCGCGGAAACCATAGAGCGCGTGGAGCTTTCCTCCGCGCGCTCTTTCCACATGGCCCTACTTGGCAGGGCGATGCCGAAACAGTAACGGGTCTCCGCAATTCACCTGAGAGGAAAATCAGCTTTGCTGGGTTACACTGGAGCTGTTTGAGACATCCTAGAAGGCAGGAGTAGCACTGTTCCCCTCATGACGCGCCGAATTTCTGCCACTCTCCTCTTCGTTGTTGTGCTCGGCATGGCTTTCGCCTCGGGTGCAACCATTCGTTCGTCCTACCGGACTCCCAAGCGCTCTCTCCACCACGCCGCCCGCGCCCGCGTTGAGCACTGGAATCCGGTTCTGCGCGGCTCCCACGACTCCATGCTGCGCCAGAATGAGGAAATCGACCGTCTTAAGTTGACCCGCATCAATGACGACCAGCAGCTTGAAGAGCTCGAACTGCGCGGCGAGTTGGTAGGCCTGCACGACTCGAAAGCCATGCAGATCGCTCCCAATATCGAGATGAACCGGCGCTTTTGCCGTCCCTGGACCCGCGCCTTTCTGGAAGATCTGAGCCAGGCGTTTTATGCCCAGTTCCACCAGCCGATCCAGGTTACTTCGGCAGTTCGCACCGTAGACCAGCAGGTCCGTCTTCAGCGCTGGAATCACAATGCCGCGCCCATTGACGGCGACACCGCATCTTCGCATCTCGCCGGCCTTACCGTTGACATTGGCAAGCGCCCAATGTCGCGCAAGCAGCGTGCCTGGATCGACCAGTACGTGCTCAAACTTCAGCAGCTCGGCCTTGTGGAAGCTGCCGAAGAGCGCCGCCAAGCCTGCTACCACATCATGGTCAGCAACCGCTATGACGAATACCGGGGCGCTCCCGTAGATTTCAAGATCAATCGGTAGCAAGCCAGAAACAAACCTCGCGACGCGCCCGGACTCCATGCCGGGCGCTTTCGTTTCAGCCCGCCATGGCGCTCCCACCCGCTTCGGTATAATCTGGACACTTTGACGGAGACAGGATGAGAACTGAGCTCGTTATGACTTCTCTTGCCTTGCTGCTTGCCGTTCCTCTGGTCGCGCAACGTCCACTTTCCCCGCCAAAGGCTTCCGCCAAAGGTTCCAGGATGACGCACAGCCAAACCGACCCCGGCAGGATTCACGCTTCGGCGATTGTTATTGATACCCACGCCGATACGCCCAGCCGCTTCGTTGATGACTCCTTTGACCCCGCCACTGACTCAGGCAGCGCCCACTGGGACTTCGCCAAGGCACGCGCCGGCAATCTCGGAGCTGAGTTCTTCTCCATCTGGGTTGATCCGGCGGCCTACAAGGATCACTACGCCCGGCGCGCCCTCGACATGATCGATTCCGTTCACCAGGCCGCTCAGCAGCATCCCAAAGACCTCATGATGGCCTACGGCACCAAAGACATCCTGGCGGCCCGCACCGGGCCACACAAACGCATTGCCGCCCTTATCGGCGTCGAAGGAGGCCATGCTATCGAGGGAGACATTCGCATCCTTCGCGACTACTACCGTCTCGGCGCGCGCTACATGACTCTCACTTGGGCCAACTCCAACGAACTTGGCCAATCCTCCGGCGACGTAAAACTCGGCGACAACGGCAAGCCCAAAGACCCCGGCCTCACCGATTTTGGACGCGACATCGTACGCGAGATGAATCGCCTGGGCATGATGGTCGATATTTCGCACGTCAGCGACCGCTCGTTCTACCACGCCCTGGTCGTCAGCCGCGCGCCGGTCATCGCCTCCCATAGCAGTTCCCGCGCGGTTACGGACCACCCGCGCAACATGACCGATGACATGCTGGTGGCGCTTGCCCGCAACGGCGGAGTGGCCCAGGTCAACTTCAACTGCGGATTCATCAGCGATGAGTACAACGCCGCCTCCAAGGCATACGAGGAGTCGCACCCCACGGAGTTCCAGCGTGCCCGCGAGCTATGGCTTGCGCCCAAGACACCGGAATCCCGCGCCGAACTCGATAAGCTGACGGCCATGCAGCGGGCCGCCGTGCCCCGTCCGCCGCTCAGCGCCCTCATCGACCATTTCGATCACATGCTCAAGATCGCCGGAGTCGAACACGTCGGCATCGGCTCGGACTTCGATGGCGTCGAGTGCCTGCCCCAGGGGATCGACGGTGTGCAGGATCTCCCGAAGATCACCGCCGAACTTCTCAAGCGCGGCTACACCGCCGCGGATCTGCAAAAGGTTCTTGGCGGCAATCTGCTGCGCGTCTTCGGCGAAGTCGAGCGCGTCTCCCGCCAGATTCAACACGAACAGAACCCGGACCTGCGGCCCGAAGTCGCAATTCCGCAACCGAAATAACCCGAACTTTGGAGGAAAACTGAATGTCGCGCAAACTCTTCATCGCCGCCGCGCTGTTCGTGGCCGCAAACGCCTTCGCACAGACCGCGCAACCAGGCACCAAGGAACAGCCCGTCGCCATCATCCAGACCAGCATGGGCGATCTGCACTGCCCGCTCTTTCCCAAGGCTGCGCCCATCGGCACCGCGAACTTTATTGGCCTTGCCAAGGGCACCAAGGATTGGACCAACCCGAAGACCGGAAAGGTCATGCACGGCGTCCCGCTGTATGACAACACGATCTTCCACCGCGTCATCCCTGAGTTCATGATCCAGGGCGGCGACCCCGCTGGAACGGGCGCCGGCAACATCGGCTTCCAGTTCAAGAATGAGTCCGTGGTCGGACTCACCTTTGACCGTCCGGGCCGCCTGGCCTATGCCAACGCCGGGCCTGACACCAACGGCTCGCAGTTCTACGTCACCGAGGTGGCGACTCCATTCCTTAACGGCAAGTACACCATCTTTGGCCAGTGCGACGACGCCAGCGTGGAACTCGTCAAGAAGATCGCCCGCCAGCCGCGCAACCGGGCAGACAAACCCAACACTGACATTGTCATCAAGCACATCAAGATTGAGGAAGGTCCTTCAGCGAAAATCCCAGCTAAGAAGCAATCCGCTGGCGAAAAGCAAAGCGCCTCGCGCTAGGCCAATTTCGCAGACGCCGTAGCCGAGTGCGGGAGTGCACCGCGCTCCCGCGCACTCGAAGCAGCAAAGATTTTTCTGTTAGTCTGACTCGTCGGTAATTTACCAGCAAGGAGCCACTATGGCCGAACGTGTACCCGGTTTATATGCCACCATCCTCACCAATCACGGCGCCATCGTCTGCCGCCTCTTCGAGAAGGAAGCCCCCAAGACGGTTACAAATTTCGTGGAGCTTGCCGAGGGCAAGCGCGAATGGAAGGATAGCGTGAGTGGCAAGAAAGGCCCTGGCCCCCTCTACCACGGAACCGTCTTTCACCGCGTGATCCCTGATTTCATGATCCAGGGCGGTGACCCCAGCGGCACCGGAATGGGTGGCCCAGGCTACAAGTTTGAAGATGAGACCAAGGGTTCGCCCCACAAGTTTGACGCCCCTGGCAAGCTCGCCATGGCCAACGCCGGCCCCAACACGAACGGCTCGCAGTTCTTCATTACGGTCGCGCCTACGCAGTGGCTCACGGGAAATCACACGATCTTCGGCGAAGTCGTCGAGGGCATGGAGATTTCAAACAAAATCAGCACGCTTCCCCGCAATCACCAGGACCGCCCCAAGGAAGAAGTCGTGGTCGAGAGCATCACCATCGAGCGCGTTTAAGCTTTCCCGCATTCCGCGAGTTCCAAAGCTAAACCCCGAGGCCAAAGCCTCGGGGTTCATTTTCATCCGTGCTTGAATTACAGGCCGATCACCGTGATCAGTTCCTTCACGGAAGCGGCGCTCTTGTTCAGTGCCGCCTGCTCGTCCGCCGTCAGTTTGATCTCAATGATCTGCTCAAGACCGTTGGCGCCCAGCTTCACCGGCACGCCAACGTACAGGCCATGGATCCCATACTCGCCTTCAAGATACACGGCACAGGGCAGAATCTTCTTCTTGTCCTTCAGGATCGCTTCCACCATCTCCACGGCCGAGGCCGAAGGAGCGTAGTAGGCGCTGCCTGTCTTCAGGTACTTTACGATTTCCGCACCACCGTTCGCCGTGCGCTCCACCAGTGCAGCCAGCTTCGCGGGTTCGATCAGTTCGGTGATGGGGATGCCCGCAACCGTCGAATAGCGCGGCAACGGAACCATCGTGTCGCCGTGGCCGCCCAGCACGAATGCCGTAACGTTCTCCACGCTGACGTTCAGTTCCTGTGCGATGAACGTGCTGAAGCGGGCCGAGTCAAGCACTCCTGCCATGCCCAGCACGCGGTTGCGCGAGAAGCCGCTCAGTTTGAACGCAGCCTGTGCCATTGCATCCAGCGGATTGCTCACCACGATGATGATGCAGTTGGGTGAGTACTTGACGACCTTGCCCACCACGTCCTGCATGATCTTGTAGTTGGTGTTGAGCAGATCGTCGCGGCTCATACCAGGCTTGCGCGGAATTCCCGCCGTGATCACAACGATGTCGGAGTTCGCGGTATCGGCATAATCGTTGGTGCCCAGAATCGCGCTGTCGCGCTTTTCCACCGGCATGGCCTGCAGCAGATCCAGAGCCTTGCCCTGCGGAACTCCCTCCATGATGTCGATCAGTACAACGTCGGCCAGTTCCTTCGAGGCAATCCAGTGGGCCGCCGTGGCTCCCACATTTCCTGCTCCAACAATCGAAACCTTCTTGCGCATTTTCATCCTTTCAAGCCACTCAGGGCCTATAGACATAAGTACGGTAATAAGACGTTGCGCCTATTTCGTAGAGACGATCCAGGCGCATCCGAATTATCGCGCACTTGTAGCTTTCGCTGCCATATTCTCGATGACCGCCGAGGCAAATTCGCTGGTACGCAGTTTGGTCGCACCCGGCATCAAGCGCTCAAAGTCATAGGTCACGCGCTTTTGTTCGATGGTGCGTTCCATGCCGTCTTCCACCAGTCTCGCCGCCTCTGTCCAGCCCATAAAGTCCAGCATCATCACCGCCGAGAGAATCACCGAACCCGGATTGATAACATCCTTGTCCGCATACTTCGGGGCCGTGCCGTGGGTGGCTTCAAAGATGGCATGCTCCGCGCCGATGTTGGCTCCGGGCGCAATGCCCAGTCCGCCGACCTGCGCCGCGCACGCGTCGGAGATGTAGTCTCCGTTCAGGTTTGGAGTCGCCAGCACGGAGTATTCATCCGCGCGTGTCACCACCTGCTGGAAGATCGAATCGGCAATGCGGTCGTTGATCAGCAGTTTTTTCTTCCACTGTCCGCTGCCGTGCGTTGCATAAATCGAATCCAGCACGCCCTTCACTTCTGCGTAAACTCCCTGGCGGAAGTCTTCCTGCGCGAACTCCATGCCCGGTTCGATCAATGCCGCGTTCTGTTCGATGGTCAGCGCTGGGTTGCTGTCCTTGTTGCCCAGTATCCAGCTTTCGCGCTCGGTCACGCTCTCGGCACGGAACTCCTGCGTAGCAACCTCGTAGCCCCACTCGCGGAACGCGCCTTCCGTAAACTTCTGGATGTTTCCCTTGTGCACCAGGGTCACACTCGGACGCTTGTGCTTCAGCGCAAATTCAATCGCCATCCGCACCAGCCGCTTCGTTCCAGTAATCGACATTGGCTTGATGCCGATTCCCGAGTCCGCGCGGATTTGCTTCTTGGTTCCCGCCAGCATCACGTTGTTCAGGAAGTCGATCAGTTTCTTGACCTCCGGTGTTCCTTCCTTCCACTCGATTCCCGCGTAAACGTCCTCGGTATTCTCGCGGAAGATCACGATGTTCATCCGCTCAGGATGTTTCACCGGTGAGGGGATGCCGTTGTAGTACTTCACCGGACGCACGCACGAATACAGATCCAGAATCTGGCGCAGCGCCACGTTCAGCGAGCGGATGCCGCCGCCAATCGGTGTCGTCAGCGGTCCTTTAATGCCAATCCGCAGATCGCGGAAGGCGTCTACCGTCTGATCCGGGAGCCAGCTCCCGAACTGCTCCTTCGCCTTCTCGCCCGCGAAGACCTCAAACCATGCGATGCGGCGTTTCCCGCCGTATGCGCGCTCTACCGCCGCGTCAACTACCCGCACCGATGCCTTCCATATATCGCGTCCCGTGCCATCGCCCTCGATGAACGGAATGATCGGGTTATCTGGAATCACAAATTTTCCGTTGACAAACTCAACCGCGCGGCCATTCGCCGGCAGCGGAAATCCATTGTAGGAAGCCGCCATTCAATCCTCCTGTGAGATAAACATGGGAGTAGACCGGAAGTCTCCGGTGATTGCCACGCGCATCGTAACGGCAGTACCCCACGAACCGCCATTACCACTTGACGAACCCCTTAACTTGCTTGCGAGTGAACTAACGAGACTATCACCGGAACGCTCTCTCTTCAATCGGAGAAAATGGAATCAAAATGGGACCGGACGACTCCCATTTCGGCCCGCAGCTTCGCCTCCAGATCGGGATATCCAGCCACTCTTTCCACGCTGGAGCGCAACTCGTCGCTCTCCGGCAGCCATCGCCGTGAGCGGCCCTCCACGATCCGCACGGCGTGGTCCACCCGTCGGAACACTTCAGCTGCTTGCAGCAGTTCCCTGCCCTCGCCGGCCGCGAGATGCCCTCCCACAACCAGCGCGGCCAGGCGCTCGTAGAACTGTTTTCCCACTGATTCCAGACCGGAGCGAGCCTCCAGCAATCCAAGCAGAAAATCCATGTCGTAGAGTCCGCCCGGGCCGGTCTTGAAGCTCTCCGTCGCCACCGAATCCTCCAGCCGTTTGCGTACCGCCCGCAACTGCGGCACAAATGCCGGCGACGCGGCAAAGCGCTTTCGCAATGCATTCAGCGCAGTCCTCACCGGCTCCGCCAGGTGCTCCGCTCCGGCAACCAAGCGCATTTTGCTGAATGCAATTGCCTCCCAGGCCTTCGCTTCGCTCTCAAAATACGCCGTCAGTTGCCGCGCTGACACCACCAGGTCGCCCTCTGCGCCGTGCGGCCTCATCCGGGTGTCCACGGCAATCACCGAGCCCTCCCGCGTGTAGCCGGAGAGCATGGAAACCAGCGCTCGCGCGCACCGCTCCGCCTCGTCCGAGGCGCACTCCGCATCCCGCACAAAGACCACGTCAAGATCTGAAACCGCGTCCAGTTCACACGTGCCAAGCCTGCCCACGGCAAAGACGGCAAAGCCCTCCGGAGCCTCTGCCGCGCTCAAGGCCTTCCGCAGAATCGCCTCCATCCTCCCTGAGTACTCGCGCAGGATTTCCCAGACGCTCTTCTCCTCCAGCAGCGAGCGTCCCACGCAACGCAGCAGACCACGCCGGGATTCAATCCGCAGTTGATCCGAGATCGCTCGCCCCGCATTCTCCCCCGCGTCGCATTGAACCTCGCCCTGACCTTTGCCACGCATCTCGCCGAACAGTGCGCCGATGTCTTGTGGATGGCGTGCCAGTATCTCCGTCGCCAGCGCGCTCTGTGCAAACACCGGAAGCGCGCGTTCAACCCACTCCACATTCTCAAGCGTGACGCGTATGCGCTCTTCCCCGGTTGCCGCGGCAGCCAGAAAGCGTTGCAGGTTCCGCCGCGTCGTGTCGCCCACCTCCGCCGCCAGTGCGCTGGCGAGGCTCGGCGAGCGGGCCGCCAACTCACGCATCAGGCGCTCGGCTCCCGGTGAGCCCAGCCTCGCGGCGCTCGGCGTAACTTCCTCTGGCCCTTCGCCTGATCCCAGGCGCAGCACACGGGAGCACAGCTCTTCGGCGGACTTCATCATCCGCTTCAGCTCCCGCATGTCCCCCACCGCCTTGGCTCCCAGCGAGCGGAACAGCGCGGCCTGTTCTCCGGCTCCTCGCGGAAGCCGGTGCGACGGCGCGCCCTGGAGGCATTGCAACCGGTGTTCCACCGCGCGCAGCACTGCATACGTCTGGCACAGCTCGCGGAACTCCGCGTCGCCGATGTGTCCCTTGTCGTGGAGCTTTTGCAGCGCCGGCATGGTGCCGCTGGAGCGCAGCCAGGGTTCTCTGCCTCCGTGCACCCGCTGGAGGCATTGCACTACGAACTCGATCTCGCGCAGCCCTCCAGCTCCGCTCTTTACATCCAGCTCGCGCGTGCCCTGGCGCACCACGCCGCGCTTGATCTTCTCCAGTGACCGGGCCGCCGTCTGGATTGCCGAAAAACTCAGCGGATCGCGATAAATCAACTTCTGTACCTGTTGCACAAACTGGCGCGCCAGCGTTGCGTCACCGGCGCTCGGGCGGAGCTTCAGAAGCGCTTGCAACTCCCAGTCCTCGGCTACGCCCCGGTAATAGCGCAGCGCCTGCGCGCAACCGGCTACCATCTCGCCACTGCTTCCCTGCGGACGAAGCCGCAGATCGACCCTGAACACCGGTCCCTCCGCACTCACCGTCCCCAGCACGGCGGTTAGCTCCTGCGCCAGCCTGGTAAAGAACTCCCGCGCCGGAATTGCAATGCTCCCCGCGTCTCCGGCGTCGTCGCAGAGGTAGAGCAGGTCAATGTCGGAGCTGTAGTTCAGCTCGTTGCCCCCCAGCTTGCCCAGCGCCAGCACTGAAAAACGCGCAGGATAAACCCTTCCCAGGCTGGAGCGCAGTTGCGGCCACCCCTGGTAGCGGCGGCGTAGTTCGCTCTCGCAGTGAGTCAGCGCCTCTTCGATCAGCACATCCGAGAGCGCCGAAATCTCTTCCGTAATCTCCGCCAGCGAAGCCAGGCCCAACAACTCGCGCACGAAGATTCGCACGTACTCCCGTCGCTTGAAGCGCGCCAGCAGCACAGGCAATGCCAGCTCATGGAAGCGCAGGCGGAAGCGTGCAAACTGCTCCCGGAAGTCATCTCCCAGGCGGCCCGACGCCAGCCCCATGCGCCGCGAAAACACTTGCAGCAATTCAGGATTTTGTATCAGCGATTGTCCCAGCCATTGGCTTGCGCCAAACAGGGCCACGCAGGAGCGCAGCGCCAGCGAGCTTCCCTCAAAGGCCGCAAGGGCCTCGGCCGGATGCTGTTGCAGCAACACTTCCATCTGCAAAACGGATTGATCGGGATTGCCTGCTTCCGCAAGAAACTGGGGCAGCAGCGCGGCAACGCCCGCCGGAAGAGCGCCCAGTATCTTCGCGTAGCGCGCTGCCGAAGCCGCCTCCCCGAAGCTGAAGGTGGCGCTTCCGCAAAGGTTTGCATCGGGCCCGGTCACATGATCGCCTCGGTGGAATCTCGCCCGAAGAATACCATGCCGCCCGTCGCCTCAGACGCCCCGCATCTGCCGCAACCGGCACGCCAAGCACATCGCTGTTGCGTTCTGCGCCTCGCAGCGAAGCGCAGTCGCGCCCACTCAGCGCTCTTTCGATGAATGGGCGCGTCCCTGATACGTCGCAATATAGGGATAATCATATAACCACAATATAATGTGTACGTTACAGACACTGCATGTCCACGAAATCGGAGAAATTGACGAATTCGGCCCATTTAAGGGTCCGGTATGCCACGGGTATGCCAAGGAAGTCGTAATTCCATCACACCTGTGTGGTTCCCTGCTGCGCCCAGCGTGTACTGGAAGCTGGCCACCGTGCCCTGCGGACCTTGCGAGGAAAGCGCGGTCAACCGGTTCAGAGGATCGTATTGGAGTGAAGTCGCCACGCCGTTCGGGTAAGTATAGCCTGCGAAAGACCCACATCTTTTGACTGCGGAAGATATGGGGCACCTGCAATTCAGCTTCGGGGGTGCCCTTCAAGGGACATTGGAACAAAGGAGACGATTGACTGCGTGGGTAATCGTTGGGAACGGAATAGTTACCAAGTAGGCAATCGTTGCAGGAGGTTTGAAGGATTGGCGGAGTGGTCAACGATTCCGGCGATGCGTATTGGCGGAAGAGGCAATCGTTGTGCCAAAGGGCTGGATTGGATCACGGGAGCGTGTGAGATGGCACACAGGTTGAGGCGGAATTGGGGCAGCGGTAGCAAGGGCAAGGGCGAGATCAACACCCCCACCCTAACCAACGGAAGGTCAGGGTGGGGCACCCTGAGGTGTGTTTATTCTGCAAACGTAAGCCGGGCCACCCGCCATTGCAGAGGTCATCGTGCCTTCCAAGGAGGTACAGCTTCTGCTGACGCTGCCCGGCGCTGGGCAGATTCTCGCACCTCTGCTGTGGCTGGAGATCGGCGACGTCGAGCGATTTCCTCGCGCCGAGAACCTTGCCAGTTATGCCGGCCTGGTGCCCCGCGTGTTCTCCAGCGGCGGGCACACCGTTCTCGGCCACACCAACCGCTACGTCAATCACTATCTGCGATGGGCATTCGTCGAAGCCGCCACCTGTGCGACCCACCTTCACGCTTACCGTGATAGTCACATTGGCGTGCTCTTTCAACGCCTGCTTCCAACCCGTGGCTACGGTCGAGCCATCGTCGCCGTCGCCCGCCATCTCGCGGAGGCAAGCTATTGGATGCTCCGCAAGCGGCAGCCCTACCGGCCGCCGAAACCGAAGCTGTCTTCGTCCACGATCGGGTAAGCGCGAGACACGCCTGACCAGCAACCAAGTCTCGGGGTGAATGCGACACCCGGTACGAAAATGCTCATGCCGCATCGACGGCGAATACATGGATACAGACGAAGCAGAAACGACGAGCCAATGGACGACCGCTTCCTCATGCCAACTCTCTGCGAGGTGACGAAAACCAAAAGCAAAAGCGCAGCTAAAGAGAAAAAGCAGTAACACCTCTCGGAACACCGCACACGTCGACCGCTGGCATCACGCCAAGCACCAGGAAAGCTATTGCCGCCGTTGGCGGCAAGCACAGGAAAAATCCGCTTGACTCCCGCCGCGCTTTCATACATGGCGTGTCACCCCCCCCAACTGACGCCGAAGGCGGCGTAAAATTCCGCACGATAAAAACGGCCACAGGAGGCAAGGAAACGCCACCTGCTTCAGCAAAAATACTTGTGCAAGAAGTACGGAGAGTTCGTCAGTTCACTACTCTGAAGAAGGCCGCTGGTCAGGGCAGGATCATTGGCCACGTAAATCTCCCATTTATCGCCCTCTGTTGCAGGAATGTAAATCCATGAGGCCGAATGAAGTGCTTGCAAGCCAAAGCGCAACGGGTCTCGATTGATGTACTCCGCAACCAGGGCAAAGTCCTGTAGCGCGAACCACCTGAGCCGTTCGTCCAAGTCGGAGCCAGTAACCATGACCGTAAAAGGACTGCCAACATACTGGAGAAGGGCTGCTTCATCCTGGACACGAATCCAGCTTCGGCGATGACCAAACTCGCGGCCACGTACCTCGGAAACGACTTCAGCGCCTGGCGGCAGACTCGAAAGGCTGTTCTCTTGAGAGTAATTCAGAATCAGGGCCGACTCGCACAAGCCACGACCATACGCCCATAGTCCCTGACCACGAAGCTCGGCTGAACGATGAAAGATAGCACCCCGAAATCGCTTCTGGGACAACTCCTCTGCGGTGTAGCCGGAGACCACTAGATCGGCGTTGGCCTGGGTTGCTTGCAGCCAATTCATCGCCTTTTCGAAGATCAACTCATCAGAAGAAACGAACGCCAACATCTCTCCGGTGTAGTCGCCCCCCCACGGGATCAGCGACCAGAGATACGCTCCCGAGAGTCTTTCGACATAAGCGAGCAAGTCAAGGTATTGAACATTCTCCACGTTCGCCGTCTTCAGAACCTGCGGAACGTCGCTTCCTCTCGCCGCCCCATGAACGTACCAGTCTCGCGAGTGCCGCTGCCAATGAACGGATTCCTTCAAGAGTTCGGTGAATCTCGCGATTGGCTTCTCCTCCTCATCCTCCCGTACAGACGCGTCAGTTAGGAGCGTATAGTGCATGCACTCAAGCAGTGGAAGCATCTGCTCGCGAAGTAGGAAGAAAGCAACTCTCGTCGTCATGATCATCAGTCCCTTGGAACCTGGTAATTCAGCCAAGAACCGTCATACCAAGAATCCAGATCGTTCCCGGTCGCCCCTGAATGTCCCGGAGCAATTATCGGAATGACCAGATCAACGTGGAAGAGTTGTACAGCATCAATGCCGCCGCCCGCAAAGCCCATGCCAAGCAGTGCGCCTCCGCCTTGAGTTGTTATTTTGAGGTCTCTTCCGACTACCTTCAGCCCTGTCGCGATAGGAGGAACTTTTCCGATGAACCCTGGCAGATACAGCAGTACAGCCGCATCGGGCGCGGTGAATGCCCGCGCAAGTTTGGCATCCTTTGTAGGGCTAAGGACATTGGCCTTCGCAATTCGCATTGCATTGCTCGACACTGATCCAAACAGTTGCAGAGGCAAGTTGACCGCCTCTTTTCCAAGCCTATCTATAGCAGCGGACTCGACCTTGCTTGCAAGGCCCAGAACTCCGCCACTTCCTTCGGTGGCCAACAAAATACCCAAGTCCTTAACCGCTGCGAGTAAGTCGAGAACGGTAGAAATCTCGTCCTTGACCTGGATCATCTTCTGCACACCGGACATTGCATCCAGCGTTTCGCTAATGGCACTAGAAATATCCAGCTCAGCAATGCTGTCGTGTCCAGAAGGGTCAATCCTGTTCGTAGGATTTGCCCCGGCGTACAGGTACTTGTGCAAACTCAGGGGGGATTCGGGGTTACCCTCGTCTGTATCCATACCCCAGAACCTGCCGGAACGAACATCGAGATACCGCGCGCGGTTGTAGTAGAGGCCGAGGTCGGGATCGAACTGCTCGCCAGCGAACAGGTAATTGTTGGCCGTTGAACCCGTCGAGTTGATGAGGTTGCCGAAGGCGTCGTAGTCATAAGTGTCGGTGACTGCTCCGCTCGAACTGGTCAGATAGCGAACTGAGCCGTGGCCGTCGAAGCCGTACCAACTTGTCTGCAATGGATTAGCTGGCGGCGTTGCTGCGACTAGCTGCGATTCGCTGACCAACTGCAAGCCCCATGTGTAGCTTCGGGTGACCGTATTACTCTGCAACTCGTCAAGCACCTGCGCGTAGCCGGTCGGATTCAGTGTATCCACAAGGTAATTTGTGATCACTCCGCCGACGGTCTTCCCTACCCTGTTTCCATCACCGTCATACACGTACATCATGTAGCCGTGCTGA
>Ga0181537_10000305_pt1 | contig 45665 bp, 54 predicted proteins | sample PEATcosm2014_Bin_39_FD_119765 | JGI IMG/M metagenome (GOLD analysis project Ga0181537, IMG submission 119765) | Peatland microbial communities from MTU Mesocosm Facility, Houghton, MI, USA - PEATcosm2014_Bin23_10_metaG | ecosystem: Environmental > Terrestrial > Soil > Wetlands > Peat | place...
AAGTTTTTTCCTGGTAAGTTACTGATTCGAAAGCCTTTGCGGGCTACCTATACGTATACCATGTTTGATTGGTTTCCGCAACAACTTTAAGTGCTTTAGAATCAGTTGGTTACAGTTGGTATGTAAAAATTACATAGTACTATGTAAAATTTGCTCTTATAAATTAAATTATTCATGTATATGTATAATAATATATATATAAAAAAGGGTGGGGGGGGTCACCCCGGATATAGATACCCCGTCCGCAGCCTTTTTTGCCCTTAAACCCTTTAGAATCAATAACTTACGAACGTTCGGTACCAAAGTACTAGTACTAGCTAAGTTCTTTAGAACGGGGGTAGGCAATTTTAGGGCCAAACCAATAAATTCGCAGTTTCTTCAAGTTTTGCATGATTTTCTTCTGAGTTTTTTATGATTTTCTCTTAGTTTTTTAACTGCCTCTCTTCAAAAACTCGCTATCTCGTTGATAATTTCGAGTTTTCCACAGGCCCTAAAAAGGTCGAAAAGTCGTAATATATGAATAAACCCAAGGTTTTATTCATATATCATGAATAATTATGCATTTCCCGGTAAGTGGCTGAAAACAAAAGGGTTAGCAAGCCACCTATGTAGCAGTCGAAAAACGAAATATAAATAAACTAAACAGATGAAAATTGAAAAAAGACATAAAATGCGCGACTAACTCTAGGAGATTTCGGGCGGCCAAAACCCGGCCAAAACTGCAAGCAGAAACCCGGCCCAAAACTGCAAGCAGGCGAACAAACATAAATCGAATGGCGCTAAACGATTGAAAACAAAGCAGTTAGTGAAATATAAATTTTTCTTGACTTCGCGGCGCCAATATGGCAAACTGGGATTACTGGCGAATGGGCCGGTAAGGTAAGACGAAAATCAAAATAAAGGACGGAAAGAGAAATGTTCACCACACAGGCAGAAGTAAAAGTCAAGGACTCGACTGGTAAGGTAATAATCAAACAAAACTACGAGAAAGTTGTATTCGAAGGCACAAGCCTAAACGCCAAAGGCGAGGTTGTTGGAGGAGAGGTCGAAGTACTCCTCGGCGATGCAATAGCCTATTACCAGGCCAAGGTCGGAGAAAAAGGCAACGGTGTGTTGGCTTTATTGGCCGACGCGACCTACGCCAATGACCTCGGACAGAGAGCTAAGATCCGCCAGCAACTAGTAACTGCTGCCGCTGGTCCTGACAAGGCTATCGACAAAGCCGTGAAGGACTTTATGGCTGCTCGAGCGGCGGCGGGGAAGCCGGTAACTGAGGAGCAAGCGCGGATGAAGATCAAGGCGCTAATGGAGGACTAAGCGCCTAGTCCTGACCTTAGCCCGCTTGAGATATAGCGGGCATAGGCCAGGATTTGAGTTAGGGAGCGAAGCTATGACGAAACTACACTCAGCGGTATGTCTAGGTTTGTTCCTCGGGTTGGTTATCAGCCTGATCCGCTAGACGCAAAAAAGCCCGCTTAACCGAACCAGTTAAGCGGGCTTCGTACGAATGATTTTAGGCGCTTTGTCTAAGGACTAGTCTATCACGCCACCGAAATTTTGCTTAAACCAATCACTAATCGTCATACTGTTCCCCCCACAATAAGTTTATATATCCCCCAGGTAAAGTCCTCGGCTACGAACTCAGGGTTCCGTTCGCGGTACCCCTCACCCAGCAGCTCCCAGACTTCATCGACTGATCCGATCGGGAGCACGATGAAAGTCCCGTCGCCGTCTTCGTCACAGTCCAGTTCTGTATGGACTGGTTTGTCGCAGTTTAGGTACAGGGCCTCCTCATAGGAAGCCGCTATCTCGACTAATTCCAGGCCTAACGCCCGTTTCGTTGTCATAGCTGTTCCCCCCTCTGATGAATATCTAGCGGCTCGACCGTGATCTTCACGGGCGACAGGTCCGCGCCCAGGGCGTAAGTAAACAGGTTGAGCCGGTCGCCGCGATACAATGCCTGCTTGACCGTATTATGCGCAACAACAACAGCGGCACAAGCATCACATACTTTGAATTTATGCCTACCGCGTGTAACCAGTTTCGTGGGCGGCACCTCCTGGCAGATGAAGCACAATGCTTCGTTCACGTCTAACATCTGTTTCTGTCTCGTTGTCATGACTATCCTTTCCTCTGAATATCCTGCGGCGCCTCACAAGAAGCCGCAGCCGAGTCAAGATTAGCAAGCCCGGCGAAAATTGTCAAGTAGTAGAAAATTCCCGAGAAGTCAAGCGAAATTTCGTCGGGGGAATCCTGTAGTCGAACAGGCCCGGTGGGGTCATGGGGTATGCCCGTCCTAAGGGGCCCCCCGACGCGCGAACCGAAACGCCGTCAAAGAAAGCGCATTAAGCGCATTTGACAAGAACCGAAACGCCGTCAAAGTAAGAGCATTTGGCACGTCAAAGCAAGAGCATTAGTCAAAGAAAGCGCATTTGCGTCAAAGCACTAGTATATAAAAAACCAATGGAGAAGTTTGTTCGTCTCCCGAACGAACCTAACCCATTGAAAACAAAGGGTTTACAGGCCTTGACTTTCCCGCCCGCCCATGTTATCATATATTCAACTGAGCTGTAGTCTTTGTTTTTAAAGTTGACGAGTTAGGGTAAATGTATGAAAATCGATCAGAAAGAGCTAGAGCGCCGCCTGGCATCAGGCAACAACATAGCCAACACAGTCGTGGAGCACCGCTCGCGCGCCGTGGGTCGGCGAGGCCCTGAGCTGCCCGCATCTGTCAAAGATAGCATCGCCGTCCTAGCTCACGAGCCAGGGTCCCGCCAGAAGCACCTAGCCGCAGAGTTTGGGGTGTCCGTCGCGACTATCGGAAACATAAAGCGGGACCCAACGGATGCCGCCCAGAAAGAGATCGACACTAATCGGAAGAACATTCAAGACTCTGCTCTCCGTAAGTTGATGTCATCCTTGAATCTTATCTCCGATGATAAATTAACCGACCTAAGCCCTAAAGAATTGACCAGGGTAGCTCGGGATCTAAGTTCGATAGTCGGTAACCTCGAAGAGAAGCAAAAGGAAACAGACCAGACTCAGGTGAATGTTATCGTCTATGCTCCTCAAACCGTCGAGGAGAAGTCCTACAAGACTGTAGAAGTGTAAAAAATGACTTACGACGCTGGGATATTTTATATCCTTGTGATATGGATTATCCTCGATAGATTTAATATTTATTTTTATGGGTCCCATAAAACCAAAGAAACCAAAGCCAGCTTCGGTAAAACCGAAGATGATAAAGCCAAAGAGTCCTGTGCCGAAGACGAAGGTTAAAGGTCCGAGATTAAAGAACCTTACACCTAACGTCCGAGGGTTGGGTGGGATCGGTCAGTTTTAATATTTTAAGTTTTTAAGATTTTAAGTTAATGAACTCGCGTACAGCACAACTCGCTCACGCCCAGATGCTTCTTCCAGAAGATAGGAAGATTGCGTCACATATGAGAGGGTTCGAGCAGACCCGGGCTCCGCGCCTACGGGATCTGTGTGGTGCTGACGACATCCTCGGCTGCATGTCCAAAATGACGACGGGAGCATCGTCATTAGGACGTGCAGCTGAGGTGCTGACCGACATGCTTCGGTCAGCTCAGATCGTCTTAACATTAAGCGGCGTCGCATCGGTTGGTAAACTCGATTATATCATAGCGGAACTCATCGACATGGGGTTCATCAAAGCTGTCGTTGCGACAGGCGCTGTAATAACCCACGGATGTTCTCACGAGATGGGTGGGAAGATGTTCCATATCGACGAGGAGCAGGTGGATCAGGGAGTCGATGTTGGATTGTATAACCGAGGATTGAATCGGGTATTTGACACTGTAGAACTGGAAAAGTCGCTCGAAGATACTGGGGATTTAGTCTGCGACATCTTAAGGTCGGGAGTGATGGGAGACTGTTTTGGGTCCTTTGAACTTCACTGCGAGATGGGAAAGTATTTGAATAAACACTGCCCGCATGAGGATGGGATACTCCACGCAGCGGCTCGCAAGAAAGTTCCGGTCTTCGTGCCTGCGTTCACCGACTCTGAGATCGGCTTGGCTGTCATGCGTTACCTCTTCGAGGAAGATGAACCATTCTATGATGGCTTCCGAGATTTCAAAGAGTACGCTGACTGGGCTAAGAACGCGACAAAGCCTTTAGGAATATTAACACTCGGAGGTGGGGTTCCGAGGAACTGGGCTCAGCAGATCGGACCGTACTTCGACACACTCACAGACAGAAAAATGATAGAGTTACCAAAACCTATCAGATTTCAATATGCTGTAAGAATCTGCCCGGAGGTAACGAATTGGGGAGGGCTATCAGGGTGCACCTACTCTGAGGGGATTAGTTGGGGAAAATTTATCCCGGAGAAGGAGGGTGGGAAGTTTGCTGAAGTCTATGCAGATTACACTCATGTATTTCCTCTACTCATTCGAGGCGTGATGGAGCGGGTGAGGCCGATGCCTCAAGGAAGATAGTATGGAATTAACTGAGGACTACAAAGAGGCTAGACCGTTAATTATCGTCGCCATTGGATTTGTGATTTGTTTAATTCACAGAAAGGAGCTCTCATCTGATCCTTCAGTTTTTGGTAATAAGCTAGCTCCTAAAGAGAAAGCTATGGAGCACGCTAGGGATTGGGTTAAAATTCTAGAGGCAGAAAAATAAAATGAATTCTTGGGAAAATGCACTTCTTCAATTCATCGTAGCTGCGGCTGAGACCGAGCTACCTCTATTCATACACTCGAAGCAGGGAGTTGCTGTGCTCAACGTAAGTGAGCCGCTCGCGAATGCGCTGGTGACGGCACTCTCATCTACGCCTTCTACAGCTTCGACCCAAACCACTACTACGACTCAGACGACGACAAAGTAAAGGAGAATACATGCCTAGCGACTACGCAGTTCCTATGTCAGCAAATTACGCACTCAAACTTCAGTTTGGGTCAAACATTGGCAACTCAACCACACTAACGGCGATCACTGTAACGGTCTCAGACACGACCAACGCTTACGTGGCCGACGCTGGTGCGAACGGAACCTGTTATCTATGTCCACGTGAAAACTTTGGGGGAACTCCTCTATCAGCTCTACAAACGTTAACTTTGCAAGTGAACGCAAAAGACACCAGCGGTAACTCACTTCCTGTGCTCACACTCACAGTGGATCTCGACCCAGCGGCACCTCCGCCTCCCGTAGCGACGTCAATCGTACTCCAATCCGGTGGAGTCGTTGCGCTGACCTCAACCCCGACCGACCCTGGTACCGCTACGGTAAGCGTCACGTCCTAATATGACGACATTAACTTACACCGGAGTGTCGGAGGAAACTTACAATGCCCTCCTCACCGAGCTTGAAAAGAGCGGTGGGAAACTAACGCCGACGACAGAAGGCTATCACGTGGAGGCTCACAACGTGAGTGCGGTGGTTTCTTACGACGCTGCGAAAAGCGTCGCAACCGTAGATATCATCTCCAAGCCGTTCTATGTTACGATCGCTGAGATCGATAGTGGAATCTGGAAATGCCTAGGAGTGAAATAAGTAATTGAAACACCAACGTCAACGTGCCGCTTCGATCATCTTCCACTTCGGGAGGCGACACAGGTTTTGGGAACTTCTCGATCTGTTTAGGAGGCACAAAGGAAAAATGCAGTTTTCACTCGTTGCGGGTCAGCTGGTGAATGTTTTCGGCACACCGGTGATTGCCGACGGCATCACACCAAGTACCGCTACATTGAGTAACCAGGCTTATTTGAGTTCAGACACGACTATATTTACAGTCGCGCCTGACCCGAATACTCCAGGTGGAACGATTATCACGTCAGTTGGTGTCGGATCGGCGACGTTGACTGAGACGGCTATAGCTACAGAGTCTGACGGGAAAACGACGGAGAATATTCAAGGCGTCGCGACGATCGTCGTGACTACTGCACCTCCGCCACCTTCTCCGCGAGCTGCATCAATTGTATTCACATTCGGGACGCCTTTCTCAGGCCCGAGCACAGGCAGTCAAGTAGCTACAAGTTTGAAGAAGTCCTGATATGTCCGATCTGATCTGGAAACCTAGTAAGCGACAGGAAGAGTTTATTCAGGTTCCAGATACTGTAAGGGAGGGCTTCTTTGGTGGGGCAGCAGGAGGAGGAAAATCAGAACTCCTCCTCATGCTGCCCATTGTTAGGAAGTTTTATCAGTACCCTCGATTCAAGGGGATACTGTTCAGGAGAACTTATCCTGAGTTAGAAAAATCCTTGATCTTAAGAAGTCAAGGTGACGGTTATTACGCAGCCACAGGAGCGGATTATAATAGGACACTTCGTAGGTGGAGGTGGCCGAGCGGAGCGGTACTCGACTTTGGTTACGTTGAATTAGAGCAGGATGTTAGAAAGTATGACACGACTGAATACAATTATATTGGATGGGATGAACTTACTTCGTTCACTGAATTTCAATATGTGTATATCACAATGTCTCGTCTTCGTACTTCTGACGGTAATTTACCTACTATTTGTCGTTCTGCATCTAATCCAGGGAATACCGGCCACGGTTGGGTCCGGTCCAGGTTTGTTGAACCGGCTCCATACGGTACGATTATTGTAGATAAACGGACGAAGATGAAGCGTATCTTCATCCAAAGTTTACCTTCAGATAATCCTTACTTGATGAAAGCTGATCCTGGTTATGTAGCTGCACTGGAGCTACTACCAGAAGCTGAGAAGCGAGCCAAGCTCTACGGAGATTGGTGGACGTTCTCAGGCCAGGTATTTGAGGATTTTAGGGTTGCACGACTACCTGATGAGCCTGAAAATGCTTGTCACGTAATCCAACCGTTCAATATCCCGGACTGGTGGCCAAGAGTTATTGGTGCTGATTGGGGGTACGCTGCGATGAACTGGGTCGGGTGGGCTGCTGCAGCACCTACCGGCCGAGCGTACATGTATAGAGAGTACGCGACCAAGAAGACGTTGATTGCTGACTGGGCTTCAGTAGTGGCTCAATGCTCCCAGAATGAAGACATTAGAGATGCAGTGTTAGATCCTAGTGCCTTCTTCAAGGTGGGTGGCGAGAAAACAATATCGGAGCAGGTCAGGGAGCACTCTGGTATTGATTTTCGTAGAGCTGATAATGACCGGCTTGGCGGTAAGAACATGATGCAGGAATATCTTAGGTGGAGACCAAAACCTCCTAAATATATTCCGCCTGAAGGATTCGATCCGGACCTCGCAGCGACGATATTAAGGCGCCGAGGCCAAGAAGAGTATGAGAAATATTGCGCTGTATTTACTGAGGAAGAACCGGAAACGAATCTGCCGAAGCTACAGATATTCGGTGGGGAACCGCTCGAGCAGTACGGGACGTGTCCGGAATTTATTAAGTGTATCCCCCTCTGTGTGTACAACACAAAGGATGGCTCGAAAGAGGATGTTGCAGAGTTTAACGGCGATGATCCTTACGACGGTGGCCGATACCTAATAAACGCTATTGACCGTTTCTATAAAGAGTCTAAGAAAACTTACGTGAAGATTCAGGCTCGTGATAACATAGTAAGTAGATTCTTGAAGACGGGTGATTATACGAGCCTTCATAGAGAAATGGAGCACTTTGAGCGGAATGAGAAAGTGGCTAAGAGGGGTGTTCCTAGGTTCCACGGAAGAATGCCGCGCATGCGTCGCTTTACGTGAGCAGGTTGCGAGCTTAAAAGATGAAATTAATTTTCTTAGACAAAGAGAGACTGTCCTTACGGATGGGATTTACCGAGCTGCACGAATTGATGAAAGCTCGAGGCCTAACGTCGGACGAGGACCTAAAAACGAACCAGTCCCATCAGCTAATAGCTGGAATGCGGTTAAGACTAAGCTCGAAGCTAAGCACAAAGCTAACCCGGCGGCCGACAGGACTGCAAAGTACTGGGCTGATAAAGTAGCTCAACAAGAGAAAGAATTGAATGAAATTGAGCGGGATATAAAAGAAGATGCCAGCAACCTCAGGGAAGCAATATAGATTCATGCAAGCAGCAGCTCATGGAGGCCTGAAAGGGTTAGGTCCATCTCCTGAAGTTGCTGAGGAGTTTATACATAAAACTCCTCCCGCTAAACGATCGATGTGGAGCAACGGCAAAGACAAGAAGAAAAAGAAAAGCTAGTGGACTACGACGTAACCCAAGTTGACGATCGAATAAAGGATGCGTGCTACGCTCTGATGCAGGGAGTGGAGCGTGAAGATGAATATTTTCGTCTTGAACAGATGCGTGAGTTCAAGAAAAATAACCTCTTCTGGCACGGATTCCAGTATCTATTCTGGTCGGATACCGACATGGATTGGCGTATTCCTACTCATCAAGAGTGGACAGAAATTTCTGGACGTGAAGAAACAAGATACATTTTTGATTACGTGGTCAATCATTTCAAAGCTCATGGAGAAGCCATCATTGCTGCTCTTTCTGCTGATATTCCTAATGTACGTTTTGGACCTCGTAATTCCCAGGATCCTGAGGATCGTCGATCTGTGTCGGCTGCGGACTCGTGTGCGGAACTAATAGAGAAATGGAACAGAGCAAAGCTTTTAATCATCGAGGCTCTATTCTACTTGTGTTGTGAGGGTTTTGTTGCAAGCTACACATATAATCGAAAGGACGAAAGTTATGGAACAATCCCAATTCCTCAGTACGATACCAGGCCTGAGAAAGTTACGCCTGATATGCACGTTTGTCCCGCTTGTGGTAATTCTCAGCCTGTTGATACCGGTGCAGCTCCTACGGGAGGAATGGATACGTCGGAACTTGGGGGTCTTGTTCCGACACAATTTCAACAAGATATTGGGGCTTCCAGCGTGGGTGACATGCCTAGTGCGCAGGAAAATCAGAACTCTCCTGGTGGAGAAGAGGACTCAGAAGAGCCTGATAATTTGGGCGGCCAATCAGGATTAGGAAATCCGGTTTGTTCGTGCGGCGAACAAATGGAACTTCAGCCTGGACAAATGGAGCAAGTCCCATTTATCACAGGTGAAAGGTTAATTCCTAAAGGCCGTGAGGTCATCGAGGTTTACGGTCCGCTCAACGTTCGCGTCCCTTCGTATGTGACGAAGTTAGCTGACGCTGGATACTTGATTCATTACGTTGATGCAGACCCAGCTTTATTTCAGGGGACGTTTCCTCAGGTGGCTGACAAGATCGAAGCTGATCCTGGACAGGACTATGAACGCTTGATGCGTCAAAGTTCGTTGTCTTTGGACGGTTACCAGCTGAATATTAAGTTGGCGACCGAGAAGAAGTGTTGGTTCCGCCCGTGGATGTTGAACCGCCTCCGCCCAGTATATGATGATATTATTCCGGACCTTCAGCAGATGTTCCCGGATGGGATCTACACCTCTTACATCGGTCAAACGATGTGTGAGTTACGGAACGAGTCCGTCGATAAACATTGGTCGGTAACCAAAGCGGGACCGAGCAAAGGAATTCATGCGGATCCGATCTTGAAGCCTGAGGTTCCGCTCCAGGAGATCACGAATAACCTCTTCAACTTATTCGTGATGCAGGTGGAGTACGGCGTGGGTGCGACGTACGCCGACACCGAAGTATTCGATTTTGAGGGCCAAAGTAAACAGGAAGTGAGTCCGGGCTATATTTATCCTGTGAATCCAAGACCCGGACAATCAATCGGTGACGCGTTCTATACGGAACGTGGCGCTTCGTTAAACAAAGAGTCGACAGAGTTGTTAGCGACGGTGGCCAACAATGAACAATTCGTCCTTGGAAGCTATCCTTCAATATACGGAGGACCTCAACAGAGCGGCTCAAAAACTCTTGGAGAGTACGATAAGTCAAGAGCCTTTGCTCTCCAACGACTCGGACTCGTGTATTATTTTATTGATGTCTGGTGGGGAGAGACTGTCCATAAATCAGTCCTCTCTTTCATTGAACATCAATTGGAAGATGAGCCACTCACACTTAATTCTCCTGGAGGATTCCAAACTAGATGGATTAAGAAAGCTGATTTTAAGGGGTCCTTCGATCGGCTCGATCCAGATCCCAGTGCTGACTTCCCAATTAGTTTTGCCCAAAAGCGACAAACCTTAATGGCTTTATTCCAGCTCAACAATCCTGTGATTAATTCAGCGCTGCTCGCACCTGAAAACGCTGAACTGATTCAACAGTACATTGGCTTGGATGAGATTCGAATTCCGTCTGCTGACCAAAGAAATAAGCAGATCGGTGAAATTTTAATCTTGATTGGGATGGAACCTCAAATTGGGATGGATGGAAATCCGATCGCGACAGTTCCAGTAGAGCCTGAGATCGACGATCACGCTGTGCATATTGCAGTACTGACAGATTTTCTTGTTTCAGATCAAGGTCAGGACCTTAAACAAGAGAATATGGCTGCATATTCAAACTGTATGGCTCATCTGCTCGAACACAAAAAGTTCCAGCAGATCGCAATGATGCAGCAAATGGCTTTACAGGGGCCGCCCAAAGGAGGCCCACAAAGTCCGAAGAAACAACCAAAGCCTGTAGGACCTCCTCCACCTGAGGCTCAAGCACAAGGAGTACCGTCATAATGGCATCACCCGCACTATTTACTTTAGACAATAACTACCCGAACTTCACAGTGACTGACTGTCCCCCTCAGAGGCCAACGCAAAAAGCGTATGACTACAATGGGAGCGGAGCAATTATTTACATTGGGTGGGCTGCCTCAGGGATTGCGACGTCAGCGGCTGGATGGGCCATAAAACAACTCGTTTATAATGGCTCAGGTCAACTAACTCAAGAGCTGTGGGCTAATGGATCGACAGGAGAAACGAATATATGGAACAATCGAACCTCACTAAGCTACTCTTAATCTTTTGTGTAGCGACTAAACTATTAGCTCAGTGCGGGACACTAGTCCTCAACCCGACGACGGGAAAATTAGATTGTATTGGCGCTGCAGGTGCTACTGGGGCTACTGGAGTTACTGGAGCTACAGGGGCTACAGGCCACACAGGCGCAACGGGACCAACTGGTAGTGGAGCTCCTACTGCGATTGGAGCTGTAACGTTCACCGTTTCGGGTGGCGCTGTAACAGTCGTCAAATCTAGTGGAGTAGTGAGTGGGGTTAGTTATAGCTCGACCGGAACTTATGCGGTTAGTTTGACTGGTGTTACGGGAACTTATTACGTGCTAACAACAGGTTACGGTGTGGTTAGTACTTCTGTAGGTAATTTGATACCTCTTGGATCCTCGCAAACAACATCAGGATTCACAATTAATGCTTGTACAATGAGTAACAATTGTGGAACATTTAATGATGTAGGTGGAGTGACAGCTATCATCTTTCAATAGATAAAATAAAGAGTAAACTATGGCCGAACAAGTATATGATGAAAGTGCCGCGCTAGCGGCAGACGTGGCTGAGTTAGAGAGTGTCGATGACCAGCCCATCGATGAGAGCACTCCAGAGGCTCCAGAAGCTCCTGAAGAGCCTTCCGAAGCTGAGTCTGAGACTGAGGTCGAAGAGCCTGAAGCTGAAGAGCATGAAGAGCCTTCCGAAGCTGAGAAAAAACTAAAGGTAACTCCAGTAACTCACGGTCGGCCCGCTCCAAAGGAGATCACGGCGAAGTACCCGAATTTCTTTAAGGAGTTTCCAGAAATTCGTCATATGATATTTCGTGAAGGGGAATACACGAAGCTGTATCCCACGGTCGACGATGCTAGAGAGGCTAGTGAGAAAGCAGAGAATTTCAGTAACTTCTCGGAGATGCTCCAGAGCGGAACACCCGACAAGTTCGGTGAGTTTTTAAGTGGTGTTAAGCAGGGAGGGGAGAATGTATACACCAACATGGTGGCTAACTTCCTCCCCACACTATTCAACACAGATCGTGAAACTTATTATAAAGTTACGACTCCTGTCGCAGCTTCAATGCTCCGCAACGCTTTTAACCGAGCAAAATCGAGTGGAGATGAGAATCTTGCTAACGCAGCTCAAGTGCTGGCTCAATGGGCTTTGGGCGACGCTAAGTATGCGACCGGTGAGAAAGTTGTCGAGCAGCTTAAGCCGGTTGAAGCTAAGCCACAGACCGAGCAACAGCAATTTTATCAGCAGCGATTCGTGGAAACTAAAGCGGCTATCGCTTCAGACACAAGTACTATTATAAGGTCGGAGATCCGTAAGGGACTCGATCCTAATAATACGATGAATGACTTCACTCGAGATTTGATGGTGGATCGTATCTTAGTAGAGGTGGGAGACACACTATCAAAAGATAAACGCCACATGGATACTATGAACTCTTTGTGGCGACGTGCACATAGCGAAGGCTACGCCGGAAACTGGAAAGACAGACTCAAATCCGCCTACCTGTCAGGTGCCAGGGCCGTCATGCCCGCGATTAGAGCGAAGATTCGCTCGGCAGCTTTTGCTGACGCTAAAGCATCGGCTCAGTCAAGAGAGGCAACTGCGGAGAAATCCGCGAATCGAAGAGAGGTTCAAGGTTCGAAGAACTCAGGGATTGTTCGTGGGACGAACGTTTCCGCGAAACAAGTTGACTGGGGTAACACTTCGGATTTAGATTTTCTCAATGACAAGGTTTCACTCAAGAAAGTAAACTAATGGCACAGACAGAAAGTCAAGTCGTTGCCTTAGAACTCGAAAGAGTCAACTCTAAGGTTCCTACTTTGTTTGACCGTGAGGGTCTGTTTTACGCGGCCCTCGAGAAGCGTCCGGTAGAGATCGTATCAAACCGCGACATGCGTATTCCGCTCGAGATCCTCCCTGGAGGCTCGCCGGGACACTTCAATCCAGACGGTGGAGATTTGGGTCGTGGTTCCGCGTCGATTTTTGACGTCGCGACCATCGCGCCGGTGTTTACCAAGTACGCCGTGGAAGTCACGACGTTATCGCAGTGGGCTACCGACGATCGCCGCAAAGCGGTTCTCAACAACTTCCGCCAGCAGCTCGCGAAGTCGATGGCTGATTATCGTAGGTTCATCGATTCGCTTTGTATGACACCGGGCAATGGCGTGATGGGAACGATCACGTCTATCTCCACCACAGCGGGAGTCGACACCTACACCTGCACGACCGACGGTTTTGGGGTTCGTCTCCTCCGTTATAACCAGACAGTTAGCGTCTATAACTCCACACTAACCACGGACCGTACCCCCAACGACGCGAATAGTTCGTCTGTCGCAACGACGATCTCCTTTTATGATCTCGTTAACAAACAAATCTCAATTCCCGCTGTCACTGGCGTCACGGCTGGTGATGTGATCGTTGCTGGAGGACTTGGTAACGCAACGCCTCCTGTTTCAATTCTTGGTGTCCCGTACCACAACTCCAACGCTTCTACAGGATCGTGGATGGGAATCGACCGATCCGCTAACCCTGAAGTCCGGGCGAATCGAGTCTCAGGAAATAACTCATTCCTGACGCTTCCTCTTCCTCGGCTCGCCATGAACCGTATCGGCGATCGCGTCGGTATGGACAACGTAGGTAAGATGCAGGCCTGGATGCATCCTTGCCAGGTGCAAGCCTACGAGAATTTGGGTTTCTTGGTGACCCAACTCAATCAGACCGGAGAAGGTAAAGGTCTTGACCTTTACTACGGCGGAGCCATGCAGATGGCTGGCTGCCCGGTTAAGAAATCTTTCTCCTGGGATAAAACACGCATCGACTTTATCGCACTGAACGTGTGGGGTCGTGGCGTGATCCAGGAGGCGGGCTTCTATAAGCCGGAAGGTACTGACAAGTACATCTTCGAGATTCGTGGACCGTCGGGTGGAATTGCTTGCAGCAACATCTTCTACATTGCTGCAGGTTTCAACGTGTTCATGAACAATCCGGCTGCGGCGGCGTATATCGATACGCTGAAGGTTCCCTCAGGTTATTAATCGGGCTCATTAATCTGAGGTGAAGTCGGGTGGTCTGGTGTATTCCGGGATGCTAGGCCACCCGTCTGGACAATAAAATGTACATCAATCAAGTTTTGAAAAATCGATATGGGACTAATCTCCAGGGTCAACCGATCTTTAGGATCGTGTGGTCGACTAAACAACTGGAGAAACGTCTTGGTACGTTCAACGAGTTCTACGGAAAAATATTTATACGTACTTTTCGTGGTGTAAACGAAGTACCTAAATATTTTTGGGTTAAGGATTGCTGGGTACTTGAAAAGTGGGTTCCGCCCCAGCTCGCATTTACTGAGGAGATTCCGTCGAGCAATGAGGGTAGCTACGAGCCCCTCTTTATGTTCCGCAATCTCGCTACAGGAGAAGATATTCCGATCGTCGAGCAGGAGGTCCACCGAATGATTTGGACTTCTCTCAATCCCGGACTTCCGGGTCATCGAGCATCACAGATGAGAACAGAAGAAGAAACTGATTACAAGAAAGAGATTGACTTCAACAAAGACGTTCTTGAAGATGCTAATCCTTACTTGGTCGGTAAATTACATAGTAAGGAGGCCATTGTCCGGCCATGATGTATAGAGCTAGAAGATTACCTGAATTTGAGAGTGGACCGAAGGCGACTGTCGTGTCTTTCGTTCCGTTCGCGATCCGAGAGTTCAAGCCTGGACTTTATCCGGGTTTATTCGAGATCCCTGCATGTCTAGATCACATGCCTCAATGCTTGATCGTCGGGGACTCGACTCATTATGTGTACGTCGATCACACTCGAGGATACTATCGGGTGCCGAATCCGTCGCACATCATAGCAAAATCGATCGTTAATGATTACGTTATTTCCCAACTCGAAGTTAGTGAGGATGCTCACCCGGCTATATTCTGGGTGCCGGGTGAGTATGCACCGGAGCGGGTCGCTTTTGACCACTCGAAAAAGATTCGGGATCTCCTAGCGATCCAGAATAACTGGTTCTATAAGCTGGTTAAACTTGGTGACGACGACTGGGAAAGAATTCGTCAGCACTCGGTTATCTCTGACATGCAGCGTTATGCTGCGAGGGCCATCGACCCGGATAATGAAGCTAAACGTCCTTGGATTTTGACTCGGCCCGCTGAGGTTGAGGAAGTCAAAACAAAGATGTGTACCGCTTGTGCCTCCGACCTACCCGACATCGCTGTGGTTTGTCGGTATTGCGGATTCATCCTCGACCCTGAGAAATATGCGAAGATGACCTTTGCTAAGCCTGGGTCGTTTGATTTGAGCAAAATCCTTAATAGGGAGAGGAACGATGCCTAGCGTGCAGTTGAGCGTCGCACTGGCGACTGCTCGGACCTACTTGAATGACGATACGGCTACGGTGTGGAGTGATGCTACTCTCATACCGAAGGCTCAGGACGTTCATCGAGAGCTTCAATCGATGTTGTGGAGTGTTGGGTCACCTGTAGTGCGAGCCGTATCCGCTCCAATAGCTATAGCGTCTGGAACAACGCCGACTGTTGTAACTCTTCCGACCGATCTTATGACTCCATTTGCTCTTGTGGAGTACGCCACATCGGGCGGATCGATGGCCACGGCCATACCAATGACTGAGGTGTTTAATGCCCCTATAGGATACACTATTGGGGCGACGCTGACGAACTGGTGGTGGCAGCAAGAGACGTTGACTGTTAATCCAGCCAACACTAACCGCACCATCGTTATCTTCTATCGACGTCAAATTCCAATTCCTCAGAACGACACGGATCAGATTGGGATCTCGTTTGGCGAGCTTTATATGGGAGCCAAGACAGCAGCGGTTGCTCATGGCTCTCTTGGTAATGAAGCAGCTTACAAGATTCTCAGTGAGATCGCTGCAGGTAATTTCAAAACGGTCGTAGCTGCTCAGAGAGGCCAACAAACACCACCGGTAAAGCCGTAATAAATGGCCACTGTAATCGACGCTATACATATCGCACGTACCTTGCTCAACGATGATGCGGGACTAGTTTGGAGTCACGCTGTATTGATGCCCAAAATAGTCCTCGCTCATAATGAGATGAGGTCTAAGCTCATTCTTAACGGGATAGCTGTGACGTATGAGTCGACAGCGTTGATTACAATTCCCGCTGGCCAACTTAATATGGGTATGGATCAGCCAGCTGATCTTATAAACCCGATTAAATTGAATGAGATTAGTCCTGGAGATGACATCAGTAATGCAATTCCGATGGAGAGGTGTGACTTCATTCCTGACCTCGATCAAGAGGTCACGTTGCGTTATTGGGCCTGGATTCAACAGCAGATCGTATTTTTAGGCGCCACAGCGGATCGTCAAGTTCAGTTGTATTATTTGCGGGACCTGGTTGCACCAAAAAATGTAACTGACCCGCTCGTACTTTTACAGTCCGAAACTTATTTGGGAGCCCGAACAGCAGCACTGTGCCGTCCCGGAACTCCTCAGTATGTTCAATTTTCACAAATAGCAGAGAATAGTCTGAGCAGTATTGTACGAACTGAGGTCAAACGATCTCAGAATCTCCCCGTACGGAGAAGGCCATTTAGCTGGTCAATCAAAAATCGAAGGAGATTTACAATATGAGTGTCTCTGTTACGCTTACTGATCAATGGAGTGACGGGAAACGGCTCCACGTGATTGGTTACCTCCAATTTAGTGGCTCATACACTACCGGTGGAGATGCAGTGTCGTTTGGGTCAGTCGCAAACGATATTTCTCACTACGCTAATCAGGGTGGTGTACGATCATCCGGACCGCCTGAGATTTTTTTAACTAAGCGTTTGGCTGGTTATGATTTCTTACACCAGCCAGGACTTGACAATAATTACACGCCTCCCGTCCCAAGCGACAATAGTGGCTTGATCCAGATTTTCTACGGTGGGACGGCCTCAGTAGCCGCAACCGGGACGATCACCGACGGAAATACCACAAACGTGTCGAATAATGACACAGTGACGATTGGGTCGACTACATATACTTTCGTCACAGCGCTTAGCGGCACGCTTCAGATCCTCATCGGAACGAACGCAGACACCTCACTCACGAACCTCGTGCAGGCGATTAATGCTAGCGGTACTCCAGGCACAAATTATAGTGCTGACATTACGACCGCAAACACTCAGGTGACTGCTAGCACTGTAGCCTCACACGCAACGACCCTCACCGCTGCCGCCGGCGCCGCAGGAAATAGCATCGCTCTATCTACAACATCCTCACATCTTACCGTTAGTGGAGCTGACTTGTCAGGTGGTGTGTCAGCAAACTCTGGCGGAAAAGAACTCCCCTCTGGTACTTACCCGACTGACATTACTGGTCTTGCATCGAATCCAGCAAAGATTGGATTCTATGCTATCTGGCTTCAGTTTCAATGATCGGCCAGGAAGACCAGAAGCAGTCAATAACTAAGTTTGAAGGTTACTACAATCGTGGGAGTGCAGACGAGGTCCCGATCGATCACGCTCAAGCTCTTTTGAACGTAAAATCGACGTCACAAAGTCGGGTTCAGACGAGGGAAGGGACTTCGGTAGCTTTCACGGTTGGGTACTCGGGAGGCATCCGTCGATTTTTCGACATGACCTCCTTGCCGTCGAATGTAGGTCAACCTGCAGGAGGAGGTGATCCAGACGCTACAGCAGGTGATAACGTTCTTATCCTGGATAACGCCAACAATTTATATATAGGAAACGACCCGACACCTATAATAAATGTTGGTGGGATGGCGGATTTTTCTGCCGTCAACATGGGGAACCGCACCTATGTCTCCCCGAATAATGGGATAGGAGGCTTTTCAGGTGGTAATCTACTCGTCGTTAATCCACAAACTGGAGGTATCAGACTCGCGGCGGGTCTTGCTCCGGCACAAACCGGTTCTCTCATGTCGGCCGCTGAAACCGCGACTACAGGAAACAACGCTCCAGGGGTACATCAATTCGCTGTTGCATTTCAAACTGACACAGGATTCTGGACTCCTCCAGGTCCCAAACAACAGTTCTCAGGTTTTCCCGCGACGGCTTCAACTTCAGCAGGTGCACCGACAGTATTCGCCATATCTAATCACGGTATGGTCACTGGTGAATCCCACACAATTAGAGGAGCTACTGGGTCCTGGGCGATAGTCAACGGTACATGGCATATAACTGCTATTGACTCCGGACACTTTTCGATTCCTGTAGATACGTTTGGGCTTGGATCTCTAACAGGATCATTACAAATCGATGGTCCATTCGTAGCGGCGACCGTCAACGCAGTTGGTGGCTTCACGATCCAATTAACTAACATCCCAACGGGACCGTCATTCTGTACTGGTCGTGTACTACTTGCTACTCAAGCCAACCTTGATACATTCTTCTTTGTGCCTAATGTTCCTGGATGTCAAGGAGTTATCCAGGATAATACCACGACGTCAGTAACACTTAACTTCTTCGATACTGACCTGACAGCTTCAGCTGACTATTTATTCGATTTACTTGAGGTGATTCCAGGAGGTGGAGGAATTACTAAGTACCGAAATAGAATGGTCATCTCCGGCCCTTTCTTTCCAGGAAATCTAGAGCAGGTTTTACTTTCGAATGTCCTTAATCCAGAAACATTTAATTATGTCTCTGGAGTCGTTCAAGTTCAAACGGAAAATGACGATAACGTAGTTTCGAATGTCTTCGTACTTCGAGATACTTTATACATGCAGAAGTTCACCGGTACATTCAGTACCGAAGATAACGGAGGTGACCCGGATACATGGGCTGTAACCACAGTAGACGCCATTATCGGAGCTTATCCCTACGGAAATTCGTCATTCACCGTTTCTCAAAATTCTCCGGATACAGGAGATATGGTAATCGTAGCACACAAATCAGGTCTATACATTTTCAACGGAATGTACACGCTACCTGAGTTATCCTGGAAGATCTGGAACTACTGGAACCGTATAAATTTCGCTTATTTTTATCGTGTCACGGTAGCTCTGGACCCCTGGAATAAGTTGATCTATGTTACCGCTCCGCTCGACACGGCTACCAACCCAAACACAATGATTGTCGTGGATTACAGTACGGGACTCGACTCTCAAAGCGTTAGATTCTACATTTACAGTTTTCCGTGGAATGCTGCATGCATTGGAATGTTCTACTATAGTGGCGAGTATAGCCTCAAAATCGGAGTTTTGACCGATACTAATTTGTATCAATTAGATACGACCAAAACTGATGATAATGGGACGACAATTCAATCATCTTACAGTCCTGGACCTATTACATTTGGTCTGGGTGGGCTTAATTTCTTCAAGTTACTCAACTTTAGAGCTTGGGGTACAGGTAGACTCAATCTTACTCTAGCTCAAGAGGATAACCAAAATACGGTTACTCCTCCATACTTAACGTTAACAGCTACTCCTGGGAGAGAATTACAAAGACAAATTAATTTTACTAACGAAAAACTTAATCTAACATTCGCTTCAGGCACGACTAAAGGTGATATGATGTTTATTGATCGAGTAGATGTTTGGGGGTTAATGCGATGGCCTCTCCGTCCGGCGGTGTAGGTAACTCTAACTCGAATGTACGAACTGAGCCGTTCGACCATCTAATCCAACCTCTAAAACAGGTACCGAAGGGTGCCTCGTATTATGTCAGATTATATGAAGCGTTAAAGAAGATTAGCACTCAAGTCAATAATCTTTATAATACTGTAGTACCGCCCGCGACATCGACGAACCCGACTCCGCCTGCGACACCTACAGTGGTGCAGGATAAAGCAACATTCGGAATTACACAGACTCCTGTAGTTCAGAATGGTCTTACGAATGATTATATCTGCCGTAAGAATGGAAATTTTATTGATATTGTCGGTAAGTGTTTATCAGCTCCGAGTGGAGGAGCTACAATATTTAATATTGATAAATCGACAGATCAAGGGACTCATTGGACGCCAATTATGGCTACAGGATTAAATTTTACTGGATTAAATATAGTATCGAATGGTATATTCACGCAGCCATCGATAGCCATAGGAGATTTACTGAGAATTAACTGTACTGCTGTAGGGTCCACACCCGGATCTGGTTTTGAGATTGTGCTGAGATGGGCATAGCTTTTTCATACACGCCAGTTTACTACGGAATGCTTAATTCCACGTCAGCAACTACACTACTGACTGGAATTGATAGTGCTCTGCGTACTGCTGGGTGGACTGTGTCAACATCCGGTACCGCTAAAGTGTATCAGTACACGACACCTCAAGGCTTAGCAGGCCGGGTTAAGATTTGGGATAATGGAGCAGTCGTGGGTTTTGGGTTTCCAGCTATAAGCGTACAAATATTAGATGATACTGAGAGCGTGTCTGGGCTGGAGCACCATCTAATATATGGAACTATCACGACTGGATTTAGTTATGAGATACTAACTAGTAAGACTTGGTGTTTCATAACCTTCAACGGAGTTGACGGTAATATTGGAGATCTGGTTAGTGCATACTCGGTGTGTTTTGGTGGTGCTTTTCTCCCGTCAGGGCTTGTAGGCCAGTGTGCCGCTCCGAAGCCCAACACAATCTACGAGTTGACCTGGTCGAATGGGTCAGGAGACGGCGGAACATGTGGGAAAAGTTTCCGTAACTCTGCTAGATGCTACGATATACCCTTTGCTAGTGCATCCTGGTCATATATCGTTAACGGAGCAGCTTTTGTTTACGGTGGAGGTGTAGATCAAAACTACGGAGTCATGCAATATTATGAGCTATTCGGAACTTATAATCCGTCCACTGACCCATACCCATTTACTGTGGATTACACGACTCACTTACCAATTTTTATTGATGCTTTTATTGGGTGGACTGGACAGATCCAAGGTCAGATTTATGATGCTATGGTAGCGACGGGTGCGATGGGATTAGATAACTCATACACTTCGATGGAGGTAGACGCTCTAGGGAATAACTCGACAGTGACTTGGCACATTTGGTGCTCTCAACCAAGCTCGTCTTTATTACTTCGTCAAAGCGGATTTAATCCTTCTGGGGGAAGTGGAGGTATATTCGGCTATGCCTACTGATCCGCTCGCACCGGTCTATAGTGATGCAGGCACGTGCCAGTTTGTGGCTAGTGTGACTGATGATTTTCTGTTTCCAGCTGACTACGGAAATAGTGTACTCAAACAATTGGTGTCTTCACTCAATGCATCAGGCTGGAGTCAAGTATCAGCGCTAAGCACTAATGCGACGTGTGTTTTAAGTTTTCCGTTTGGTGCTCCTACTGACACATCTACTACCATACCATTTATTCATATTAACTGTTACTCATTTGCTCCATTCTTAAATATCATCGGTGTTTGTCAATTTATTGGTTACGCGCCTCACACTTACATTCCACCAGTTAATACGGCTAGCTGTGTCTTTTTTGCTTATGGAAATACGGTTGCCGCAACTATGGCTAGCCTAGCTGGAGCTATAGATACATTACCTCAGTTTACTGCCAGTGTAACTCCTACAGGTATAGGTGAGGGTTACACATTAACAATTACAGCTGTAGCTCCAGGATTTGATTGGGACTCGGCTCAAGTTCAGGTGAATGGAGGTTACGGTTTAGGGGCATTTTTCGGGGGTGGCTACATAGCCATGAGATCAGTTGGAGGTGTGGGTTACGAGCAGTTTCAAATTCGATTAAGCACAGGCCCTAGTATATATCCGGATAATATTATGATAATCGAATTTGGTGCTCCTAACACATCACCTCCAGACTGGGGAACATTGACCCTAAACTCTCAAGTGACGACAAGTGATGTAGCTGTGGCACCGTTTAGTATTTTTACCGGGCCTAATCACTTTTGTTTACTCGACTCGGCTTCGGGAGCGGGACTTCCATCATCTCAGTCAATATATGCAGCGGCTCCGCAAACTAGTATAGGAGCCAAGACTGGAGTTTTCGTGGTTAGTCCTGGACAATTTAAGGATCATACATACTGGAATAGAGGAAGTATTCGGATAGTTGACGGAGTCTCGAGTGGACTTAATGCACCTTATCAGGGATTTCCTCAATTACTTCAGTTGAGATCACCAAGTGTTTCGCTACTAACTCCCGACCAACAAGCCGTTACTATCGGACCTAAAGTTATATTCTCGCTAGGTTCCGAGCAACCGGGAATTCTGGGCGTTATTCCCGACACTTTAGTGACGACACAGACGATTAGTGGGTTTCAGCAGGACGGATATTATTTTCATGCTGTTAGTAGCAATAATGGGTCTGGATTGACTACAGTCGGAACATTACTTATTAGGATAGGGGACGTTCATGCCTAAAAGTCAATACTGGGCTAACACGATATTAGATTTTACTTATGGAGGCGTGACTTCGGTTACTCCTCCAGCAACGTTGTACTTCGATGCCATGACGGTCCCACCCACAATTACTGGGGGCGGGACATCAGCTGGATTTGGTCGGATTGGGTTAACCAACAATCTCACTAATTTCCCTTCAGCTAGTGGAGGCACAAAAAGCACTGGAGTTGCAATTAACTTTGGGACCAACACGACTGGATCGACTCAAGTGGTCGTTGATATAGCAATATATGACGCATCGACCGGAGGAAATCTAATTGCATTTGGTCTTCTTTCAACATCAGTGACAGTTCCAACCGGAGCGCCATTCGTCGTACCGATAAACGGAGGAGTATTTACTGAAACATAATGCCTTACACTAGGACATTAACGTTCAATGCAGCTCTTGGTTCTAGCACGCTAACTAACTTTCCCATGCTATTTTGTGGGGTGTACTCCTGGTTAGCCACGACTACACACGGCGGACATGTTACTAACTCAAACGGATATGATATACTTTTCTATAGTGATTCGGGCCATACTACTCTTATGGATTGGGATCTTGACTATTATGATCCTACGACAGGAACCATAGCTGCCTGGATCAAAAATCCGTCATATACTACATCAGCATCTCCGTTGGTATATATGACTTATAATGATCCATCCATATCGACGTTCCAGGGTAATACTAATGGGACTTGGGACTCAAGTTTCGTCGCTGTGATTCACTTAAACGCTAGCGGAACTCAAAACGACTCGACTAGCAATGCGAATAATCTTAATCATAACCAAGGCACCGTGTCGTTTACAAACACGAATGCACTATTTGGTTATGCATTTGATAATTCAGGTGGAGGACTTCACGGACTTTATAATTCCTCAGCAGTAAACACACCATCAGGTGCGGGAGCGTTCAGCTTATCGATTTTCTTTAAGTTTCCGGGGTCCCCAAATAACTCTGACAACCAAATGATATCAATGGGTCAGAACGCAGGGACTAATGTATCGTGTGGTATTGATGCGTATAAACCAACGAATGTAATCGGTTTGGGTAACTCATCAACATTTGTTTTAGGTCCTTGGACTGCCGATAATAACTGGCATCACGTGTGTATAATGTGCGCTGCGAGCGCTAACGCAAGTGCCACAAATGTTTACCTTGACGGTACGTTATTATCGATCACAAGTTCAGGTGGAGGTACAAGCTCGCCTTATAATTTACCTTCTTCCTCAAGTTACTTATGCATCAATTGTAATGCTGGTAACACAGGTGCGGGATCAGTCGCGAATGCTTATTTAGATGAAGCTAGATTCTCATCTACACAACGATCCGCTGACTGGATCACAAATGAGGCAGCACAGATAAATCCAACGAGCCTCTATATGGTCGGGTCTGAGGGTGGAAGCGGTGCCGGATCTAGTTTGATTCTTGATTTAGGGAGTGGAGTTCACAATCATGGCTGATATAACAAGAGTAGTAGGGACTACAAGTCAAATAATTAACTTTGTTATTCGTAGCACTGCGTCTACCCCTCCAGGCCTTCCGTTGACTGGTCTTGTTTATAATTCGTCTGGACTTGTAGTGTATTATAAACGCAACTCAGCAGCTACGGACGTTGCTATCACACTCGCCAGTGGAACTCTCGGAACGTGGTCCAGTGGAGGATTTAGGGAGGTCGACTCGACTAACATGCCCGGACTCTACGAGCTTGGCGTCCCAAACGCGGCACTTGTGAGCGGAGCAGATCAGTGCTGGATTATGCTTCAGGGAGCCACTAACATGGTTCCTATGAACTATGAGATCGAATTAACAGCTATCAACAATCAAGATGCTGTAAGGGCCGGCCTATCATCACTTCCAAACGCCGCGATGGCTATTGCGAAGGGTGTGGCTTATCCCAATTTCACATTTCCGATGTACGACACTAACGGGAACCCGAAGACGGGGCTCGGATCTGGTGTGACGTCTCAGGTACGCTTAGATAGTGGAAGTTTTGGTGCTACAACAAACAGTCCGAGTGAGGTAGCTTATGGCATCTATACCATTAACTTATCGACCAGCGATACCAACGGTAAGGTAATCACTTTAAGATTTTCAGCTACAGGAGCTGAGGATACGTTCGTGACGATCGTAACTCAAGGATGAACAATTTTGTCGCGTTCTTTTGGAGACCCGCCCGCAAGCAGTCTCCAATACAACCAGCATCGGCTATTTGGTTTTCACAAACACCAAATACCTTCTTCTGGAGAACGAGATTAAATCTAACTCCTCCTTCTTCTTCAGGAGGACTTAGGTGGATTAGTAACAGTCCTGGAGTTTATTTCTGGTCTCGCAAGGCAGTTTCTCAGTATAAGCATAGAGGTTATTGGTTATTCAATGTTGATAATGTTTGGGTTTGGAGGTCGAGGAGATTCACATCCAACCCGACGTATCAGGGGAGTTTTAATGTTAGCGGAGCAACTAATTTACAATTCACAGCAACTCAAACTCCAGGTAATTTCACAGTTGCTGGCTCGACGAATGTCAGATTTAAGAATGCTTATACTGAAGGTACTTTCATTGTCAACGGTGCGACGTCTGTACAATTTATAATACCGACAGTTTACTATGGTAACTTTGAAGTGGATGGAGTTACGTCTGTCATTTGGGATTTTGGTGGACCTCCAACTAAATTCCAGGTAAACGGACAAACCGACATTGTATTTTTCGTTTATGTAGGACAGAAAATTTCATGTATAACAGGAGATGGAGACACACCACCCGTAGTTTCAGTTTCAAACTACGTCTTCTAAATATATGGTACAATGGCTAACACTTGGATTCTCGTTGATAAGTACGGTGGTATTAATATCCATGTTTATTGCTCGCATGAAAGCGCGAGAAGAAAAAGTTGAGGAGGATATAATAAGGCTAGATGCAGAAGGAACAAAATCTTTCGATAAAGTGTCAATAGAAATGAGAAACATGTCTGACATTATTGGTATCATAAAGACTGCTACGGCTGAGCAGGCTATTATGAACAAAGTTTTCACTAACACGGTCGATGGTATGCTCAAGAAAATTGAGTGGACCCAAGATCAGATCAACGAAATTAAAATTAAGCAAGCGCAAATAGATGCAAGATTACAGAAGGTAGAAAGGTGCCCAGCTTGTAATGATTAGTATTAGAGCATTTCAACCTGACGATACAGAGAAACTTCGTTCGATCGCCGAACGATCTTTCCCCATGCCTGATTTCACTAATCCTCTATACTTTTATACTCTCGTGATAGAGAATGACGGTAAAGTTATAGGGGCTGGTTCAGTTAAACTAACAGCAGAGGCGATTCTAATATTGGATGAAAATCAGTCTCTAAGGGTTAGAGTAGAAATACTGAAGGAGTTAATGCTGAGTTTAATGTTTCAATGTCAGAAACTTGGTTTGATTGACGTGCACGCCTTCCTGACGGGCGATACAGAAATAGGTCGAGTCTTAAAGAAACACTACGGATTCGACACTCACACTGGTGAGGTACTCGTACTAAACTTAGGAGGAACATAGTGGGCAAAAGTCAGACAAACCAAGCGACTAGTCTCGCGAATCAAAACTATAATAATATCAACGCCACTGGTACCGCAACCCAAAATCAAATTCAGGGCCTGCTGGCTGGATCTAACACGTCTACTATGACGGGTTACGGTACTCAAGCTGGGACTGGATTTACTAACGAGACGGGTGCTACGGGTGCTTACGATCCGGCTACTTATGGTAATCTCTATAATGCTAACGCTAATAACACCGTAACGGGAGGATTTAATCCAGCTCAACTGAATGCATTACAGGGAGATTACGCTAACCTCACAGCGAATGGCTTGGGAGGTATAGATCCGACTCAAGCGTCAAATATAGCGGGTGGATACAATAATCTCATAAACACCGGAGGTATATCCAATGCAGCCGCGACGGCCATGGAGAATCAAGCCTCGGAGGCAGCTCAGTCGGTGTACTCGACAGCGGGTCAGCAAATGGCTCAGCAACAAGCTGCGTCTGGTCAAGTTGGAGGTGGAGGTTACGCCTCACTAGCCAGACAAGCAGCACAAGCAGCCGCTCAAGCAGCTAACACATCAACGGCTAATGTAGCACAGCTCCGTCAGCAGGGAACTGAGGCGGGGCTTGGTGGATTGTCTCAATTCGAGCAAGGTGCGGCTGGCCTACAGCAAGGTGCTGTGGCTGGTCAATCTGGACTAGCGTCGACTCAAGCGGGTAACTCACTCGCTGCCCAAGCCCAGAATCAAACACTCGCAACTAACGCAGCTAACCAGGCTCAAACGGCTAATAGTGGCCTATCAAATCTATACGCTTCAGCACCTGGAGCACAAACAGCTTTGATAAACCAGTTATTACAGTCCCAATCTACGACTGGTCAGTTGAGTACAGAACAAATTCAGATTCTTACTGAATTATCAAAGAATCCTGGAGTATTCTCGAGCATTTTAGGTGGACTTGGTGGTATAGCTAGCGGTACTGGCGGACTTTTGACGGGAATTGGAGATTTGTGATGACACCACAATATGACGATGACTATGATCCTGAAGAGCTTCGACGTCGTCAGGCTCTTAACTATCCTTCGATAGAGGATAATCCAGTGTCTCGTGCCGCTGCGCTGGTCTTAGCTCCCGACGAAGAGGAGGCTGATGGGCCTTCTACGGTTACTCCAACCTCACAAGCCGCGACTAAATACGCACAGCTACTACAAAATCGCCCTCAACGAGCCGACTATAAACCCTCAAAATTAGCGAGGGTCGGAGCTGCTTTATCTGGGCTAGGTGAAGGTATCAGAGGTGTGCCAGGAGCTGGAACCCACTCTAATTTAAACGCAAAATACGACGCAGCAATACAGGAGTGGGAACAAAATCTGAGCGGAGCACAAAATCTCGCAGCACTCGAGGAGAAACATAACCAAGAACTAATAAATCAGCAGCGTGCTAAAGCATACGCCGTGAGTGCTCAAGCACGTCAGGCAGCTGCTGAAGCTGTCGAGAGGGACCGCCAGTTTCGAGAAAGTCAACCTCGTCCTTTAACACCATTCGAGCAGTACCAGCAGAATCCTGATGCTTACACCAAATTCGAGCAGGCTCTCCATCCACGTAATCCTACAGAATTTGATCAGTACAATCAGGATCCTGACGCCTACACTAAGTTTGAGTCTACTCGACATCCTCTAGATCCGAACCGAGAAACATTTGAGCAACGTCAACAACTTCAACAAGAGCACGAAAGATCTGAGACCTCGAGGCAAGCGGCTCATGACGCAAGAGAAGCAGCACTTCGGCGTGAATTAGCTAAACCTCCGCAGGAGAAAACACAAACACCTCAGTCTCAAGCACAAGCAGAACAGTTAGCTGTGCGTGACCTTCTAAGGACAAACCCTGAATACTCAAAATTTGTCGAGCCCCTAAAAGATTCAAAAGGTAATCTTGTGGGTCATTCAGTCATGAGTCAGGAAAATGCAGCTAATGTCGACGAGAAGTGGTGGCAAGCAAAAGACCCGCAAAGAATTACCCGTAACCGGGATACTTATCGACAATTCTTGATGGATCTTGACAAGAGAAAACAAGAAATTTCGGGTAAGCAGCGAGGCGACGTCTGGGAGATTAAACCTCAACAGGAATAACATGGCTCAATACTCGGCTAGTAACAAAGTCACAGGGGAACAGATTTATTTCGACTGGAATAATCCCACTCCGCCCACACCTGACGACGTCTCGAAGATAGCGGAACAGCAACGTAAAACACGTCAACAGGCAAGTCAGAATATTAAAGCCATTCAAGACTCTGTTCCCCTCTCACAGAAGATTCTCACGAGCGCTCCAGCCGAGTGGCTCGGGAATGCATTTAATAATCTTGGACTCAACCAGCCTTGGCATCCCTTAGACGCTCTTGGAAATATCGGTGCTGGAATTAAGGAGGCCTGGACGGGAGAAGGTCATGAACAGAATCCTAGATTAGCTGGTGCAATGCAGGCGGCTCATGGAGCTATGGGACTGGCTGGTCCAGTAGCTACCGCAGCTGGATATGCTTTGAACCCTCTCGGTACCGCTATGGCGATGGGGACGGGAAGCATCGCTCAGAGGACGGCCTCACACGCCCTAGATCAAGTAGCTCCTGATATGGCCCCTGAGGTTAAAGATGCTATATCGACGGCTGCTAGCTTAGCTGCTGGTGGAGCAGCGGGTCACGCTTTAAAAGGTGCTCCTAGTGTGGGTGACTTAGTTGATAACTGGCGAAGAGGTAAACCTCAGCCCGGACAAAAAGCTATAGAAGCTCCTAAAGGACGTATAGAAGCTCCACCAATTAAAGTTCCGAGTGCCGGAACTTACGCAGCAGAGCGGGCTCTACCGAGACAACCACAACTACCAGCTCCTCAATATCCAGCTCCTGGAGTGTTACCCCCCAGGACAATGATTGAAGGTCGACCTCAAGCTCAACTACCAGCACCTGGACAGTATCCAATAGAGATGGGACCAGTTCCCACACAGATGCCTCCTGCAGGTACATATGCTGCTACTGAGCAACCGGTAACTCCTCCTATCCGTTCACGTCTATTAACTACCGGACCAGCTGGTCCTTTAGATTTATGGAACGTAGGTAAGAATTACCCATCTCTTGAGGATCTACCTCCCCAAGCTCCTCCCCAAGCACCACCTCAAGATCCGGTGACGCCCTCGACTCCGACTGTTAAACCTATATCTGGTGGTGCTGTGTCGACTGTGGATACTACCTCACGACCTCCAGTCCAATCTATTAGACCTCCAGTTAGACCTCCAGTTAGACCTCCGGCTCCTCAGCCTTCCCAAGTTTCCCAAGTTTCCCAAGTTCCCCAAGTTCCCCAAGTTCCCCAAATTCCTCAAGCTCCTGAAGCTCCTGAAGCTCCTGAAGCTCCTGGAGAGCCTTTCTATCATGCGACTAGATCCGCGTCAGACGCAGTGGATATCTTAAATTCAGGAGCAATTAATCCTGCTGGACAGAAACCAGGACCGTTAAATCCTGTGAATTTCGTTTCCACGACGTCTAAGCCCCTTAAGAATTACAGTCAAGCTCCGGCATATTTCGAGGTAGACCCGAAGAATCTTAAACCATTTGACTTTTTTGGTGCTGGCCCGAGTGATCCGGCGTACGAATATGAGTCAAGATCACAAGGACCGATTCCACTCTCAGATGTGAGAGCCGTCCACCTAAATCCTAATCTTAGTCCTAGCGACTCAGCAGCGATAACGGCCGCTGCGGCAAAAGCTGGTATACCAGTAGCAAAAGCTGCGTTTGACTCTCCTGTAACAGCTCCTCAATCCCCATCTACTGGAATTACCTCAGATCAAAGTCCTCCACCAACACCTGTAGAGCCACCAAAAGCACCTCCAGCTGACATCGCGAAGAGAGCAATATCAAAGTCTCAACAACCTCAATATAAAGTTGTATGGTCGGGAGAGGCCAAACCGGCGCCGCCTGAAGCTCCTAAACCTGTAGAAGCTCCTAAACCTGTAGAAGCTCCTAAACCTGTAGAAGCCCAAGAGTTGAGTCCTCAACGTCAACAAAGAATTAATGATTTAAGACAACAGATAGGACAGTCAGACGATGAAAAAGACGACTTCACCTCGAATATACTCAAAGAGCACCTTCAAACTGAGGAACGTCTAAGTCAAATAGAACAGAAGGGGACTCCTGAACAGAAGTCTCAGGTCATGCAGTGGGACCAAGTTAGGTCTCGAATCGACGAGCTTGAAGATTTGGAGAATCAACGAGACCTTACTCCTGAGGAACAACAGGAACTTGGTCAGATGTATAATCGATACAACAAGATTGGTAACTTAATTAATCAATTTTTTAGTTCAGAGGAAGGATCATCACCGTCAAGGGAAGGACCAATAAGAGGTTTTTTCGCCCGTAGGGCTTATGCTCCGAGTGGAAACATAAACCCGTTTATCGCTAAGGTCCGCTCAGCCAATCAAGTTCTCAGGGAATCAGATATACCAGCGGCACGTAAGATCGGGGAGATGACTCCTCGAGTCGAGGACCTCAAACAAAAATTCGTCGGTACTTACGAGAGGAAAGCTGCGGATATCATCTCTCCTTTAAATAAAGCGCAACGAGTTGAGGTCGGTAACATTCTCGATAAGTACGCTAACCCTGAAGACGCTCGAGGATTCTCCCCTAAATCATTAACAGCTGCTATGGACCTTCGCGACATGCTCGATGAGGTCCACAAATTATTTCCTAAGAAAGCTGGAGATAATCCAGGTGTTGGTTACATTCCCCATTATCTAACTCATATCGCGAAAGACCTCGAATCGGATAACGACTTCAAAGGAGTGATGAGGGATCTTTGGGATTATCACACTAAACCGTTTAGTGCTACAATTAACCTCTTCAAGGGAGATCCTAAATATAATCCAGAGGCTCAAGCCTCAAAAGTTCCGCCCGGCCAGGAGGGACTTGGTAAGCCTGATTCTCCTTTCACACAGGAGCGTAAAGGACAGCTTCAGGATTATGAAAAAGACATTAAGAAGATCATGCCAGTATATCTTGAATCAGCTGCTAAGGCTATTTATGATAAACCGTGGATCAATCAGGCGAGGGACCTGGTAAATCAAATACCTGATGAAGCTAGAACCTCAAAAAATCTAGCCACAGCGTATTTGCGAAACTATGCTCGTTACGACGCTTATCCTGGGCTTGAAAACGCGTGGAACACCTGGACGGGAACTCTAATGAGGATGGCGGGGCGGAGCATGCTTGGCTTCGACACTCGCTTATTTACCCTCCACATGGCTCGTACCATCTCTAATATAATGCCTGAATTAGGGAAATATACACCTTATGGAATATGGAAAACAGCCACTAGCCCGTTCAAGTCATATAAAGAGGCCGGACGCATGGGGCTCCTTCCACAGAACATACGTCCCTGGACTTTTAAGCGCCCGATGGAAAAGTTGGATAGCATAACTAACGCACTCTCCATACCGGACTTTATCCCCGATGCGATCGCATACCACGGGTTCAAAAAGATGTATATGGATCGTGGAATGAATCCTGCTGAGGCAGCTCGTATGGCTGTCGACAAAACAAAAGATGTGAGTCTCCGCGTCACACCAGCCCGTGCGGCAAAGCTCTTTTCCGATGATCTCAGCCTCTTTCGTCCCTTTACTCAATTCAAGCAGCAGGTCTTTAAGATCGCTGAGCAGTATGCCACCCAACCCATCGATGCTATTAAACAACGCGACTATGCTCGACTGATGCGTTATGTCGTCGGAGTAGGGTCGATGATGGCAATGTATAAGGGCACCCATATTAGTGCCTGGCATCTAAATCCTTTCACTCTTGGCTCTTTTCATGCTGCTGCTTATGACCACCTAGCTCGAATTCTCTCGAAGGCTAGCGGATACACTGTAACTCCTCAAGGTCTAGTCCCGAGAAGAGACGGTCCAGACCTCAAAGGGGCACTTATTGATGCTGGCCTACTTATGACTCCAGGAGGAATATCCCTCAAGAAGCAATTCGAAAAAGGTCCATCAATGTTTGAGTCATCTGGTAGCGACACTGAAAGTTTAGGTAAACTCAATGATGAGTCGGGTCTTGATAAACTTGACAGGCTACCTCCTCTAAAATGAGTTCCATCTCCATAGTGTAGTCCGTCACGCCTAGCATGGCCCACGATATTTTTTGTAGTGGGCCATTAAACACATGCCAGCGGCACGCGAGCATCACAGCCGCTAATTTGAGGAATTCTTTTTCCCAGGCCATTCCTCTTGCGCTCCTCTTCGCTTCTCGACTAACGTGAATTTGTCGTTATTATTTCTACCTTCTTCATCCCAATAAGTAGGAACCTTCTCTCTGGCAATAGTTATATAACCAATCCAAAGCATACCATTGCCATCTCTGCTATCTGTCTCGACTTCACCTGTAACTTCAGCTACGAAGTCCTCCTTAGTCAGCCACTCACCTAACATTAGTTTACCTCCTTTCGTCTTACTTACCCATCAGCTCGATCTGCTCTCGAAACACCAGCCACACTAGTTGAGCCTAGCCAGTGCGGTACAGGCAACGATTCGTCCCTGCGCGTCGCGAACGAGACGCGCAGGGACGAAGATATCTATGCGAAACGGGTTCTCTCGGATGGCCGCTTGCGCAGCCAAACTCGAAACCACGAAACCCGATCCGGGCTCGAAGCTCTGGTCGGGCAACCCGATAACGCGACCAAATTCAATCCGCACGACTGGAACGCCCGCAAACTCGCCAACAACTGTCTCAGTCACTTCTACGCGGACGATCCCGCTGCTTTCGATGGTCTCCGTGATTACGCCCTGCTGACAGTCCTCGCAGCCTTGTCCGTGGCAAACTGGGCAGGTTCGCTGGATAATCAGCGGATGTGGTGTAAGGTTCACGATTTTTTTTTGCATCAAGCCTCCTAACATTAGTTTACCTCCTTTTTGAATTTCATGTACGCTTCGACCGTTTCTGGAGTCATCGTGTAAACGATCTCTTTGTCTTCACGCTCTGCTGTGATGGCGTCGGTCTGCACTAACGTCTCGATTATCCTATCAAGCGTTAACGCGTCAAACTCGCCCCAATACTTCGACAGTATTTGTTTTCTAGTTCTCCTGTGATCCGCTCGGTCGAGTAGCTCACGTAAAACAATTGAGGTGGCGTATGCGTAATCACTATTTCCCCCACCCATAGTGACTTTCTTCATACCACCTACACACTCGATTGTTTTACTAATAGCTTCGTCCATATGCTCTCGTGTTATTATCATTTCCGTCGTGTACGATAGTGAGATATTCATCGCTACTTTAAGGGCTGTGTCCCCGAGCCTCTCGATGTTCCCAGTTTGGTCCGAATCCGTCATCTGGGCTAGGTTGCGGTACCAGATGTCATAATCTTTCTTAGCGGACTCCTCGATACTAAACTTACCTCTACACTTAGCTACCTCCTTGAGATAAACTGAAAGTTCCTCATCGGTAGGCATCGGTGAGGTTGGTTCATACATGAGTGAATTTATAGTTCGGCGTTTAAATTCCAATACAACAATTGTTCGAGCTATAAAGCCACCTATGATATCCTTCCTACTTAAGACACTCTTAAAATGAACCTCGTTGGTAGCTGCTAGCAGATTTATGCATGGCTCTTTAAGAGTGTCGACACCTGCTGTCTTAAGCGTGTTTTTCCAGTGCGGTACGTGAGCGTGAGTGTCGTATAAATCAGTTAAAATATCGAGTGCTTTGGGGCTCTCAACGAGAAGTGAGGCTAGTTCCCCCGATGTTATGAATCCTGTAGCCTCTTTAACGACCGCACCGTCCGGTCCTGTTTGAGCTTTCCCGAGGTCTTTGAGAATGGCCTCAATTGTGTTCCGCCCGGATATCACCCGAGTATTGTTTACTATCCCGACGAGCCTCTTAGCTAAGGATGGTGGGTTTCCTTTTCTTCCTCCTGACTTAGCCATTAAAAGAACGTACATATTTGGGTAAAGTTTATAGGCGTATCTATCCAAATATACATTCTTCTTAACGCATGCGGCTATTGTCGCTAGACCCGCCCAGTACCAAAATCTTTCAGGTGCTTCGAACTCAGCTGTCCCGTCTACTATAATATCGACCCAGCTACGCAACTTGTTTCATTTCCTTCCAGTTTTTATACCCAACGTGAATTTCTGCTGGGATTACTAACGGATCGCGAGGAAGTGAGCATTTTGAAAAGTCAATAGGCGTTTCGTACTCCTTAATTAATATTGGTAGCGCTTCGTCGACTCGGTCGATTGGGCACTGAAGAAGAAAAGAGTCGTGAGATTCCATGATTATGAAAGATAACCACGGGTATAGTTGCTCTACTCTAACAGCACAGAACTTGGTGTGGTCGGAAACTACAGCCTGTGGAATAAAGGATAATGCTTCTTTTAGCATATCCTCTCCCCACCTATCAAAGAATTGCCGACGTCGGCCGTGAGCGGAAAACAGAACCTGGTCATTAGCGTAGAGTGCCTGCTCGATTTCCTCCCAGAACACACCAGCTATCTTTGGGTTCTCAGCGTGAAATCGTTCAAGACACTTTCCTGCACGCCACTCACTAATTTCGGCTAGAAGACTTAGCCGTCGCTTACCCATCTTATAGTTACCGGCGTGTCTAACTTTCTTACCGATCTGACGATCATCAGCCGTAATCGCGTCAAAATCCATCCCAAGAACCATCATCGTCGTTAACGTATGACGATCGTCTTTCAAACCGAATTTGTTTCTTTTGAACTCTTTCTTTCCTAAAAGAGCTTTTCCCTCCTCATCATTTGCTAGATGCGCGACTACCCAATCCTCAGCTTGTTTACCGTCGATCTCGAGGAAGCAATAACCAGAATCCGGAACATACATGGATCGTAGGTCCGCACCTACGTCTCCATGCTTCGTCATTGTCTGAAATGCAACTCCCATCGGTTCCACGGTAATCGGCTGTTTAGGTTTAGAGGTACTAGTACGTCCAGACTCAGTTCCATTAATATTATAGGTTGTTCGACACCGGCCATCAGGCCAGAGTTTGGCTTTGACGTATGTACCTTGAGTTTTACGGGATTTTCTTCCTTTGAGAATATTTCCGATAATTCTCTTTCTTCGCTCATCTTTAACAGCATTAAGCATGAGCATAGTAAGCGTTTCCTCGTCGGTTCCTTTCCGCACCGGGCATTTAAGATCTCCATAAAGAGATGCAGCGACCTGTTTAGGAGACATGACGTTAAGGTCGTACCCAAGATCTCGTCTAAGACTAAAGTTAATCCAATTGGTATAGCGCTCGTATTTTCTGGTAAGACGTTTTCGTTCTGTGAGGTCAATTTTAAATCCTCTCTTTTCTAACCGAGAATAAAATCCATGAAGAGGCATGACTTTCTCAAAGAAAAAGTCCTTAACTCCAGCCTCTTCTAGCTGAGGCTCGATTTTCTCCCAGCATTCGATTGTTACTGCTGAATCCTTTGCATTATAACGTAAACGCTTATCGAGTTTATCTTTATTTGGGCTATACTCTTCGAGTTCATCCTTGTAGTATGGCTCCTCTGTGAGTATAGAAGATATGAACTCGAGAGCTTTTGGTAGCTCAGAATATAAGCAATGCCACGCCATTCCCACGTCAGCCCAGAGCGGAGCATTTACTAAACCGATCTCCTCGTTTCTCCCCTCATCAAACTTCCAGTTCTGGCCGATTAACTTATACTGTGGGTCTAGTAGCATATCCGTTACAAGTTTCCATAGGATAACCATATCATGAAGAGCGATACCTTCTGGATTTTGATCCGACATTAAATCGAAGAGCGGGACCGAGATAGCCTCATATTTTGAGAACGCAAAAGATATACACATTGGTATAGTTTTGAACGTCTCAATATCAGAGGCCATCACGACGCGCTTAGCGTTCCGCTCTCGAAATCGAATTAAATCGAGAGAACTACGGCAGCGGATCAAAGTCCGATCTGGAAGTTTTAATTCTCTGAACTGAGATTGTTGGATCGCACGATTGACGTCGAATTGAATGAAAGCTTTATCTCGATAAGATTTCATCTTTCCATCAGTTTCGTGGAATAACGATGCAGGATGGATCGAGCCGACTACTTTGGGTAGACCGGAGTGACAGTTACTCAGTATCGATCCTCTATACTTTTGTATGCCAGTCTGGCCTGTTAGTGCTTTGAGGGCTACGTTTCCAAATGCTAGGATACAGTTCGGTTTAATCGACTCAATTTCCTGCCATAACTTCGGGATAAACTCCTCGATCGACACTCCTAACTCTTTAAGTCGATGAATCTCGTTATCGGGTGGACGGACCTTACACACATTCGTCTTATAAATTTCAGACGGGTCCATCCCACCCTTGTAGAGGCACTCATCCACTATCTTCCCGGAGGGACCCACGAATGGTATTCCCTCTTGTTCTTCGTGATATCCTGGCGCTTCACCCACGACTACGAGCTTAGCGTTTGGATTTCCGTATCCCTGGACGTATCTCATTTATTTTGTTTCTGATTGTTTAGTAGGTTCGTTCCGTCTTACTATTATGCTTTCACACTCTTTAGAGGTTTTCCCTATCCAATCTTTCGCCTTACGGGTAAGTATAGTCGAAGCCACTAAACACATGAAAATGAGTCATTTCACTTTTCCTCTCGTCACTGAATCAACGAATGCATTATGATGGAATTTAGAGTGCTCTGGTTCAATATACTCCAGAGCACAGTAGTTAGCAATGTTAAGAAGATGCTCGCCGTTACCTGTCTTATCATACTCTTTGAGTTCGAGCTTTAGACGGGTGAAATATTTCTTACTCTTCTTAGGTTCACCGTATCGGTAATGACCAAAAGCGAGCCTGTTTATCATCTTCTGGAAGAAATGAACGAACTGAATCTTTTTAGGCTGTGACGGAAGCAAGTCGACGTTCAATACCATCGAAGAACTTTTTGTCTCTCTCAATGATGACATATCGTCTCCCAATTTTCTTGCACGCTTCTGCTGTGACACCAGAACCTCCAAAAGGATCCAGGACTAAGCTACCCTCGAAACTGCATTGCTCCAAGAAGTGAATTGGAACATCTACCGGCTTTTCGTTTGGGTGAATAAGTTTGGTTGGGTGTACGGCTGGAGATGAGTATACAGCGCTCGGTTGACCTGACATGGACAATACTGGCGAGCCTTTCACGGCAAGTAAGATTGGCTCGTAGTCCCGCCCGTACTCCCACGAGCGAGTACCATGTGAGATCACATTTTGCTTGTGCCAGATGAGCGGCATCTGGCTCACAGTGAAGCCGATCTTGGCTAACTCTTGACGGTAAATGTAGAAATCGTCAGTAGAGCAAATCACGTAGAGGAATGAGCCGTGCTTCAATACACGGTACACCTCTTTAAATACCGGTAGGGTTTTGTCGTCCTTGGTCAGCTTCGCATCTTTATACTCCAGCCAGGGCGGATCAGTGAAGCAGACGTCGAACTTAGCTGAGGGAAGCTGCTTAAGTATCTCGGATGAATCTCCCAGATACACCGTGTTCACTTCGAAGTCAACTGGAGCCAGAGCTTCATCTTCAGTATTCATGCGCTGAGCTTTTTTGAGGATAAATCGACGTGCAGTCACTTTATCTTTGATTTTCTTCAGTTGAGGGTCGGCTTGGCACGCCTCTGCGAGTTTAATATCCTCAGATAGATTCCCAAATCCCATACCAAGCTCTTGAGCCGTGTCACGTAACGACCAGCCAACCTTGGCTCCTTGACGTCCCACACCGTGCTGCTTCCTACGCAACTCGTGTAGTTTTGCTTCCATCTCACACACGGCCCACCATTCGAGATTGGCTCGCTTGAGGTTCTCGTGGATATGGATTCTTTCCGCCTCATCCTCTGAGACGTCTTGAGACAACACCAAACAAAGTGCTGTCTCTCGACCTAATGACTTTAATGCGTGATAACGCTTATCGCCGGTCTTAATTGCATAGGCATTATCTCCATGGTGAACAACAGTTATTGGGTGTAGAAGATAGCCAATCTCTTTTATTGAGCTAGCTAGTTCTTGTATGTCCTCTGGTTTATACTCCGTCGGAGGTTTCTTTGGATTAATTAAGTCTATTAGTATCTCTTGAATCATCTTGGCCTCTATTTAGCTCCTCGTTATTAAATAATCTCTGAAACCTAAGAGATCGAGAGGAGCTAAATGGGGGTCAAGCGACCCCCAAAGTACTACGCGTCGGTCACAGTGATTTCATCAACTGAAACGACAAATCCGAATTGTCCGATGTCCTCTTTAAAGGTGTCCGACAACGTCTCATTCAACATCTCATTCGGGTTATCCTCGTTGATAGCCACAGTCAAGGTCATCATGACCATGACTTGTTTGGTTTCGGGCTCTTCTTCTTCTTCTTCTTCTTCTTCTTCTTCTTCTTCTTCTTCTTCTTCTTCTTCTTCATCGATACCGTCGATATCAACGTCATCTTCGTCATCTTCGATCGGAACCTGTTTAGTTGCGTCGTCAAGTTTATACATTGTTTTCTCCTTAACTTTAAGTTTTTTGGGGCCGAGGTTAACTTGATTGGTTAGCGGACTTGATCGAGCCGACGATAAAGACCCAATAATTCTCGGTCTTGGTCACGTAGCTCTCCTTGTTCGGTAAGGTCTTTGGGTCTTGTCATGATTAGCTCTCCGACTCCAACGCACGGAAGTCAACGACGTCGTTCTGAAGGTTACCCTCCCAGAGTCGATTCTTCACGTACGCTTGGATCTTCTTACCGATGGACTTCTCGATGTCGTAATTCCCTCCCTCAGTCTTGACTGAAGCGCCGCAGGCCTGCAGATACGGAATGATGAATCCTGGAGCCTTCTCCGAGAAACACCGACGTAGTGGAGTGTCATTCGGTCGAGAACCGTCCTGCTGGTCCGGGCCGCCGAGCACGGTCATGTCAATCCAGGTGTTAGTGCTCTGTCCACCGTCGGACTTCGCCTTCTCCTGACTGACCTTCTTAATTATCACCGGATACCAGCCAGGGTCGAGAACCTTCGACCGTAGCATATCTTCACGAGTTACTTGAAACATTAGTGGCATTGTTGTTTATTTTCCTTTACTTTCGTTGTTTTCTTTACTGTTCTCTGGTTTGTTATCAGAGCTTGTTATCGTCGCTTCGCGACGTAGGCAGTGAGGGCAGATATCAGGATAGCTATACATATGCTCACAGAGCCATGCGGCCGATCCTGCTCCAGACTGCCTGAAAATTACCATGTCTCCTGCTCGGTTTTGATTTCAGGAGCATCAGGATTGTTCGTGGCCCGAACGAACTGCTTACCTTCTAAGTGGTTCATTATGATGTCATAAAGTGAACCATTAGTAAAGTCAATTCGAGCCGGAATCGGTAGAGCGGTTTTAGCCCAGTCCCACCCAGTGTTGCGGGTCACCACGGTATACTTGGGAGGTGCTGTGACATCCATGTCGGTTTGAACATCGAATTGATAGCACTCATCGAAGTGTACCGGTAACTTCGCGGCGATTTTCTTTCCCGCTGTTAGTAGCGATCGGCTCGTTGTGGTCACTCGAGTTTTGATGTCGGTGGACTCGATCGTAAGCACGTGAGCCGTTACGATGACGTTGACTCCCCAGCGGAACGAGATAGCTTTGAGGTTATCGATAATAACCTGAAGGCCTCGACTCTCGCCTCCGTAATCCTCGATCTGGAGGAACTCAATTCCTGCTCGCTTAACCTTCTTTTTGTCGGTTTCACGAGTTGAGATCATATCAGCGAGGATTTGATCTGATCCGGTCGTGATCCCATCGTACACTATCGTCTGGTACGGAGGCTCGTGTGTGTAGAACTTCTCGAGCCTCGTATTCAACGCAAGGAATGAATCAAATCGGTCGTAATGGAACTCGCGACCCTTTGGCCGCCAGTAGTTCACGACGGACTTCATTCGGCCATCGTTATCCATGAAGTATGGACCGATGTTTGACTTTTCTTTGTGTCCGGGATAGCTCGCAGCGGCAATCGACTTTCCACTACCCGGGTCTCCTTTGAAGAGACAGAAAAATCTTGTGTCTAGGTTAACGTCTTCTGTTGTCATTTGTTTAAATCTCTTATCTCGATATCCTCGAGTGTCGTCTCTGCTGGTAATGGCTGCCCGAGTAAGATGATCCATAATTAACATCGCTCAGCCAATCGTTAAGATTATTTTCAGAGTTAACTTCAAAATATACTGGAATAATCACGCGGTTAACGCCTTTCTATGGGTACACTCAAGGCAATGCGGTTTAGCCTGTGTAGCCATCTTCGGCGACATGATTTGTTCTTGCTCACAACGCCAGCAGATTGTCTTCATTCCAGTCACAAGCTCTTGGCGAATGTAGTGGGTGCATCCTGGCTTCATACACTTGTAGACTGTGTAGCCTTTGCTACCCAACTTCACCCTCTTGTATTTATGCACATGCTCACTCTTCATTTTATTAACTCCTCCAACTGCTTAGCCTCCGCATAAGCGATGCCTAGCTCTACTCCAATTACCATAGCACTCATGAATGTTAGTGCGTGTAATTGACCTGTGTTCAACGTGAAATTCACAAAGCCGTTGCAGCACGCTCTGGCGTATTCATCCTCTTCAAGATAACTCTTGATCTGGCAGGCAAGACAATCTTCATGTGAGCCACCTAACTCAATTTGAATTTGAGAGTACAAAGACTCCGTTATCTTAGCCATGATCTCTTTGTTTATCATAAATCGCTCCCAACGTCCCATTTAGGACCTTTTTCGAATAGTTGATGGATTGTGTGCAGTCTCGTTTCTAGCGGAGCCTCGCACACGGTTCGGAAGATACAGATATTACTTCCATTTTTACACGATGTAAAACTCTTAGGGTAATACTCTTCTCGCTTCCAACGTAGAGCCTCTTTAATCCAATACACTGCATTTCGTCTCCACTCTTCGAGTACAGGTGGAGGATATGACATGATTGGACGAAGGAACTTCTCTTTTGGCTTGATTGTTTTCTGCTTCCCAATCTTGTTGACCATAAGGTTTGTGGTCCCAGTCATCCAACAATATCCCATGAACTGATTACTCAGTCCGAGAGTTTCGTCTCTTCGGGAGTACGTCTTATGATCGACACACATCACTTTGACGTTAGCCATTGATACGATCCAATCAATTTTACTCTCGTAAAGGATGATTAGATTGTCATCTTCATACATCACCTTCGATCCGACTTGCTCAACGGCAATTGTTTCGAGCCGCTCGCCCCAATAAAACTCAACATACTCACGGAACGTCCGGAGCGCCTCTTCGACGTCCTCTAATTCAAGCTCCAGCGATGGCGCGTAATACTCGGCGACCCGCTCGCATATTTGAATCATCCTTTTCATCGAAAAGTGGGCCGGCCAGCGCGAGCGGTACTTATGGATTGTGTAATACGTCTGAAGCATTCGATGAATCAGATCTCCATACTCCAGTGCTCGCTGCTTCTCTACTGGGATGAGATCCCGCTCGAATGTCAGGTGGTATTTATAGCCGCACGACTGAACTGAGGCCAGTCGTTGGCTGTCAAATACTACTATTTCTTTGTTAGCCATAAAAATAAAAATAGCACGTTTCCAGATATTGCAATTACTAACCAGATAATCAATCCCATGATCTGGTCTTCTTTGTCTACTAGCTCATTCTTGAGCTCCTGTACCCGCTGCTGATGTGAGAGCGGAACTATCGGTAATTCTCTTAACTTCTCGGAGTTCGTACTCATAAATTATCACCGTTCCTTTGTGGATTTTCAGGATCTCCTGCGCCCATAACTCCATACTATTTAAGTGACCTCCGAATAGTGATATGGGTCGTGGGAGTATTTCATCAGTCTCCAGATGCGCTGCGTATCTCATTTTTCTTTTCTTTAAGTAGTTCTAATTTTCTCTGTGCTCTTTCCCGACCAAATAACAGTTCGTACTCTTCTTTCTTGAAAGTCCAATACTTGAGTCTCGTCTGCAACCTATGTATCTTCTTTCTGTAGCCCTCGATACTGTCCTTAACGTTACAGACCATGACTCTACAGTGTCTTAACTCCCTATATACCGCCGAGTTCATGTTCCGCTCGTGGTTCTGTTTGACCTTGGCTATCTGGGCCAAGCGGTACGCTGGGTCGTGTCGATACTTGCTTCGTTTCTGCTCCTTGGTCACTTCTGGCCTCCTCTCGCGGACTATTACGAATCTCAACGTCGTTATTCCACTCGTTTATCTCCAAGTAAACATTAAAGAACGTTAAACAGAAGTGTGGCTGTTGGCTCATATTGAACACAGAGTAGCAAAAAGCCAAGACTTTGACGTAGCCACAGCATATCTCAGGAGTTCCCTCGCCGAAATCGATAGAGCAACATTTTTTATAGTCTGTACTAGAGTTGTAGTACAGCCTCACCGTTTCGAGTTTTCCTGTTATAATCATAAATTTAGAGTTTGTAGAATCGAATGTCTCCGATCTCCATTTCAGGGTTCTTAGCCCAGGCCGGACGCTCTTTGGTATCCGCGACCGACTCATAAGCATTGATCCCATTTAACATCAACGCGTCTGGCTGGCCTGGAATGGGCTCTAGTACGATCTGCTGGCAGAGATTCCACACAGTCCAATCCAATGTCGTCTGGTCAGACGGGTTTGGGAACATCTGGAGGGTACCGGCGTTGAACGACGAGAATTGTTTCGGCTGCAGGATAACGGCGATAGGGTCATTCGGCCAGCGTCGTTGCGGGTCACGTGTTCTATTGATTATCACGGCCTTCACGGCTCGTATGCAGGTTGGCAGCTGGTTACGTGCTTCACGCCATAGACATAGCGCGGTTAGCCACTGCTCGTAGGTTAGTTTATTCATTGGTTTATTTTTCTTTTTTCATTCACAATCTTTTCGATGTAATCGTTAAGTAGTCTCGTTTGCCACGATGAGATTAAGAGCAGGACTTTCAGTACCTGCTCTAGTATCCAAACTGAGATCATTTTAGAAGCCCCACTTCTTACCGCCTTTCTGTCGAAGCACACCCATCAACTCAGTCATCAACGACGATTCGTCCCATTTCATCGTCGCTTTACCATCTAGAGTCGATTGCATGATCTCTCGTTTCTTTTCGACAAGCTCGGAAAAGAACTCATCTACTGTCCCGACCGCTACAAAGTACGTAGCGTTAATCTTGTCGGCAGTTTGACCCGGCCTCGGGAACCTCGCCTCGGCCTGTTCTTCGTTAGCAGGATTCCACTGACGCTCCGCCATGATGCAATCCGATACGAACTGCATATTTAAACCTTCTCCGCTAGCTAGCGTTGAGGCTAGCAAGATTCGGTGGGTCGGTAGTTTTAGAGTTTGTAACGCCTCATCTCTTGCGTACGAATCCATGTCCGATCTGATTTGCAGTACAGATCGGCCGTACTCGGCTGGCCAATCCGATGTGAACTTGGTTAATTTGTGAGCGATAGTCTCCATCACATCTTTATGGTGGGTGAAGATTACGATCTTACGCTCGACTGGCGTCGACATACAGAACTCTTCGACGTACTCGACGATAGGATCGATTTTGGCCAGCCCGGCTAAATGACGCATCTTAGCGAGGTAAGCCATGAGATTCGAGTATTTCTCAAATGAGGTTCCTTCATCCGAATCAAAAGCGTCATTAAATTCTCGCATGGTTTGAGCATACATATCCTCAACCATTTTACCGAGTTCGCAGAATTGGAACTGTCGCCAGATTAGAGGAAGGTCGGGCAGCACGGTCTTGCGGTCCCGGCGGATAATGAAATCTTTGGTATGCTCGTGAAACTTCTCAGGTGACTTGAGCCCGCCGATTTTGCTTTTGTACCCGTCAAAATAATTATCACACCAGCCGTAAATATAGCCTGACTCGGTTGGAAATTTATCCGGTCTAAGGATGTTTAGAATTGTGAAATATTCGCCGGCGTTATTCTTGATCGGTGTGCCGCTCAGGGCTATGATATGCTTAACGTTGCCACAGGTTCGCACGATCGCTTTGGTTCGCTTCGATGTAGGATTCTTAATCATTTGACACTCGTCTATCACGACGAGCTTGACTCCCAACTTCACTGCGATGTCCCAGATAGTCTTCCCTTCCTGAGCGATGTAGTCGATAACCTTTCCCTTCTTATCCTTGAGCACTTTGTGTCCGATTCGCCACGCCGTGTCCATTGATATGATGTAGCCATCCATGCCTGGAATGAAGAATGAGTTAGCATCGTCGATTATCTGTACCGTCAGATCTCCCCAACGTACATCCTCTTTGAGCCATTGAACTCTCAATCCAGATTTGACGAACTGAAAGAATGGGATCGTCTCTTCTCTGTGGGCAGCCACGGTAGCTATAGCCTGGACGGTCTTCCCTAATCCCATTTCGTCGGCTACCAAACATCGCATCCCACTCTTTTCGATGAATCGCGCACCTTCAAGTTGAAACGGGAAGAGCTTCTTTCCGTCAATCGAGGTGATATCAAGCGTGTCAATCTCGGTGGGTGCGGTACCGTTTATTAACTCGGAGTGTCCGCACTGATAGGTACGCATCGAAGTCTTCCCGAATAACTTCGATTCGGACTTCAGGATTGCGACCTTCTGGCATACCGGGCAGGTGTGTTTTACTCTAGCCATTTTTTCGCTCCAAAGCTGAGAATGGATTATCCATATATCTCAATCCTCCCACCTTTTGGGATGAATAACCATATTTGGTCGATGGTATTGAGGTATATTTGTTAGTCATTGAGAAAAGCCTCCACTTCTTGTTGTGATTTACCACTCTCAAGCATCCACGTAGCGATTAGCTTGGCTTGGTCCGGAGATTTACTCGGGTCATTCAATCTAATCTTGGCTACCAAATTCTGGATCTGCTCGGCCTTCGAGATTTTCTTTACTTTTGGAGTTTTCTTCTTTTCAATTTTCTCTCCTCTACGTAGAGCTTGGATAAACGCTTCACGCTCCGAGTCGGTCGTAAGGTTGGCAGTCTCCTCATCTTCTCGCTCGGTTCGTACTTTGCGGGTCTCCATCATTCCCATTTTGAGTTCTTCGATACGCTGGAGGAAGAACTCAATGTGGTGCGTTAGTTGGGGGATAGACATATGCTTAACTATCTCCCTCTCTCGGTTCCGGATGAAGCGCTCATGCTCGCCTGTCGGGCGAATCTTACCGTCCTTCATGACCCAATTCTTTGTCAGATCCTCAGGTGCTTCTCCGTTCAGACATTTGGGACATTTTCCCTGTTTAAGGATATCCGGGTGACGGCACTTATCTTTCGGTCCGTGACTCCACCATCGGTTACAATCGCAGAGGTGGTGGCATCCATCCTCGGCGATCTGGTCGAATCCCTCCATTTTATTCGGGTCTTCGATACTGCCGAGCTGTGCGGGAGGTGCGGGCGGAACCTTAAAGAGCATCTTTGATGTCGGTTGAGCAACCATGACATCTGATAGAGGTTCCTTTTCGACAAGCTCTGTTGTTTCTGGAATTATCTCTGGCACTTTTGCGGGAGAACTCGCATGCTTCGGTGTAAGTAAATAACCTTTTGTCGTTTCGGCGGAAACAACAGCGTTATTTATTAACTTTTTTAGATCCATTTTGTTTTCCTCTCCAAGTGTTGGGCGTGCGGGACTCGACGCCATTGTATGCTCTTAGCAGAGACATCTGAGCGGCACTAAGCTGACCGGCCGCGCGTTTATAGTCAAACACGTCAGGATTAGTCGCAGCATCAGCTAAAACCTCAGAAATGATGTCTGCTATATCTTGTATCGTGTCAGTTTGTTTTTGTGTCATCAAACTAAATTCTCCTCGAAGCCCAAAAAGCATCAGTCCAGAACAAACCGAACATAAAAAACTCGGAAGAAACTCGGCCGAATATATAAGTTTTTTCCTGGTAAGTTACTGATTCGAAAGCCTTTGCGGGCTACCTATACGTATACCATGTTTGATTGGTTTCCGCAACAACTTTAAGTGCTTTAGAATCAGTTGGTTACAGTTGGTATG
>Ga0181537_10000306_pt1 | contig 45647 bp, 44 predicted proteins | sample PEATcosm2014_Bin_39_FD_119765 | JGI IMG/M metagenome (GOLD analysis project Ga0181537, IMG submission 119765) | Peatland microbial communities from MTU Mesocosm Facility, Houghton, MI, USA - PEATcosm2014_Bin23_10_metaG | ecosystem: Environmental > Terrestrial > Soil > Wetlands > Peat | place...
ATTGGCATGACGACCTCGGGTTGAAATGGGAATCCGCCCCTTTTGAGGGGCCGACAAAGACCGCGAAGTGTACTGGAGCAGGCCCGCTCTAGCAATCCGGACTATAGCCGAAGTGCCTGTATTGCTTGGAAAAACCCGCTTTTTTTTCGGCCGGCCTTCAGAGCGCTGCCGGGCGCGCGGGGCGCGGCGCAGCGCCGCACAGCCCTAGGATGGGCATCGTCAGACGTTGAAACTCTCGCCGCAGCCGCATTCACCCTTGGCCTTCGGATTCTGGAATTTGAAGGCTTCGTTCAATCCCTGCTTGACGAAATCAACCAAGGTCCCGTCGATCAGCGGCAGACTCAACGGGTCGACCACCACCTTCACCCCTCGCGCTTCGAATACCGCATCGTCGGGCCGAATTTCGTCAGCATAATTCACGACATACGCGAATCCCGAGCAGCCGGTCTTCTTGATGCCGACGCGCAGCCCCAAACCGGCGCCGCGTTGCGCCAGGTGAGATCGCACCCGATCGGCCGCCGATTCCGTCAACAATATCGCCATACTGCGCCGCCCTCTCGCTCAAGCCCCGGTGGACCGTTGCGGCTATACATAACATGCCCTTGACCCGTGCGCACGGAACCAGAGCGCGTTTTTTCGTATAACCTCATGCCGCAAATCAGTCGCCGGCCCTCGAGCTGATATGAGGCCCGGCGCGCCTAACTCAACGGGCGCTGCGGCAAACCGTCGGCCACCCCGGGCGTCCCGCCGCACGCCGCCACCGCGGACGTCCAGGCCTCCTCGATGGTCAGCAGCCGGCCCCGTTTCTCGACCGGCAGCGCAAAGCGCTCGCAGAGCCGCGCCACGGTCTCCGGCAGGGCCGGCCGGACGGCTTGCCCGATCGCCTGCTCGACCACCCACGCCGACACGGCGATGGTATGCGGACACCCGAAGGCGAGAAAACGCGCCGCCCGGATCATCCCCGCGACCACTTGCACATCGAACTGCACCCAGATGCCCTGCTTGCGGCTGCCGGCCGCGCCGCGGTGGACGCCGGGACCGGTGAGCAGCTGCGGGCTCTCGGTGCTGCGGGCACGCAGAGCGCCCAGGAAGTAATGCAGGGTCAGGTCGCTGTAGGTCACGTGCCCGCCAGCCGTCGCAAGGCCGAAACCGCCTCGGTGACCACCGCCACCGCCGTGTCGATGTCGCGCTCGCAGGTGTCGCGGCCCAGGCCGAACCGCAGGCTGCTTTCGCTCAAAATGTCGTCGCGGCCGAGAGCGCGCAGCACATAGGAGGGCTCCGGCAGCGCCGAGCTGCAGGCCGAGCCGGTCGAGACCGCGAGGCGCCCGCGCACCGCGGCGATCAGGCTTTCGCCTTCGACTCCCTCAAAGGACACGTTGAGCACATGCGGCACGGAGCGCTCCGCGTCGCCATTGCGAAACGTGCCGCCGAGCGCCGCCAATCCGCGCCACAGACGTTCCCGCAACCGCGCGATGTGCTCCGCTTCCGAGGACGGCGCCGCACGCGCCAGTTCGAACGCCAGGCCCATGCCGACCACTTGGTGGGTCGCCACCGTGCCCGCGCGCAGCCCATGCTCCTGTCCACCGCCGAATTGCAAGGCCGTCAACTGCACGCGCTCGCGCTGCCCGCTCCCGGCTCCGCTGCCGCTCGCGCTCCGGCGACGCGACACCAGCAGAGCGCCCACACCCTTGGGGCCGTACGCTTTGTGCGCCGACAGCGACATCAGATCGGCGCCGAGCCCCGCGAAGTCGACGGCGCTCTTGCCGACGCTCTGCGCCGCATCGACGTGCAGGCGCGCTCCTCCGTGCTTCGCACAGATCGCGCCGATGGCCGCAATGTCTTGGATGACGCCGATCTCGTTGTTGACGTGCATGATGGATACCAGCACGGTGTCCGCCTTGAGCGCCGCGGCGACCTGATCGGGATGGATCACCCCGCCGCCGTCCGGCTCGAGGTAGGTAACCCGCCAGCCGCGGCGTTCCAGTTCGCGGCAGGGATCGAGCACCGCCCTATGTTCCGTGCGCGCCGTCACGAGGTGGCGGCCATGCTCGCGGTAATACTGAGCGATGCCGAAAATGGCCAGGTTATTCGCCTCGGTGGCGCCCGACGTCCAAATCACCTCGTCGGGCGACGCTCCCACGGCCGAGGCCACCTGCGCGCGCGCGGTTTCTACCCGCGAACGGGCGGCGTCGCCGAAATCGTGACTTGCGGAGGCCGGGTTGCCGAATTCGCCCTCGGCGGTCAGGCATTGCGCCATGACCTTCGCCACCCGCGGATCGACGGGCGTCGTCGCCGCATGATCCAGGTACACGGGACGGTTCATTCGCGGCGCCTCTCGCCCATCGCCTTCATTCCCGGCTCCGCCGCGCCGACTGCCCCCGCCGGCCCTGCACGGCGCTCAGTATGCCGCGCAGGATGTTGAGCTCGTTGCGGTCGAGCTGGGCGCGGTTGAACAGCCGGCGCAGACGCTCCATGAGATGGCCGGTGCGGTCGTCGAAATCGATTTCCCCCAGAACCTGGTGCAGGTGGGCGTAGAAGTGTTCGACCTCGCCCGACGCGGCCAGCGGCAACTCCAGTTGGGTATGCGATTGGGGTTGCTCGCGCGACATGAATATTTCGTACGCCAGCAGCTGCACCGACATGGCCAGATTCAGCGAGCAGTACTGCGGATTTGCCGGGATTCGCACCAGCACATTGCAATGATTCAAATCCTCGGTGGCGAGGCCGTAGCGCTCCGAACCGAACAGCAGGGCAACGCGGCTCTCCTGCGGCAGCGCCACGATTCGTCCGGCGACATCGCGCGGCGTCGTGAATTCCCAATAATAGGAGCGCGGGCGCGATGTCGTGCCGGCGATGAACGCGCAGTCGCCGATCGCCTCGGCAACGCTGTCGACGATGCGCGCGCCCGACAGAATGTCGTCGGCGCCGGCCGCCAGTGCGACGGCTTCCGCATGCGGGAAGGAGCGCGGCCGCACCAGCACCAGATCCGTGACGGCCATGTTCTTCATGGCGCGCGCCACCGACCCGATGTTTCCGGGATGACTGGGATCGATGAGGACGATGCGGACCAGGGTCGTCATGCTCTGCTATTCTACCCGCCGCCCTATGCAGCCACTCCTCAATATCGGTATGCGCGCCGCCCGGCGCGCCGGCGATCTGATCGTGCGCAGCCTGTCGCGCCTCGATTCCCTGAAAATCGACAGCAAGGGGCGCAACGACTTCGTCACCGACATCGATCGCAAGGCCGAAGCCGACATCATCGCCACCATTCGCCGCAGCCACCCGCAGCACGCCTTCCTCGCCGAGGAAAGCGGCCGCAGCGGCGACAGCGAATTCGTCTGGATCATCGATCCGCTCGACGGCACGACCAATTTCCTGCACGGTTTCCCGGTCTTCGCGGTATCGATCGCGCTCCAGCATCGCGGCCGTCTGCAGCACGCCGTCGTCTACGATCCGATGCGCCAGGAATTCTTCACCGCCTCGCGCGGCGACGGCGCGCAGCTCGAGGGCAAGAAAATCCGCGTGAGCACCCAGCGCACCCTGGAGGGCTCGCTGATCGGCACCGGCTTCCCCTTTCGCGCCGGAGCGGACCATGTGGATGACTATCTCGCGATGCTCAAGGTGATCATGTCCACCGCCGCCGGCGTGCGCCGCCCCGGTGCGGCGGCGCTGGATCTCGCCTATGTGGCGGCCGGGCGCATCGACGGCTTTTGGGAATTCGGCCTCTCCCCCTGGGACACCGCGGCCGGGACACTGCTGATCCAAGAAGCGGGAGGCAGGGTCGGCACGCCCGCCGGAGTGGAGTACGCGTTGGGCCCCAACATCTTCGCCGGCAATCCAAAGGTGTACCAGGCATTGCTCGAGGCGCTGGGACCGCTCACGCCGCCGGCCCTGCGCACCTAGGACGGATGCGCGGCTACACCGCAACGGGCATACTCCCCGGCGTAGGCCGAACTCGCGACAATCGCCAAAAATCCAGGGAGAACGCATGAGTCTGTTCCGCACCAAACCGATCGACGTGAATGCCGACACGGGCCTGAAACGCTGTCTTGGCGCGTTCGACCTGACCATGCTCGGCATCGGATGCATCATCGGCACGGGCATCTTCGTGCTCACCGGGGTGGTCGCCGCGCAGCATTCCGGCCCGGCCATCGTGCTGTCGTTCATCCTCTCCGGAATAGCGTGCGCCTTTGCCGCCCTCTCCTATGCCGAGCTGGCCGGCGCCATCGGCGGCGCCGGCAGCGCCTACGGCTACGCCTACTCCGGTATCGGCGAGCTGATCGCCTGGATCATCGGCTGGGACCTGATCCTGGAATACGCCATCGCCACCTCCACCGTGGCCATCGGCTGGTCCGGCTACTTCGGCAAGATCCTGGAACTGCTCGGCCTGCACCTGCCTCACGCCCTGACGAACGCGCCGCTCGACGGCGGCATCGCCAACGTGCCGGCCATGGTCATCGTCCTGCTGTTGTCGGTGCTGCTGTCGATCGGCGTGAGCGAATCGGCGCGCTTCAACACCGTCATGGTCTTCGTCAAGCTCGCCGCCGTCCTCATCTTCATCGCCGTCGCCGCGCCGCACGTCAATCCCGCCAATTGGCATCCCTTCATCCCCCCGCAGGTCACCGACCTGAACGGCCAGTCGCACTTCGGCTTCGGCGGCATCCTCACCGGTGCCTCACTGATATTCTTCGCCTACATCGGCTTCGACGCGGTCTCCACCGCGGCGGAGGAAACCGTGAACCCGCAGCGCAACCTGCCGATCGGCATCATCGCCTCGCTGGTGATATGCACCGTCCTCTACATCCTGGTGTCCGGCATCCTCACCGGCGTGGTGCATTACGATCAGATCGACATCAAGGCGCCCATCGCGGACGCGCTCAAGCAGCTCGGTATCGGCTGGGCCGAGGCGCTGATCTCGATCGGAGCCCTTGCGGGAATCACCACCGTGATGCTGGTGCTGTACTTCGGCCTGACCCGCGTGGTGCTGGCAATGTCGCGTGACGGCCTGCTGCCGAAGCCGATGGCCAAGGTCAACCCGAAAACGCAGACGCCGGTGCGGCTGATCCTCGGATCCGGCGTGGCCATCGCCCTGATCGCCGGCCTGTCGCCGATCGGCAAGGTGGCGGAGCTCGTCAACTTGGGCACGCTGTCAGCCTTCTTTCTGGTTTGCGCCAGCGTCATCGTGCTGCGCAAGACCCGTCCGGACCTCAAGCGCCCGTTCCGCACGCCCTGGGTGCCGCTGGTTCCCCTGCTGGGCATGGGCTTTTGCGCCTTTCTCATGGCGGGACTGCCGGCCATCACCTGGAAAGCCTTCTTCATCTGGTCCGCGGCGGGGCTAGCGATCTACTTTTTTTACTCGCATCGCCACAGCGGGCTTGCCGCACGGACTTGAGCCTCGGCGGACAAGTCCCGCCGCGGTGAACACTCGAGTCCACCGCGCCGGAACCCTGGGAGTCTGGGCGGCAGACTCCTACGGCAACCCATCCACTTCCTCGGGCTTCGTCGCCTTGCGCTCCAGCAAATCGTCGGTCCGCAGCCCGAAGTCGAGTGCCAGCGCCGCGGAAATATAGATCGAGGAATACGTACCGGCGAGAATGCCGATCACCAATGCGGCGGAGAACGCGTGCAGAGTCTCGCCGCCGAAGAACAGCAGCGCCAGAACCACCAGCAGGGTCACCAGCTTGGTCATCAAGGTTCGCGACAGCGTTTGATTGATGGATTCGTCGATGACCTGGGCGACGCTCAACTTGCGGGCCGTGCGCGCCCGCTCGCGTATGCGGTCGAACACGATCACGGTGTCGTTGAGCGAATAGCCGATCACCGCCAGGATTGCCGCTATGGCCGTCAAATCGAAAGTCATCTGGCTGAGCGCGAAGAAACCCACCACGCAGATCGGGTCGTGCAATACGGCGAGAATCGCGCCGAACGCCAGCTTGAGCGTGAAGCGAAACAGCACGTAGATCAGGATCAGGACCAAGGTGGCGAACAGCGCCCAGCCGCCCTTGATGAACAGCTCCTGCCCCACCTGGGGACCGACCACATCCGTCCTCTGCAGCTTGACGCCTGAATCCACTTTGGCGAAGACGTCCAGGATACGCGCTCCGATCAGTTCTCCTTTCGCGTTCGGGTCGGGCGGCAGACGGACCAGGATATCGCGCGAGCTGCCGAAGGCCTGTACCTGCGCGTTCGTGACGCCCGACCTCGCCAGCGCCGTGCGCAGGGTCTCGATGTTCGGAGCCTGGGGGAAATTGGTTTCAACCGTCACGCCGCCGGTGAAATCCACCCCCAGATTCAATCCGCGCACCGCAACCAGGCCGATCGACGCGATGATCAAGACCGACGACAGCCCGTACCACACCTTGCGGGTGTTCATGAACGGGAAGCGCGTTACCTTGTGAAAAAATTCCATGGACTTGCCCTCGGTTCGATTGCCGCGTCAGATCGACAGGCGCTCGAGCTTGCGTTTTCCGCCGTAAATGACCTGCACCAAGGCGTGGCTGCCCATGACCGACGTGAACATCGACGTGGCGATTCCCAGCATCAACACCACGGCGAAGCCGCGCACCGCGCCGGCGCCGAACAGCCACAGCACCAGGCCCGCGATGAACGCGGTGACGTTGGAGTCGCCGATGGCCGAGAACGCGCGCTCGAATCCGGCGCTGATCGCCGCGCGCGGCGAGACGCCATTGCGCAATTCCTCGCGGATGCGCTCGTAGATCAGAATGTTGGCGTCGACCGCCATGCCGACGGTCAACACCACCGCCGCGATGCCCGGCAGGGTAAGGGCCGCGCCGAGCAGGGACAGGAGCGCGGTGAGCAATATCACGTTGGCCGCGAGGGTCAGGTCGGCGATCAAGCCGAACACCTTGTAGTAAATCGCCATGAAGATGAAGGCGGCCAGCATGCCGAACACCATGGCATGAACGCCCTTGACGATGTTGTCCTGGCCCAGGCTGGGTCCGATGGCGCGTTCCTCCACCGCGGACAGCGGCGCCGCCAGGCCGCCGGCGCGCAGCAGCAACGCCAGCTCCCGGCCTTCGATCGGATTGACTCCGGTGATCTGGAAGTTGTTGCTGAACACGCCTCGAATGGTTGCGCGGTTGATGACCTCTTCGGTGGTGCGGTCGACATCCACGCCCTCGGCGTTCTTCTCGCGCGAACGGTCGATGAACACGACCGCCATCAAGTGGCCGAGATTCTCCTGGGTGTTCTTCAGCATCTTCGCCGCGCCGCGGCTGTCCAGTCCCACCGACACGGCGGCGCCGTCCTGGGTGTTCGGCTGGAACGAGGCATCGGTAAGCTGATCGCCGGTGACCACCACGTCGCGCTTCAGCAGCACCGGCTGCTTGTCGCGGGTGTAGTACAGCTTCGAGCCGAGCGGCACCCGCCCGGTGCTCGCCGCCTCGAGCGGGTTGTTCGCCTCGTCGACCATGCGGAACTCGAGGGTCGCGGTCTTGCCGAGGATTTTCTTCACCTCTGCTGAGTTCTGCAGCCCCGGCAATTGAATGGCGATGCGGTCAACTCCCTGGCGGGCGACCTGCGGCTCCGACACCGCGAGTTCCGGACTATTGAGGCGATTGCGCAGAATGACGATATTTTGCTGAACCGCGTAATCCTGGCGCTCCTTGATCGCCTGCGGCGTCAGCTTCAGCTCCAGGGCGGGCGCGCCGTCGACGGTGGTGTCGGACAGACTCATGTTGCGGTTGTCCGCGAGGATTGCCGCTTTGCCCTTCGCGAAACTGTCGGCATCGTGAAACAGCGCGCGCACCCGGTATCCGGGGTAGTCCACCAGCACGTCCTGGTACGGCACGCGCGCGGTGCGCAGCGAGGCGCGAAAATCCTGCTCGTAGTGATCGAGCAGCTGCTTGACGGCGCCCTGCACATCGACCTGGTACACCAGGTACACGCCGCCGCGAAGGTCCAGGCCCAGCTTCAGCGGGCTCAATCCCAGATTGCGCATCCACTCCGGAACACGCGAGGCCTGCGAGAGAGCAATGGTGAATTGATTGGGGCGCGCCTCGTTGATCACATCGCGCGCCTTCAATTGGTCCTGCTTGCTCGCGAAACGCAGCGTGAGGCGTCCCTGGTCGAGAAACGCGCCGGTCGGCGCAACACCCTTGTCCTCGAGGATCTGCGCCACCGCGCTCCGGTCGCTGTCGAGCACCGCGGCCCGATCTCGCGCCAGCTGCAGCGCGTCTTCTTCGCCGAACAGATTCGGCACCGCCAGGAAGATCCCCAAAACCAGGACGATCGCGACCAACGCGATCTTCCAGCGCGGATACGCGATCATGCGCTCTTGACCGTGCCCTTGGGCAGCACTTGCGCCACCTGGAATTTTTGCAGCTTGACGTTCACGCCGCTGGCAATTTCCAAGGTCAGGAACTGCTCACCCACTTCGATCACCTTGCCGAGAATGCCTCCCGTGGTCGCCACTTCATCGCCCACTGCGACCTTGGAGAGCATTTCACGCTGTTCCTTGGCTCGCTTGTTCTGCGGCCGGATCAGCAAGAAGTAGAAGACCACCAGCAGCAGGACCGGCAGCAACAAGGCACTCAGCATGCTCTGCCCGCCACCTGCACCGGCCGCCTGTGCATTTGCCGTATTTATGAAGAAATCCATAGTGTTACGCTCGTTATTTTCAGGAGATGCCGCGCCGGAAAGCGGCGTAGTATACAGCAGCCAAGCCCAAACTTGCCGCACGCCGCGCGGCTGCCAAATCCACTCACGGCCCGGCCGCCTTCAAGGCGTAGAACTCGGCCGCGTAGGCCTCGAGACGTCGCGCCTCGATCGCCTGCCGAATCTCCGCCATCAGGCGTTGGTAGAAGTAGAGATTATGGATGGTGTTCAAGTGCGCGCCCAATATTTCGCCGCACTTGTCCAGATGCCGTAAATAGCTGCGGCTGTAGTTGCGGCAGGTATGGCAGCCGCAGCCTTCCTCGATCGGACCCGTATCCTTTTGATGAACGGCATTGCGGATATTGATGGCGCCGCCGCGGGTGAACAGATGCGCATTGCGCGCATGGCGGGTCGGCATGACGCAGTCGAACATGTCGATGCCGCGCCGCGCCGCCTCGAGAATGTCCTCGGGCCGCCCCACCCCCATGAGATAGCGAGGTTTACCGGCGGGCATGTGCGGCAGCAGCTCGCCGAGCACGAAATCGCGCTGCTGCGCGCTCTCCCCCACCGCGAGACCGCCAACGGCCAGACCCGCAAAGCCGATCTCCTCGAGCTTGCCCAGCGATTCCAATCGCAATTGCGGATGGATGCCGCCCTGCACGATGCCGAACAGGGTGCCGGGAGGTTCCGTGCGGTAGTACTCGCGAAAGCCGCGCAGCGCCCAGCGCATCGACAGCTCCATGGACGCCCGCGCCTCGGCCAGAGTGGCCGGATACGGCGTGCATTCGTCGAAGCTCATGGCCACATCCGAAGCGAGAACGCGCTGGATGCGCATGGACTCCTCGGGCGAGAGGAATACCGGCGCACCGTCGACGGGGGAGCGAAAATGCGCGCCCTCCTCGGTAATCTTGCGCATCTCCGCCAGGCTCCATACCTGAAAACCCCCCGAATCCGTGAGAATCGGCCGCTCCCAGTGCATGAAACGATGCAACCCCCGATGCGCCGCGATCACCTCGAGACCGGGACGCAGATACAGATGAAAGGTGTTGCCGAGCACGATCTCGGTGCCGATGCCCTGCAGATCCTCCGGCGTCATTGCCTTGACCGTGCCGTAGGTACCCACCGGCATGAATGCCGGCGTCTCGACGGTGCCGCGCGGAAATTCGAGGCGGCCGCGCCGCGCCGCGCCGTCTTGTGCCAACAGCTCGAAACGCATGGGGCCGAGCGCGCTGCCGTGCGCCCGTGCATTGCTCGCCGGCGCACTGCTGCCCGAAGCTTTGCCGCGCGCGGTCGCCGGGTCGCCGAGAGGACTCATGTGCGCTCCAGCGCCGAGTTCGCGGGTGTCAAGAACATCGCATCACCGTAGCTGAAAAAGCGGTACCGCGCGCGCACCGCGTGAGCGTAGGCCGCCAGCAGCGTCTCTCGGCCGACAAAGGCCGAGCACAGCATCAGCAGCGTCGACTCGGGCAGGTGAAAATTGGTGAGCATGGCATCCACCGCGCGAAACCTGTGGCCCGGCTTGATGAATATGCGCGTCGTTCCGCGGTACGGAGCGATACAGCTGCGCCCGGCGGCGCCATCTGATACACCCTGGCTGCGCGCCCCGGCCCCTTGCGCGGCGCCGACGCCTCGGTCGACACCGGCCTCAGCGTACACTGCGTCGGCCCTTTGCAGCGCGGCTTCTGCCGCAGTCTCCAAGCTCCTAACCACCGTCGTGCCCACCGCGATCACGCGGCCGCCCGCGGCGCGCGCGGCGTTGATCGCATCGCAGGCGGACTCGGGCACCTCGAGGCGCTCCTCGTGCATCTCGTGCCCGTCGATGTCATCCACCCGCACCGGCTGGAAGGTGCCCGCGCCGACGTGCAGGGTGATGAACGCATGGCGAACCTGCCGCTTTTGCAGGGCGGCGAAGGTGTCGGTGTCGAAATGCAGTCCCGCCGTCGGCGCCGCCACCGCGCCTGGCATGCGCGCGTACAGGGTCTGGTAGCGCTCGCGGTCGGCGCTCTCCGCCCCGCGGCCGATGTAGGGAGGCAGCGGGATTTCGCCGTGGGCTTCGAAGAAGCTCGCGACATCGCAGGAGAACTCCAGGCGAAAAAGATCGCCTTGCCTGCCGAGCATGCGCGCCGCATAACCCCCGGGCAGCTTCACCACGGCACCTGTTCGCAGGCCCTTGCCGGCGCGCAGATGCACCAGCGCGGCCCGCGCCGTGAGCGCGCGCTCGAGAAGAATCTCGACCCTCCCGCCGCTCTCCTTGAAACCGAACACCCGCGCGGGAATCACCCGCGTATCGTTGAAAACCAGCAGATCCTTGGGCCCGAGCAGGGACGGAAAATCGCTGAACCCTAGATCGCGCCGCGTTCCCGACGCGCCCTCCAGTACCAAAAGGCGGCTGTCGGACCGCACCGCCGCGGGCCGCTGAGCAATGAGTTCGGGAGGAAGATCGAAGTGAAAATCCGTGCGCTGCATGAAGCGAGGCATTCTACCAAGAGCGGCAATCGCATATACTGCCGGCCCTGGCATGCCCGGATGGCGGAACTGGTAGACGCGCCGGACTCAAAATCCGGTGGTGGTGACACCGTGTGGGTTCGATTCCCTCTCCGGGCACCAGAATTTTATCAATGGATGTCCTTTGAATTTCTGCAGCAATTGCGGCTCACCCGTCGAATTCAAGGTTCCTACCGGGGACCATTTGCCGCGATTCGTGTGCTCGAGCTGCGGCGTGATCCACTACAAGAACCCGCTGCTGGTTCTGGGTTGCGTGCCGGAATGGCAGGGTCGGGTCCTGCTGTGCCGCCGCGCCATCGAACCCCGGCTGGGGTTTTGGACCGTGCCGGCGGGTTTCATGGAGAACGGTGAAACCCTGCAAGCCGCGGCGGCACGGGAGTGCTACGAAGAGGCGCTGGCGACGGTGGAAATCGGCTCGCTGCTGGCGGTGGCGAGCGTGACGGGCGCGAGCCAGGTGCACGTGATGTTCCGGGCGAAAATGCTGCGGCCCGAGTTCGCGCCCGGAACGGAGAGTCTGGAGGTCGCTCTGTACGAAGAGGCCGACATTCCCTGGGCGGAGCTCGCGTTTCCCAGCGGCGAATTCACCTTGAGAAAATACTTCGAGGATCGCGCCGCCGGACGCGAGGATCATCATTTCGTCGAGTTGAACCGCCGGCTGAAATCCTGACCGACCGGCCGGGGCGGCTGTGGCAGAATAGCACCTGTTTTCAACGGTTCAACAGAAGGGCAAATCATGGCGTTCGTGGTCACCGAAAGCTGCATCAAGTGCAAATATATGGATTGCGTGGAGGTCTGCCCGGTCGATTGCTTCCACGAAGGCCCGAACTTTCTGGTGATCGATCCCGATGAGTGCATCGACTGCACGCTGTGCGAGCCGGAGTGTCCCGTGGAAGCCATCTTCTCCGAGGAAGAGATACCGGATGGGCAGGAGAGCTTTCTCCAATTGAACGCCGAATTGGCCAAGAAATGGCCCGTGATCAGCGAGAAGAAAGACGCCCCCGCGGACGCCAAGCAATGGGAAGGCGTACCGGAGAAACTCAAGCTGCTGGAGCGCTGATCCGCCCGCGGCGCGTCGCCGGCCCGCGGCGCGTCACCAACCCTCAGCGCTTCGCCAACCCCCAGCGCTTCGCCAACCCTCAGCGCTTCGCCAATTGCAGATCCTTGATCTGCTGCACGAGTTCGCGCGGCGGCATGTAGCCGGCAATGTAATCGCCGTTCTCCGTGAGGATCGCCGGCGTGCCGCGCACCCCGATGCTTTGCCCGAGGGCATATTCGCGGGCGACCGGGGTGGCGCCGCAAGTCTTGCTCATGTCGAGCTGGGCGCCGGCTTTTGCGCGGGTCAGCGCTTCGTTGCGATCCGGCGAGCACCACACCACCTCGGCCTTCTTCCAGCTCTCCGTGTTCGGGCCGGTGCGCGGAAAGAACATGTAGCGCACGCGCACACCCAGGCGATTCAGCTCCGCCATCTCGCTGTGCAGTTTGCGGCAGTAGGCGCAGTCCACATCGGTGAATACCGTGATGGTGTACAGCGGATTCTTGGGCCCGAAAATCAGCATCTGCGATTCGGGAACGGCGCTGACCAACGCGAGGCGCGCGCGGGTGCGCAGCGCTTCGGTCAGATTGTCGCGCGTATCCATGTCATAGAGATTGCCGTCGAGAAAATACTTGCCGTCGGCGGTCAGGTAGCTGATGTCCGCTCCCTGCTGGAACTCATAGATGCCGGGAATGGGCGAGGGGCGCAGATCCTCGAGCTTCGATCCGGCGGGCAGGCGCTTCAGCAGCGCCACCCTCGGGTCCCCGGGTTGCTCGGCGGCAACCGCCTTGGCCGGAGCGGCCGCAGCCGGCTTGACCGGGTCGGCGGCCATCGCGCGTGCATCGAGTCCGACGGAGCAGACGACCAGCGCGACGGCGGCGAGAATTCTCAACATGATGCGGCTCCGGCGGAACTGACTCATTCGACCCTGCGTCGACCCTGAAGGTTCACGCAATTCTAGCAGGCCGGCGCAGTGGCCGCCGGCCTCGAGCTAGCCGCGCGGGTGGTGCTGGGAATGCAGCTCTTTCAGTCGCTCCCGCGCGACGTGAGTGTAGATTTGCGTGGTCGACAGGTCGCTGTGACCCAGAAGCATCTGCACGACCCGCAGGTCCGCCCCGTGATTCAACAGATGAGTCGCGAAGGCATGGCGCAGCGTGTGCGGCGAGAGTTCTTTCTCGACCCCGGCCTTCTTCGAATAGCGCTTGATGATGTGCCAAAAGGCCTGCCGCGTCATGCGGTCGCCGCGGCGCGTGGGAAACAAATAGTCCGTCTGCCGCTCCAGCAATATTTCGACCCGCGGGCCCTGGGTGAACTGCTGCAGCCACTTCACGGCCTCATCACCGAGCGGTATCAGGCGCTCGCGATTGCCCTTGCCGACGACGCGCATCACGCCCTGGTTGAGATTGACCTGATTGTGCTTCAGGCTCACGAGTTCGGAGACGCGCAGGCCGGTGGCGTACAGCACTTCGAGCATGGTGCGGTCGCGATGGCCCAGCGGGTCCGACACGGTCGGCGCCTCGAGCAGCGAATCGACTTCCGCTTCGGACAGCGATTTGGGCAGGGATCGGCCGATTTTCGGCATGGCGATCTGCGCGGTCGGATCGAGCCCGATCAGGCCCTCGCGCACCATGAAGCGAAAAAAACGCCGGAAACTCGACAGCTGCCGCGCGGTCGAGCGGGGCCTCGATCCGCCCTCGACCCGCGCGGCGATGAAGCCCAATAATTCGATGCGCGTGGCCTTGAGCAGGGCGCTGTCGCGCTCCTCCAGCCAGCGTGCGAGTGCGGTCAAGTCGGCGCGGTAGGCGGCAAGAGTGTTCGCCGACAAGCCGCGCTCCAGCCACACGGCATCGAGAAAGCGCTGCAAGGCGGGATCCGCCGCTTCACGGACGGCGGGTACCGCTGTGCCCGAGGTGCGTGTATAAACCGTCCGTTTCAGAGCCGTCGCCATAGTTTTCCGCGTGGGTGGTCGCATGAAATGGTGCTGCTAAAAAGCCCGCGGGAGTCAGTATGCGAGGGGTGCCGGAAGGTCGGAGTGACCAGAATCACAATACAGTCAAGTATTAACATAAGGAGAACCAGATCACAGAAACCACGCCGAATTGGCTGCATGGGGCCCTGCGGGCGCCGTACACCGCCTACTGCTTGCTGTTGTTCACGGCCATGGGTCTGACCGTGTTGGGCGTCAATCTGTTCCTGCCCGACTTGCGCAGGCGCCGGCTCGTGGCCGGGTCGATGTCGCGCGCCTTTCTGCGCGCGGCCGGCATCCCGTTCGCCGTCGAAGGGCTGCACCATCTGCCGCGGGTGCCCTGTGTGGTCGTGGCCAATCACGCGAGCTATATCGACGGTCTGGTGGCAGCCGCGGCGCTGCCGCCCGATTTTGCCTTCATCATCAAAAAGGAGATGGTGCGTGTGCCGCTGGCCGGCCTGCTGCTGCGGCGCCTGGGCTCGCAGTTCGTCGAGCGCTTCGATCGGCACAAGGGCGGGGTCGATACGCGACGTGTGCTGAAACTCGCCGCCACCGGTCAGTCCCTGGTGTTCTTTCCCGAGGGGACGTTCAACGAAGTGCGCCAAATCGGCAAGTTTCTCGGCGGCGCGTTTGCCACCGCCTCCCGCTCCGGGATGCCGGTCGTGGCCATGGCCATCCACGGCACGCGCGCCGTTCTGCCCCCGGGCGGTCTGACAGTCCACCGGCGGCCGATTCGCGTTGAAATTCTTGAAGTTCTGAGCGGGAGCGATGCGCGGCAACGCAGCCGCGAGCTCATCGCCCATGCCGTCGGCGACCCGCTGGCACCTTGAACGGGAGCGCCGGCGCCCCCATCGCTTATACTACGCAGTCAGTCAAATCCAAGCAGTCAGTCAAATCCAAGAGTAATGCTATGAGTTCCGATCCCGTCGTCATTCTGGCCGCACGCCGCACCCCGGTCGGGGCCTTCCAGGGCGCCTTCGCCACCGTCACTGCTCCGCAGCTCGGATCGGCCGCGATCAGGGCGGCGCTCGAGGACTGCGGGCTTGCCGCGTCGCAAGTCGATGAAGTCATCATGGGCTGCGTGCTGTCGGCCGGACTCGGCCAGGCACCGGCTCGCCAAGCAGCCTTGGGCGGCGGGATTCCCGCGAGTGTTCCGAGCACCACGGTCAACAAGATGTGCGGATCCGCGATGCGCGCGGTGATGTTGGGCTGCGATCAGCTGCTCGCCGGCTCTGCCACCGTCGTCGTCGCCGGCGGGCTCGAGTCCATGACCAACGCACCCTACCTCCTGCCCAAGGCGCGTGCCGGCTACCGCATGGGGAATCAGGAGGTCTTGGACCACATGTTCTACGATGGCCTGCAAAGTCCCTGGGATGGACAGCTCATGGGGTGTTTCGCCGAGGCCACGTCGGAGAAGTACGGCTTCACCCGCAAGGCCCAGGATGATTTCGCCGCCGAGTCGGTGCGCCGGGCGCTCGCCGCGATCTCCAATGGCGACTTCGCCGCCGAGATCGCCGCCGTGACGGCCAAGACGCGCAAGGGCGAGGTACTGGTCGACAAGGATGAGACACCGTTTACCCTCGATATCGCCAAGATCCCGACGCTCAAGCCGGCATTCAAAAAAGACGGCACGGTGACGGCCGCGAGTTCCTCCGGAATTTCCGATGGCGCGGCGGCACTGGTGCTGACGCGCGAATCCTTCGCCGCATCGCAAGGCCGCCGGCCCTTGGCGCGGGTCGTGGGCTATGCCAGCTTCGCCCGCGAGCCGGAATGGTTCACGTTGGCGCCGGTGGGCGCGATGCAAAAACTCCTGCGGCAGTTGAAATGGCAGGCCAGGGACGTCGATCTGTACGAGATCAACGAGGCATTTGCGGCGGTGCCGATGGCCGCGATCAAGGATTTGGAGCTGGATCATCAGCGGGTGAACGTCCATGGCGGCGCCTGTGCGCTCGGCCATCCCATCGGCGCCACCGGCGCGCGCATCCTCACCACCCTGCTGTACGCGCTGCGCGCACGCGGCAAGAAGCGCGGCATCGCCAGCCTGTGCATCGGCGGCGGCGAAGCGACGGCGATGGCCATCGAACTGGTGTGAATCGCGTCTGCCGCGACCGTATCCGTGAGCGGTACCTGACCGCGCCTTGGATGCGGATGCCGAGGCCGGTCCTCCGCGACGCCTAAAAGTGGGGTGGGCGTCCCTGCCCTAGCCATGCCCAAATCCATTGGCCATCCTGGAAGCCGGCGTCCGTGGCCTGTCAACATGGGTATCCCCACTAGGTAAAGCGACGACGACGCCCGGATTCCCTCAAACTTCGTCCACGGGATGGATGCCTCCCCGGTCCCTGTCGTTTGTGATCTACTATGCGACCGATTTTGGGGACCCAATTGATGAGCGACAATTCCCGCGATGTCATGGAATATGAGGTTGCGATCGTCGGCGCCGGGCCGGCGGGACTGGCCTCCGCGATCCGGCTGAAACAACTCCAGCCGGGCCTGAGCATTTGCGTGCTGGAGAAGGCTGCGAGCCTGGGGGCGCATTCGCTGTCCGGCGCCGTCATGGAGCCCGGCCCGCTGGACGAATTGCTGCCCCAATGGCGGGCCCACGCGCCGGCCATCTGCGTGCCGGCCGCGCGCGATGAGTTTCTGTTCATGACCCGGCGCAAGCGCTATCGCCTGCCCACCCCTCCGCAAATGGCGAATCACGGCAATTTCATCGTCTCCCTGGGTCAACTGGTCCCCATTCTCGGGGCGGAAGCCGAAAAATTGGGCGTGGATGTGTTTGCCGGTTTTGCGGCGGCGGAAGCCCTGTTCAATGAGACAGGCGCCGTCAAGGGGGTGCGCATCGGCGATATGGGCGTCGAAAAGCACGGTCAGCCTGGACCGAATTTCGCCTTAGGTCCGGAGATTCACGCCAAGATCACGTTATTCTGCGAAGGCTGCCGGGGCAGTGTCTCGAAGCAATTGATCAGGCGATTCAGCCTCGATGCCGGCAGGTCGCCGCAGACCTACGGATTGGGAATCAAGGAGCTGTGGCAGCTGCCTCCCGGCCGGGCAAAGCCCGGCCTCATTCAACACACCCTGGGCTGGCCGCTCGACTCCAAGACCTATGGCGGCAGCTTTCTGTACCACCTCGATAACGATCGCGTCTATGTCGGATTCGTCGTCGGGCTCGACTATGAGGATCCGCGCTTCAAGCCGTTCGAGGCTTTCCAGCAGTACAAGAATCACCCCGACATCAAGAGTCTCTTGAAAGGCGGTGAAATCATCGCGGGCGGCGCGCGCACCGTGATCGAAGGCGGCTACCAATCGATGCCCACGCTGGAGATGCCGGGAGCGATGCTGGTGGGCGATGCCGGCGGCACGCTCAACACGCCGAAGATCAAGGGCATCCATCAGGCGATTCGCTCCGGCATGACCGCCGCGGCGCACTACGCCGAGCGGGGCACCAGCGCCGGGTTCGACAAGCGCTGGCGCGAATCGACGGGCGGGCGCGAACTGTACAAGGTGCGCAATATCCGGCCCGGATTTCGCCGCGGCCTGTGGCTCGGACTCGCCAACGCGGCGCTGGAAACCGCGACGTTCGGCAAATTACCCTGGACCCTGGCGAACCACGCGGACGACACTGCGCTCAAGCGTCTGGATGACTATGAGAGTCCGGACCGCGGCTGGGGCGACCGCGAGCTGCCGCCGCGCGACCGGCTCGCATTCGTGTTCTTTGCCTCGACGACGCACGATGAGAACCAGCCGGTCCATCTGCACGTGGCGGACACCACGCTGTGCGCAACGCGCTGCATCACGGAATTCGGCAATCCATGCACCAATTTCTGTCCGGCGAATGTCTACGAAATGATCGACGACGGCAAGGGCGGCAAGAAACTCCAGATCAATTCCTCGAACTGCGTGCATTGCAAGGCCTGCGACATCAAGGAACCCTACGCGGGGCAGATCACCTGGGTCACCCCGGAGGGCGGTTCCGGGCCCAACTACCAGAGCCTCTAGTGTCCCGTCACACACACCACTAGGCTCCCGCGTCCGTTGACCAATATTCCCAAGTCGGTGGAGTCGCGCCTCGCCGAACAGGTTGCGGACCATCGGCTCGAGGGCGACGCGGCACAGCGGGATGCTGCAATCCGGCTCGATCGCCTGAGCGCGAGTCTTCTGAGCTCGTCCCGGTCCGCCGGCGAGAAACTGCGCGCCCACCTCGCCTGGCTGGCGCCGTCCGCGGCGCGGGCGCCGCAGCGCGGCCTGTATCTCTGGGGCGGCGTGGGGCGCGGCAAAACCATGCTGATGGACTGGTTCTACGAGTCGCTGCGGGTCTCAAGGCGCGAGCGCAGCCATTTCTATCGCTTCATGCGCCAAGTGCATGCGGAGCTGCGCGCGGTCAGGCGCCGCACCGAGCCCTTGGAGAGCGTCGCGCGGCGCCTGGCGCAGCGCGCGCGCGTGATTTGCCTGGATGAGTTCTTCGTCGCCGATATCGCCGATGCGATGATCCTGGCGGGTCTGTTCGAGGGGTTGTTCCGCCGCGGCGTGACGCTCGTGGCGACCTCCAACACCCCTCTCGAAGATCTGTACAAAGACGGCCTGCAGCGCCAGCGGTTCCTGCCCGCCATCCAGCTCATTCGAAGCCACGTGGACGAGGTGCACCTGGATGGCGGCACCGACTATCGGCTGCGTCAGCTGGAGCAGGCGCCCACCTATCTGGATTGCACGCTCCCCGGCTCGGCGGCGCAGCTTCGACTGCGCTTTGCAGCGCTCGCGGGCGACTCCGCCACCGGCCCCCGCGCACTGTCGATCGATGACCGCGATATCGCCGCCCTCGCCACGGGAGCCGGCATGGCGTGGTTCGAATTCGGCGAGCTCTGCACGGGCCCGCGCAGCCAGAACGATTACATCGAACTCGCGCGCCTGTACCACGCGATTTTCATATCGAACGTCCCCGTTTTCACGCCTGCCGATGAGGATGCCGCACGCCGCTTCATCGCGGCCATCGACGAATTCTACGATCGCGGCGTCAAGCTCGTGGTATCGGCCGCGGCGGCGCCGGCGGCATTGTATCGAGGCGAGCGGTTGCAGCTCGAGTTTCAGCGCACCGCGAGCCGCCTCATCGAGATGCAGACACAACTCTATCTCGCCCGTGAACACCGTCCCCTGGCATAATTCGCGCATGAAGACGGTGGCTGAGTTCAGAGTTCAATACAGCCGGATCCTGGATCCCGACGGCACGGCCGTGGCGCCGCTGCCGCAGTTCGCGACGGACGCTGCGGAGGTCCTGCGCATGTATAGGGCCATGACTCTGGTGCGCGTCTTCGATGCGAAGGCGGTGAACCTGCAGCGCACCGGACAACTCGGCACCTACCCCTCCTCCGTCGGCCACGAAGCCGCGCATATCGGCATCGGTGCCGCGATGCGCGCCGAGGATGTGCTGGCGCCGGTGTATCGGGAATTCGGCACGCAGCTGTGGCGCGGCGTGACCATGGCCGAGATCCTGACCTACTGGGGCGGCGACGAGCGCGGCAATGATTTTGCCGTGCCTCGTCAGGACTTCGCCTGGTGCGTGCCCATCGCCACCCAAACCTTGCATGCGGCCGGCGCGGCCATGGCATTCAAAGTGCTCAAGCAGCCGCGCTGCGCCCTCGCCTACATCGGCGATGGGGGCACCTCCGAGGGCGCCTTTTACGAGGCGCTGAACCTCGCCGGGTCGCGCGCATTGCCGGTGGTATTCGTCATCGTCAACAACGGCTGGGCCATTTCCGTTCCCGTCTCGGCGCAAACGGCGGCGCAAACCTTGGCGCAGAAAGCGGTGGCGGCGGGCATTCCCGGCGCACAGGTCGACGGCAACGATGTGTTCGCGGTGAGGCAGGCGGTGGGTGGGGCGCTCGAGGCGGCGCGGCGCGGCGCCGGCCCGAGCTTGATCGAGGCGCTGACTTACCGGTTGAGCGATCACACCACCGCGGATGACGCCAGCCGCTACCGGCGCGGCGAAGAAGTCAAGGAGGCATGGGCCCTCGAGCCCCTGAGGCGAATCCGGGCGTTTCTGCTCAACGGTGGCCTGTGGGATGCCGCCAGGGAACAGGCCTTGCTCGAAGAGTGCACGGTGCAAGTCGATGCGGCGGTAACCGAATACCTGGGGAACGCAAAACCTTCCACGGATGCGATGTTCGATCATCTGTTCGCCGAGCTGCCTGCGCACCTGCACGAGCAGCGGCTCATCGCCCGCAAATACGCCTCGAAACCCGGCAGACAGGCTCCAGACGGTCATTGAATTGGCGAAAATAACCATGGTCGAGGCCATCGCGATGGCGCATGGCTGGGAAATGCAGCACGACGCCAACGTGGTCGTGATCGGGCAGGATGTGGGCGCCAACGGCGGCGTGTTCCGCGCGACCGCCGGGCTTCAGGAGCGCTTCGGCAGGGACCGGGTACAGGATACGCCGCTGGCGGAGGCGACCATCGCCGGCATGTCGGTGGGAATGGCGACGCATGGGCTGAAGCCCGTCGCCGAAATACAGTTCATGGGATTTCTGTATCCAGCGCTCGATCAGATCGTCAACCACATGTCGAGGATGCGAAATCGCACCCGCGGAAGATTGTGCTGCCCCGTCGTCATTCGAACGCCGCACGGCGGCGGCATTCATGCCCCGGAGCATCATTCGGAGAGCACGGAGACCATGCTGTGCCACATTCCGGGAATACGCGTGGTGTGTCCATCCTCGCCGCTGCGCGCCTACGGCCTCCTGCTGGCGGCCATCCGCGACCCGGATCCCGTGATGTTCCTCGAACCGGTCCGCCTGTATCGCGCGATGCGCCAGGAGGTGCCCGACGACGGCCGGGCTCTGCCGCTCGACGTGTGCTTCATTTTGCGCGAGGGCTGCGACGTTACCATCGTCACCTGGGGCGCGATGACCGTGGAAACGCTGCGTGCCGCCGCCGAGCTCGACAAACGGGGAATCGGCGCCGAGGTCATCGATCTGGCGACCTTGAGCCCGATCGACATCGGGACCATTCTCGAGTCGGTGGCCAAGACCGGCCGGCTGGTGATCGTGCACGAGGCCGCGCGCAACGTCGGAGTGGGCGCCGAGATCGCGGCGCTGATTGCCGAGCACGGACTCTACGATCTGCAGGCGCCGGTTCAGCGGGTGACCGGCTTCGACACCATCATGCCGCTGTTCAAGCTCGAGCACGATTATATTCCCGGCGTTCAGCGCATCGTCGACGCGGTAGAGCTTACCTTCGCCGACTAGGGAGTTTCATGAGCACATTCAGACTTCCGGATTTGGGCGAGGGCCTGGCAGAGGCCGAGATCGTCGAGTGGCACGTCAAAGTGGGCGACCACGTGCGGGTCGATCAACCGATGCTGTCGGTGGAGACGGCCAAGGCGGTGGTCGAGGTGCCGGCGCCCTTTGGCGGCGTCGTGACCGCGCTGCGCGGCGCGCCCGGCGACATCATTCCCACCGGGGCCCCGCTGATCGAGTTCGATTCCGGGACCGTCGTCGGCAGCATGCCGGCGACCAGCGAGGAGGAACTCGTGGAATCGGTCACGGCCGCACGTGCCCCCGGCCACGCTGTGCAGCGCGCCCGCGCCGTGCCGGCGGCGCGGGCGCTCGCAAAAAACCTCGGCGTCGATCTGGCGGCGATCCAGGGCAGCGGGCGCGACGGATTGATCACGCTGGACGACGTCCTGCGATGCGCCAGCCTGCCGGCCCCCGGCGGCGTGCCCACCGCCAACCGACCGCCCGCCGGCCCCTCGGACGGTACGGTCGAGCCCCTGCGCGGAGTGCGGCGCGCGATGGCGCAGAGCATGTCGCAGTCGCGCGCTCAGGTGGCCGGCAGCACGGTGTGCGATGACGCCGATCTTCATCTCTGGACGCACCGGGGCGACTACATGCTGCGCCTGATGCGCGCGATAATTTGCGCCTGGCGCGCCGAACCGGCTTTGAATGCCTGGTACGATCCGGTCGCCCAATCGCGATTTCTGGTCGCGTACATCGATCTCGCAATCGCCGTCGATACGCCCGGCGGGCTCATCGTCCCCGTGGTGCGCCGCATCGAGAGCAAATCGCCGCAGGAGCTGCGCGCGGCCGTCGCCTTGCAAAAGGAAGCGGCGCACCGGCGCAGCACTGCGCCCGAGGACCTGCGCGACTTCACCCTGATGCTGTCGAATTTCGGCACTCTCGCCGGCCGCTACGGAACCCCGCTGGTGGTGCCGCCGGCGGTCGCCATACTGGGCGCCGGCAAGGTGCGCGAGGACGCCGTCGCTTGCGCCGGCAAGGTGGCGGCCCATCGGCGCATGCCGCTCTCGCTGAGCTTCGATCACCGTTGCATCACCGGCGGCGAGGCGTGCCGATTCCTGGGCGCCGTCATTGCCGATCTCGAAAAACCGGTTTGACGGAAGGATCTCATGTACCAGGCTTCCTCCGAACAACATCGCCGGATCGTCTCCGCCATCGTGCGCTCCGCGATCCGGCCGCCCAAATCGATGCACAATCTCGACTGGCCGCGGTTTCTGCGGGCGTACTACGCCAATGTCGAGGCGGAAGACCTCGCCCCCCGCGACCCCGCGGAGCTTGCCGGCATCGCGCGCGCGCACCTCATGTTCGCCCGGCAACGGCGCAGGTCCGCCCTGGTGCGCGTGTTCAACCCGACCTTGCGCGAGCATGGATTCACCTCGCCGCACACCGTCGTCGAGATGGTGAACGACGACATGCCCTTCCTCGTGGATTCCATCAGCCTCGCGCTGACGCAGCGCGCGCTCACCCTGCATTTCCTCGCCCATCCCATCTTTGCGGTGGCGCGCGACGGCGCCGGGACCCTGCTTTCGCTGCAAGAGCGCCGCGAGGCATCGGAGAGCCGGCCGCCCAGCGCCGGCAAACCGCGTCTGGAGTCCTTTCAACATATCGAAGTGGATAGAATCGTCGATCCCGCGGCGCTGCGTTCCCTGGCGGCGCAGATCGAGCGCGGCATGCGCGATGTGCGGGTCGCCTGCGCCGATTGGGCCAAGATGCAGAACGCCGCCCACCGGAGCGCACAGGATCTCGGCGCCTCGGGCTCGCGCTTCGCTCCAAATGATTTGAGCGAAGCGGTCGCGCTTCTTGCCTGGATGCATAACCGCCACTTTACATTCCTGGGCTACCGTGAATATCGCCTGCGGGGACGCGAGGGACGCGAAACACTGCAGCCCATCGAATCCACGGGACTTGGCATTCTGCGCCGCGGCCACAGGCATCCGGAGAGCACCCACCGCATTCTGTCGAGCGACATCCGCCGCCAAAGCCGCTCGAGCGACATCATCCTGGTGACCAAGGCCAACGTCGAGTCGACCATCCACCGGCCGGGATATCTCGACTACGTCGGCGTCAAGCACGTCGACGCCCGCGGCCGACTGATCGGCGAGAAGCGCTTCCTGGGTCTGTGGACTTCCGCGGCATACAACAGCAACCCGCGCGAAATCCCCTTGCTGCGGCACAAGGTGGCGCAAGTGGAGGAGCACTTCGCGCTGGCCGCCGACAGCCACGACGGCAAGGCGCTGCAGCACATTCTCGAGTCCTTTCCGCGCGACGAATTGTTCCAGGCGAGCGTTGCCGAGCTCAATCGAATCGTCACGGGCGTATTCGGGCTTCAAGAGCGCCCGCGGGTGCGCGTGCTGCTGCGCCGGGACGCCTTCCGCCGGTTCTACTCCTGCCTGGTGTACGTGCCGCGCGAAAAATACAACACCCAGGTCCGTCAACGCGTCGAAAAGGTCATTCGCGAGGCATTTTCCGCGTTCAGCATGGAATCCCAGGTGCAGATCGCGGAGTCGAACCTCGCGCGCATCCACATCGTGGCCCGCACCCGTCCCAGCGAGGACATCCACGTGACCACGGACGCCTTGGAGCGCCGCGTCGCCGCGGCGGTGCGCTCGTGGCTGGACGATTTCAAGACCGCGCTGCTGTCGCGCCTCGATGAGGCGTATGCCCTGCAGCTGTTCGAAAAATATGCGCAGGCGTTTCCCGCGGCCTATACGGAGGATTTTCAAGCCGACGCCGCCGCCGTGGACGTCTCTTTCCTCGAGGCCTCGGAGAAGGAGACGGCGCGCCTGCACCTCGACATCTACCGGCCCGAGCCGCGGCGCAAGGACAAATTCTTCTTGAAGCTCTTCCGCAACCAGGAAGCCATACCGATTTCAGACCTCTTGCCCATGCTGGAGAACATGGGGCTCAAAGTGATCGCCGAGCGGCCGTACGAACTGGAGTTCGCCGGCGGACGTCGCGCCTGGATTCAGGACCTCGAGCTCGTGATGCAGGCATCCACGGTCACCCAATTCGAGTCCCTGGAGCGCGAAATCAAGAGCGCGTTCACGGCCGTTTGGACCGGCCGCATGGACAGCGACAGCTTCAACCAACTGACACTCTCCGCCGGCATACCGTGGCGGCTCGTCATCGTGCTGCGCGCCTACTGCCGGTACCTGCTGCAGACCGGGCTGCCGTTCAGCCAGGGTTACATCGCCCAGGTCCTGGTGATCAACGCGCCGATCGCGCGCGCCCTGGCGGACCTGTTCGTGGCCCGCTTCGATCCGCAAAGTTCCGACGCGGCGCGCCGCGGCGTCCTCGCACGGCTCGATCGGCGCATCCGCGCGGCACTCGAGGAGGTGACGCGCTCCGACGAGGATCGCATCCTCCGGGCCTTGTGGAATGCGCTGTCGGCGACCGTGCGCACCAACGCCTATCAGAAATCGAGTTCGGGCCAGCTCAAGGAATACCTTTCCTTCAAGCTCGAAAGCCAGCGACTGCGCGAGCTGCCCCTGCCGAAGCCGCTGTTCGAGATCTTCGTCTTCTCGCCGCGCATGGAAGGCGTGCACCTGCGCATGGGCTATGTCGCGCGCGGTGGCATTCGCTGGTCGGACCGGCGCGAGGATTTCCGCACGGAAGTGCTCGGCCTGATGAAGGCGCAGCAGGTGAAGAATACGGTCATCGTGCCGGTGGGCGCGAAGGGCGGATTCGTCGTCAAGCGCATGCCGGCCGACCGCGACGCGCAGCAGGCCGAGGTGATCGCCTGCTATCAGACTCTCATCAGGGGTCTTCTGGATATCACCGACAACATCGTCGATGACAAGATCATAGGTCCCATCATGGTGGTCCGCCACGACAAGGATGACGCCTATCTGGTGGTCGCCGCGGACAAGGGCACGGCGACTTTCTCCGATATCGCCAACGCCATTTCGCAGGAATACGGCTTCTGGCTCGGCGACGCATTTGCCTCGGGCGGGTCGGCCGGCTACGACCACAAGAAGATGGCGATCACCGCACGCGGCGCCTGGGAATGCGTGAAGCGCCACTTCCGCGAGATGGGAGTCGACATCCAGAGCCAGAACTTCACCGTGGCCGGCGTCGGCGACATGGCGGGGGACGTGTTCGGCAACGGGATGCTGCAATCGCCTCATATCCGGCTGGTCGCGGCTTTCAACCACCTGCACATCTTCATCGATCCGCAACCCGATCCCGCGCGCTCCCTGGCCGAGCGCCGGCGACTGTTCAAACTGCCGCGCTCCAGCTGGGAGGATTATTCACGCGGCGCCATTTCCAAGGGCGGCGGCGTGTACTCGAGGAGCGCCAAGAGCCTGACGCTGTCGCGCGAGGCGCAGACCCTGCTCGAGCTTCCGGCGCAGGCCACGCCGAACGAGGTCGTCAGGGCAATTCTCAAGGCGCACGTCGATCTGTTTTGGAACGGGGGAATCGGCACCTACGTCAAAGCCTCCTTTGAAAGCCACAGCGATGTCGGCGATCGCAGCAACGACGCGGTGCGAATCGATGCGCGCGAACTGAATTGCAAGGTCATCGGCGAGGGAGGCAATCTCGGCTTGTCGCAGCTCGGACGCATCGAGTTCGCGCGCCGCGGCGGCAGGCTCAATACGGATTTCATCGACAACTCCGCGGGCGTGAACTGCTCCGACGTGGAGGTCAACTTGAAGATTCTCCTGAACGGCGCCGTGCGCGCCGGTGAGATCACGCGCGCCGGGCGCGACCGGCTGCTCGTGCAGATGACGGATGAAGTGGCGGCTCTGGTTCTGCGCAACAACTACCTGCAGAGTCAGGCGCTCAGCACCGGCGAGTTCCAGGCGAAGGAGCGCTTGAGCGAGGGCGCCTACGTGATCCGCGCGCTCGAGCGTTCGGGGGATTTGAACCGCTCCCTGGAGTTTCTGCCGACCGATGAGGAAATCGCCGAACGCCGCAAGGCCGGCGAGGGGCTGACGCGTCCCGAGCTCGCCATCACCTTGAGTTACGGTAAGATTTGGCTGTACCGGGCGCTCATCAACTCCAACGTTCCCGAGGATCCCTATCTGTCCACGGAATTGGCCCGTTACTTCCCCGCGCCGGTCCAGAAGCGCTTCTCCGGCCGGCTGAAACGGCACCGCTTGCGCCGCGAGATCATCGCGACGGCAATCACCAACAGTTTGATCAATCGCATGGGTCCGGTATTCCCGGTGCGCGCGCAGGACGATACCGGAGCGGATCCCGCGGCCATTGCCCGCGCCTACAGCATCGCGCGCGAGGTGTTCGCCGCCCGCCATATCTGGACGCAAATCGAGGCTCTCGACAATCTGATCCCTGCCGCGGTGCAATACACGGCGATGTCTCAATCCACGCGCCTGCTGCGCCACGCGACCTACTGGTTGCTCGAGAACCGCCGCCACGATCTCGACATCGAGCGCGCCGTGCTGCGGTATGCGAGCAAAGTCGGGGAGTTGTTCCACGAGCTTGCGGCGGTTCTCGCCCCCACGGAGCAGGCGCGGCTGCGGGTGCTGCGTTCGCGGCTCATCGAGCAGCACGTGCCGGAGGATCTTGCCGCCCGAATCGCCTCGCTGGAGTCGCTGCACTGCGCGCTGGATTTGGTCGAGGCCGCCATGGCCGCGCATGTGCGCATCGCCTATGCGGCGAGGGCGTACTTCGACCTTGGCGAACGCCTCGGCCTGACTTGGATCAAGGAGCAGATCGAAAGCCTGGCCGCGGACGGCCATTGGCAGGCCGTGGCCCGCGGCACCTTGGGCGACAATCTGTACGAGCTGCAGCGTAAGATCACCGGAGCCGTATTGGCATGCAAGGGCCGGGAAGCCGGCGAACGGGTCGATCGGTGGATGACGCGTCACGCCGCGCCCGTCGAATCGCTGAAGCGGGTGGTCGTCGACTTGCGCACCGGTTCACCGCCGGATTTCGCGACTCTGTCGGTGGCCCTGCAAGCGGTCCGGCGCCTGGCCCAGGACTGACGGTAATGACCCTGCAAAACGCTGAATTCGGCCGAGACTACCTGCAAAATCGCATCGTGGGGGAATTCGAGCTCGCGAGGCATATCGGCATTGTGGTCGAGTCGGCCGACGATGCGACCGTGGTACTGCGCGCTCCGCTCGCGCCCAATGCCAATTACAAGGGTACCGCGTTCGGCGGCAGCCTGTATGCGCTGGCGGTGCTGACCGGCTGGGCCTGGGTCACCCGCTATCTCGCCGCGCGAGGTGTGCCGGCCGACGCGGTGATCCAGGAATCCAACGTGCGCTTCCTGTCGCCGGTGCACGGCGAGCTGCGGGCCACCGCCGCCGCGCCCACCGAGGCGCAGCTCGACAAATTCCGCAAAATGCTGCAGCGTGCCGGCCGCGGACGAATTCGCTTGCGCGTGGAAATCAACCATGACGAGACCTTGGCCACCCTGTTCGAGGGCGTGTTTGCCGCGGCCATACGTCGGAAGCCCGTCTGATGTGGGGCGAGCGCGGCAGGCGCATCATTGGTGAGACAGGCTCCCAGGAGGAATCGTGCCCGGAAAATTGATCTTGGTCCGCCATGGACAGAGTGTTTGGAACCTCGAGAACCTGTTCACCGGCTGGCATGACGTCGACCTCAGCGATCAGGGACGCCTGGAAGCGGCGCAGGCGGGACGCGAATTGCTGGGCGAGAAACTCGAGCCGCAGATCGCCTTTACCTCCGTGTTGAAGCGCGCGATCCGCACACTGTGGATGATTCTGGACACCTCCGACCGAATGTGGATTCCGGTGGAGCGCAGCTGGCGCCTCAACGAACGCAACTATGGCGCGCTGGAGGGGCTGAACAAGGCGCAAACGGTGGAGAAGCATGGCGAAGCGCAGGTGAAGATCTGGCGCCGCAGCTACGACATTGCGCCGCCTCCGCTGGCTCTGGATGACCCGCGGCACCCGCGTTTCGACCCGCGCTACGCCGACGTCGACTTAGCTTCGCTGCCCGCGGCCGAATCGCTCAAGGACACGCTGTCGCGCGTGCTTCCCTACTGGGAATCGCGCATCGTCCCCGAGCTTCGAACCGGCAAGAACGTGCTCATCGTGGCGCATGGAAACTCGCTGCGCGCGCTGGTGAAGATGCTCGACATGATGTCCGAGAGCGACATCGTGGAGTTCAACATCCCGACGGGTATCCCGATGCTCTACGAATTGGACGAGCAGCTGCAGCCGCTCGGCCGCCGATTCCTCGGCGATCCGCGCGCCATCGCGGCGGCGCAAGAGGCCGTGCGCCGGCAGACCGAAAGAAAATGACCGCGCCGCGGGCGGACGCGGGCGAGGCCCGGTCGCGCCCGGCGCGATCAGGCAGTCGGCGCGGTCACTCGTTGCGCGCGACCGCCCTCGAGCCGATCAGGTGTCGGGCGCGATGGCCACTTTGAGACCCGACAGCGCGTCGGTGAAATCCACCTGGCAGGACAGGCGCGATGCGGCCTCCCGGAAGTCGGGCAGTTCCCTGAGCAATTCCAGCTCGTCGCTCTGGGGTTTGGGCAGGCGGTCGGCCCAGCTCGCATCGACATAGACGTGGCAGGTGGCACAGGAGCATAGGCCTCCGCAAATCGCTGCCACCCCATAATCGAGCTCGCGCAGAATCTCCATCACCTTCAAACCGGGTTTTGCCTCGATGTCATGCTCTTTTCCGTCCCGGTCCACCACGATCATCCGCGCCATTGAGCTCTCCGTTGAGTATCCCCCCGTGGGGTCTTGGGTCAGGCTGCGTAGTGTGCCGGAACTTGGCCGGTACGACTACATGCTTGCGCCGAGGCGCGCCGTCAGCTCGAGCGCGCGCGCCGACACTGAGCCCAGCGAGGAGTCGCCTTGCGCAACGCCGCGCTGCAGGTTCAAGTAGAGCTCGCTCCACAACAGGCAAACGTAATCGTAGAGCCAGCCCAATAATTGCAGGCGCGATGATTCATCCGCCGTCGGCGCCCGGCCGGCATAGCTCGCCAGCAAGGCTTGCCTCGGCTCCTCCTCGAAATCGTTGTTGGCGCACCAGCCCGCCAGATCCCATAGCGGATCCGAGGCGTGCGCGTACTCCCAGTCGAGCAGCATCAACGAGCGGCCGCGATCGATGAGATTCAGGGTGTGCAGATCGCTGTGGCAGAGCACCGCCTCGGCGCTCGGCAGCCCTGCCAGCGCGGCGAGACGCGCGGTCGCCGCAGGCCGCAGGGCGGCGCCCAAGTCGCGCGGCCGCGCGTCTCCGAGCCGGGCCGCTTCGGTATAGTGGTCGATCCATTTCGCCGGACTCATCGGGCGCGCGGGAGCGGGTATCGGCAGCGCGTGGATGCGGCGCGCGAACTCGGCCATCCTCGAGATATTCGCCGGCAGGCGCACGTCCGCCGGGCTCCATGACCGTCCGTCGACCCAGCGCGCGATCAGAATCCCACGCTGCGGATCGCAGTACGCAAGCGCGGGCGTCAGATTCGCCGCGACGGCGAGTTCGAGCACTCGCGCCTCCCACACCCGATCGAGGCCGAGATCCGCGCCATTCGCCACCGCCACCCGCAAGGCGTAGGCGCTGCCGTCGCGCAACACTCGATACGTCTCGTTGACGAGTCCCTGGCTCAGCCGATGAATGTCGGGTTTCCCGCGGCCCGGCACATGGCGCATCGCCAGGCTCTCGAGCTCATCCGGCAGCATGGGCCGCCGGCGGCAGAGTGCGGCGCCATTGCCGCATTCCGATGACGATCAGGACCAGGTACATCGCGAACAGCAGCATCGTGACATACAGGTGCCGCGTGAAATACAGACAGAGACAGACCGAGTCGATCACCAGCCACCAATGCCAGTTCTCGTACACCTTGCGCGCCACGAGGAAGGTGGCGAACACGCTGGACCAAGTCGCCATCGAGTCCATGAACGGCCAAGCGGCCGGGGTGAATCGCCGAAGAAAATACCAGCTGACCGACGATAGCGCGACGATGCCCAGGGCACCCGCCAGATGGCGCGCGATCGGCCACCGGCACACCGCCAGAGCGGCGCCGCCCGCGCCCCGCCGCCACTGCCAGAATCCATAGACCGCCATGGCCGCGTAGAAGGCGTTCAGCACGGACTCCATGTACAGATGAGCCCCGAAAAGCACCCACACATATAGACAGGAGCTCACGAACGCGGCTGCCCAACATTCGAGCCGCTGCCGAATCGCCAGCAGCAGATACGCCACGGCCAGCACGGCGGCGATGAATTCAGTCCAGCTCGTGTCGCGCCATGCACTCACGAGCTGAACCGAAAGATCGCTGATCACCGGGGCGCGGAGCCTCCGGCGCCTGCGCCCGCAGGTGCCGGGTCCGGCGGCGCCAGCCCCGGCAGCACCTTCATGACGAATACCAGCTGCGGGGCGCCCGGCGCGGCGGCGGAGCGAGCCATCTCCTCCGACAGAATGGCCATGAGCCGATCGAGCGGACCCCAAATCTGAGTCGCCAGCGCATTGGTATGCACGGTCAATCCAGGATGAGTGTTGAGGCGGTCGATGAAGGCCTGGATGGGCGAGCGGTACTCGCCGGTCAACGGGTACATGCTGATGTCTACTGCCGCGCGCATCTTTATGATTACCTACTCTCCCTACGCCGGCATTAACCGGGTCAGGTTCAATGGGTTCGCAGGTCAACCGAGCATTCGATTTCCCGCATCTCAGGCCTAGCAAGACCACCCCTTCGGTGAATAGAAGTGTAGCCTGATGCGCGGATGCGTGCAAAACTCCCAACCTGGGACGGGGAGACACCTTGCGCATTTTTCAGGTTGACGCATTTACCGCCACACGGTTCACCGGCAATCCGGCGACCGTGGTGCTCGACGCGGATGGCCAAAGCGATGCGACTCTGCTCGCGGTGGCGCGCGAGTTCTCGCACGCCGAGGTCGCGTTCGTGCTCGCGGCGAACGGTCCGGACCACGACGTTCGGCTGCGTTTTTTCAACGCCCGCAAGGAAGCGCCCTTCGTGGGGCATGCGACGGTGGCCGCGCACGCAGTCCTCCTCGCCCTGGGGAGGCGCGGCACCCGTGCGTACCGCCAGCATTCCGGCACGGGCATCATCGAAGTCACGGTCCACGGCGAATCGAAGGCGGGTCGGGGGCCCCTCATCGAATTTCGCCAGACCGTACCCGAACTGGACCCCCCGCTGCCGTTAAAAACCACGCTGCGCGTCGCCGAGGCGCTGCGGCTGCCCGCGACCCAACTGCATGAAATCATGCCGGCGCGAATCGCCCGCAAGGGCGGCACCCGGCTTCTGGTGCCGATCGCCGATCCGCGCCAGTTGGACACGCTCACACCCAATACCGATACTCTCCTTGCGCTCGGCAATGAACTGGGCGCGGACGGATTCTTCGTCTTCGGCTTGAATCGAATCGCGGCCGAGTGGTCGACCGAGGCGCGAATGTTCTGTCCGGCACTCGGCATTCCCGAGGATCCGGTCAGCGGCAATGCGCATGCAATGCTCGCGGCCTATCTGTGGGATCTTGGCCAGTTCGGCAAGAACTCGTCGGCCTTCATCGGCCTTCAAGGCCGGCAAATGAAGCGGCCGGGACAGGTCAGCGTGAAACTGGAGGTCGACCAGGGCAAGCTGGTTGCCGCGCTCATCGGAGGCGCCGCGGTCATCGTCAGCGAAGGCACCTTGGCACTTTGACCTGTGATCCGGCTCAGGGGGCAGCCGGCGGCGGCAGATCGACCTTCAAAGCCGCCGCCAGCCCGTCGATCTTCGCCTTGACGTCCTTCGCCGCGCTCACCGCCTCCTGCAAATTGCCCGTGGCAAAGGCCGCCTGCGCCTTCGACCAGAGCGACGCTGCGTCGCTCACGCCGGCCTTCGCCGCATCCAGATCGATGCCCGCCGCCGGCTTCTTGCCGGGCTTTTTGCTCAGCAGATCGAGGCGGCTCTGCAGCGCCGTGACGTCGCCGGGCAATGCCGCCGCGAGCGCGGTCCACTCATCATCGAGCGATTTCAGGATCTGGTCCTTCTTGGCGGCCGCGGCCGTCGCCAGACCTTGTGCCTGATTCAGCACCGCCGGACCCCCCGAGAGCACGGCGGCATAGTCCTGCTTGCCCAAGGATGCCTGCAGAGTGCCGAGCTTGGACTGAACGTCAGCCAACTGGTCGGGCACGTACTTCGCGGCTTCAGCCGAAGCGCCATCGACCGTCGATTCGATGTCGCCGATGAGCTTCTGCGCGGGTTCCTTCTGACGCGCGCACGCCGCCAGAACGATCGCCGCCAGGCAGATCATGCCGTAACGGCCGACTCGCTGTGCCGATTGCATGGGGAATCTCTCCTGCGCGGATACGGGCTGCAATTCTAGCTCAATTCGCGCCTGGCCCGCTCCAGCCACTCGGCCTGCGCCCTGCGATAGTGCGCGGGACCCAGGCGGGCGCCATCCAGCAACTCCTTGAGGATTTGCTGCGCCTCCGGCAATTTCGCGCGCCGCTTGAGCAACACCGCATAGCGCAGCCGCGCCTCCGCGCCGGGATATCCGGGCGCGAGCGACGCATAGGCGCGCTCCGCCTCGTCGAGCGAGTCCGTTGCCTCGAGCGCGCGGGCATACAGCAGCTGCGCGTCCGGCGATTTGAACTCCGGATTGTGCCCGGCCAATCGTTCCAGGGTGGCACGCGCCGCGGCAAAATCCTGCCTGCCGAATTGCGCCCTCGCCAAGCCCAGCAACAGCGTGGGATCGTGCTCGAAAATCCCTCTCAATCCGCCCCGATAGGCATCGATGGCGGCGTCATGTTGGCCGCGCTCGAGCAGCTCATCGGCAAGCCGCCGGCGCGCATCGACGTTCCCGGAGACCTCGACCTCGACGCTGGCGCGGCGCAAGTCGCGATCCGGGTCGATGATGCGCCGTACTCCCGATTTGGCGCGGCGCGCGGTTCTGCCGCCCAGCACTTCGGGCAGGATTTCCACCACGGCGTAGGCGATGGAGCCGACCAACGGCAGCAGAGCGATCGCCCAGATCCACAGCATATTTCGCCCCGTCTTGATCACGTGCACGATCAGGCCGGCTTGGACGGCGAGGGACAGAATCGGAATGAGGTACAACGGCGGATCTCCGGGCTCGCGAAGCCCATGGGACGACACCCGGTTATTGTATCGAGAAACGAACGGGCCCTCGCTCGGAGCGGAGGTGTTCGGCTGTACGCAGGGCCTGGTGGGATAGGCAGCCAGAAGCCAACGGGGGACGCAGTTGGCTTCAGGCTGCCTATCCCCTCAAGCCGTTCGCACCCCGCCGACGAACATCACCGCGCCGAAAGAGGCAGCTCGCGGCCTGTTCACTCGGTCGGCGCCGCTTGCGCCGGTCGACCGCAAATCCGCTTTCAGGCACCTCGCGCGTATCTTATGCATCCTGATGTCGACCGGTACGAGCATTCGTCGGCGAGGCCCAGCCGCCGCTCGACAACTCGACTCTCCCGTTGTCGCGCGGCGGCTGAGCCTCGCTGGCGATCGCTACACCACTCGAGATCACGATCCGGACGTACTACCGCTCGGCGACGCGAATCTTGCGCTCGACCTCGCCGCAGTTCGCCCACCCGATGTTCGACAACGAATAGCCGAGAACGCGCTGCGAGCGCGGATCGACGGTGACTTCCATTTCGCAGCCGTGGAAACCCGTCGGCGCGCCGGGCGGCGTCTGCGGCAGAAACCACACATACACCGACCGAGTCGAGGCCCGATCGATTTTCCGCGGCTCGCCGAACGCCTCCTGCAGTCGGCTCACCGGCTGTCCGACGTTGTCCGCGGCGATGCGCGGTACGGAGCGGACGGCATACTCGGAGTGGCCGCAGCCGGTCAGCCCCAGGATTCCCAGCCCCAGGATTTCAAGGGTGATCGTCAGGGCCTGGAGACGCAACATAACGCGATACCTGTTCCACATGCGAGGATCGCAGTCTTGCCGCCCATGCGCGGTCTTGCCGCAGACTCAGGTCGCAGATTGCGAATTTGCGGGGAATGCGCGTCGATTATGTAAATGCAGGGCGTGCGTCATGCCGCGCGGCAGGTCTTCCGGATGATGCACGGCGACGATCAAGGTCAGCCGCTTCATCAGGCGCGCCAGCAAGCACTTCATCGCGGCACGTTGCTTCGGATCGAGTCCGGTCAGGGGCTCGTCAAGCAAAAGGATACGCGCGTCGGCGGCCATGGCGCGGGCAATCAGCGCGCGGCGCAGTTGCCCGTACGACAGCTCCCGCGGCCGGCGCCGCGCCACCGACAGAAGGCCGAAGAATCGGAGCCAGTACGCCGCCGTCCGCCGATCCTCCGCGGTCGCCGCATCCACGAGACCGATGCTGGCGTAGCGGCCGCTTGCGACCAGGTCGAATACACTGACATCCACCGCATAGTCGCTCTGCAGCTCCGGCGAGACATAGCCCACGCGGCGCTTCCACTGCGCGATGGGGGTCCCCGGCGGAAAGCCGGTGCGCTCGATCCGGCCGCCGAGCGCGGGCGATAGATCGCCGTAGAGCAGCTTGAGAAGGCTGGATTTTCCAGCGCCGTTCGCCCCGAATATCGCCCAGTGCTCGCCGCTGCGCACCTGCCAATCAACATCGCGCAACACCAGGCGGTAGCCGACGTATAAGTTCACCTGAGACAGCCGCAGGAGCAGCGGCGCGCGCGCCTGCGCGCCTCCGGCCGCCCGCGGTCGCGCCATCGTTGCCGGCCTCGGCGCACCCGGCGTTGCCGACGGCTCCCTCGCACGCACCGGGTCGCGCACGGCTTCATCGGCGCGGCGCGCAAGACGCTCGAGGTCCGCTCGACGAATGCGTTTCAGGGTGCGTACGCGCCCCTCGGCCAGTTCCAGCAGGCAGCGGGTCTGCCGCGGCACGTCCGCCGCCCGATGCGCCGTCGCCACCCAAGACTGGCCGCGGCGCGCGGCGGCCGCCAGTACCGTGTCGATGCGCCGCCGATAGCCGGTGTCGAGCCCGTTGTAGAGCTCATCCAGCAGCAGCCAGTCCGGATTCTGCACCAGGGCACGGGCCAGCAGCGCGAGTCGCTTCTGCCCATACGATAGGGAGAGGAATTCACGGGGCGCAATCCGCAGCAAGCCGCAGGTCCGCATGGCGGCGCCGACCCGCTTGGCCTCGGCCGCCGTGACGGGCTGGAGCAGCAGATCCGTGCGGTGTATTCCGGTCGCGACCAGGTCACGCACCCGCAGGTTCCATCCGTAGCGCGCATACTTGTCCTGCAATTCGGCACCGACGTAGGCGACCCGTCGCTTGGCATCGATCAGTTCGAGCGGATGACCGCCGGCTCGATAGTATCGGCCGCCCTGCTCGGCGTCTGCGGAGCGTGCGCGTGAGGGCACCACCGGGCCGACCGGGGTCGGCCAGACATCGCCGCTCAGCAGCTTGAGCAGCTGCGTCTTGCCCGCGCCGTTGTCGCCGAGCAGCGCCCAGCGTTCGCCGGGCTCGAGGGACCAGGTGATGTCGCGTAAAACCCATTTGCCGCCGCGCCGCACGCTGACCGCGTGCAGCCGCATCGTGAGGCGGCCCGTCATCGGGAGCTGAGGCGCCAGAGTCCGTCGCGTTCGCCGACCCGCCCCTCGCGCACCAGCTTGATCAGGTGCGCTTCCAGGCTCAGGCGCGCCCACCGATGCCGGTCCGGCGCCACATCGTCGTAGACCAGCGGAGTGAGATCGTCGAGCGTTGCGGCGGCGTCGAAGCGGCTCAAAGTACGCAGCACTTTGTTCTCGCGCGCCAGACGGTGCGCGCGCAATGCAGCCACGGTTTGCTTCGCGCCGTCGATGACGCCGCCGTGTCCCGGAGCAATGCGCTCGAAGTCATACGATTCCAGCTTGTCCAGCGAGTCGAGGTACGCCGACATATCGCCGTCCGGCGGCAGGATCACCGGCGACACGCCCTCGAGCACATGATCGCCGGTGAACAGCAGCCGCTCGCCCGTCCGCAGGTAGCACACGCAATTCGACGCGTGTCCGGGCGTGTGGATCGCGATCAGCTCACCCTCACCCAGCGACAGCCGCTCGCCGTCCACTGGCTGGTGTTGGGGCGCGAAGCTCGAGTCCTGGCGGCCGTCGCCGGGGGGCGGCAGGCCGATGAGCTGTGCACCGGTGTGGCTCGCCAGGCGCCTGGCGAGGGGAGAATGATCCGGGTGCGTGTGGGTCACGACGATCCAGCGAATGGCGCCGGCGGCGGCCTCCAGAATGGCCGCCAGATGCAGCTCCTCGTCGGGCCCCGGATCGAGGATCGCCACCTCGCGCAATCCGAGCAGGTAGGTGTTGGTGCCCGGGCCGGTCATCATGCCGGCGTTGCCGGCAACGATACGACGCACCCCGGGCGCGATGGACACGCACTTCCCGGCCGCGAGTTGAGATCTAAGTTCCAATGGCGGCAATCATAAGGCGTCATACGCCGCGGATCGGCAAATTTCCGCCAATTTAATTAATTTTTCCGGGTCGGCTCCGGGGCCGGACCCGCCTGCGCGGCCGCCGCGCGTGTTTTTGCGCATATTCGGGATGTCGGTGACTCGGGTCGCACATCGACATAGTTGCGGTGAGCGGCGGAGCAGCTACACTTAAGGCCATGTCAAAGTCACCGAACGCCAGACGAATTGGTGGTCCTCTGTCTTGGGAACAATTGGCACGTCCGGACACCGAACAGTGCCAACGATTCTTGGCGGAGTCCCTCTCTCTGCTGCTTGCGGACTTGCTGCGATCGGTGTTGTCCGACGCCAGCCCCGCCTTGCCGGCCGACGAATCGGCCGTCGAACGCTATCGCAATCTCGCGGACTCCCTGGCGGATGGGGAATCGCGGCGCCGCACCAGTCTGGGGATAACGCGCGCGGGGCTTGCCAAACGCTGCGTGACTTGGCTGAAGCTGCTGTTGACGCCGCCCCCGAGCACTCCATCCACTGCGGCAATGCGTGAATTTGTGGATGCCCTGGGTCTGTTCCCGGCGCTTTTCGACAGCGAGCCCTCCGCCCGCTCCCGGCGTGCCCGCCTGACGTGGCTGCTGACGCACGACCGGCGGCTCGATGCCAGCACGCGGGAGGCCGCCACCGCCCTGATCGAGGCCTGCGAGCACTTGGGAGTGCTGCTCTGGCCGGACGCCGAGACCGCCTGACCCAACTGTCGCTTTTGCGTGTGAATCGCTTGATCAGGCGTATAATACGCAGTTAACCTATTGATCGTCCGGGCCCATTGAGTATTCGTGAAGGCTGGAGTTTTCGAATGCAAACACCTTCCACACCTGAAACTGAAGTCGAAGCGGCACCTTCCCCCGATAAGTCGCGCTTCAAGTTTCAAAAGCTGCTGCAGCCGTTCGCCATCGAGCGCGGCATTGCCACGCCCATTATTTGGTTTCTGCTCGATTGGCTGGTGCTCGGGGTGTCGATCGCCAGCTTGCTGTTCGTGGAAGCCTGGTGGGTGAAGGTATTCGCCTCGCTGGTGGCGGCTCTGTGGATCGCGCGGCTGTTCGTGATCGGCCACGACGCCTGCCATGGATCCTACACGCCCAATAAAACGCTCAACAAATGGATCGGCCGGATTGCGTTCCTGCCATCGCTGACGCCGTACAGCCTGTGGGAGATCGGCCATAACCTCGCGCATCACGGCTTCACCAATTTGAAGGGCCGCGACTACGTTTGGACGCCCTACTCTCCATCCGAATTCGCGCGTCTGCCCTGGATTCGGCGCCGGCTGGAGCGCATTTACCGCAGCGGCGTCGGCCAGGGCGTGTACTACATGATTGAAATGTGGTGGAAGAAGCTCTTCTTCCCCGGACGGCGCCATGTGACCACCCGCCGCATCAGCTACACCTGGGATAGCCTGCTGGTCTCCGCGTTCGGCATTCTATGGGTCGGCGGCCTGGTCCTGTGGGGCGTCTACAGCGGCAGGTCGATCTGGTCGCTGCTGATATTCGGATTCGCGGTGCCGTTCTTCCTGTGGAACTGCCTGATGGGCTTCGTCATATACGTGCAGCACACGCACCCCCGCGTGGCCTGGTATGAACGGCGCGACGAGTGGTCCGCGAACGCCGGCTACGCGACGACCACGGTGCACGTGAAGCTCATGCGCCCGCTCGACGGACTGATCCATTACATTCTCGAGCACGGCGCCCATCACGTGAACATGGGCATTCCGCTCTATCGGCTCAAAGAGGCTCAGGCGCGGCTCACCGCCACTCTCGACGAGCGGCTGAATTCCGAAGTGTTCTCGTGGCGCTACTACTGGAACACGGTCCGGCGCTGCAAGCTGTACGATTTCGCCCAGCACGTGTGGATGGATTTCGACGGACGCATTACCTCGGAGGCGCTCGTCCAGGTTCGATGATGCGGCGGCGATCGCCGGCCGCGCTCCAATCCGGCCGTGAAGGGAAGCTCAGTCACGCGGGCGCGCCCCGAGCGCCGGCCGCCACAGCAGTACGCCTCGCTGGTCCACGATATCGACACGGGTGCGGAACGCGGCGGACAGCCAGTCGCCGGACAGCGCATCGCCGACCCCACCGTGCCCGACTACACCGTGCTGGCCGAGCACGATGAGCCGGTCGGCGGCAAGCGCCAGCGACAAATCGTGAATGGCGCTCACCACGCAGACACCGGCCCGCGCCTGTTCGCGCAACAGGAGCGCCACCTCCTCTTGATGCGGGGGGTCCAAGTGGGTGGTGGGTTCATCGAGCAGCAGCACCGGCGCTTCGGCGGCCAGCACACGCGCGAGATGCACCCGTTGCCGCTCGCCGCCGGACAGGGTTGACAGCCGGCGCCGTGCCCAGGATAGCGATCCCGTGGCAACCATGGCACGGTGCATGGCCGCATCATCGACTGCCTGCCGATGGGCAAGCCAGCCGCTGTGCGCAAAGCGTCCTAGGGCAACCACTTCGAGCGCCGTCAAGTCGGTGGCGCTCGAGGACTGCGCAAGCCACGCCAGCCGGCGCGCGCGTTCCCGCCGCGGCCATGCCGAAAGCGATCGGCCCTGTAGCGAAATCGTCCCCGTACGCGGCTCGCGCAGGCCCGCGAGCGTGCGCAACAGCGTCGATTTGCCGGAGCCATTCGGGCCGACGACGGCGGTCCACGATCCTGCGTGAATATCGAGCGATATGCCGTCGAGCACCGTTCGCGAGCCGTAGGCGGCCGACAGATCGCGGCAGGTGAGTGCCGGCGGCACCGCTGGCGCGGCGATGCTCACCGCATCCATCGCGATCTTCGCCATAACAGGAACAACAGGTAAGTGCCGCCGACGCAGGCTGTGACTGCGCCAACGGGCAGCTCCGAGGGGCGGATGACCCAGCGGGAAAGCAGATCGGCCGCCTGAAGCAGAGCGCCGCCGCACAGCGCCGCACCGATCAGGAGCTGGCGATGGTTGACCGAAAGAGTCTCACGCACGAGATGCGGAGCAACGAGGCCGACGAATCCCACGATACCGATCTGCCCGACCGTCGTCGCGGTGCCGAGCGACACCAAGCCGAGGAGGGACAGCCGCAGCGCCGGAAGCGACAGTCCGAGCGATTGCGCCGTGTCATCACCCAGAGTCAACGCGTCAAGCCCCCGCGCAAGCAACAGCGCCGGCACGATGCATATGCACAGTACGGTGGCAAGCAAGCCCGTCGACGACCAGCTCAGAAAGGCGGTGCTGCCGAACATAAAGATCTGTACCGCCCGCCAGATTTCGGGCTTTGCGAGCAATAGGAGCGACATCACGGCACTCAAGACGAATCCCACCACGATTCCTGCCAGCAAGAGGCTGGTGGTCTCGATGACGCCGCGCGCCAAAGTGATCGTAAGCGCAATAGCGGCGCACGCGCCGACGCAGGCTGCGCCGGTCAGACCGAGCTTGCCGATCCACTCGAGTCCGCCGAAGGAAGCGTCCGCAGCAATCAGGCTGATAGTGACACCGAGCGCCGCCCCCGACGCGGTGCCGAGCAAGTAGGGTTCGGCCAGGGGGTTGCGAAACACGCCCTGCGCGATCGCCCCCGACAAACCCAGCAAGGCGCCGGCCAGCCATGCCCCCACGGTCCGCGGCAGGCGAATCTCCCAGAGCACAACCGACGCCTGGGAGTCCGGCGACACCAGCCAACTCCAAGAAGTCTCGACGCTGGATGTGCCGGCGATCAGGCTGACGCAAGTCAGCAGCAGGGTAACGACCAGGCAGCACACGAGCCAGATCGCCAGGCGAGACCGGCGCGCCACGCTGGGGCCGCGGACATTCGCTGCGTGGGGCCGCAGCGCATTCACGGCGCGACCCGGGCGAGGCAATCAGCGATCGCGCGCATCCCTTCCGCGACCCGGGGACCGGGCCGCACGATGATGTCGCGCACTTCAGGAGTCAGGGAGCACAAACGATGCTCCCTCACCGCACGAATCCGCTCCCAACCCGGACGCTCGGCCAGACCCGTTGCCTCCGTAAAGATCACCTCCGGGTTGCGGCGTACCACATATTCGGGATTGAGCTTTGGAAACGCACCGAGATCCGCGGGCAGGATATTGCGCGCACCCAGCCGCGACAGGAGCTCGCCGATGAACGACGACGGCCCGGCGGCGTAGGGTCCGCGCTCCACCTCGAAATACACCGTCGGCCCTTCGCCGCGGCGCTGCGCCCACGCCCGTTGTCCCACCTCTTGCACCGCTCGTTCGATCCTCTCGTTGAGATTGATCGCTCGGTCCGGCAAACCCAGAATCTCGCCCATGATGCGCACGGTGTGGCCGATGTCGGCGTAGCTCTCGGTGTTCACTGCAAACGATACCACCCCGAGTTCGCGTAATCGCTCGGTGATCCGTTGAGAGCGGCTGAGCACAACCACGTCGGGCATCAGACTGACGATCAGTTCGATGTTCGCGTCCTCGAGCCCCCCTACCTTCGGCAAGGACCTTACCTGCACAGGCCAGTTCGAATACCGATCGGTCGCGACCAGGCGATCGCACGCATCGAGAGCGCACAAGGTTTCCGTGAGCGAGGGCAGCAGCGTGATGATCCGTCGTGGGTGACGCGGCAGCGTCACCTCGCGATGCAGGTCGTCGCGCAGTACCGCCGAACCGGCCGGCGATGCCGCGGCGCCGGGGCTGGCGTCGGCGCCGCCACCGCTAAGCGCACCGAGGACGAGCGCGAATGCAGCTGCTTTGCAGATTGCAGGACGCGGGGCGCGGGCGTGGCGGACAATCATGGCGCTCCCGGCTCCCGGTTCGCCGGCAAACCGGAACCCTTAACGGGCAACGGCAGGCCCGCCACCATGAACACCACCCGGTCGCAACGCGCGGCGAGCTCCTGGTGCATCGCCCCCGCTTCGTCGGCGAAACGCCTCGCCAGCGCGTTGACGGGAATGATGCCTAGACCGGCCTCGTTGGCAACCAGAACACAATGTCCCGGCAGCGCGGGCAGAGTCTCGACCAGGCTCTGCGACTCACGCCGCAGCGCCTCCGGATCCTCGCCGCACAGCAGATTGGTCAGCCACAGCGTGAGACAGTCGACGAGGACCAGACGATTCGGGGCCGCGGCCGCGGCCAGCGCCGCGGCCAGATGCGTCGGTTCCTCGACCACGTCCCAATCCTTAGGGCGGCTCGCGCGATGGGCTTCGATGCGCGCCCCCATTTCATCGTCGAGCGCGGCGCCCGTCGCGATGAGCGTGATGGCGCACGCCTGCTCGCGGGCAAGCTCGGCGGCATAGCGGCTCTTGCCGGAACGGACTCCGCCAAGTATCAGCGCCTTCACGCAACCACCGGCGGCGGCGCGAGGTCAATGCAATGCACGGAGCCAAACGCCACTCGAGCCTGCAAATATGCCGCGGCGGCCGCGCTCATGCCGGCGTTCGCGCCCGTCCCTGCGTTCGCGCCCGTCCCTGCGTCCGCGCCCGTCCCTGCGTCCGCGCCCGTCCGTGCATCCGTGCCCATGCCCGCGAGCGCAACGCGAATCACGCCCGCATGCGTGACCGCAAGTGCGCAGTCATCGCCGGAACACCGAATCCGCGTCGCCCATCGTTGCCAGCGCTGCGATACCATCTCGGCCGATTCGCCGCCTCCTGGTCTGTAGCGCCACACATCGCGAGCCCACGCGTCCAACTGTTCGCGAGGCACGAGATTCCACGGCCGTCCCTCCCACGTTCCGAAGCTCATCTCCCGCACATCCTCTTCGATCCGCGGCGCGAGCGGTGCCGCCAATGCGCGTGCGAGCCACACGCATCGCGACGATGGGCTGCTGAAGATGCGCGCACGCGCGAGCACTTGCTCTGGAATCCGTTCGCGCACCGCCGCCGCCACGTCCGCCAGGGATTCCGCGTCGACCTCAACATCCCGTCGCCCATAACAGAGGCCGTCCGCATCTTTCGGCCGAGGATGACGGATGAGATAGAGTTGCAAGCGATCCCCGCAGCCTCAGCCGCTGCGCTGCGCCGAGCCGGCAACGGCGAGCGCAGCCAGCAGAAAGGCGAGCTCCGTGAGCTGTTGAACTGCGCCCAGGCAATCGCCCGTATAGCCTCCGATTCGTCGGCGGAAATACAGGGCCATGAGCACCGCAGTGATCGCCGATGCGGCGACCGCGGCGGCCAGCGCGCGCAGCTCTATGCCATGCGGCATCAGATCGCCGGCATAGACGAAAGGCGCAGCCGCCAGGGCCCCGAGTGCGCCGCTCACGATCCAGTCGCGCCCGCGCAGACCACCGGCGATCGGCCCCACTTTGGCGTCATCGTCCCCTCTCACATAGGACAGACGCCATATCAATCCGCAGGCGCACCAGCGGCTGACCATGTGCGCACCGATCACGATCGTAGGGAACACGGCGGCAGGAATTGCCGCGTACGCGGTCCACTTCAATCCGAGCGTCACACAGATGCCGATCGCCCCGTATGCCCCGATGCGCGAATCCTTCATGATGGCGAGTACCCGATCCGGCGTCGCGCCGCCGCCAAAACCGTCGCATGTATCCGCGAAACCGTCCTCGTGAAAGGCGCCCGTGACCAGCAAGGAGACCGCCAGCATCAACCCCACGGTCACCGCGCCCGGCAACCAATGACCGAACAGCCACCAGACGCCGGCATTGATGGCGCCGACCAGCACGCCGACCAATGGGAAGTAGCGCGCCGATTGCGCCAGCCAACTCGACTGAAAGTTTTCCCACGCCGGCGTGGGCAAGCGCGTCAGGAACTGTGTCGCTACCAGAAACAACACGATCTGCCGCTGCATTACGCGGACAGGGTCCTGCAGGGCGCAAGCGAACTCTCGCTCTTTTCGCTCACGCCGGCGCCTTCGAACGTCGCCATTTCCTTGAACAGATTGAGTGCGGCGCGCACCACCGACAGGGCCACCGCCGCGCCGCTCCCTTCGCCCAGGCGCATGCCAAGGTCGAGCAGCGGCTGCACCTCGAGCTCTGCAAGCAAGGCGCGATGCGCGTTTTCCGCCGAGCAATGCCCAAAGACGCAGTAGGCCAGGACGTTCTCATCGATGCGCGCGGCAAGCGCGGCCGCAACGGAGACCGTGAAACCGTCGACGATGATCAGCATGCGGCGCGCCGCAGCCTCCAGCATCGCTCCAACCAGCATGGCAATTTCGTAGCCTCCGAACTCCGCAAGCAGGTCGATCGGATCGGCCGGAGGCGCGCGCCGCGCGGCCGCGGCGGCGAGAGTCGCGCGTTTGCGCCGCAGGCCCTCATCGTCGAGCCCCGTTCCCCTGCCCGCGCAATCGGCGAGTGGCCTGCCGGTCACGCCATGCATCAGAAGCGCGGCCGCCGCGGTGTTGCCAATCCCCATTTCCCCGAGCAACAGGGTATTGCCGCCGGCGGGAATCACCCGATCGACGACGGCACGGCCGCGGCGCAACGCCTCTGCGCACTCCTGCGGCGTCATCGCGGGCTGTGCGACGAAATCGCGGGTGCCGTGCCGAACCTTGGCGTCGATCAGCCGCGGATGGCTGCCGCAATCGCCGTCGACACCGGCATCCACGATCCAGAGTTCCATGGCCTGCAACCGCGCCAGCACGCTGATGGCCGCGCCCCCGCGAAGGAAATTTTCGACCATTTGAGCGGTTACCGCGCGCGGATAGGCGCTCACGCCGCGGTCCGCGACGCCGTGGTCGGCGGCGAATACGACCGCCACAGGGTGCACGATCGCCGGCTCGAGGGTTCTCTGCACGGCGCACACCTGGGCCGCGAGGGGTTCGAGAATGCCGAGAGCCCCCAGCGGTTTCGTCAACGAATCGAGTCGCCGGTTGGCAGCGGATCGAAACGCCTCGTCGCTCGGTGGGACGGCATCGAACTCGAGGCCGCCGGGGCCTGCGCGAGTCATCCCGAGGGCGTCCGGGCAAGCGCGGCAGAGCGTGCATCCGTCGCGGACAAACGTCGCAAGCGTGGGGCGCATCGACCAAGCATGACCACCCTCCGCGCACCCGCCGTGCACCTACCGGACCGAAGTTCGCATCGAGGTGGCAGCGATGCAGAAAGCGGCGGCAACCGATGCCGGAGATTCCGCACCGACGTTGCCCACCGCAACACGTCGCGGCGTCGCAGGTCGGTATACGGGCTCGTGAGCGGGCATCCCAGTCGAGTCGCCTTCCCACGCCGAAGCGCAGTGGCATGAAGACCCAACTTAGCTCACATACCGTTGCGGGGGCAGCGCCGGACTGACCCTTTGGAAGGGCTTCACCGGCTTCCCGTTTCACCCGTCGGCCGCGGCCAACGGACTCCTGAACGCCCGCGTAGTCTGCCCGCGATCGGTGTTACGGTCAACGCCGGCGAGATCGAAGCGAAGCCGCGAGGGGCAGCTCGGCGTCGGCGCCGAGCTTTGAGTGCCCTTCGAAAGCGTGCAATGATACGACCGTTCTCGCGCCCAGCGTCGGCGAGGAACAGATAGCAAATTTACTTATGACGGAATTCACCCGAGAGGAAATCGATGTCGTTTACCGGGTGATGAGCGCCCGGCGCGACATGCGTCATTTTCTGAGCGATCCGCTCGACGACGCATTGCTGGGCCGCCTCCTCGCGGCTGCGCATCTCGCGCCCAGTGTCGGCCTGATGCAGCCGTGGCGCTTCATTCGTGTGCAAGCGCTGGTGCATGAGGATTACTGGACGGAGCGCGGCGATAGTCACGGCAACCCGCAGGACGAACCGCCGCAGTCCTAGTGTCGGCTCGCGATACGTTGCTCGATTCGCCCGCGATTTCTCGTGCCGGCAAGGCCGCCCACGACTTGACCCGCACACCGTTTTGCGGCAACGTAAGACAGACGACAAGTTCCCCTCAGGGGGATTGAATGGGAACTCGGGTTAAAAGCCCGGGCTGCCCCCGCAACTGTAAGCGGATAGCCTGCCCGTCATAGGCCACTGGGGATCGCGGTCAACGCGGGGCCCGGGAAGGCGACGGGATG
>Ga0181537_10000308_pt1 | contig 45419 bp, 43 predicted proteins | sample PEATcosm2014_Bin_39_FD_119765 | JGI IMG/M metagenome (GOLD analysis project Ga0181537, IMG submission 119765) | Peatland microbial communities from MTU Mesocosm Facility, Houghton, MI, USA - PEATcosm2014_Bin23_10_metaG | ecosystem: Environmental > Terrestrial > Soil > Wetlands > Peat | place...
GGTGGCCAGGCCGGCGGCGATATTGCCATCAAGGACAATTAATGCGTCCACACCATCGAGGCCATCGGACGGCACCCGCCTGAATTCAATCGGATATAATTGACCGAGTGTCTCAAACAAATGCCCATACCGATCACTCGTCGAATTCTCGAGCAATCCGACGCGCTTGATTTGTGCGGGGAAAATCATCTCATTTCGGAGTTGAACACCAACCAGCCACGTTGGTCAATCATGGAAGCTACATGCAGGAATCCCGCCTGCCCAGCCCCCGGCATGCTGGCGAGAGGAATTTTGAGTTCATTTCACCGGGGTGCCCGATGCACAAGTTTCTGCACCACATTGGCAACAGAACCAAGAACCAGCTTTCTTCCATAGAATGCTTCTGCGTATTCGGCGCAACATTCCATCCCGCGCAGTCGCATCAGGGCGAGGAACATGTCCCGGCTAAACCAATGTTTATCGCTTTGCGTCGTGAAATACCGGCGCAGGTTGTCCGCCTTTTCCTTCGCCAATTGTTGGTTGAGTTGCACGAAGAGATTCGGCGAAGAAAAGTCGCCATCATATTTCGGAATTTCGTATTCGAGTATCAAATGGTTCCGAAATGTGTTCCACGTCAAATCGGAAACCAGCCGGTGATCCTGATGCCGGTCATCCCGAAAATGGGTGAACACCAGATCAGGTTTCACGCGTGATTTCAACGACTCGAAGAAATCCTTGATCGCGGCACCTTCAAAAGGGAAGTAGCCATTTCGGAATTGTTTGATGATCACTTGCGACTTGCCGGCATCCTGAAGAAACGCCCGCGCGCTGCCTTTCGCCTCGGCCCGCCGCTTCCCGTCGGCGGTAAAAACCACCCACCACACGGCAAGTCCGGGCCGTTCCTGGGTGAGCTTCCGGATCGTGGCGCCACAGCCGATTTCAATGTCATCGCTATGGGCTCCCAGACAGAGCACATTTTTGATTCCCTGAAAATGAAGTTCTTTCATCATTACCTGTCTCGTTAGCCCTGATTCTGCCAGATGGCCCACGGTGCCTTGCCCTGTCCAAACACATCTTCGAGATCCTGTTTCTCCTTGAACGTGTCCATGCAAGCCCAATAGCCGTCATGCAGATAGGCCATAAGCTTGCCTTTGGCGATGAGACGTCGAAACGGTTCCTCGACCAATTCCTCTCCTTCGCGCATATTTTCGAAAATTTCCTGCCGCAAGACCATGAACCCGCCGTTCATTTGCGCGCCCGCATCGCGAATGTGCTTTATGCTCTTCACAACCCCGCTGGAGTCCGCATCTATCAGATGGAAGCTGGCCCGGGGCTTAACACTCACAAAGCAGGCAACATTCTTGCTCCGCTTAAACGCCTCAATCATTGATGGAAGCAGCACGTCCGAAAGCCCGTCGGTGTAATTCGCCAGAAACATTTCCTCGCCTTTCAAATGCTTTTGCACCGCCTTCAAACGCTGGCCAATGTTCGAAGCCAGCCCGGTGTCCACGAACATTATGTTCCAATCTTGTATGTCATTGGCCAGCAATTTCACATTTTTGCCTCCCTTGGAAAGAACAAAATCGTTCGTCACACACTCGTCGTATTCAAGAAAGTATTTCTTGATGACGTCGGCCTTGTAACCCAGGCACAAAATAAAATCCTTGTGCCCGTAATGAGCGTAATATTTCATGACGTGCCACAGAATGGGGCGGTATCCAATGGGCACCATCGGCTTTGGCACGGCTTCCGAATACTCGCGCATGCGCATTCCGAGTCCGCCGCAAAATAAAACTACTTTCATGATCAGTCCGTTGCTATTTTTTGTTGAGTTTCGCCATTTCCATTTCCCCGTTCAGGGAATGACGTGAACGCCAGGTATGGGCACCACAAACTTGCCTCCCCAACCGCGTATGCGGGTCATCTGCTTGATAATCTCATCCTTGAAATTCCAAGGCAGGATCAGCAGGTAATCCGGCTTCATTTCGTCAATTTTTTCGACGGGGAAAATCGGGATGTGCGTTCCGGGCAGGAATTTACCCTGCTTGTATGGGTTTCGATCCACCGTAAAATCCAGGAAATCCGTCCGAATGCCGCAATAATTCAACAGCGTATTGCCTTTTCCGGGAGCACCGTATCCCGCAACATTCTTGCCTGAACGCCGGGCCTGAATCAGAAAATCCAAGAGGTTTCGCTTGGTTGCCTTTACCTGTTCCGCAAACGACGAATATGTGCTCATTCGATCAAGTCCGGCGGCAAGCTCGCGGTTCCGTAAATCCACCAACCGCGAGCTGACCGGCTTGGAATTGTCTTCCACATGCCGGGCGTAAATCCGGATGGATCCGCCATGCGTCGGGATTTCTTCCGCGTCAAACAAGGTCAAGTCATGCGCCGCGAAAATCCTTTCGACCGCGAGGAGGGAGAAATAGGAAAAATGCTCATGGTAAATTGTGTCGAATTGATTTTCCTCCATCAGCTTGATCAAATGAGGAAATTCCAACGTCGCGACGCCCCGTGGATTCAGCAGAATCCGAATGCCACCGACGAAATCGTTCAAATCAGGCACCTGCGCCAGGACGTTGTTGCCAATAACGAGATCAGCCTTCTTGCCGTCCACCACCATCCCTTCAGCCGTCTTGCAACCGAAAAATGTCACCAGTGTCGGCACCCCTTTCTCCACGGCAACATTTGCCACATTGGCCGCCGGCTCAACTCCCAGCGATGGAATGCCCTTTCTTACAAAATTCTGCAGCAGATAACCGTCGTTGCTGGCCAATTCAACCGCCAGGCTCTCTTTGCCTAGGTTCAGTCGCTTGATAATCATATCTACATAGTCTCTTGCGTGCGCCAACCATGTGTCTGAGTAGGAAGAAAAGTAGGCGTATTCAGTAAAAATGTGCTCCGGGCTGACGTATTCCTGAAGTTGGACCAGAAAACACTTATCACATACTCGCACGTGGAGAGGATAAAACGCTTCCATTTGGTTCAACTGCTCGGGGCTAACATAGCTCTCGCACAGAGGCGACATTCCCAAATCCACAAAAGTATGCGTGAGCAGACTGGCACAAAAGAGACATTTTGGATTTTGGGAGGCTATTGAAGCCTTGCCGCGCCCCGTGGAAAGGGTGCCGTGAGAAGTGAGGCAAGACAGTTCTTTTTGCATATCAGTTGGTTTGTCAGTTTCGACGCAGAGTTAATGCAAACGCGTCGGTTAAGGCAAGCATTGTCGGCCTGGCCGAGTTCAATCTGCCAGGCGCAATAATTCGTGTTTTAGCAATGCTTCAGCCGCTTGATCCAATTTGTTGAAATCCAATCCCGAACGCTCCGCGATATCAAGCAAAGAATGCGCACCATCTGAGAAATTTAGAACCCACAGCAGGGCTTCTTCAAACGCGCTGCCACTCGAACCGCCCATGTTGCGATAAAGCCCACGACGCCCAAGCTGCGGTTCGCACTTTGGATTCAGATTCAGATAGAATTGGTTCTTTTCCAATGTCCTTACGATGGACAGCAGCCGATGAAGAGATCCGGCCAGTGCCTCCGGTTTGACAAGGCTTAAATTGTCAGCCGAGGTGTGATACTCGGGATACTTGCCATTGGGTGTCCGCATAAAACATCCAACGGGCAGATTAATCCCTGGTGAGCAGTATTGACGCTCGTCATATCCATGCGGGGAGAAATCTAACACAGCAAAATCGTCCCCTGCATGCCGCAAGACATGCTCCACAACTCGATCAATTTCCGTGTTCCCTTGACGGCTTCGTTTGTAGTTGAAATGACCGGCATCGCCAAGACACGAAAGCACAAGGCCATGCTTGATCTGTGGGAGGTTCGGTTCATTCAAAGCCAGCCAGGTAATCGCACCAATCGTCCCCGGAATCCATAAAAATCGGTAGGAATAGCGCAATGGCAACCCGGACAGATGTTGGGCCATTTTTGCCGCGACGGCCATTCCCGACAAGTTGTCATTGCAGAGTGAAGGATGGCATGAATGACACGAAATCAAAACCTCGTTATTGGTCGCACCCTGGATCCTAAACTCGCCATAAGTCAAATACCCAGGCTCAAGAGAGGCATCAATGCATACCTCATAATCTTCTTGATCAAAGCTGTCCAGTTGCCGCTGCGTCAGGCAAAACCCCCAGGTTTCCTTGTAGTATGTCGTGCGGTAAGGAATCCAATCAGGTTTTTCCGGCAAGGCAAAAAGGTGCGTGCGGAGTTCTGAAAACTGCATTCTGAGTCTTACTGGAATGCTATAGTTCACAACGTGTAAATTGTTCTTTTGGAAATCAACAACCTTCACACCCCTGCTGTTCTTGATATAAGCATCACGAATGTTCCATTCCTTCGGCACCACCCAGTCGAAAACCTGAGTTCCGGTCGGCACCTCGTGCAAAGACAGCCCGACGTAATTCTGGAGTTTCTGCAAGCTCTCCCGAACTCCATTTCCTGTAATACTTCGACAAATTGGGTATAGCGCTGAAATCGTTTCACCCAATTCATCGCCTTCCCGGCCGGGTTGCCAGCCTTCAAAAAGGTCATTAATGTTCTTGTGAATAATTGCCATAAGCCGTGCAATTGTATCCGGTGATATTAACTCAACAAAGGCCAATTCAGCTCTTGTTCCGACATTGCCGAAATGGGAAGCGGCCACTTTATGCCGAGCTTAGGATTGTTAACTGCTGCCCGGTGAAATCCGCGTGCAGCATGGAAACGCGAATCGGCTCGCACTGCCCCTAGTGCGCTAAAGCCGCTATCAACAATAATAACTTTTACTTTATTTAGTCAATTTACATTAAGAAATAGAATCAATATGCAATTGTCTATTTTAAGGATCAGGCTGATTTCCACAGGGTCATACGTCGTTTTAGCTCTGGCTCAATTCCACCGAGCAGTTTCCACGCTTTGTCCTTGTCTGAAATCATTGAAACCGGTAGTGGCCATTCCAGCCCCAGTCCGGAGTCGTCATAGAACAATCCACTTTCGACTTTTGGGGTGTAAAATTCTCCCACCTGGTAGCTGGTCTCTGTCTTGTCACATAATACTTGGTAGCCGTGAGCAAAACGTTCTGGAACATAAATGGCGCGGCCGTTGTCTTCGTTAAGCTCGACTGATATATGTTGTAAATAGGTGGGACTTTCCGGACGCAGATCCACAATAATATCCAAGACTGCACCCCGTGTGGCGCGAACAAGCTTCGTTTCGAGGGCGGGTGGAAATTGAAAGTGCATTCCACGAATCGTGCCCTTTTTGAAGTTGAAAGCAACATTAGCTTGGGCAATTATCGGTTTCAATCCATTCACTTCGAACTCCTTTTGACAAAAGGCACGGGCAAAATAACCCCGATCATCCTCCCGTCGCTCCAAGTCAATAATGTAGGCTCCCTTCAGTTTTGTCTCGGTTAATATCATATCCTTGTTCTTAATTATGGCGATAAAGTTGGAAGGCAGTCACCAATTTTTTTGGCTATCTGAACTTTCAGAGAAAACAAGATTGGTTAATTAGTGGGATATTATTACTAACGAAAGATTAAACGTAACCTGAACTATATGGCTAGCCTGAATGTCGTAAAGCGTATAGTTCGTGCCGCCTTTTTGCACGACGCTGCCGTCCAACAGCCATTGGTTCACCACAAAGTTGAGATTCGGAGCAGCCGTAAATATCTCGTTAATGCCTGCATTTACCTCAAAGCTGCCCTTGGGGCTAACACTGCCGCCGCTTACTGCGGACGCACTGATTGTGTATTGGTTCGGTATGTAAGTGAATGTTACTTGCACACTATGGCTGGCTTGGATGTCATTAAGTGTATAGCTAGTGCCGCCCGTTTGCACGACGCTGCCGTCCAACAGCCACTCGCTCACTACATAGCTGGCGTTTGGACCGGCTATAAATGTCTGGTTGGTTCCTGCGCTTACTACGAAACTGCCATTGGGATTAATGCTGCCGCCGCTTCCAGCCGAGACATTGATTGTATATCCGGTTGGTGCCAATGTCCAGCTTGCACGATAAAACCGCTGGCCTCGGCTTAAGGTGTTGGTATCGACTATTCCGACACTGTTCCCGGTGCCGACAATGTTTGTCACGATTGGCGACCATGAACCACTCGTCAAATTGGTCGTGTTCTGTAGTGAATATATTTGCCCCAAAGCGGTGTTGAAATGGATTACGAACTCACCATTGCTAAGGGTGATTGTGATTGGATTTGTCACAACCGGATCCAGCACTGCCGCCTTGAACGCCGCCACTTGCATCAGCCACTGACTTGGAGAATTCAAGCTGGCCGTTGCGGCGTAAGTGCCAAGTGTGGCCGCAGTCGTATCTTCGATAATATCAGAATCAGGAACAGTAATAAATCCAGCAAACCCGGCACCAGCCTCTGTAAAAGCACCCGAAGTCAGGCCCGCCCCAAAAATGAGATCATTGGTCAATGTGGTGGTCACCGGCCCACTGTTCGCACTTGTTCCACTCCCGCCAGCGGAACTGCCAGCAGCGAAGACATTTGACTGACTTAAGCCCGAAAATTCAGCAGCTCGAAAATCAACGAAAGCGGCATTCTGATTAAATAGGGCAGTCACCGTGTTGGCTCCACCTGTTATATTGGTTGCGTAGTAAATGGCTTGGCTCATACCGTTGCTGCGATAAGTCGGAACGGCCACTTGATAAACATTCCCGGCAGAATCACTGACAACGCTAATGCTGGCGCTGGTATCAGACCAACCGATGGCAAGGATGTTGAGGTCTCCCTGAATTTGTGCAAATGGATATCCCACCGCAACTTGGGATTGGGGTGTTTGGGGTGTCGCATAATTCTGTTGGACCAGCGAGGGCTGAACAGGGACAGTCGGGGGAGACGTCTCCAACGCCAATACCCAGCCCCCGTCCCCATCCGCATTGTTTCCGGGTGGTGTGAAGTTTTGCGTGCCTGTGTTGGAAAATGGTGACCCACTGATTGGAATGTAACCACCGCTGCTCGGATCATACCACCGCGCCACCGCCGGGCCGCTCATCTGGCTCATGTTTACACTAAATTGCCCCAAGACCGGAGTGTATACCAACACCAAACTCCCATCCACCGTCCGTGCCACTGCTAGATAGTTGTTGTTGGCCACATACCCGCTGCTTGAATAAGTCCCATATCCCGCTGTCACAACCGTATGATTGGTGTCTGGCACCAGATTATACCAAGTTCGAGGCGCAAACAACGCCCTCACATACCTCATTTCCACCGCGCCAGGCGTGTCTAAATTTGCCTGCCATCCGCTCAAAAACGGCCATATATAATGATTCCCATACATCTGTCCGGCGCCCCCGCTCAACAGCGTCCAGTATTCCTGCTTGCGTAAGACCGGCGTCGTCGTCACAGGCTCACCCGCAACCAAAGCCTCAAACTCATAGTTAGCCTCCTCCATGAACACGGGTATGTTGGTTGATTGACGGTATGCATGCAGAACCTCGTCGTATGTCGGATAGTATGTGTAGGCTCCGTTCAATCCGACGATGGATGCCCAGTTTGTGTCGTCCAGCGAACTACTCAAAAGATAGTTCAGTTCCACCGTCTGAAGGTGATTCGTGTCATTATCCTTAATGCCCGATGCTATGGCTGTTATCACTGCGTCATTCGCTGAATTGGACCAAGTTTGAAAATCATTCCCACTGATCCAGAGAATGTTTGGAATATTCTTGTAGCGATTGCCGAGATACTGGCCGTAAACGCGACAATTGATCGTCCCATTGGCAAGGGCCGTTGTCAACATTCCGCCAGTGTCCAGCGGGTCAAGCATCACCTGAATCCCATTGGTCGCCGCCATTCTAATAATCTGATCCACATAAGCGAAATACGCTTCATTTGGGGTGGTTAGGTCGTAATTAGTAGTGCTCGTTATGGTATTTGTAAATGGCAAGGTTCCGTCCAATAGGCTGCCATCCTGTCGGCCGCCCGTATAAGGGACGCAAAGTAATTCAACCCACAAACTATTGAAGCCGTTCGTTGCGCGGTCGGCCAGATAAAATGCGGCGTTTGTTTCAGAAAGGTTTACGATTAAAGAATGCGGTGAATCTCCAATCAATAAAAATGGAGTATTGTTTTGATCCACCAAGTAGCGACCGCCAGCACTAATCTTGAGCGGATAAACCGGACTAACCGCCGCGACAGGAAGAATCAGCAAAAGAAGCAGGAAGACTGAACCAGCTAGCCTCCAAATTGCCGCGCCAAGCCGGCCCCGACCGGTCGAAAACCATCGGAACCAGGGATTCGTCTCACATTGTCTGCTTATTCTCATGCATTTCAGCAATTCAGTAAGTATAACTTAATGTCGAATATCTTCAGTTGATTATGGCCGGCGGGTTGTAAATATAGGGCCGGTCTGGGTGAACCAGGCGTAGCGATTCCGAGAGTTGTTCCACTTCCTGCATGGTGATGTTCCGGACTTTTCGAAAGATATAAACTGTGGCTCCGCCATGATCATTCACTTTGACTCCACCGTCCATCGTGTATTCGACACCAGCGTCAAGATTGAACTGATATGGAAGTTTGTCAAACGCGCCCGCAATCCCCGATCCTTCCAGAAATTCCTCTTCCGGCACCATAACGATCTGTTGCTCCGCTGGATCGAAGACCGTATGAATGGGACTGGCAACAATCACATACCTTGCATGCAACAGCTCAACGGGAAAGCCGTCTCGTTTGTCAATTTCACGAGAGTAATCAACAAAATCCGGGGTCTTGAAATTTTGATTCAACGACCGGTTGAGCGCCAGTAGGGCCGAAGAATTAATGGTCGTATTAGATCCGAGCACATAAATCCGGCCGTATCCGTGCGAAAGCAAAATTGCATCCATCGTCTCGCTAAGTCGCATCCACTCGGCGAGGTCGCCACGGGTGAGAGGCGCACCGTCCACAACCCCGATAAGAGGTTGTAACGTGGCAGGTGCGGCTTTCGACAAGGACGTGAAAGACAAGGTTGTTGTCAAAATGCCCACCGGGATCAGGCACGTTGCAAAACGCCATTGGAATTTCTGAAGCCCGACGGCAACACAAATCGTAGCCCAAGGCAACATCATGGCTAGCAGCAAATAATGGTGTTGCGGACCGAAATCCTGCGTATGTCCAAAATCGGCAACGGCCCCGACAAGTTGAACAACTTGAAAGACAACCAATTTGCGAAGGTGCGGTATCGAGTAGCCGTAAGCAAGACCACCGAGGAATAGCAGAATGAAGACAATTCCGGGTGATGAAAAAGTGTTTGTGAAATACTGCGAGATTGTTTTTGACACCCGGAAGGCCGCGTAGCGGCCGGCGAAGTCATATGACAAGAGCTCCCGAATGAAACGGGGCGAGACCAGAAACGTCAATGCGATAAACACGATCGCGCTACCGCCCGGAACGGCTGCACGGCGGAGAATCGCCGGCCAGCGTAATCCGCCCCGCCATTGCTCGAAGGCATCCCAGAGACAAAGCATCCCAGTAGAAATCCAAAACCACAAAATCCAATACAAATACCAACGTCGAAAATACACCAAACCGACAAGCAGTATCGCGATCACCAACCAGACAAGCATGTCGTCCATTTTTGAGCGTTGTTTTTGGCTCCAATAGAAAAATAATGACATTACCAGAAAACAAAATACTATGCCGCCACCATCAGGATAGCCGCGAAGCAATGGAAGCCAAAATGCCGGCGTCAGCAGGGCGATCAATGCGCCGGCAAACCATGCCGCAGGCCGTATTGCATTGATATGCAGACTAAATTCGTTGTGTTGCAAGACGGACACAAGCCAGATCATTAAAAGTAGTGCCGGCACGAGATAGAGATTACCGTTTGCCATAACGTAAGCGGTTCGCGAGAACGAAAACAGGTGCAGTTTCTCGCCCACAGCGATCGCAACGGCAGCAGGCACAACAGGTTCAGCTGTATATTCCTGATCCCGGATGGATCCCACCACATCACGGACAAACCTTATATGAGTCGCCGTCATATAATAATGCTCGAACTGGCCGCAAATGCCCCAATAACAGTCATAATCCCAAGAATAAAGCGTATGCTCATGGCGAACGTAAAGAAACCATGCGACGTTCAGCAAAAGAACACTAGCAATAATCCATCCAATCTTTTGCCAGATACTGCGATTCATGATAACATCTTCAGGCATCTGACCCACGATCCGGGCAATTCTCGTGCTTCGAAAGATGAAGCGGAAATGTTGCGGTTTTATTCAAGTGTTTTCGTGCCAGAAATATGCTTCATTTATCTGCTGCGTGCGGATGAGGTGCTGAATCTGTTTCAAGCGGGTAAAGGTCCGGTGTTGGAACATCTCCAGCGGCATATCAATCCGTTTGAACAAATCATGCAGTTGCCGCGCTCCACGCCGTGCGTCCCAAACACACTGGAACCCCGGAAGATGCTTCCGAATTTTATTAAAGGAGACCCGATAGCTGCGATTGTCAGCATTGGAAGAAGCGAATGAAAGTTGGCATCCAGGAAACGATTCGGCCACGATTTCCGCTATTTCTCGCACGCGATAATTATGTGCCGTGTCACCAACGTTGAACACTTCATTATGCACGGCTTCACGTGGTGCTTCCAAAACCGAACTAATGGCACGACAGATGTCCAAGCCATGAACCAACGGACGCCACGGAGTCCCGTCACTCGTCATCCTGATTTCTTTGGTCGTCCAAGCCAGCCCGGCAAGATTATTCAGCACAATGTCAAATCTCATATGCGGGGAGGCTCCATAGGCGGTGGCATTTCTAAGGAATGTTGGCGAGAACTGTTCGTCTGCCAATAGCCTTATGTCGCGTTCGACCCATGTTTTACAAGTTGCATAGGCGGTTTGAGGATTCACTGGCGATGTTTCGTCCACATAGTCTCTTTCTGCAACTCCATACACACTACAGGACGACATATAAATGAACTGCTTCACGCCGGCCTTGCGGGCCAGTTCTGCCAGTCGCACCGATGCTTTATGGTTGATTTCATATGTAATCTTCGGCGCTAATTGTCCTATTGGATCGTTCGATAACTCGGCCATATGCACTAACGCATCCACGCCATAAAGGTCTCCCGGTTCGATCTGACGCAGATCTTTGGCTAGTGTCATGGGTGTCGTCGCTCCGCTACGATACAGGGTTCCTTCCTTATAAAATCCCGTGTCGAATCCAATCACTTCGTGGCCATGCCTCAATAATTCTGGGGCGAGCAATGACCCCAAATACCCTTCACTGCCTGTTACACATATACGCATATTTATTACTCTTTCAACTATCTGCTTGAATCGCCAAACCTAGTGGCTTTTAGATATTACACGGACAAGAACTAGCAAATAATTACACCACGGCTGATTCTGAACATTTATTGGCCTCGGCTTGCGAGGCGGTGGGAGCTTCAAAAACACGCTCGAGCCAGATTTCACGCCAATACGAATAAATGCCTCTTGGACAAAACATTCTACAATTGCTGTAGCGAGATTGGCAAAAAACACCATCTAAAATGATAGATTCATTTTTCAGCTTTACGATCCTTCCTGTTTTTTCATCAATTATTCTGTTTACCCGTTTTAACACACGGTAAGTGCCGCCACAAAATGGAACCATCTCGGCATCAAAATATAGCCCGCGATTTTTATTTTCAATATTCAATGTTTTGAGTATTTCCGTGTGTGTTTTAACTCTCACGAGTTCTCCGGGTTGCAAGTTTAGAGGGTTTGCTGGCGCCGGCGTCGGTTGGTCAAGCGGTATGGTTCCCGCGTGCCTGGGGAAAAGGGTTCCTCGCCATACAGTGTGGAACTCATCATAAAACCACCGCATTACAGACCCAAGCCTGATACGCGATACGCTTAACCTGTAGAAGATTGCATAGATTCCACCCTTTATAATCTGCCACATTCCTACATTTCCAGAAGTGTAATCTTCAATGTATTGCCGAACATCCCACCAGTGAAGTTGGGTTGTTGCATATGGCAATTGGGTCGCCTGACAAACATATACCGTATCCCGCTCGTCCTGCTGAACTGGAGTGCGGCTATCGGCCAAAACATCCTGTTTTGTGCAGACAGCATCTCGCTGGACGGCAGCGTGCTGTATCGCCGTGTCTCTAGGAGACGATTCAGATTTGCTTTTTTCATCTTTTAGCGTCTTCAACCAAGCGTCTTTCCAGAAAATCAAACAGCCAGCTTGACATTCTCCATAACCCAATCCTACGCATCGGGTCTCGAGGTGAACGGCATTGGCCATCCATCGCCCGCGAACCGGAAAAACCGTATCACATGTTTTGTGTGCCCGCTTGTAAACCCTGAATCGCCTGCCACAATATTGAAACATCTGTGGCATAAAAGGGAGTCCTTCCAGTTGTCCTTTTTTGTCTAATGTTTCTAATATTTCCCTCACACTGCGGACTTCCACCAAGTCTCCTACTTTTAATTTTGACCCCATATCATTTGTTTCTTGCTTGATGCTAGTCAAATGTTAATTATTTCTCGCTTGCATCATAGGCAGACTCCTAAATTTGCGCCATTCACTTTTTTAACGAGGTCCCGCCTGTCATCGTAAATAGTAAACTAAAAGTAACCTGTCTCTATAATACATTCATAATGATTTTCCGGCTACACCATTGAGAACCTTTTTGAGTCGTGTTCTAAAGGCGATCTTTGTCCTGTATAAGTGGCATTCTCTTGGAGACCACGTCGCTAAAACAGTCAGATAGCATAAAAGCCGCTCCTGTAGTGACAATCGTGACTGTGCTATCGCGCGAAAGAATTCCAATCCCAGTCGTAGCCTGGGGGGAATACGTCTTTCAAGCCCTCTTTCAGAAGGGTCAAACCAAACGCGCAACTCATGTGTCTTTTTATTTGCTGCTGTAGACATGCCCGAATGCTTCCTTCGCTGAAATAGTATATCGGGTAATTCCCATATTTCTCCCATTAAGGCAATCTCTACTAATAAAACGTAATCCGTTGCAAAAAATGGCTGAATTAAGCGCGTTCTCCTCAAAGCCTCCCTCCGAAATAATCCGAATTGGGCGGGCGCCCAAATAACTCTCTGAAGCACATCCCCGACACGGTGATAGGGTTTTACATGTCTAGTATCGAGGCTTTCGACAAGCTTGTATAAAACCTTTCCGTCTTCATCGATAACTTCAGCCTTTGGAGCGACTAATACAACCTTAGCTGGGGCGTGTGCAATAACTTCAAAACAGCACCTCAAAAACCCCGGCAAATGCACATCATCATGAGCCGCCCACTTGAAGAACTCAGCACGGGCCAATTCGACCAAGCAATTAAAGTTACCGCTAGCGCCAATGTTAGCTTTGTTTCTATAATAGCGGATTCGGCAATCTTTCGAGGAATATTTTCTACATATATCTTGTGTCGCGTCTGTGGAGGCATTGTCCGAAATGATGAGTTCAAAATCGGTGTAATCCTGGCTTAAAATGGAATCTATCGCTGTCTGGAGATAGCGTTCTCCATTATAAACTGGCAAACCAATGCTGACTTTGGGCGGCTGCATGGCAGGTAGCTTAGGTGGTGACTGTGTCGTCGCGTTTCGCCTGGAATCGGTCGAACAAATGGCCGAGCAAGTCCATATACAAAGGCATTTGACCCATAATAGCCAACAGCATCCAAGCGTAGACCCCAAATGTCGCACCTAGTCCAAAAGTAAGACATGCAAGCGCCGAGAGCTTGCCGCCAAGTACACATTTGAAGGTTATGCCTGCCGCGCAAGCGACCAGACCCGATAGAATCGGGTGCTTCATCACGTTCCATAAACTTCCCCACGTTATGCCGGTTCCATGCATGGCCCAGGTGATAACCGGACAAATTAAAAGTATCATTACCATCGAATAGGCCAATGCTACTCCCTTCGGCCCATGGTGGAGACCCATCATAATTCCGAGAATTACTGACGGCGCGATCAAAAGAGAGATTTTAAAGCTTCGCACAACTCGACCGGTTGATATAAGAAACCAGCCGAACGGATTGATCATCCCAAATGCGAACACCGTTGGCCCCAGCAACCTGAAAACTTGGACCGACCCACTCCATTTCGGTCCAAGCGCAATTCTAATCAACTCTTCCGCAAACAAAATACAACATATTGTGACCGGGATACTCAACGATAGGATCGCTGAATAAACTTGTAGAAATGAATTCCGTAAACGCTGTGGGTCAGCTTGAAGCCGGGAAAAGGCAGGAAACACGACTGTGTAAATTGAAGAGTGCAGTTGCATTGTCGGCAAATTGACAAGCGAATATGCTTTTCCATAAAGTCCCAAAGCCGCCGCTCCCCAAAAGCGACCCAGTAGAATCTTTTCCATGTTGTAACCAAGATACACAATCACATTATTCAATGTAAGTGTTCCGCCAAAATGAAGCGCTGATCGAAGCCCATATCCACGACGTGGCATTCCTGGAATCCATGGGACGGCAAACCACATTCCCAAGACGGTAACTATGGGAGCGGCAACCATACTGCCAATCAATGCCCCATAGCCACAGCCCAGCAGTGCCATCACAATCCCGACTAATGAACTCGCTATCAAAGACGACGTTTGAATTATTGCCAAGGTGATAAATCGCATTTCGCGCACCAATAGAGCTGAGTGCTGGACAGCAAGGCCGCCGATTAAAAATGTCGCCGCTGAACCAATGGTCATCCAAAACAAACGGGATTCATGATAAAACACAACAAGCACTGGGGCCAATGCTGCAACCAAGACTGCAAGTGCAGTGCCTAACACCACATTGATCCAAAAAAGCGTCGAAGTCTGCTCATGTGTAATGAAATCACGTTGAACAGTAGCCATACTTAAGCCGATGTCGCTGAATAAACCAACGGCGCCGGTCAAGGCGAGGACCATTCCTTGTAATCCGAAGTCCTCCGGTGTAAGCAACCTCGCAAGAATCATTGTCGATCCGATCGTAAGCACAAATTTCAGTCCTTGTGAAAACAAAACCACAGCCCCTCCTCGAACCGATTTTCGCTTAAGTTGGTCTGCGCTTACTTTGTCAAAAATAGTTCTCTGCCAGCCATTTTCATCTTCTTCTTCCTGCCTTCCCCGGGATTCTTTAAAATGAGTAATATGCTTTTTTATTTTCTGCATTGCTTCTTGAATGTTTCTACCGCTATTGCCGTTTTAAGCCCACAATCAACCGCTGCGGACTAGCACCAGAACCCTTTGATTGTCACTAAGAACCGAAATAATCTAAAAATACTACTAGAGCCATTTTGGGGACTAAAGCTTTTTTTATGGTTCCTCGACGTTTGTAATGGGTAGTTAGCCATAGTAATCCCCGGCTGCGTCCCTCCCACGGCGCTTGCACCGTGTAAATCTTCCGGCAGCCCTGACATTCGCCACGTGGTAGCGCACACACTATCTCCGACCGCAACTGGCACACGTTGAGATGCCGCCAGCGCCGCTCCGGCGCGTGATCGTAGCCGCGCACGGCCTTGCCTCCGCAATGCGGACAGCTTTCCTGTTTCCACAAGGCGGGCTGCTCCTCCACTCGGATCAACACCCGCTGTTTTTTCTCTTGGTAATCCATACGCACCACCCGCCAGGCCTCACCCAGCGCCAATATCTGTTGAAACACTTTTTCCGGTATCATACGCACCACCAGAAAAACCAATTCCAACCCTTTTACCCACTAAAAACGTCGAGGAGGCTGTTATTGTCAAGCCCGTAAATCTGGGATATTGCATCTTAATCCACGACTATTTATTAGCCGAATTAAGCCGTGCTTAGAATAATTCCTCGGATGCTGGCGTTCCTTGAGAAACTGCCGGCACATTTCAATCGTATGCACATAGCTCATTTCCCAAGGGGCACAACCTTCCACATCCAGGGGAACAGGTGGTTGCAGAATGCGCCTTAAGTGCAACTTGGCGATGAAATAATAAATGTGCGTCAGAGGATTCTTCATTTCACCATGTTGCCAGTGGTGAAAAAGATATGCTGTTGATTGTCCCCGCTTACATGCTGCGACAAGCCACTGCGAACGCAAGAGTCGGAAACTATCGAGATAATGCACCGCCAGCGCGCCAGGAGCCCTACACAAGCTGTAGCCCGCTTCACAAAGCTGCCAAGTGAAAAGTGAATCTTCTCCGAAACCCCTCGCCCCGCCGCCTAGATCGGGATCAAATCCAGGAACTCGCTGCAATACAGACCGATGGAACCCCATACTGGCTCCAGTTAATTCTACTTCTTTATTGCCGTTATTATCTGGTGTCGCCAGCCATACTTTATGAACCCTCTTCATCCAGGGTCTTTGTAGTTCTTCTGCAAGTTTGATCGTTGCCACAACACCATCTGATTCTCTCCGCACTAATGGCGTTCCAAGCTTCTCCAGCCAATCAATTGCTGGCCTTACGTCATCATCAATAAATAAAATAATCTCACCGCGCGCAGTTTTTATTCCTGAATTTCTAGCGACACTCACTCCAACCTTTGGCTCGAAGATATATCGCAGGCTCATATTGCTCAAGCGCGCTTCATTTATAACACTGCGTGTATGATCAGTCGAACAGTTGTCAACTACTATAAGATCTGCGAACCACCCCTTTGGCACTATCAACTTCCCGACCGATTCCAAGACTGGTCGCAGACTTTCCGCGCGGTTCCGCGTGCAAATAATAATAGAGGCAAAATGTTCCATGCTTGGACTTTACTCATCGGACAGTTAAAACTGGCCACAAGAGATTCGTTTGAGATGATTGCTCAAGGGATATTTGAACTGGCGGCGGCGTTGCAGGAGATATTCTTTGTAAAATGCCAGATCATATTCCAATTGAATTGCCCGGTCAGATATATTGGTCCGACTTTTATTTCCATGGTTAACACATCGCATCCAATACCGCATTATTCGACATAGCAATAATCGTGGAATTACCAGTTTCGACTTTTGATGCTTCCAATGATGAAAGATGAATGCATGTGATCGCCCCATTTTTCGTGCAGAGTCTATTAGCTCCTCGCAAGAAAGACGCTTCAAGTCAAAATGGTGCTCGACTACCACATCGAGAGCGCCAACGAGTTCATATCCAGCCGAGAGCAGTTGCCAAGAAAATATTGTATCCTCAAAATTCCCAAGCCCCTCTGGCCCGGGGCCCAATTCCACATCAAAACTCGAAACCTTATCAAGCACGCGACGATGGAACGCCATATTTGCACCGACCATACGGCACGGCTGATGTGGGTCAAGTTCGTGAGTTGAGGCGACCCATCCGCGCCGATTCTTGAGTAATCTTTGTTCTATTAGACAATCAATATCTGGTGGAATTACCACCCCCCCAGCAACTGCATCGGCCCCGCCTTGGAAAATCGGCCTGCACATCCCATCAAGCCAGTTAGTCGGCACACGCACATCATCATCAGTAAAGAGCAGCACTTCGCCAACAGACCCGGCTATTGCCGTGTTGTAGGCATGACTTTTTCCAACTCGCGGTTCCCTGATGTATTTAACCGGCATTTGTGAAAAGCTGATGCGTCGCACCACCTGTTCCGTATGATCGGATGAACCATTGTCAACTACCAACAACTCAACGATCAGGTCTTCCGGGACATTCAATTTGGCGAAAGAATTTAAAGTAGATCGCAGGCTCTCCGCGCGATTTCGCGTGCAAATAATGACGGAAACTCCAAACATAGTTATTCCAAAATGCCTTGTGTAATGTTCCTTGCAAACCGACGCAGGCGGAGTGAAAATGGAGCGTTGATTTTCCAATAGTCCATGTTGGCTTTACCAGCTTTGAAATCACCTTTCTTATAAAAACGGTCTGCGTGATTTAATGCCATGCTGCATACCCTCTGAGTTGCTATTTTGCTGTCAAACTCCGAATAACGCTCTGCAAATAGTTGGTTTAGCCGCTCCAAATCACATAAGCCTTCAGATGTTCGGATTAGGCGTGCGGTTTCATTTATGTCAGACATGCGATAGCAGGATAAAACTTCCGACGTTATCAATCCGCCAGCGGAGCCAATTATACGCGCCCACATTTCACAGTCCAATGTAAATGATAGATCTGACCGAAACCCTCCGTGACATTCATAGCAAGTTCGCTTAACAACAACTGCTGAACATTGAATAGGTGTGCTATAAAAGAAATCGTTGACCCTCTGCCCGCCATCCTCCAACAAATGCAATCGCTCCGTCACTCCAACGATCACATTTTCTCCATCGATAAAAAACGAACGCGTAGCCAGCAAGCCGACTTCTGGATGACGTTCTGCCGAGTTTGCAAGTGTTTGATAAAATCCCGGCAAAATAAAATCATCCTGATGAAGAATATGCACCCACCGGCCATGTGAGCGATCAATGCAGGTGTTCCAACATCCTGCAAGTCCTTTGTTAACTGGACCCCGAAAGACACGCACCCTGTCAGCGGCGATTTTTCGCACCAACGAGACAACATCCACCTTGGGCGAACAATCATCAACTACTTCAATTTGCATCTCTGCCGGGCCGACATCTTGGACAAGGACACTATGCAACACTTGCTCCAAATAATTAGCTTGTGGATTATAGGTCGGAATCATCACCGACCATAGTGGGCGATGGATCCCTTTTGGCACCGGAACAGTCTGCGACGGTCTATTATTGCATGACAGTGACATTTTTATTCGCGTCTGGATTCCTAGGCTCATAAAGCCACGGAAGCGACTTATTTATGGTAATATTTGGATTTTGCAGTGATTTCCGCACGACAGTTTAACAACCATTCGAACTCCTGCGCTCCAATCTTAAAAAATAAGCGTCACTATGTGCTGAGAAGAATGCAAATTGTATTACCAACAGTGGCGGAGTGCTGGCTAAAGCAACAAACTTTTAATTCGATTACGGGTTCCACGAGGACCTCGCTTTATGATGGTATCTATGCAAGGGACGTGGAACTATTTGCTAGATGCTCAGAGTTGCATAGTGGTGGAGATATCAGCCACATTGTTCGAGCACTTGAATGATTGTCCAATCATGTGACCAAGCTTCGCTAACACTGTGGGAGCAAAAAACAATAGACACCCAAGGTAGCCAATGCCACCAACAAACACTTTGCAGACCAGTCGCAACAGTGGCGTAATATCCGCCGGCAACATGGCCGCGATCAACCAAATCATACCAATCATAATGAACGAGGCTAACATTGGTGCCAAGCAAGGTTTGCAATAACTTAATGGACTCAAGCCGATACGTTGACGAAGGAATAATAGAACAGGAACAGCAATAACCATACTGTTCACGATTAGTCCAAGAATAATATAGGCGACGCCAAACTGAATCCCGACTATGCAAACCACCAGCACTCCGATGACATGCCACACGTTCAACCACACATATTTTCCAATCCCGCCAGAGGCAAGCAATATCGGGTAGCTGAGGACTTGGAGCGATTCGAGTAACGCATAGAGGGACAATAATGAACACAGCAATCCGGCGGGCGCCCACTTGGCTCCAAATAAAAGCGGCACCAGGTCCGAAGCAACGGCAGCCAGTCCCACAAAGATGGCGAACGAGACAATAGCGTTCAATTCCATCCCGCGGAAAACCGCCTGCCTCATTTTATAATGGTCATCCTGAAGAAGCGACAGAGATGGCAAGGAGACATTGGCCAGCGGCTGCTGCGTCATAGTATTCGCCAGACTCGGTATCTTGCCGGCAATTGTGTACAAACCCAGCATAGGCATTCCTGCGAAACGACCGATTATAATTTGATCGAGGCGTGTCGAAAAATACCAGAGAATTGAAGCGGTGAACACCGACGAGCTAAAGCTGAAAAGTTCGCGAAAATGCTGCAACGAAAATCTTAATGAAGGTCGGTAAGTTGAAACTCTCCAGAGGAATATTGAACCAGCTATTTCGCCAGCCAGTTGCTGTCCAACGAGAGACCAGACTCCACAGCCTGTAAGCGCCATACCGACTCCTACGCCACCACCAACGGCATTGGCAATTAAAGCACGGAGCACAGGCTGACGGAAATCCATCGCCTTTGCAAAAAGTGTGGCGTGGATTGCTGACGAAGCCCCAATCAGCAATCCGAGTGACGACCAACGCAACAGCGAAACAAGTCGCGGTTCCTTAAAAAACGCCGATACCGGGCCAGCCAATACCATTGTTCCTAGGCAAAGAATCACGGCGCATCCCATATTGAACCAAAACGCGGCGTCTTTATGCTCGGGTTTTAAATTTTGTCGTTGAATAAGCGCCACGCCGATTCCCTGATCCACAAACATCGTCACAATACCCAGATAGACACCAACGAGAGCGACCAACCCAAATGCCGAAGGGTCCAATAACCTGGCTAGCGTCGTGAAAACAGCGAGTGAAAGGAGTTGTTTCCCTACGACGCTGATCGCCTGCCATTTTAGCCCATGAGCGACCTGTGATTTAAAAGTCATCAAAATAAATGCTCTTTATTGGAATGAAGAATACATTTCCGTGGCCATATACGCGCATCGTGACATCAGTAACCATTGTGAAATTCGTGAAATGCGTCCTGGCATCGCACCTTGAACGGCATTCTCGGGTAACACTTTCAAAATGATTCCTGAAGAATCTTAAGCTTTTCCCATTTCGTTGAATTTACGTTGAACTGCCTAACCACACGCGCCGGCACGCCGACCGCGACACAATAATCGGGCATGGACAAGTTGACAACCGAGTTCGCTCCGATAATACAGTGCTCACCTATGCTAACACCAGGCAAAACGACAACATTTTGCCCGAGCCAAGTGTGGTTTCCAATTATTACTGGGGCAATACGATTAATGCCCTGATACATAATAGGGACCTCAATATTTTCATAGGCGTGGGCATGGTCCGAGATATAAACATTGCGGGCCAGCAAGACAAATTCGCCGATGACCACCCGTTTAGCGGCCGCTATGGTTGCTCCCATGCCAATGCCTGCGTAGGATTTTATAATAATATTGGGAGTCTCATTATCATTATGATCGCCAACAACATGAATCCAACAATCACGATGAATAATGACTCCTTCCCCCAAGCTGATCCCTCTCAAACCACAAAACCGAAACGGCGGGACTATTCTGCTTCCGGCACCCATCTCTTTAAATTGACTTGAGAGCAGCAGGGTAAATAGCCGCGTTCGAATTCTCGAACACAAATCCACAGTCCGTTCAATCGCTCCGATTGGCATTATATTTAAGCTTGATTAAAACGCTATATCCAATGTTTTTGCCTAAGCCGATAACTCGTGCGAGATTAGTGCCGCACGATGAAAACTACAACTTCAATTCCTTCAAGACATAACTTCTTGGAGAGACCTATACTGCACGAGTGATCATCCGTGAAGTGAAAGGCAATCGCCGGTACATTGCTTCATAAGCTCTAAGATATAAGAGCAGGATTCTTCCAGAAAACGAACGAATGCGACTCGATTTGGATGATGACAAAAGTAAAGCACTCATCTGTCGCTTCAAGAGACGTCGGCGACGCTGCAAAGGAGCACTCGGTAAAAGTGGTCCAAACTGAGTCGAATTGCTCAAGTCGTTCAAAATCTGGAACGTGTGCTGGCATACCTCAAGTTGACTAACATTTCGGGAAAGACCGCTCCCCGCGTCTTCGTGCCACACAACTAGAGGGTCGAAAATAAACGCCCAAGAACATGTGAATGACAACCGCAATGCTAAATCGTAATCTTCCATAATGCGCAAATCCTCCCGAAAATATCCACTTTGTTCGAGAGCCTCGCGCCGAACGGCCACGACTTGATTAAAAAAAAGAAAACCCGCAATCAAAAGTTCGGCGGGGTTCGCCCAAATGCCCTCGCACATTTTCGGCTGTAACCCCGCCACTTCGAACGACGTCACCGTCCTCTTGCCAAACAACATCGTGGCGTTGCATACACAACACTTTATGCCCGCCGACTCCGTCCGCCGAAGCAGCTTAACCTGGCGTTCAGTTTTTTCCGGCAACCAACTATCATCCGAGTCCAGAAAGGAAATTATTTCTCCTGTGGCAGCTTTAATGCCTGCATTTCTGGCAGCACTTGCGCCTTGGTTTGTCTGGCGAATAATACGGATTTTATTTTCATATTTTGCTAGTAGTTGGACCGTCCCATCGGTCGAGCCATCGTCTACAATGATCACTTCAATCTGCTTCCATGATTGATCCAGAACGCTGTTTACTGCGCGCTCGATGGTCCTCGCCCGGTTAAAGGTCGGTATGATAACGGACACCAACATGGAGACTCCTTGGATTTGCTACAGGTTGTCTTCTAAGTTATAAGTCATAAGGAGCACAGCAAGCAGACAGTTCGGCTCTGACCGTTTTCTTGCACCACTATGCTGCACTAAATGATCAATTTAGCGTGTAGTTCCACGGCTATCGGTTCAATTTAATTCGTGGTCTAATAACCTAATCCCGTGACGAAATAATCCTGCGGTTCGGTTGTGGCGGTGGGATTTCTACTGAGCATGTAAGACAGATGGTGGCAATAGGAATATAACATTAGTAGTAGTATCCCCCCCTGCGCCCATTGCTGTGATCGTGTAAGCCGGTGCATTGCTCGGCGTAACATTGATGCTTCCACTCGATGGAACCTGGCCCAATCCGCTTAAAATCACATTTGTAGCACCAACGACCGACCAAATTAAAGAAGCAGTTTGCCCGTTGGTTATGCCTAGTGGCGATCCCGTGAATGATACTAATGGAGCCTGCATGTTCATCAAATACTGATATGCCCCAACCGTCCAGGCGCCAGTTGCAGGACGCAGATTGCCCGCGCAGTCGGTATTAAAGATACTGTAAAGATTAGTTCCAGCGTCAATCAATGGACTACCACTTTGTGGAATAAAACTGCTACTAAGGCTTGGATTAACTTCCAGGCTATGCTGGTCAAAGCCGTTTGCCAGCCATGTGGACAGAGACCGCAACCCTGCAGAGTTGTTTCCCGAAGCGGAAAACCAATCACCCAAACCAGGCAACTGAATAAAGTCATTGTAATCAGATGACCATGTGGCCGTGGCATCGTCATAAATCGTCATTGCCATCGTATTCGAGACAATGTTATTGAGGAACGAAACGGTTTGCGACCCTCCATAGGCTGCATCCCAATCCAAAGCGGTTGACCAGCTATTGCCAAAAAAGTCATTATTCGCTTCAACGGCCACGAATCCGGCGTTCGGTAACAGATAAACATGCCCATTGGCCGGGCTACCATTCTGATCATTAAATATATTATTGTAAATATAAATGGGGCCAACCATACCGACGGTCGAACCACTATTCCCCGAAAAATAGAATCCTGACGTATTATAGTTGCCATAGCCAAATACTGTGTTTCCAGAAATAATAGCTTGATGAAAGGCGCTGTTAAGTTGAGCCCAACAATAGGCTGCATTATGATGGAAAGAGTCGGAAGATGGATCATCCCACATCACAAAGTTACCGATGATATTATTCTGAATATAAACCTTGTCGCATGAAGAGCCAGCCGTGACATCGCCACATTGAACTCCCCAATTTATATTGGTAATAGAGCATCCTTCAATGTAAATGCCGCTGCATCCTGCCGTTCCATAATTACAGGATATGCCGATATACATATCGTGAATGACACAGTTCGTCACCACCATGTTTGTGTAGCCATACGGTGACGCCGACGGAGAGTTTTCAACTCCTACTCCATAACCATTTTGCTCACCACCGCTCGTCCTCACATATAGATTACGAATGGTGAGATTTTTAACCAGCAAATTATTGGCGCAAGAAGCATAAACGCCACCACACCAGTTTTGGTAGGAGAGTCCCGTTCCGTTGCTGGTCGCCTCAATGACACCATTGCTGCCACCATCAATTGTCACGTTCGAAGCGGCCGTGATGATGTTGCCGCTGCCACTCCACGTCGGAGCGGAAATCTTTGCGTTTGGCTCGAACAGCAGAACGATTGGGTTGCCTGTGGAACCGCCGGTCTGAAAGGTGATTGAATTTGTGACAATGCCGCAAATATGGACAGTGGAGCCAGGTCCAATTTGGGCAGCGCCGCCACCCCAGTTGGCTGCTGTATTAAACCAAGCCACCGAATGTGCATTTGCTGTGTTGGTGCCATTATCAGCACCTTGGGCAACCTGTGCAATGTAAATATCTGTGGCTGAACAATGTATCGAACACAAAAGAGCGCCGATAAATATGGACAAAACAGCAAAAAGCCTACAAATTTTCATATAAGAATACTGAGCATACCGCATGCCATTAGGAGTCTTCGCACGCTTTTTGGGAATACACGATCTCGAAATGCAGAACGAATCGAGAGACGAACATGAACCGCGTCTCGATGCGACGATATGCTGACGCCAGAGCTTCATCGAAACACAATCAAAAACCGTCTGGAATCCGTAAAATAGCGATCTTCAATTACATCGAAATCGCTTCGCATTTCGTTCAAAAGCCCGGCGAATCTCTCCGGCTGCGCGATCGTTACAATGATATATCCACCAGGGGCCAAGTAATCACGAAGTCGCTTCAAAAGGGGGACGCGCTTTCGACCGGCAACGTAGTATAAAGATTCTGAAAACAGCATTATGCCAAATTTCTTGTCCGGTGTGTATGTCAGCATGTTACCGACCTCAAATCTGATTTTCTCATTCGCATATTGCCTGGCCTTTCCGATGGCCACTGGCGATAGATCAATGCCGACGATGGACTTGTAGCGCGCCGGATTTAAGGAGGTTGTAATTGAAGCCATTCCACATCCGAGTATCAAAATATGCCCATTAGCTGCACGCTCCTCGATCAGTGTTACAAGCTCCGAATGTGGATCTTCAACAAAGTTCCATTGCCCGCTTCGATACTTTTCATCAAAGCTCAAGCTGCGCAACCGGCCCCAACATAAGCGGGTCGCAAAAAAATGGACGAAGCGGGTGCAAAGCAAACGCTGAATCGGTCGGCTGTTCATATCGGTAGAAAATAAACGATCCATTAAACCGCAATCTGCTGCGCTTGCTGCATGTCATTAGATTTCAGAAGGTTCACATTGTCTTCATGTGCCGACGCCCCAACAACAAATTGTGTTAGTGCTGAAACGAATGCCAATTGCATGAACCAAACCATGTAAATCTGATCAAAATAAGCTATGCCAAACCAGTTTATTATGTGAACACTTAGCGTGACTCCCATGCCCCAGAAAACAAATTCATGCTCGCTGTTCTCTAACGAGCGTGAACGCATACGCACCATCGCTTGGCCAAGGGCGGCATAGGCGCGCGACAAGAGCAAAACGAAAATAAATACCGCCCCCAATCCAGCCATTAAGCCAAAGGCTATGAACTGGTTGGTGATATCCGCAGCCCCGGTTGTCGCTAAATCATACGGAAACCAGTCGCTGGTTTCACTTATAGGCATGCCAGCAAAACACCATTTGCCCAGATGCCGGTAAGCCACATCAATCAGGTATGACCGATGCCATCCATCGCCTCCGGTAATGGAACTTATGTGAGCGAAAATATACCAAACCGGGGCTTTCATTACCAGGGCCAGCATAACAATCATGCCAACAATTCCCCATCGCACCCTTTTCATTCCAGTCCGAAAACGCCAGAATAACCATCCCAAAATTCCCATGCCTGCGCCAGCCGCAGCACCGCCAGAATTTGCAGCCCAAACCAAAATAAGGCACAGGCAAGCTCCTAGTAGAGCGCGCTTCCGTTCTTTAGATATACAGGCCAGACCGATAAATATTGGGAGAAAACTTGCGCCAAACATGCCCAAAGTATCGGGTTGACGAAAACTGCCAAAGCACCGCGGACGATCATGCCGCACCCACACGCCGCCTCCCGCTGAACCGCCAACCAGAGTGAATAGGTTATGGCCAGTCATGCTTTCCAGAATAATAATCATTGCATAGGGTGCCAAAAGAATGACAAAGGCGCGCATGAACCAGCGAAAATCATCCAATTCGGTCACCAATCCCCGGAAAATGAAATAGCAAAGAAAGGCATCAACCGCTATTCCGATCTGGTATGCCACCCCTTCTGTGGAACGAAGCAAGAAGACGACTGTTGTATAGGCATAAAGCAAGAGCAGTGTTCGGTCTATACTGTTTAGTTGTCGGAAGGAAAATTCATTGCGAGACATGACACGGATGAATCCAGCAAGCTCCAGAAATCTCTGAGGAAACAAATTCAACCCAAATAAATTAATATTCTGCCCCTGGGAAAGAAACATAATTCCCGCCATCATCCCCAGCAACGCAACCCTCCGCGATTGAGAAAACACAACCGCCGTAAGAAACACCAAAATAGCCGTTCCCAAAATATTCATCCAAGTTTTGGCCCCCGCCTAAAGCAACTGTCTGCCAAGACTCGCGAACATCCACCGCAGGCAGGCAATGCTGCGCTTAAATTTGAGGCGATATACCTCGCGCGACTGTGTCGCATACCCCAGAACGAATGCATAACCAACCGCACGCAACATCAAGTGCATACAGGAGATAATAAAATAGCACGCCACCGATAGCCGGGAATGATGCTTTTTCCAATACAAAAGGTCAGCGCGCTGTCTTTCGATATAAAAACGAACCGGAGCATTTGCTGAACTCACACCGCCATAGTGAACCGCCCGCGCTTCTGGAACAAAGGCCAGTTTCCAGTTTTTGGCCCAAAAACGCCGACACCAATCCATATCTTCTCCATACATGAAAAATGATTCATCCAACAGACTAACTTCATTTAATGCCTCCTTCCGAACAAGCCAGAAACATCCACTTAAAATGTCCACTGATCGCACCGAATCGTGGGGCCAATGTGAAAGCGTGTAGCCGGAAAACCGTTTTGATTTAGAAAAGATGCTATCGAGCGCAAAAGCACGGCAAAACATATTCCACACCCCTGGAAAACCTCTGCAAGAACGCTGTAGTTTTCCATCGCCGCCTACAATGCGTGGTCCGACCATGCCAACATCCTGGTTTAACTCACAATAATCAACAAGAGTTGTAATGCAGCCTTTTAAAACTTTGACATCAGAGTTAATTAGACAAAAGTAATTACCATGACCGGCAGATATTCCAATATTGTTTGCCCTTGCAAAGCCCAGGTTGTCTAAGTTACGGATAAGCCGGACTTGACGAAAATGCCTCTCTACATATTCAGGCGAACCATCGGTGGAAGCATTATCAACCACTATAATTTCCATGGGAAATACGCAGACTTCACCGGTGAGAGATTCCAAGCAATGGGAGAGAAAATCCCGAGTATTCCAGCTCACGATAATTACTGACACCAACGGACATTGTGCTTTGGAAAGCATTCCCTTAAGATTTATGGGTCAATAATGGGTTAACTGTAATTGTTAAATTTAATGGCAGTCCACAATTTGTGCAGTTGCAATTGCCTGACAAATTTAACAAACTCTGGAGATACTGGCCGAGCCTCTGCCCGAATAGTGGCGCTTACGAATGCATAAATGTGACCTGCTACAAGACTTATTGATGGCCGACTTATGAAGCGCATTGCTGTGTTTAATCCATAATATAGCGGGTGATAACCAAGATTATAGCACATCCGCCCCCAACGTTTGCCGGCTAAAAAGTAATTTTGAACGTTGATCTCACTGGGTCTTTGATGATATGCAATTATGTCCAAAAAACTTCGCACCTTGCCCCCGCGCATCATGCACATAATTTCTGCAACAGTATCTTGGCCGCCTCCATTGAAAGGGGCATAACCACCAATCTCTTCATAGCAACGCCTTCGAAAACATTGAACGCCACCAGGGACATGATGATTCACACTTTTCGACCGCGAGTGACAGACTGCGTTGCCCATTTTGTCAACGACCAAGCCACCGGCGACGGCAAGCGACTCGTCTTTGGAAAAACATGGTAAAATCCTTTCATAGTAATCTAGAGGAAGTTGAATATCCGCATCCAAGAAAGCGACGAATTCAAAAGTGAGATTGCGTAAACTTTCATAACCCTCCTGCTGGGCAAATACTTGCGATGAAAAACTTCGCGGCCGATCTGAATTTGTCCGTCGAACGTCGATAAAATCATATTCTTTGCTAACATTATGAGCCAGATCGAAAGTTGTGTCAGACGAATTATCATCAACTATCACCCATTTCGTGGGGCGGGCCGTTTGGTTGGCAACACTTCTTATCAGGTCGCAGATATACACCGCCTCATTCTTGCACGCAGTAATAATGACATAGGGGGCAGTCCTCATTAGCATTACATGTTTAAATGTTTATTTCTTTCGTTCCAGAAACAACTTACAGACATTACGCCTTGACCGTTTGCGTAATGAATTCCAACATGCCTTTGCGAATCAAAATGTCCGCCGAAAAACCAAGCACTTTGCACGCCAATGATGGATTCCCGCAAGAATGTCGTATGTCGCCCAGCCGTTCTTCGACATGCCTCACCAAGGAAACTTCAGGATGGTGTTTACGGAATATTTCGACGAGTTCATTCAGCGAGGTTGACCGACCGGTGCAAATATTGATGACGCTGGATGCGACTTCAGCGTCTGTTGCTGCGAGAACATTGGCGCGGGCTACATCGCTTACATGAATAAAGTCGCGCGTCTGATTACCGCTACCGTATATTGTGAATGGCTGACGGGATAAAAGCTGCTTTTTGAATATGGAGATTACTCCAGAATATGGCGAAGCTGCATCCTGACGCATTCCATAGACATTGAAATACCGGAGGCACAATGCGGTCAGATGATGCTTTCGGGCGCAATTTAACAACAGGTTCTCTGATTGGAGTTTGGCCGATCCATAGGGGCTTAATGGGCGCTTATCTGAGGATTCCTTCAAAGGCAAGTCGGGGCAATCGCCATAAACCGCAGCAGAAGATGCAAACACTATGCGCGGCACCTGATGAGACGATGCGGTTTTGGCCACCAGATTGGTCGCCTCGACGTTCAGCAGACGGTTTAACTCCGGATTGGCAATGCTTTCCTGCACGCTTACGAGTGCCGCCATGTGAATTATTGCCTCAGGTTTAACCCGTTCCATCACGCCATCGAGCCGACCCTGTTCGGTGATGTCAATCTGTTCCAAGCGGAACATTTGAGATTGAAGCGCGTCCTGCAAATTTTCAAGTCGTCCGCTACGCATATTATCCAGCCCCACGACAGTATGGCCTTCCATTAGCAATCGATCCACCGTATGGCTGCCAATAAAACCCGCTGCGCCGGTTACAACAATGGTCATGGTATTTGTTCAATGTCCCGGCCATTAATTTTTGGAAAAAAATGACGGGAGCTTGAGAAATGCCGGCGGACACTTTTAGAAAACAGTTGCGGCAACGCCAGCCAATCGTAGCCACCCTCCAGCTTAGCCTGAAGCAATCGGACATCGTCTCCGGAATTGACCGGCAGGCGTTTAATTTGCATGAGATCAGCATCTGGCCGATGCCGGCCGATTTGTGTGGTGACACAGGTTTCATAGCCGGCCGCCATCAGCAAATCTTTGAATCGGCCCACGAAATCCGGCCGAGCCTGCGGGAACGAATACGGATAAGCGAAGGCCCGAACCAAGTCACCAATCTCGGTCTCTATTTGAGCTTTTGAAGTTTGGATTTCAGTCTGGATGTCAGACCAAGATAGATCAACCAATTCAGGATGGTGAACGGTATGAGAACCGAACTCAATTCCAGTGCGGTGGAGTTCCCTAACTTCCGCCCACGTCAGGCATTCCCGACCAGTTGAGAGTTGAGGGTTGATGGTTGAGGGCCGGAAAGAGCGGCGTGATTGTCCGATAAATGCCGTTGATAAATACATCGTGGCCGAAAACCCACTCTGCCGCAGGATCGGAAAGGCATGTGTGTAAAAATCACTGAAGCCATCGTCAAAAGTAATCGCAATGTGACGCGTAACATTTGAGCCATGAGGGGAATTTAACCATGCCAAGCCAGCGCTCAGCCCAACGGCTCGGTAATCATTGTTCTTCAGCCATTGCATCTGATCGCGGAATCGTTGGGGACTGGTGCAAACACGATAATAAGGGTGACTGCCGGGTTCAGAGTCATCGGAAATACTGTGATACATCAGCACGGGCAGAGTTGTGGTGCCCGATGCGTGATCCATGTCGAACGCCCGCCGGAGGGGACGAACCAAATTCAAGCTGATTAGGCGGTCGATACGCATTCTGCCAAAGTTGGTGGATGAAGGATGAGCGACGGCTGAGAACAACGCAATCAATCCGCCACCAAGGGTTGAGTTTTCGTGACTGTAGGAACCTCTGGAACAGGCGATACGCTTTTGGTGCCAGTTAAAACCGATGACTTGTTTTCGATCAGTGAGTCAATGAGTTCCAAGTAATTGCCTTGGCGACGCTGCCAACTGTTTCGATCGGCGTATTCCAGGGCGTTGGCAATCATGCGCCGACGCAGATCGTCGTGCTGGAGGACTTCGACGATGCCTTTGGCAAGCGCGTCCGAGTTTCCCGACTCAAAAAAACGCACAATAGAATCATTGAAATAGTAGCGGTCAATCTTCGTGCTGGACACCACCACCGGCACGCCCAAGGACATGAATTCCATTATTTTGGTGCTGTAAGCCTCGTTGCCGAACGAATCTGCGCGCTTGGGCACAACGCCAAGGTCGGCCCGCGACATCTCCTCTGCAATTTTGGACAAGGGCCGAGGATCAAAGAAACGCACGCTTTTTGCCAGCCCCATGTCGCGCGCCAAGTTGACCAATTCATCCTTCATGTTTCCATCGCCGTAAATATGAAACTCGGCACCAGGGATTTTTTCCAACACCATCGGCATGGCCCGGATGGCAATGTCGAGTCCCTGATGCCACTGCAATCCGCCTGGGAACATGATAATGCGCTTGTCGCCATTCCCGGCGTATTGCCGGCGGTGAAAAAGACCCTGGTTGACATGGTTGATGAACACCGAGCATTTTTCTGCCGGTGCGGATCGGGCAACAAAAGGTTTGAGCCACAGATGATTGGAGATGATGACGTGATCCGCAAGCCGGGCGGAAGCGCGCTCGACGCGCTTGAGAATTTTGATTCCGAAAGCGCCTTCCCCTTTCTGGAACTTGCTGGCGTAAAACTCAGGCATGATGTCGTGAATATCGAGAATGATTTTTGCCCCCGTGAGCTTGGGAAAGATGGCGGCAAAGACCAGAAAATCGGGCATGTTATGCACATGGATCAAGTCGTAACGATGCAGGATATGCCGCCACGCCAGCCGCACGGTAGCGATGACCCAAAACCAAAGGAGTGGAAAAAGATAATCTCCACGGCTCTTTTGATTTTTGGTGTATCTTCCCCGGACGTGAAACACCTGCACGGAGCCAACTTTTTCCGCAGCCGGATCGTCGGGATTTTGCTTCAAGGCAATCACTTCGACAATGTCGCCACACGCGGCCAGGGCCTCGGCGTAACGCATCACCCGGTTGTCGCGCTGATAAACCGAATAGGCGATCATGCCGATGCGGCGGCGGGAAACCACCGACTCTGGAGCACGGCTTGGGTCGGCATCTGGCATATAAGGAACGGATGGCGGACGTGGATTCCGAACAGGCGCGGATTCAAAAAGTTAAACTTAACCGAACAAAGAGCAGTGGCGGAAGTTCGGTGTTGGGCGCATCGGAGAACACCCGAGAGGGCGCTTATTTATTGCCGAGGAACTCTTGTTGCAATCGTTCGGGAACATATTGCCGGCTTTTGTTGAGCACAGCGCCGACCGTGGCCCCGGATTCAGCCAGCCAAATGTTCGCCTGCTGAACAACCTGACGGTCCGTTTTCTCCGATTCAACGACAAGCAGCACCATGTCCATGAATCTGGCGAGGCGCGAGGTTAGGCTGGTCTGGCTGACGGGCGGCATGTCAAAAATGATATAGTCGTAGTTACTGGCCTTGAGTTTTGGAATCAGGGCGCTGAAACGCTTTGGCAATATGCCCGGAAGTTCATTACTGTTGGAATTGCCGTTGACGACATAAAGGTTTTCTTGGACCAGTGCGTCTCCTTGGGTTTCATTCTTTAACGCGGTGTCCAATCCGCAACCGGCTTTCCCTTTGTAAAACTGCTGAGCTGCTCCCTGCTCAACATTCATGTCCACCAACAAAACGTTGCCGTCACCCGTTTCAGAAAGCGAAGCTGCCAGGCCTGCGGCTATGGTGCTTACGCCGGCTCCCCGACTGGCGCTCGTCACAGCCATTAGTTTCGGTTTGTGGGTGAGATTCCTGACTTCAAAATAAACGACCAATCGGTCGCGCAACGCTTCGCAAAACGGCTGTAGCGACGAATTCTGCTCCAGCGAGACCACTTGGAGAGCGCCGCTTTTCTCGAAAGGTTTATCACTGCCACTCGCGGGCGAAACCTCTCCGGTAGTGCTCGGCAATCGCAATTGGCGCCGTTCTGCATTTCCAGCCAGACGCCCGTGACCGTTCCGACGGATATCTGGGATGGAAAGGAAAAGGGGAAGTTTCAGTTTCGACTCGATCTCGCCCGGTCGCCTCACTGAACGATCCAGATACAATTCAATCAAAAACGCCCAAGCGAAGCCGGCGAGAATGCCACCGAAGGCCAACATGGCCACCGCCTTGTAGGTTTTTTTCCAGTCCCGGGACGGCGGGGATGGACTCTGCACCCACTTGATGTTCGGAGCCTTGCCGGTATCGAGGGCTGCGTCTATGTGAGACTTTTCCAAACCTTCAGACAGAATTTGAAGGTGGGCTTGTTGAATTGCCCTTACCTGCTCCAACTGCGCTATCACCGGCTCCAGACTGTTCAGATTGGTTGCCTCCATCTGGAGTTGGTTCAATTTATCACTCCAAGCCTTGAGTTTGGCTTGCAGGGCCGCGCCCTCCTGGATTTGCGTCCGCAAATCCGCAACTGGCATTCCAAGCTGTCCATCCGACGTCGGCGAAACGCTCCCCAAGCCGGCGATTTGTGGATATTTTTCCTCGAAGCCGGCCTTGGACTTTTGCGTGCTGGCAATCTGCCCCTCAACTTCCAACACCAGCAAATTGCTTCTCGTGAACCCCTGCACCAGATAACCCTGCTCTCTCTTTCGGAGCGCATCAAGGTTGGCGCAAATGTCGTTGTAGGCTTGAACCTCGTCAGGGGGAACGACCGTCAGCGCATTGGTAGTCTCTAGTTTTTCGGGTGGGGAGTTGCCCGCCTGTTTCATCGCCGCCACATTTCCAGCCAGTTCGGCTTCGGCATCCGAAATGGCATCTTGAACTTTGGAAATCTGATCCGCCAAACCCCTTCTGGCGTCGTCCAGGGAAATGATGTTCGCCTTGTTTTTCAAATCCGCGAGCTGCTTTTCCGTATCGTTGAGCTGCACACTCAAGTTGGATTGTTCGCGACTAAGTGCGTCGTCATACAGCCCCCCCGCCGAATGAATTTCCTTATGTTTCTGAAAATAATCATTAATAACCTCCTGAAGAACCGGTTGAACAATTTGTGGATCGGGGTGCTTGAATGTGACCACAATGACGCTGCTGCGATTGCCGGCCGTTTCCACCTCCAGATTGTCCCGGATGAGACCTGCGGCGGCGATGGAATTGCTGCCACCGCCTGCCTCGGCCAGAATACTGGCTGGTCCGATGTTGGTAGCGGCTTCCTCCGCCAAATCCAGGCTGGTCAAAATCTGGATTTCGGCATTGATGACGTCATCCCCGCCCGGCACGACGACCTTTTGATCACTCCCTATCAGGGACAAGTCCCCGGCCTGCGGCACGTATTGGATTAACAACTCCGCCTGAGATTGGTAAGGCGGGGGGTTAAAGCGATAGAAAGCCGCAGCGGCCAGAATGCCTGCCAGAGAAAGAAATATGATCTTCCATTTGTGTCGAAATAGCACATAATAGATGTCACCCACGGTCATCCCCGCCGGGTGTTGATTCTGTCGGCTGTCATTCATATTTTTTCAAATCCAATTGTTCTGTAGAAATTCATAAAAACCAGTTGGCCTTGCCTCGGTTTTGTGGACTACTGCGGAGCGCATAAGACATGGATGTTTTAGTTGAGTTGGGTTTCAAAGTCCACAGGGGATTTGAAGCCGAGTGCGCTGTGGAGCCGCACACGGTTGTAAAAGATTTCGATCCACTCGAAGATGGCCGCGCGCGCCGGCGCGCGGGGCGAACTGGCAGCGATGAACGAGCTCGCGTTTCAAGGTGCTCCAGAAGCTTTCCATCATGGCGTTGTCGTAGCAGTTGCCGCGTCGGCTCATGCTGGGAACGACGCCCGCCCGGGCAAGCCGCTGCCGGTAGGCGGCGCTGGCATATTGCATGTCGCGATTGGCAGCGGTGGAGCCACAGCGTTGGAAAGCGTAGAAATGCCCATCGGCATTATGGCGCTTTATGTGAGCACTCAATCCGCCACTCAACTTTTGGGCGTAATTGATTTGACGACCCGGGCCGGATTGCCTGCAACAATCGTGTCCGGCGGCACATCCCGAGTCGCCACGCTGCCAGCGCCGATTATCGCATTTTCGCCGACAGTGATGCCGCACAGCAGCACTGCGCCAGAGCCAATGGATGCGCCGCGTTTGACTAATGTCGGGATGCAGGGCCAGTCCGCCTCGGTCTGCAATTTTCCATTTGCGGTGGCGTGGGGATAACGGTCGTTGATGAAGGTGACGTTGTGGCCAACGAAAACCTCGTCCTCCAAAGTCACACCCTCGCAAATGAAGGTATGACTGGAGATTTTGCAGCGATTTCCGATTTTTACCCCTTTCTGAATCTCCACAAAGGTGCCGATTTTCACGTCATCCCCAATTTCACATCCGTAAAGATTGGCAAAGCCTATGAGCCGGACATTTTTGCCCAACTTCACATCGGGTGCCACTCGCAAGCACGGTGGTTCGGACAAACTCATCACGCTATCAGGCCTGATGTCCATTTTCCTGGTGGCCGTTTACCTGGATTTTTATGCGGAGCTTGGGATCGGCGGGTGGAAGGTGTTTTTTGCCTCCGACTCTGGCGGCGGACATTTCGGCAGACACCGAACGCACCGGCTTTGTCGAAAAAGGCCGGTTCCGTTTGTCGCCGTTTGGCCCGGATGCGAGCTTTACCGGCGAACCGCCCCGCTTCAGAGATTCAGAGGACGCTTCCAAGATGCGGACCAGTTCCAGTCCCTTGCCGCCATCGGTCAATGGTTTGGTTCCGCTTCGGATGCAATCCAAGAAATGCTGGCACTCCATTTTCAACGGTTCCTCCTGCCTGATATACGGGGAATAAACATCCCCATAATGATAGGCGTAATGGAATTCAGCAAAAGTGTCGTAATGGGCCGGGCGCTCAACACGCGCATCGAAAATGCGGATTTTCTCCAGCGGCGCGACATCGTCATAAACGATCATCCGCTTGCTGCCCACAATGGTCATTTCCCGGATCTTTCTCGGATCCAACCAACTGCTGTGAATAATGGCGGTTCTCTGGTTCTGGAAACTCAAACACATGGTCGTCACGTCTTCCACAGTAGGATTGATATGGGCACTGCCGCGGCAATTGACGGTCATGGGATGATCGCCCATGATGTAAAGAATGATAGAAATGTCGTGCGGAGCCAGATCCCAAGCCACATTGATGTCCTTTTGGAAAAGTCCCAAGTTGAGCCGCCGGGCGGAAATGTATCGGATTTCTCCGATATCACCTTGATCCACGATCTCTTTGATTTTTCTCACTGCAGGGGAATATAGGAAAGTGTGCCCGGTCATGAGCACCAAGCCCTTCCTTTGGGCAATGGCAATCAACTCCTGACATTCGGCGGAGGAACACGCCATCGGTTTTTCGACCAAGGTGTGTTTGCCGGCCAGCAGGCTGGCACGGGCCATGGAATAGTGCATGTTGACCGCAGTGGCGATGACAACCGCATCAAGGCCAGCGCCGTTTAGCATATGACGAAAATCCTTAGTCCCTTGGACTTCGGGATACAACGACTTGAGATGCGCCAACCGTTGCTCACTGAGGTCGCAGATCAATTTCAGATTGCAGTTCGGGAGGAACTTGAAATTACGCACCAGATTCGGACCCCAGTATCCGCATCCCACCACGCCAACTTTTATTTGCTTTGCCATAGAATTAATAGACGGTGTTTACACGTTTTCTGCCTGAATCATTCAGTAGCACGCACGATGCCAAAAAACCGTTAATTAACGATTAGTCAGAGATTGGATTGATAAGACTGCGGAGATCGCGCCGCCAGTGAAATCGCTTTTTTCCTTTTCCTGGCATGCCAAATCTGTCCCAATATGGCCGGAATGGTCTTCAAAATGATCATCAAATCCAACCACAGGGTTTTTTCCCTCGTGTAACTGATGTCCAGTTGCATCATTTCGGCAAATGTGGTCTGATTTTTGCCGCTGACCTGCCAGAGCCCGGTAAGCCCGGGCAATGTGTTGAATCGCTCCCATTGCCACGGCAAATAATTCTCACACTCGTATGCCAGGCAGGGGCGCGGTCCGACCAAACTCATCTCGCCCCGAAGCACGTTGATAAGCTGGGGCAGTTCATCCAAGCCCGACATTCGAAGCAACAAACCGAATGGAATAATCCGCGAATCTCCCCGCACATCCAGCTTGATCATGGGAGCGTCTGATTTCATCAAATGCTGAAGATATCCTTGATGGCTTGCCGTTTCCGTGCCAACGAACATCGTCCGGAATTTCAGGCACATGAATTTCTGCCCCTTGTAACCGACTCGTTCCTGCCTGAACAAGACCGATCCGGAAGAAACCATGCAAATCAACACGGCGACCAAAACTGCCAACGGCAGCACGAAAGGCAAAATCAGCAGGATGAAGAGAACATCCAGCATCCGCTTCCAACGCGGGATTTCAGGGGTGTATATCATTTTATACGATTCCGCATCATAGGGTAAGCTGTCATGGCGTCGAAAAATTGGCCAGAAACAAAATCTGCTTTAATTTCAAAGGAAAGGTTCTCATGGAGTTCTGAAAAAATGTTTCACGGTTCCTTCCAAATACTAAGATTTGTGAATTGTGGCGGCTTTATGGTTGATTGCAAAGCTCCGCACTTGTTCGATTTGAGTTTTTCCATCAAACCCAACTTCCACTTTTCCCAAGATCCGCCTTGGGTTTTATTTTCTCTCATCGCAACCACTCCGAGAGCCACCTTGAACACATCCGCCATCCCGAATTATTGTGCCGCTAAAATCGGCGCCAAATCGGCCAAAGTGTTCTTAACCAATACCACCGAACACCTATTCACCTCCACCGGAGTTGGCCCACCCAAAACCTCGAGCAAAACTTGCACACGCTTTCTTGCCGGCATCAGACGCAAAACATAGGCGCGCATGCCGGTAAAAGCCCCCTCGCCAATGATAATCTCATCCCCCGGAGAAATGCGGTCTTGCACTATCATCGTGTCTTCCGCACCGAAGCATTCCTGCAATTCTTCAACTATTGAATCCTCCACTGGAGGAATTCGATGGCCGAAATGCACTAGGCTATGAACCCCATTTGCATGTTGAATTTCGTTCAGACAATCTTCAAGCAAGCAACGGACGAAGACATAACATGGAAATAACGGCTCAACCACCCGCATCACGCCTCGTTGCGTTGCCCTCTCGACCTGCATCTGCGGATGGAACACTTCCAGATTGAGATTTTTGCGAAGGTGTGCCGCTGCGAAATGCTCGTGCTTCGGCTTTGTTCGTGCGCAATACCAAGCTGGATATCCGGTTTGCATTTTTTATATCCCAACCCCAAGCCCGGGTTGGCGCATTGCACAATTGAACTTGAACAAAAACGGCCAAACAATATCTCCGGTATTGTCACCGGTGACAATGAACCCACAGGCCACCCTCTTTATCATGATTGGCAAACTCTCCATTGGTTCAAAATACCATAAAATTGGAAAATGTCTGTAGTGAATAGTTATGATTATTGTATAGCTAACAACATTACACATGTAATGTAATATACCACACTTTGAAAGCCGTCAAAAGTTTTAATGTTTTATTAACTTTTCGGATCATTCGACCAACGGATAGCGTATTGTAGCAATTCTGTTGCGCCCTTTAATTTCAATTTGTCCTTGATTCGAAACCGGTAGGTTTCAACTGTGCTCATGTCAATATGTAGTATCGCCGCAATCTGGCGGGTGCTTCGCCCGGTGCCTATAAGCTCGAAAACCTGCATTTCCCGATCGGTTAATATGTCGGTCGTCTGATTCATTGACGAATGGGTCACGCTGGAAGGACGCGCAAACTTTGAGGCCACTCTGACAGCCGCCCTTTCGCTCCAATAAATTTCGCCACTCAAAACACAATGGATCGCCGCCCGTATTTTTGACAGGGCTTCATGTTTAGCGATATATCCATGCGCTCCAGCCCGAATCGCGCGCTCCGCATATATCAGTTCATCATGCATCGAAAGCACCAAGATAAATAACTTTGGGTATTGATCCCGCAATGTTCTGATGAGTTCCGTCCCGTGAGAATTCTTTAATGATAAATCAAGGATCACCAAGTGCGGTCTCAAAGCGGCTACATTTATCAATACCTGCTCACGATCTCCAGCTTCTCCGCAAACAACCCAATCAGGCTCTTGTTGAACCAGACATTTCACCGATTCCCGAACCAATGGATGATCATCCACAATGAGAATCCGAGTATTCACCTCCGCCTGCGTTCGGTCGGGATCTTTCATATGTTCGCGCCTGAAATATTCCTAGGTTGTCACAGCCAATGTTCCGTCTATATGCACGTTCAGGTAGCGTATTAAAACCGCGGTGTCTTGTCCACTTGGCAATTCACAGTGTCCTAAAATCGGAGATGCGGATGCCCACGTCGCCCTCGTAATGCAAGCCGAGGTCTTCAATCCACTGGCCGCATTCGGCGTGCGTCCCCTCCCGGCGATATGACATCCATGAAATGCTGGGAACAAAAATGCGGGCATTATTTCAGCGGCGGCGTGGCCGGGATTTATTTGATCTGTATTGGGCGCTGACGCTGGCCAAACCGGCGGTGGCTCCCGCCCGGATTATCGAATCGTTTCAGCATTATCTAAAATTGGAAGGCAGCGTTGCCAGACGATCTGAGTTTGTTGAACTGCTGGACGCGCATCTGGCCGACCGTGGATTTTGTTCGGACATGAATCAATTGCTACGGGCAGGAATTATTTATGACCCGCAGCAGGCTGGGGAACATGTGAAAGCCAAACTGCTCGCCTTGCTGCCGGAACGCTGAAACTTAAAATACTTTGACGTTGCACCCAACGCCACACTGTTAAAAAAACAGCCCTGTCTTTTTAACAGAACAATCTGCAACTTTGTTTGATGGCTAAAGTTGCTTCCCGCTCACCGTCCGACCAGCTTCTGCAAATGTTCCGGGTAGTCGCTTTGCCATTCGGGCATGTTACCCATTTTACACCGTCGCGTAAACCTCCGCGCCTTTTTTCACAAGATTCATTTTTCGGTCACGGATTTCAGGCTGGCCAGCCCCTTTTCAAACTGGCAGCCGCACATCTTGTCGAAGTCCATGAACAGGCCGAACACTTTGCTCATGAAACAGCTTTTACCGGCCATGCTCCACGTCACGACTGTTTGACCGCCCTCGGGCCGGAACGTGAATTCCGCCGTGTTGGTGGCCTGCATCGGCTTTTGAAAATCGAGCCGGAAATGGATCAACCCGCTGGGCTGGCTTTCCGTGATGGTCATTTTGCCCGCGCCGACCTTTTTGCTGCCTTCCCAGGCCATCGCCGCGCCCGCGCCGGCGTCCGCGCCGGAGAAGGTGTTTTTTGCGTTCGGGTCGAGCTTGGCCCACGGCGACCACGCCTCCCACTTGTGCAGGTCGTTGACGTGCGGAAAAATCTCTTCCGGCGGGGCGGAAATATTGGCGGCACGCATGACGGTGAATTCATCCGGTCGCCCGGTGATGACGATGATGAAAATGATGGCGATAAAGGCGAGCGCTAGGAGGATGGGCAGCATAAATTTCCTTTCGTGAAGTCAGTTGAGCAGGCCGGAGAATTTTTTGCGCGCATCCCACAGCAGATAGAGCGCGCAGACGATGATGATGTCGAGCATCGGGTTGAGGAGATGTTTCGGGTCGTCAATGAGAACGTGGAACGCGATGATGTTCACGATGACCGGGCCGAGCAGCAGCAGGCCGACGTTGCGCAGGCGCGGAATCATCACCACGATGCCGCCGGTGAACTCGAACATTTTCACGAACTTCACGTAGCCCGTCGGGATGAACGCCGCCATGAAATTTGCGGCGGGCGTGCCTTCAGGCATTTTCGGGATGGTGATGAGGTTGAGCAGGACGGGGATGCTCGCCGCCAGGAAGCAAAGCCCGAGCAGGACGCCCGCGATGCAGGGCAGATATTTTTTCATATGCATTGAGTTTGGCTTTTGTAAAACATTCGTAACCAGAGCATGAGAAATCGTCAATCCGGAATCTCCGCCTCGACCAGTTTCGCAAGAAGAACAAGCGATTCCTGCCAGCCCAGATGACAGGCTTCAGCAGGAATGGCATCAAGCACGCCTTCCTGGACGATGTTTAATTCTGATCCGCAAAAAACTTTCTTAAAAGTGATGCTCACCTGCATTTCACCGGGCAAATTTGCGTCGTCAAACTTGTCCGTGTAACGAATGCGCTCGTGAGGCGTCAACTCGACATATTTTCCACCGAAGACATGGCTCTTGCCGGTCGTAAAATTCGTGAACGACATTTTGTAAGTGCCGCCGACTTTGGCGTCCAGGTGATGCACCTTGCCGGTGAATCCGTTCGGCGGAAGCCATTTGGCATTGGCGTCGGCGTCCAGAAACGCGCGATAAACTTTTTCCGGCGACGCGCGAAGCACGCGGTGAAGACGAATGGTGTTTGGCATAAACTAATTTTTTGCGTTTTACATTTGCAGGGCAGCGAACTGAAATTCAATTCGCCCGCCCTCCTTCGACCGCGATTTATTTCCCGCCCGCAAGCGCCTCTTCCATTTTTTCTTCCGACTTGAACGGACATTCCGAAAGCACCGGTCGCACTTCCACTTTCACGCCGAAGGGCAGAGTTGGACATTGCCGCGCAATTTCCACCGCTTCGTCCATCGTCGCCACGTCGAGCATGAAATAGCCGCCGATGGCTTCCTTGGCCTCAGCGAACGGGCCGTCGGTCACAGTGCGATTTTTTCCGGAAACCACCTTGCCTTCGAAGCCGAGCGGATGTCCGGCCACGGCTTTGCCTTCTTCTGTCAGGCGCTTGAACCACCCCATCATTTCTTCCGCAACTTTTTGCGTTTGCTCCGGGGCCAGACCTTTGTGCCAGTCCATTCCGACGAACAGCAGCATGTAGCCGCTTTGATTTTGTGCATTCATATTTTTCCTTTCGTTTGTTGTTAATTTAACTTTCGATATTAAGACGAATGAGCCTTCGCTTTCAGGACAATTATTTTGCCTTTGGATTCATTTCCAAAATTGCGGCACTACCACGGACTCGGTTGAGGCTTGCCCGTGGTGATCAGTTTGCGCAAATTGCCGTTGACGAGCATGCCCCACCCGTTTGAGCAGAGCCGGCGCGGTCGGTGCGGCCTTCAATTTCCTCCGACCACCAACCGCGAACGTTGTTGATGGCATCGAAAACTTCTTTCGGAGATTGGTCCACCGTGAAAGATGCGGTGTAATTTTGATTTTTCATGATTCTCTCCAGTCTCGTGATTTTAGTTTCAGTTCATTTCATCGAACCTGGCGTCACCAAAACCATCCAGAACACGCCAAACTTGTCTTTGACCATTCCGAAACGCGCCGAGAAAAATGTTTTCGCCAGCGGCATTTCAACTTTTCCGCCATCGGCCAGGGCATTGAAAGCCTTGTCCGCCTCCGCTTCCGTCTTCACCGAGAGCGACAGCGCGAAACCGTCAAACTTCGGCTGGCCCGTGGCGCGTCCGTCCGACGCCATGATGACCGTTTCGCCAATCTGAAATTGCGCGTGCATCACCTTGCTTGAATCCACGGGACCGCAACCGGGCGGCGTCGGTTCGGGACTATCTTTGAATCGCAGCAGCATGTTGACGTTTGCACCGAGCGCCTTTTTGTAAAACTCGATGGCTTCTTCACATTTGCCGTCGAAGAACACGTATGGTTGGACAATTGCATTTTTCATGATTTTTTCCTTTGTTAATTGTTTTCGTTCCGTCACAGATACGACGAACGGACAAATCCATTCAGGACAACAAATTTAATTTTTTCCTCCAAACCAGATTATTCGCACGCCTGCAGCCGTTTTTCCAAAAATTTCCTTTCCGGGGGCATTTCCGCCAATTGCAACGCCCGTTGAAAATGCGCCGCCGCAATTGGCAAATGATTGAGCTGCAATTCAAAATCGCCCATCACCGCGTGAAACAAGTAATAGGATTCCAGCGATTTCAAATCCGGAATCGCATTCACCGCTTCAATTCCGGCCTGCGGCCCGCGCGCCTCCGCCAATGCCACCGCCCGGTTCAATGCTACAACCGGCGAATCGTCAAACGTCAGCATTCGGTCGTAGAGCGACACAATTTTTTCCCAATCGGTGGACGGATAATCTTTCGCCGCGCAATGGCACGCGGCCATGCCCGCCTGCAGATGATATTCCGAAATCTCGCCGCCCGCCGCCGATTGCGCCAGATGAAACATCCCGCGCGCGATCATCGGCCGGCTCCATTTCGTCCGGTCCTGCTCGCGCAGCCGGAGCAAATTGCCCTCGTCATCCACGCGCGCCGGCGTGCGCGCCGCGGTCAACAGCATCAGCGCGAGCAATGCGTGCGTCTTCGCCCGGTTGCCCGTCGGATGCTTCGCCAGCACCTCCGCCAGGCGGATCGCCTCCTCGCAAATGTCTTCGCGGATCAACTGGTCGCCCGCCGAAGCCTTATAACCTTCGTTGAAAAGCAAATACAGCGACTGCAACACGCCGTCCAGCCGTTGCACCAGCTCCGCGCCGACCGGGATCTCAAATGGGATTTTGGCCTCGGCGATTTTTTGTTTTGCGCGGGTTAACCGCTTGGCAATCGCCGCGTCCGTTGTCAAAAATGCGCTGGCAATCTCCGTGACGCCAAAACCGCCCAGCGTTTTCAGCGCCAGCGCCACCTGCGCCTCCGCCGGAATTTGCGGATGACAGCACACGAACATCATTCGCAACCGGTCGTCGGCGATTTCTTCCTCCGAAAAAATCGCTTCGTCCGGCGCGGAAACTTCCCGCTCCATCACGCGGACGATTTCCGCTTCCTTGTCGCGAAAATTTTTCTGCCGCCGCACCACGTCGAGCGCCCGGTTGCGCGCCGTTTGCATGAGCCATGCCGACGGATTTTTCGGCACGCCGTAAAACGGCCACGTTTGCAATGCCCGCGCGAGCGCCTCCTGCACCACATCTTCGGCCAGCGTGAGATGCTCGACACCAAAAATGCCCGTCAACGTGGCAACCATTTTCCCGGCCTCGTGACGGAAAAGATGTTCGACAACCTGGACAACATCTGCCGGCTGTTGCGACGTTGGTAAATCCGCATTCACAAATTCGCGCAGACGACCACCTGCCGGCGGAACGGAGCGAGCGCCTCGCCCACGAGTTTCTCGTTCGTGAACGGGCCATAGACCTCGGCGGTGTCGAAGAACGTGACGCCCTGCTCGACCGCCGACCGGATCAGGGAAATCATCTCCTGCTTGTCACCCGCCGGGCCGTAACCGTAGCTCATGCTCATGCACCCCAGCCCGAGGGCCGAGACTTCCAGATTGCCTAGTTTGCGCTTTTGCATAATTGAATCCTTTCGTTCAGTTAGCTCACAGACAATATTTCTCCAAATGCAGTTTGTAATCTTCCAGCGCGCGCGGAATGTCCGGATTCTTGTAAATATCGAACACCCCAAACGCCGGAAGAATGTCGTAGCCGCAAAATTTGTAGTTGGAAGTGATGGGAAGAAACAGGTCAGCCGTCCCCTTGCCGCCGTATAAGACGCTGCCGGGGTTGTCGAACGTTTCACGCGGCGCATTCCAAGTCGCAGAGATCATGAATCTCTTCCCCTGCATCTTGCCGCCCGTGCCATACTGTTTGCTTGGGTCTTGACGCGTGCGGCCATCGCCTTCGAGCATGACCTTTGAGGACAGACCGGCATTGAAGACCTCGTCCACATATTTTTTGTAAATCCACGGCGCACCGAACCAATTCACCGGCGTCTGCAGGATGACCAGGCCGGCTGCCGCGTGTTTTTCCACCTCTTCCTCCGGCTGGTAGCCCCGCTCGACAAACGTCTCGGCGACCTGATGTCCGCGCTCCACAAAAAACGCCTTCGCGGCATCCATGAAAGTGAGGTTCAGCTTGCCCTCCGACCATCCGGGATAGCTGAGGTGCGTGTTGATGATGAGAATTTTCATTTGTTTCCCGCCGGGCCATATTACGAAAGCCCGGCTTTAATTCCGAATTCAAAATTCCGAATTTGAAATGTGCTCATGCAGCCCAGCCCGATGGCCGAGACTTCCAGATTGCCTCGTTTGAATATCAGCCGCCTTTCGCAATGAAAACGGGACCAGCATACAGAATGGTTTCCGGGAGCCGCACCTTCCAAGTGCGCTTCGGAGTGATTCTGTTCTGGATAACGGCGGCGGCGAATTCCGCCGCTGGCGTTTACGGTATAATACCCACCCCAGAGCCAGAGGCTTGCCGGTGTGCTTCGTGAATTAAATAGCTAAATCACGGTTAAATTCGGTTGCCGACCATTTTGCGGAAACGCGCGATATGGTCGCATCCGTTCGGCAACGAACCGGAATTTGACGCTCTGCCACGCCGTCGGCGCTGATCACCGTTCAGGTCAGAATATATTGGCCGGACTTTTTCGTGCCGACACGTTTCACCAAACCGGCCTTGATCAAAGGTCGGAGCAAATCCAACGTGCCCTGTTTGGATACGCCCAGTGCATCCCAAAGCTCGCGCGGCGTCATGCTCTTATGGTCGCGGAGCAATTGTAAAAGCTGCTCCTGCTTCGGGCGCAGAACCAGTTTTTCCTGACCCGGTTGGGCGGAAAGTTTTTGCACCCGTGTCCAGACGCGCTCCAACGTCAGCAACAAACCTTCGGCGCAGTATTCCAACCACTGCGTCAAATCTTCACCTTCACGGCGCACGCCGTCCAGCGCTTCGTAATAGCGTGGGCGGTTCTCCCAATAAAATTCGTCCACAGAAAAAATGTGATGCGTGTCAAAGCCGCGCCGGTAAAGCTCCCACAACGCCAATGCCCGGCCTGTGCGCCCGTTGCCGTCGGCAAACGGGTGAATCGCCTCAAAACGGTAATGCACAATGGCGGAACTTAAAGCCGGCGACAAATTTGCCGCCTCCTTGTTCCACCATGTCAGCAACTCGAACATCAGTCCCGACACATCAGCGGGCGGCGGCGGCATATAGCGACCAACACGCACGGCCATCGTGCGGTAGCGTCCCGCCGTGCCCTGATCCATCACGTCGCCCGCCATGATTTTATGCAGCCGCAAAATTTCTTCGTGCGAGATAATTTTCTTGGCGGCGTTCTTTTCCACGAACC